>Ga0302198_10006031_pt1 | contig 11027 bp, 8 predicted proteins | sample II_Bog_N2_2_FD_193521 | JGI IMG/M metagenome (GOLD analysis project Ga0302198, IMG submission 193521) | Peat permafrost microbial communities from Stordalen Mire near Abisko, Sweden - II_Bog_N2_2 | ecosystem: Environmental > Terrestrial > Soil > Wetlands > Peat | place: Sweden: Abisko, Stordalen... | reverse complement strand
CTTCGGCTTTTTGTCGGACTTTGCGAGAGTGCCGGTTTCGTCGAGTCCTGGGTACCAGCGCCCAAAATCGATGAGACAGGACCCTCATCGCCAAGTGTCTCTTCCTGATATGCCAAATCCAGCCTTTCGTTCCGGCAGGAAAGGCTGCTCTCCACATCGACCGCCTTCTCAGTGTCAAGGATCAGCAGCAGCCGGTCCTCTAGCTTATAGACGCCGCGGATAAGCTCTCTTGCCGCAATATCAAGATTCTGAGGAGGCCGTTCATAAGTGGCTGAGTCCATATCCAGCACGTCTCCGATCTCGTCAACCAGCAAGCTCACAGCCCCGTCCATGGTGCGGACCACAATATTCATCGGCGCCTGGTCTCCTGCGCGTTGTGGCAATCTCAGCCGCCGCCGCATATCAATGGCAGTGACGATCTGGCCGCGGAGGTTAATCAACCCTTCAATGACATGAGGAGCTTGCGGCACGGAGGTCATCTGCTGGGGGCGCAGCACTTCCTGGACGTGAAGAACATCTACGCCGAAGAAAAGGTCTTCCACGAAAAACGTTGAAAACTGTCCACTTGTCTGCGCCACTTCGGATTTCGCTGTCGTGGTTTCGATTGCCATTGGCTATCCCTTCTCTCCAACACATTCAGGTGTCAATTCCGCCTGGGCTGCCGCTGATAAAAGCCGAGCTACCGCATCAAGAATTGCAACTGAGTCAGACTTCGATTGACAGTCCTGAAAACCCGCCGTCCGAATGGCTGATGCCAGGACATGGTCTGTCGAGTCAGCCACCGCCATGACTGGGATCTTTTCCCACTCCGGTCTGTTAAGAACTGCCGCGAGCAATGCGGAACTGCCATGGGGAGGAAGATCCAGCGCCGCTACGACCACGTCGACCGGTTCCTTCTCCAGCCAGCGAATGGCATCATCCAAACACGCGGCCTCAAGGACCACATAGCCCACCATATCCAAACTGCTTCGGAGCATGCCCCTCGAGAACGCAGAAGCATCGGCGACTAGAATCTTCTTGCTGCTCCTTAGCCCATCCGTGTTTTTCTCCCAGTATCCCTCGCACGCGTGAATAACCTCGTTAAGATCGAGGAAATCAGTAACACGCTTGCCCACGACCGCCGAGCCGAGAATGCATTTGCGATCCGACTTCTTTCGCACGGTGGCCGTCTCTTCGACCACATCCACAATCTCATCAACCACCATGCCTATACTGCGGTCGCCGTCGTTGAAAACAATCACCTGCACCGGACCAGACGCCTGGCCATCGTCATGAGCGCCGGGTTCCAGCACATCCCTGAGAGACACCAGAGGAAGTATGCGGCTCCGATACTGCACAACTTGGCCCCCGCCTGCGTGTTCGATGACCGACTGCGGAAACTCCTCGAGTCTTGCGACGAGAGAGAGTGGAACAGCCAAGCGATCGAATGAACCTGCGCGGAATAGAAGCAATCGCTGCTGCTCCAACTCCAATTGCGTTTTTTGTTTGTCTACAACGCGCGTTTGCTCACGTGACTCGCCAAACACGCCGGAACGCTGACCTATGCCTAGCACGTCGAGAATGAGGGCCACGCGGCCATCACCCATGATCGTCGCACCCGCATACAGAGTTAGCCCCTTCAGTTGCTTGCTTAGAGGTTTGACAACTATTTCCTGTGTGTCGTTGATGCCGTCCACAACAAGCCCAAACTGGCGGTCTTCCGCCTGCAGGACAACTATGTTGACTGCCTCAGACAGATCGGCCGACTTCAGCCCCAGTACTTGATTCAAGTAAGCAACGGGGAGCAGGCTTCCGCGCCGCCGGTACACTGGCGTTCCATGCACATGCTCGATGTGCTTCCCAACAGTATCTCCTTCAAGCCGGATCAGTTCGAGCAGACTAACTTGAGGAATCCCGAACCGTTCGCCGCCGCTGGTGATTACAAGACCGGGAATAATGGCCAACGTGAGTGGAATTCTGATCTTTACTGTTGAGCCTTCGCCGGGCTGGCTGAAAACATCAACGACACCACCGATCTTCTCGATGTGGGATTTCACCACATCCATGCCGACGCCGCGTCCAGAAATATTGGTAATCTTCTTGGCCATCGAGAATCCAGGCTCAAAAATTAGATTCATAGCCTCACGGTCACTCAGCTTTTCAGCCTGTTCAGGCCTGATGAGCCCGTTCTCTAACGCCTTCTGCTTGACACGCGCAACGTCAATCCCTGCCCCATCATCACTAATCTCGATATTCACCTGACCGCCTTCGTGAAAGGCGCGAAGGGTCAGTATTCCCTGGGGCGGTTTACCTGCGCTCAAGCGGACTTCTGGCAATTCAATGCCGTGGTCGCACGAGTTGCGGACCAGGTGCACCAGCGGGTCTTTGATGGCCTCAATGATTGTCCGGTCGAGTTCCGTTTCGGCCCCATCCATTTGTAACTGGATGTTTTTTCCCAGGGCGACAGCCATGTCCCGTACCACGCGAGGGAACTTGTTCCACACCACTCCGATGGGCTGCATGCGCGTTTTCATCACGCCTTCTTGCAACTCTGTGGTAATCAGGTTCAGCCGCTGCGAGGTCGCGTTCAGAGCGGCGTCCTCTCGCTCGGTGTTGAACTGGAGTATTTGGTTACGGGTAAGCACCAACTCCCCCACAAGATCCATGAGTTTATCGAGCAGCCCGACTCCGACCCGAATATTGGAATCCACTGCCGCAGAATGCCGTTCGACATCTTCCTCTCTCCGTCCTTCTTCCTTTCTCCTGTCTTCACCCTTGCGTCTGTCATCCACTTTTTCATTCACGGGTTGGATCGCTTCCTGAAGAGCCGGAGAATTCTCAACAACTGGAGGTTCCACCTTTAAGGAAGGCGCCTCTACCTGACCGGACGGCTCTGGACTTGACGGGGCTTCAGGTTCATCCTTCATTTCCGCCGCAACGCGCAAGCGCGCTGTTAGATCCTCAAAGGTAAGTGAGCCCTCCTTCCCGCAGGTCTCAATTGAGGCCAATACATTGCGAGTTGCGTCAACAGTCTCCAGAATCAGGGACACGAGGGCGGGAGTGAGCTTCCGCTTGCCGTCACGTAATTGGCTCAGCAGGCTCTCCGCCTTATGAGTGATTCCTTCCAAAGTTGAAAAAGACAGAAAGCCGCACGCTCCCTTGATCGTGTGAATCGTGCGGAAAATGTTTCCCAGAAGACCCGCGTCTTGTGGATGCTTCTCCAACTCAACCAGGTCCTGATCCAGGCGAGAGAGGTTTTCATGACTCTCGACCAGGAACTCTCGAATTGTCTCTTGATCTTCCAAACAAGTGTCGTCCATGATTCACTTCCTGTTCCCCTACGTCGCGTAAAGGCTCCGCCACGCTTTTTGAGGTTATTGCTGACGAATCGGTCCGAGCATGGTCTATCGGCATATCGAACGGATTGGTTCAAAGAACTGAAGCGCGTAATCCTGCTCGCTCGACTCTATTGAATTCAAGAGATTTAGACAGGTCTGTCCTCAGCCTTCCTTCCTGAGCGAACGACGTCAGTTTTGCACCGCATCCCGAGCATACTTGGCGAACAACCACAAACTCGCTAGGTGGAACTTTACGGTACTCTGCACAACTCACTCGGCTCAGCTCCGGCGCCAAGCAAGGAACGAGGCAGACACGCACTGATCCGGCCTGCACCATTTGTCATAGTACGGTTACAATTCAAGCGAACTGGACCAGTGCATTGGCATGGCTCAGGAGAGGAGCGGCCCTGCAGCCGAGTCGTCTGGCGCTAACAGAGTTGTCTGACATCTAATAAGTGGCCCATCCAATTTCAAGCACAAGCGATGATAATTTGATTTTTCTCTGACCGCTTCGATACATTGAGCCGATAGTGATCAAAGCGCAGTGGTATCCTCCACTGACTCTGCCGCCTATCGCGGCAAGATTTGTCTTTTGAGGCACTCTCATGGATATTCTTCTAGTGGACGACAGCAAGACGATGCGCATGATAATCCAGCGTGCGATCCGCCAAGCCGGCTATCGCACCCTTACCGTGGGCGAAGCGGAGAACCCTATTCAGGCTTTGGATAAGCTTCGAGCAGAACAGCCGAAGCTGATCCTTTCAGACTGGAATATGCCGGAGATGTCCGGGATCGATTTCCTGATGAAAGTAAGATCAGAGCAGAACATGGTCCCCTTCGGCTTCATCACCTCAGAGAACTCAACAAGTATGAAAGACCTCGCCATGAGTTCAGGAGCGACTTTTCTAATTGCCAAGCCTTTTAGTCCAGAGGATGTGCAAAATGCCTTGGCTCCGATTTTAGGAGGGTGTTAACCCATGTCAGAACCTACTCCATTTGGGCTTTCTCGGTGCTTTTCCCAGCTGGTCGGCCGTAAGGTGACATTTGTCCAAACCACCCTCACGCTGGACATGAAGGTCACGCAAATATACGGCATCTATACTCTTCTCCCTCACGAGACTGCGATTATCGTCAAGGCTGATCTCCCTTTGATGGGATCTTTTGGAGGAGCGCTTGTTGGACTTCCCGACCTGGCGGTGAAAGAACACCTTCGGCCGACACCAATTGAAGAACTTCTTCGCGACGCAATATGCGAGGTCCTGAACATTGTGGCCACCGCGCTCACTTCAGAAGGCCGAGCGGTTTTCACCAAGATGGTAACCGACCCAATCTACATTGACGGCGCTGCTGGCAATGTCTACAAAAAGCCAGACCACAGGAGCTATTTCAACGTCACAATCGAGGGTTATCAAGGTGGTAAATTCACCATCCTTTCCCAGGCCGTTCCGGCTAGTGCTGTAGCCCGCTAAAGGCCAGCAACCAAACGTTGTCTGTCCACGTGTCGCCTATCCCCATCCATCAAATATATCAATCGGCCTGCTGGCATTGCGTCAAGCGGATGCTGGCTTGCTTTCGCCTGAGAAGCGTTATCGCTGCGCGCGAAGTTCTTCGCCCCACGGCATCGGTACAATATTAAGGGGTCTTCGCGGGGGAACGATTCACATCAGCAACGACCACAATATCCACCCGCCGATTAGCCTTGCGGCCCTCGGAAGTATCGTTGCTGGAGTTCGGATGATATTGCCCATAGCCCGCAATCGAAATCCTGCCAGGATCAACTCCTGACTCATCAATCAGCATCATCGCCACCGCCATTGCTCGCGCGGTCGACAGGTCCCAATTTGAACTGAACGCTGCATTATGAATCGGCACGTTATCTGAATGTCCTTCCACCCTCATATCGAGACCGTACTGCGTCAACACTGCCGCAATCCGCTTAACCTTGTCTTCTGCTCCAGGCTGCAGCCTTGCTGCTCCGCTGTCAAAGAACCCTAGCTCATGAAGACTGATTACGAAGCCCTCTGGGGTCATGCGTATGCCAATCTCCTGGCGCTCAATCTCCTTGCCAAGCGCCTGGTTGAGTTTTCTATGCAATTCCGCGACGTCTATGCCTGAACCAGCCGGTTGAGCATTCAGACTTGCACCCTCATTCCCAGCCGAGTTGACCGAACTGTCGAGACCAGACCTGACTGAGGTTGACTTTTCCTGCGATCCATTACTACCTGAAAACGCTCCCATCTCTTGAAACCCGCTCTTAACCGCTGTGGATACCCTTTGAATCGCCTTCTTGTCGTGATAAGCCGACGCAAACAGTACAACAAACAGAGCAAACATCAGGGTCATGAAGTCAGCGTACGAAACCAGCCAGCGTTCCGAGTGAACGTTTTCCTCATGATTGATTCGTTTCTTCATTTCGCCGCCACGCTCTCTCGTCCAATCTGCTTGTTCGTCTTGACCTCAAGAGCAGACCGGCCCAAGTAGACTGCGAGCTTCGATTCAAGAATCCTTGGGTTCGTCTTTTCCACAATGGCAATCACCCCATCAAGAATTAACTCCCTGAGAACTTGCTTTCTTCGCATTAACATCTTCATCCTGCCGGCACATGGAAGGAAGAAGATATTTGCAGATCCTACTCCATAGATGGTGGCAACGAATGCCACTGCAATTCCTTTGCCAACTTCATTGATATTCTCAAGCCGCTGCATAACCTGGATGAGGCCAATTACGGCTCCGAGAATGCCAATAGTCGGAGCAAACCCTCCAGCAGCCTCAAACACTTTGGGTATCAACTCTTCGGCACCAATCTCTATCTCCATCTCAAGTTCCATCGTCTGGCGCAACTCGATCGGATGGGTTCCGTCGACGGCGAGAGTAAGGCTCTTTTTCAAAAACGGGTCTTGGATTGACTCGAGCTCCGCATCCAGTGACATCATTCCAATTCGGCGAGCTCTTGCCGCGTAACGGCCTAAATCTGCAATGAGCTGCGAGGCGGGATCATCTGCATGAATAAAGACGCTCTTTAACTGCCGCGCCGCCTCTATCAGGACAGAGAATGGGAACTGCACCATCACCGCCCCGAGCGTTCCTCCAAATACAATCAGTGCGGCGGTCGGTTGCAGCATTTGGCCGGCCTTGCCGCCGTCCAGGTATAAGCCGACAGCTATCCCTGCAAGCGCAACGCCTATTCCACTCAATGTTCCTTTATTCACATCGAGCCGCCTTCGCCTTCTTGAGTCTGCTGATTTGTCCTGCGATGTAATCAAGATTTACTATCGGCAGTCTGGACGTTTTCTATCACAGCATTTTCGGCACAGTCTGCTCCCAGCGCTTAGATACCCACATTGATTCAGCCGGGATTCTAGCGTGCTGCTGCGGGGAGGACATCGGCCAGAATGGATGAATCGCAATTGCGGGGAGATGCTGCGGCGCGATTACAACTGCCAGACAAACCCAGCCTCTGCAAGCTTCGCATCTAACTGCTGGGAAGTGAAGGGCTTTGTCAAGTAGTTATCAGCTCCGGCTTTGAGCGCACGACGAAGCTCCCGTATTCCCGGCTCGGCCACTGCCAGCATGACAACCGCCGTGTTATACACGGTCCCTTGCCGCAGCAGGCTTATGAACTCCAAGCTGTCTGCCTCGGGCAGGCTCCAATCTACAAGAACAAGGTCTGCATCGCCCATGCCGCGAAGAACCTCACAGGCCTGCTTGCCACTATCTGCTTCGGCAACTTCGAATCCTCGCGCGGAGAGTATCCGGAGCAAGGTTGACCTCATCGTATTGGAACTCTCCAGCACCAGCGCCTTCATAAGCTTTCCACGAACTTACGCCAAGAACAAGCGCTCATAGATGCGCGCGCTCTTCTTTCGCTTTCGGGTTGGTTACAGAGCATACGCAACGAGTTAGGCGCCATTCCTCACATCCATTTCTGGCCTTGATACGCGTGACCCACGCCACCAGAAGCTTAATGACAAAGCGGAGTTGCGTGGATGGCTCTGTTGCAACTAGTCCGCTCACTCCCGGATCATGCGGATCTTGAGAATCTCGCGCCGTCTGGTTCTGTTTCGAGCGCTGTTGTGTAACGTGCACTTATTTGTCTGACTGGCGCTTCGCCATTAGATTCCGATATTTGCACCGGAGGAGCGTCAAGCTGTTGCCAGGCACTCCTGATATGCAGGATCATGTCAATCTGCGTCTCGAGGATGTTGGCTGACTTGTTGATCGATGCCTCCATCATCCTTGATCGCAGATATGCATAGAACCTGGATAGAGTTTGCGCCGACTCTCCACCATTTGTCAGATCGACCCAGCTTTCCAACTGGCCGAGTACGAGCACCGCGTGGTTCAACTCTTTGCACCGCGTCTGGATGTCGTTGTTGTGAATGGCAGCGGCGGCCCGGCGAAGATCTCCTGCCAGGGTGTCGAACAGCGCAATCATCAGGCCAATCGTGCTTGCGCCCTCGATGGCCGATTTCCGATAAGAAAGCTCTGTCGTCATTAGCGTCACCCGTTACGAAGATTTGCTAGTAAAGCCCAATTCAGAGTTGAGTTCCGCCATCTGTTGTGGCAGTTGTTGCAGCGCGACTTCAGCCGAAGTGAAGTCGGCGGTGAGAAGTGTTTGCTGGCTTGCGATGTAGCCTGTCTCAAAGTTGCTGATTTCCGCGGTCAGGGCAGCATTCGAGGCGCTGATGCTGCTCAAGTCCACGGTGAACGCACCGTTCGCTGGACTGGTGAAGGCATTCAACGCGGTATTCACCGAACTGGCAAAACCGTTCAGCGCCGTTCCCTCGAAGAAGTTTTGGACATCGGACGGATGGTTAACGAGGGCAGCATCCAGGGTGCTCGAATCGAGCGATAGAGTGCCGTCGTTGGCCATTGTGATGCCCAAGTCGCTCAGAGTTGTGACCGACGTAGTTCCGCTTGCCGGCTTATTGACGTAGTTGATTGCCTGCTCGAGCGTGGTTTGCAGGCTGCGGACAGTGGGGTCGGAACCCAGCACCCCTTGCGCATTGGTTGTGCTGCTCATGCTGAACTGCGAGTTCACAAGACCAATAGCTGTGTTGTAATCCGTGACAAACTGATTGATTGCCGTTGAGACCTGTGAAGCGTCCGCTGCTACTGTCAGGGCTATTTGGCTGCCAGGAGCAGCACCCAAAAGACTCAAGGTCACTCCAGGAATAGAGCCGGTGACTGTGTTGCTCGCGCTGACAATCGGAACGCCGTCCACCGTCAGTGAGGCGTTAGCTCCCTGGACCGCTTGAGTGAAGGAGAAGGCCGAGCCGCTCGAACTCGCACTCGGTTCATTGACGGTAAAAGGAACGCTGCCTGTGGTGTCGGCAATTGACAAGTTTGTATTGCCGCTCGAATCAGTGGTGGCGGCCGCGGTCAAGCCAAGGGACTTGGTTGCGAGGGGGTCCGCGTTGATTGCTCCCATGGTGGCATCGTTGGTTGAGACCTTGATACCTTGGTCGGTCGTGCCCTCTGCGATGACCTCCTGACCACTTGAGTTGATTGTGCCAGTCACGTTGGCGGAGAGGGTGCCCGCGGTCACCGCAGCCGCAATTGCTGTATTCAGGTCGCCAACCGTGTTCCCCGCCACTGCCGTGTAGACAAACTTGCTGCCACTGTTATTGTCCTGGATGGTAGTCACAGAACCGGCGGTCAATTTTGTTGCGGAAGTCAGACTTGTTGATGTTGAATCGTAGCTTGTTGAAATCGTGGCGCCGCTGATCGCGGTTGCAAGCTGCGCATAGGTTTCGCCGGAGGTCGTTGCAATGGTCGCGGTGCCGGCCGCGGTGCTGAAGACAAGGCTGTTTGCGCCAAGCGTCTCAGTAGAGGTCATCTGCGGCGCTGTCCATGAGGTAAAGGGTTCCGCTACAGAGAAATCGGCCGTGGCGCCGGGCGTGTTGGAGACAATCGCCAACCTCGATCCACTGGTGTCGCTGACTACGGTAGCTGTAACGCCCAGGCCAGCCTTGGTTGTGGGATCAATGTAACTATTGATGGCGCTGGCAAGATCGGCAAGAGTGTCGCCTGTAGTAATGGCTGCGCCAGTCGAGAACTTTACTGATTTGCCGGAGGCGGGTATCAACGTCATGGATGATGTCGGCAGCGAAGCCGTCGGACTGCTCTCGACACTGGAATACCACGACGCTGTGCTGGCCAGACTATTGACCACGACAGTGTGGGTTCCCGTTACCGTTCCAGTGGCTGCCGTTGCAGTCAGGTCGCTGGTATTCGACGACGTTGCCGTTCTTGCCGCCAGAGGACCGGTCAAGGTATTGAGGGATTGCATATCGGTGGCGAGAGCTTCTGTCGCTGTCTGAATCGAGGTCAGCGCGGTGGTCTGGCTGGTGAGAGTCGTTTGGTCAGCCTGCCATGCCCGCTCCGGGGCGCGATCCGCATAGATGCCCGCGGCCACCGCGGAAGTGACATCAATGCCTGCTGTGCTTGAGCCTGAGCTCGCGGCCAGGATATTGCTGATATTAATCGAAGGTGTCGTCGCGGTGGTGCTGGACAAAAGCGAGTTGACGGAAGAGGTGCTGCTCATAGCTTCTACCTACTTTGCAGAAGACGCCATAAAATGCACGCCAGCTTCCAGATCCGGTCGTTTACCTGGAATCTGAAAACCTGGCGGCAAAGGTTCAAAAATCAATTCGTTGAACGTGAAGAGGAGGTGGAGCCTTGTTGCGGCTCCACCTCATGCATCACCTTCCACTTTGCTTTCAATTACTGGACCAGCTTCAGTACAGCCTGCTGGGCCTGGTTGGACTGTTGCAGGGCGGCCATGCCGGTGGACTGCAACACGTTGTACTGAGTCATGTTGGCCACCGTCTTGCCGATGTCGGCATTCTGAAGGCCGTTGGATGCGCTTTGCAGGTTCGTCACCTGGCTGGCCATGTCGCCGCTGGCCGCGGTGAGGCGGTTGACGGAGGCGCCGATGATGCCGCGCTGTAGAGAAACGGCGTTGATTGCGCTTGTGATGGCGAGCAGAGAAGTCTGCGCGGTGGCAGCGGTTGTCAGGTTTCCGGTAAGGTTGAGTGCGCCGGAACTGAGCGCGGCGATATTGGTTGTAATGGTGGAGTTGGCCAAGGCAGTGGTTCCGTCACCGAGGTAGACGGTGTTGGCGTTGGTTGCGCCGTTGGTCTCGGTCATCGTCCCCAGCGCGGCCACAGAAGCGACGGCAGTTGAGATGCTTCCATTCGCGTCGTTGAGCTGGAGTTGGCCAGACCCATTGATCGTGGCTTTGAGGCCCGATTTTTCGGCAGCAGAAGCTGTACCGGTAAGCACTTCACCACCGGTTGTTGCGCCGGCGTTGATGGCCGTCACCAAGGCCCCGATGGTCGAAGCCGCGGCGTTTGTGTATATGATCGTATCGCCGTTGGTCAGTGTAGCCGTGACGTTTCCTATGGCCAACGTGCTGGCCGAGGTCAGCGCGGTGGTGGAATTCGTAGTGTACGAAGGACTTTGCGAGTTCATCGTGCCAAGAGCGGCATCGTTGGTCGTGACTTTGAGGCTGTCAGTGGAGTCGTTTGAGGAGATCTGCAGCTGGCCGCTACCGTTGATCGATGCCGTAACGCCCGCTGAGAGCGTACCCGCACCGATGGCGTTGGTAACTGCTTGTTGCAGGTCGGCAATTGTGGGGGTGGCTCCTGCAGTGTACACCATGGTACCACCAGTCTTCGAATCGGTGATGGTGGTAACCGAACCCTG
>Ga0302198_10006006_pt1 | contig 11064 bp, 7 predicted proteins | sample II_Bog_N2_2_FD_193521 | JGI IMG/M metagenome (GOLD analysis project Ga0302198, IMG submission 193521) | Peat permafrost microbial communities from Stordalen Mire near Abisko, Sweden - II_Bog_N2_2 | ecosystem: Environmental > Terrestrial > Soil > Wetlands > Peat | place: Sweden: Abisko, Stordalen... | reverse complement strand
GTCGGCGTCACCAACTGCATCATGTCCTTGTCGCCGCTCACGATGAACACCTCATGGCCCACTTCCGCGGCCTCGCGGGCCAGCGTGCCGATCACGTCATCGGCCTCAAATCCCGCCGCCTCCAGAATCGGAATCCGCAGCGCCTCCAGTGCCCGCCGAATGTAGGGAATCTGCCGTCTCAGATCCTCCGGCATGGCTGCGCGATTGGCCTTGTACCCCTCGTAGCTCACCTCGACAAAGCTCTGCGTCTTGCCGTCCCACTTGCGCAGCGGCCCCATGGTCCGTGCCCGCTCGTCGCGAAACACCGCCCCGCTCATGTCGAACACCGCCGCAAAGTAGAGCGGCGAAAAATCCTGCCGCAGCTTCTTCACCATGTTCACAAACACATAAGTAGCCGCGGTAGGCAGCCCGCCGCGTGTAGACATGGGCCGCGAGCGCTGCATGGCATGGTAAGCGCGAAAGATAAAGGCCATGGTATCGAGCAGAAAGACGGGCGGCTTGGCTTGGTCGGTCACGGTAACGAGTTTATCAGGGGCAGTTCTTAGTCCTACAGTTGCATTTCCTGCAAATCCCGGAAAGGTTGAACGGCTCGGGCCTGAAGGCCTTGTTGATTTGCTCCATTTTCAGAGGGTTACGCCCTGCTCCCTCCGACTTTGCCGGTAACGGTAACGAGTTTATCAGGGGAGTTCCTGGGGCCTGCCGAAGAACTCGGATTTCGGGTGAAATTTGTGGAAGACGTCCCTCAGGGGCTAAAGCCAACGTTGATTCCATTGCCTTTGCGGCACAACTAAAGTCGTGCCCTTTCAAAGCAATGAGATTTTCCGCGGCCTGTATTGCGCAGCGCAGTTTCGGCCCTTTCAAAACAAAAAGCATGGGCAAGGCGCACCGCCGCGGGTGCGGTTAAATGCGTACGCCGCGAGGTTGAAAAGAACCGCGCCGCGAACGCAAATCCGCCTAGGCAAACGTGTGACAAATAGTGCAAAACGACACGAATTAAGGCCGTTTTTGACGCAAAAAGGGCGCAAATAAGCGTGTTTTCGAGCACAAAATTGCACGTGTAAACCTTTACAAAGCGGGGGAGTGCTAGCATTGATATCACCTTCGGCTGTTAGCTCTCAGCTCTCAGCAATGGCACGGGACCCCTACCCCGTCCCGGTGCCCCGGTGCCCCGTAGCCACCGCGCCGGTTCAAATTCACTGTGGCCGGTTCTGGGGTCGGAGGTAGCCCTCCCCCCCTGTATCCGTTGGTATTCGCTTCAGGGCAATCGTATGAAACAAGAAATGCGAAGCGTCCCGGCCTTGAAAGGGCACGGTTTAAGCCGTGCAAATGGTTCCAGTTCCAATCTTGTTGGGTTTTAACCCTGAGGGAAGTTTTTCGCACGAGAAAGCCTTCCCTCAGCGGCTAAAGCCGGACTGCGTTGAGCCTCGTGAGCGGCACGGCTGAAGCCGTGCCCTTTCAAAACTATTGCTCTTTATGGTTCGTTCCGTTCCTGCGATTGCCCTGGGTTGGACGGCAGGGCAATCGCATGAAACAAGAAATGCGAAGCGTCCCGGCCTTGAAAGGGCACGGTTTAAGCCGTGCAAATGGTTCCAGTTCCAATCTTGTTGGGTTTTAACCCTGAGGGAAGTTTTTCGCACGAGAAAGCCTTCCCTCAGCGGCTTCTATGAGACGGCTAAAGCCGGACTGCGTTGAGCCTCGTGAGCGGCACGGCTGAAGCCGTGCCCTTTCAAAACTATTGCTCTTTATGGTTCGTTCCGTTCATGCGATTGCCCTGGGGATGAGGCCACTGCGTGGTCCCCAGGGAACTCCGCCGCGATGGATAAGACACTTGAAGGGTACGGGCTTTGGCCCAACGACTGCGGGACTCTTTCAAACCGCGGCTTCAGCCGCTGGGGGAAGGTGAAACAACTCTTCCCCCGGGGGTTGAAGCACCATCCCGATCAGGCATAGCATCGCGGGCCAAAGCCAGGAGCTTTCAACGATATACAAGTAACAAAGCAGTTCATCAATGAGTCTCCGGCTTAGGCAAAGGCGGGATTACTACAGCGTGTTTGAAAAATGGCCGGGGAAATCAGAGAGGTTATCCCGCAGGGGTTAAAACCCCTCGTTATTCTGGCGCTTTGCGGCACGGTCGAAAACCAGGGAAGAAGAGGCGAATATGGGTTCGTGCATTCGTGTTTTCATCCACTTGGGTGGGCCGTAGGCCCATGGAGACGCGACTGAAGTCGTGCCCGGTTACAAAGCATGTTTTTGAAACAAGCTCTACCGACTCGCTCACTAGCACCGGGCATAGCTTTCCAGAGCTACGCGGCTGGGAATTGTCAGCGTTGCGCCGTGAAATGCCACCAGGTGGCGAGTCTTGAATACACCCAGCGTTCGAGTAACTGTTTCGCGCGAGATACCGATAAACTCGCCTATCTCTTCATGGGTCAGCGGGAAAACGAAGCGCGTGCCGGTCTCTGTCTTCTGGCCGTTCTGGCTCCACTCAAGCAGCAGCCTGGCAAGCTTTTCGGGCGCGGAAGAAGCAAGTCCCACAGTGCGCAACTGCTCGCACGCCTTGGTATAGTGGCGGCCGAGTTCCTCGGTCACGTTCTGGTAAGCCTCGGGATTACGGGAAAGGAAACTCAGGAATTCGCGCCGCTCGATGGGGGCGATGCGGCAGGGATACAGAGTCTCGGCGGTCATCTCGCTCGCGGTTCCGGAAAGAGTGGACGCGAGGCCCAGAATCTCGCCCTTTTTTGCAATGCGGAGAATGAGGCGCTTGCCATCGCTCGAGTTAATGGATAGCTTCACCTCGCCTTCGATGACCACATACACTCCCGGAGTAGGATCCTTCTCGGAAAACAGGATCATGCCGGCCGAATAAGTCAGCGGATATGCCATCGAGGACAGATCCTTGAGCGCCGCGGGGGATAACTTGTTGAAGAACTCGCCAGTTAGTTGAGCCTGGCTTGCACAACCGCTTGCTGCATGCATGTTTCCCATTTCAGACCTCCTCTAAAATGTTCTGCGCGTCGTCGCGCGTGATTTGTTCGGCAATGAATCGTGTCCAAGGCGTGCCAGCCAGTAACACAGCGTTTGTCTGGCCATAGATGTCTCTCAGCGTTTGCGTGCCATAGGCATCCGCATAAGTCATGTTTCGTAAATCGAGGAGAAGTTTTCTTGACGCTAATTGCGGAGCTTTGTCCTTCCAGAAGCGAGTTAGCTCATCCACCCACGGACCCGCCAATCGCCCTTCGAGCTTGATCTCCATCGCTATCTCGTTTTCCTGAATCGTGATTCGTAGCGTATGCTGGCTCATCCTGCGCCATGCCATGACTAAAGCACGTCCCGTGCCAAAGTTTGGAGTGCAGGATGTGACCTGCATCACACACTGAAATGAAAAGAGTTAGCAGAAATGACGACGGGGCCGAGGGGCAGGGACGAAGGCGAAGTGACGAAGTGACGATGACGAAATACAGTCACCGAGACTACATATAGTCACTTCGCTCGATCCCAAGCTTCTTTAATTTGGAGTTTAAGGTGGTCCGTTTCAGGCCCAGGCGAGCGGCGGCGCCGTGCGAACCGCCGATCTGCCCCTTCGACTCGCGCAGAACACGCAGAATGTGCTCCCGCTCCGCCGCCTGGAGACTGGGATTCTCCGGCACGGTGTCCGCATTCTCGTCCTCGTCGGCCTCAGTTTCAAGTTCGGCCAGGGGGACAAACAGCACCGGGCCGCGGGTGAGGATGACCGCGCGCTCCAGAAAATTTTCCAGCTCGCGAATGTTTCCTGGCCACTGCCAGCGGATGAGCGCCTGCATCGTCTCGTCGGGAATGCTTTCGATGGTCTTGCCCATGCGCCTGCTGTGGGTGTCAACAAAATGGCGGACCAGAATGGGGATATCGCCTGCGCGATCGCGAAGGGGCGGGGCAAACACCGGAAAGACCTTGAGCCGGTAGAAGAGGTCGCTGCGGAACTGCTTCTCCGCAACCATTTTGGCCAGGTCGCGATTGGTAGCAGCTATCAGGCGGACCTTCACCGGGATGGGCCGGGTTCCGCCAACGCGCTCAATCTCCCGCTCCTGCAAGGCGCGCAGCAGTTTGGGTTGCAGGTCGAGCGGCATTTCGCCAATTTCGTCCAGAAACAGCGTGCCCTCATGGGCCAGTTCCAGGCGGCCGATCTTGCGGGCAATGGCGCCGGTGAAGGCACCCTTCTCGTGGCCGAAGAGTTCGCTCTCGATAAGGCCGGCTGGGATGGCCGCGCAGTTGAGCTTGATAAAGGTGCGCTCATGGCGCGGGCTGAGGCGGTGAACGGCGCGCGCCAGCAGCTCCTTGCCGGTTCCTGTTTCGCCCTGGATGAGTACCGTGGCGTCGGTGGGCGCGACCGTGGCAATCTCCTTGAGCACCCGGCGGAGACCTGTGCTCTCGCCCACAATATCTTCGAAGCGATTTTCGCTATCGATCTCCGCTTCCAGGTACTGTTTCTCCTGGCGGAGGCGGTCGCGCAGCTCGGCCATGCGGCGAAGGGCCGCCGCATTGTCAACGGCCATGGCTACTTGCACGGCAATCCGGCCCAGGATTCCCATTTCCTGTTTGCCGATGCCGCTCTCAATCCGGCTCAGCACCCCCATGGTTCCAATGATGTTGCCGTTATGGATGAGAGGAACCCAGCAGCCGGATCGCATTCCCAGCCGGTTGAGGCTGCTGATGGAGGACGGAGCAAAGGCGGCGTCCGCTAAACGCTCAAGCAGCAAGGGCTCCCCGCTGCGAAATACCATGCCGGCCAGTGTGCCTTCGACAGGAACACGCGCATCGCCAGGAAAAACCGCATCCTCCCGCTGATCAAGGAACTGAACGGTCATGTCGCCCATGGCCGGATCATAGAGCGCCAATGCTGCTCTGTCGTGCGGAACAACCTCGTGTATGCTCGCCGAAATGGCGCCAAGCAGTTTTCCAATCTCCATGTTTGCCAGCAGCGCGTTGCTCAACTGCAGCATCACTGCTTCCTCGGCGCGCTTGCGGTCGGTAAAATCGCGCGTCACTTTGGCGTAGCCGGTCAGGACACCGGCATCGTTGCGGATGACGGTAATGGTCACATCGGCCCAAAAGCGCGATCCGTCCTTGCGAACACGCCAGCCCTCTTCCTCTATTCGCCCGCGAAGCGCGGCAAGGCGCAAAACCTCGGCCGGCCTTCCGCGATCCACATCCTGCTGCGTAAAAAAGCGCGAAAAATGCAGACCGAGAATCTCGTCGGCAGTGTACTGCTTGATCCGCTCCGCGCCGGCGTTCCAGGTCAACACGCAACCATCCGGGTCGAGGAGATAGATAGCGTAGTCGCGAACGCTCTCGACAATGGACCTGAGCTGCTGGTCGTTGCGGCGCAAAGCTTCCTGAGCCGCTCTCTGCTCGGTAACATCCCGCAAAAAACTCAGAACGGCGGGCCCGGCGGGGGTTTGGATGGGCTTGAGCATGATGTCGACCGGAAACTCGGCGCCGTCCTTGCGCAGGCCGAACAGGTTCATGGCCGCGCCCATTTGCCGCGCCCTGGGGTGGGCATTGTAGTTTTCGCGATGGCTGGGATGACGGGCACGAAATCGCTCCGGAACCAGATTCTCTATAGGCTGGCCGATCAGCTCGGCCTGGGTGTAACCGAACAATTCGGCGGCACGCGGGTTCGCGCCACGAATCACCCCTTGGGCGTCGGTGACAAAAATCGCGTCGGGAGAGACCTCGAACAGGTTCTCCAGCGCGGATTGAGCAAGTTCGGCCCGGTCGTTCTGAGGCATTTCTGCTTCGTCCTTTTCAGGGGAATTGGACGTACGCATAGTTTGGTTCCTAACACGAAAAGATACCGGCTCTCATGCCAGCACCGCAACCACAAAATCGGGGAGAGGCGGGAGTGCCGCAGCCAAAGGCACCGGCGGGTTAAGAGCATCCTTTCAGAAAAGCTGCCCGCTATCTATCATCCCCACGGCTGTCCGGGACATGTCTGTTCTGTCCCGAACACACTCCGCCGCAGGCGGATGCTTACCTTGCTGAAATTCCATGGATTCGAAGACTTACGCTTGAGTGTATTCCTTCTTGCAGGCATGTTTGCTAAATTGGTCGCCTTATTTTTCTTTTCAAGAAAATGCAGTCGTATTCTGATTCATTTCAGGCAATCTAGAATTCAGCCCGGCTCCCGATACTCTCCACAATCTGGTCTCTAAAGTCGCCATCTTCACTTCGAAACGGCAGTTGGCTCGCTGCGCATATGAATGATGCGCTTCAGTTGCGGCGAAAACTCCTGGATTATGTGCTCAGCGGCGATGATTCCGACAACAATATCCCCCGACTGCACCCCCTGCGCGAGCGCGCTGTAGTGGTGCGGCCACCATGTGTACTCGATCATGGAGCCGCCGTAAGCGCCGGCAAGCTGCGGTATGTCCAGCGTCTCGTGCCCCGAGCGCGTGTAGGTGAGGAATGTCATCTTAATGGCGTGCGCGGAACGTGGAAACAAGCCTTTGCATCGGCAGGCAAAGTAGCGGGGATCGGTTCGCTCGGCCGCCGCAAACGACTCATGCACGCTGTTTTCAATCAGGTTGCCACCGTAACTGCTTCCGGCTCGCCGCGCATATCCCCCGATGTTGTTTTTCCACGCTGGAGGATCGCCGATGACTTGCAGATAGGCGGCAGAGGCCAGCGACTGGACGTGTAGGGAGGGACCAGCGCCATCCTCCATCAGCCAACGATGCGCGCGCTGGCGGTTGTCGAGCGGCTTATAGGTAGCTGGATCGAACGGGCTGTTGACTGTGAGCGACTGGGCGAGCGACTGCGCAAGCGCCAGCGACGGCGAGAGGAGCAAAGCAAGAAGGGCCAGGCGGGTGAATTGGGGCACACTTTAATTGTTACCCCAAATTCCATGAAAATAGCTACAAAAAAGCGCGGAATATAAAAAGCCCCTGAATTCAACGTGGGGACAAAAACTGGATGCACCCAACCGAGGGGGCGGCGAATCGAAAGGGCAGAAGGAGAAGTTTCCCCATGGCTCAGAAAATTGCTTTCGTTACCGGCGGCAACCGCGGACTCGGATTCCAGACCGCCCTGGAACTCAAGGATGCGGACACAAAAGTCGTAATCGGCTCGCGCGACCTGGCGCAGGGAGAACAGGCCGTCGCCAAGCTTCGCGCTGCCGGCGTGGATGCCGACGTGATTCAATTCGACATCGTCAAGCCGGCCGATGCGCAGGCCGCCTACGATTACTTTGCGTCGCGCTACGGCCGCCTGGACATCCTCGTCAACAACGCGGGCATCGCCGCCGGCGTGTTTCCCGGAACCGGCCCCGAACACTCCGCCTCCCAGGTTCCCTCGGATCTGCTGCACCGCGTCTTCGAGACCAACTTCTTTGCCGTCGTCGCCCTGACCGACGCCCTGCTTCCGCTGATTAGGAAAAGCGCTGCCGGCCGGATCGTGAATCTGTCCAGCATTCTTGGCTCGCTCACGCTGCACGCCGACCCCAAGTCGCCCATCTACAACGCCAAGTCGTTTGCCTACGACGCGTCGAAGACCGCGTTGAATGCCTTTACCATTCACCTTGCCTGGGAACTGCGCGACACCAACATCAAGGTCAACTCGGCGCACCCCGGCTGGGTAAAGACCGACATGGGAGGCCCGCAAGCCCCCATGGAACTGAGCGAAGGCGCAAAGACCAGCGCGGCGCTTGCCACCCTGCCCGATGACGGGCCCAGCGGGGGCTATTTCCACCTGGGAAAGCCGCTGCCGTGGTGAAAAAGCTGTGGTCATAGGATCGCCTGAAACTCGACAACGGGCCGGCCCAGCATTGATTTCCAGCCAGGCGGCCGGCCACGTTACCCCTGTAGCTTCAAATTGAGCGCGTAGCGCGCGTGCCTGCGCTCGCCCGTTCGGATCAGGGCGCCCTTTTCCGCAAGGTCCGCAAGATCGCGCGTGGTCGTAGCCGGTGTGGCTTCGGTGATGGTGCTGTAATTGCCTGCACTAAGTCCGCCTTTGAATCCTTCGGGACCCTCCCGGAACATTCGCAAAAGCGCCTTCTCTTGCCTCTCGTTTATTTGGCCGCGGAGCCGGTCAAGCAGCCTGGTCTTGGCAATCAGGAACTCCACTTGCTCGATGGCACGGCGCTGCGCCTCCAGGGCAATTTCCGCAAACCATTTCAGCCAATCTGTCACATCGTTCCGCTTCCCGGCGCGCTCGAGCGCTTCGTAATAGCTCTTCCGGTGTGCGAGCATCGTTGGAGCCAATGCAACAATAAGGGGTTGAGGGAAGCTCTGCGCCAATGCCTTTTCAGCGATTGCTCTCCCGAGTCGACCGTTCCCATCTTCAAACGGATGGATGGACTCAAAACGTAAGTGGGCGATGCCGGCGCGCGTAAGCGCCGGCAAAAATTCGCTAGCGTGCGGCGCTGTCCGATTGAACCACCCAAGGAACTCCTTCATTTCTGCCGGAATCCGCCTTGATGGCGGAGCTTCAAAGTGAACCCTTTCTGAACCGATCGGCCCGGAGACAATTTGCATTGGCTGCTGGCTGGTGCGATATTTTCCAATGTCTGCGAGGTCTCTCCTGCCGGCGGTCACCATGCCGTGCCAGCGGAATAACAGGTCGTCCGAAACAGGATCGGAAGAAGTGCGGTAAAGATCGACCATCATCTCTGCAATCCCCTGCTCCGCTGGACTGCTGCGCCGCTTGTCGCCAGCCATCCCCAGTTGGCGCTGGATCGAGGATTGCACGCTTGCTCGATTGAGAATTTCGCCTTCAATCTCTGAGGTGGTCAGGGCTTCTCCACTCATCCAGTCCACAAGCAGTTGACTGTGCTCGTCCGCGCCCAGGTGCTTCACTGCGCCGATTACAACGCCTGCACCGACAAGAAACTGCTCCTCGGCAGCGGCCATCCCAAGGCGATCCCACCTGAAGTCAGGCCAATCCGAGTTTTGCCAATTCCATTTCATGAGCGATAGGTCTCACTCTATCGATCATCATACAGCCAATACATGATCGATAGAGATCTGATCTATCGATCATGCTTTGCGCATTCGATCCTCTTCGCGCCAAGTTAGGCTCAGAGACCCAGCGAGCGGTCAGGGCACCACGGTTCAAGGGGCGGAAACAGGCGCCCGCGCCCGGATTCCCTCCCCAATCGCCCCCTCATGATGCAGCCTTGTGTTCAGCCATTCGGTCATTTCGCGCTCCCAGTCAGGGACGCCGGGCAGTTTGTGCCACTCCCCGGTGCCGTGTTTGCCGTTGGGAATGCGGATGATGTCGCAGCGCACCCCAACGGCCCGCAGAGCCGTTTGCAAATTGGTAGCCTCGGAAAATGGAATGTACTCATCCCGGTCGCCGAGTATCTCAAGAAACGGCGGCGCATCCTTCGAGGCGTAAGTGATCGGCGATGCTTCTTGGATAGCCGCCTGCAAGCCCTTCTCGGCAATCAGCGGATCGAGCAGCCTGTGTACGTCCGCATTCAGCGGAACAAACTCAAAGCTGCTCTGCGCAAACAGGCTCACCACGGCCTGCGCGCGTGCGCTTTCGCGGTCCACGGGATCGGATGCGCCCGGATCGCCGGGAGCGTTCAGCAAGCCCACCATGTTACTCAGGAACCCGCCGGCAGACCCGCCCACCAGCGCAATCTTGTCGGGGTCGGCATTCCATTCCTTCGCGTGGTAACGAATGTAGCGCACCGCACGCTCCACATCCAGAACCATATAGGGATATGGGTACTTCGGCGCCAGCCGATAGTTGATCGAGAAGACCGCATAACCGGCGGGAGCCAGAAAGTCGGCCACATACGCTTCGCTGCCGTTCTTGCTGTCGCCGCCATGGTAGCCTCCGCCGTGAATCACAATGGCGATGGGATGCGGCCCCTTGCCCGCCGGCGCGTAGTAGTCCGTGGTCAGCGGCTGGCCGTCGACGGTGCCGTACAGCACGCCGTCCTGGGTTGGAGTGCGCGTCTCGGCTGCCGCCAGACCCATAGCCACAGTGCAAACAAACAAGCCAACCAGCGCAGGCAGAACCACCTTCAGAACGCTTTTTCGCATCGATCGAGCTCCCGGTCTTCTATGGTAGACCCCACGGCAAATGCAGCCGCGGCGCTGGCGTGGCCCTATGAGTGTGGAGTTGCTGTACTCACCTGAGAGGTCTTAACCCGGTACTTGCCGTTGTCTTCGTCCAGCGGCGTTAGTTCCCCTGATTCTCGCTGATCCTCTGTAGACCGTAGGTATACTGCCGCGCGACCACTCCCGATCCGATGGGGCCGACCAGCTCTTCGACAACCTGCGGGTAGCCGGTGGGGTTCACGTCGTCCTCGACGAGATACTGCGTGGTAACTCCGTTTACCGTTTTGGCCACGCGGTTGCCGAAGGCGTCGTAGATCATCGAGATCGATTTGCCGTTGCCGGAGGCCGTGAGCATGTGGTTCTCGGAGTCGTAGGTGTAACTCATGCCGCCGGTCGCGAGGACGTTGCCGTTGGCGTCGTAGCTCTCCGACGAAAGCTGGTCGTTGGGGTTGTAGCTGCCCGCGATGGGATCGATCCCGCTCAGCGTGGAGGTGGCCGAAGTGCGGTTGCCCACCGGGTCCAGCGTATAGGTGGCGCTGCCGTTGTCGCCGCCGTTGTTGGCCGGGTCGCCCGCGATGGTTTCGCCGGTGAGCCGGTAGATGTTGTCGTAGCTCCAGTTGACGGTGCGGCTGTTGTTGGACTCGACGGCCTTGGTACGGTTGCCGGTGGCCCCGAGCATGTACGTGTAGCTCGATAGCGGCGACGTGGACGTGGACAGCTCGGTGAGCCGGTTAAGCGCGTCGTAGGTGAAGGTGGAGGTGAGGCCGTTGGGAATCTTCACCGTGGCGACGTTGGAGGCGTTGTCGTAGGTGTAGGTGGTGGTGTTTTGGCCGGGCAGATTATTGTCCACGACCGTGTCGAGGCGGTTCTGATCGTCCCAGGTGTAGGCGGCCGAGACGCCGTGCGCGTTGGAGGATTGGATGGTTTCCACTTTGCCCGTTGGGAAGTAAGTGTAGCTCAGAGTGCCCTCGGGCGTCGCCTTGGTGGCGAGCCGGTCGAGCGCGTCGTAGGTGTAGTTCAC
>Ga0302198_10005994_pt1 | contig 11079 bp, 4 predicted proteins | sample II_Bog_N2_2_FD_193521 | JGI IMG/M metagenome (GOLD analysis project Ga0302198, IMG submission 193521) | Peat permafrost microbial communities from Stordalen Mire near Abisko, Sweden - II_Bog_N2_2 | ecosystem: Environmental > Terrestrial > Soil > Wetlands > Peat | place: Sweden: Abisko, Stordalen... | reverse complement strand
TGGCCCCGGACGCGCGGGTGCGGCACCTCGAGGAGTTGGCATCCGGTGCCCGTGCGCTGGAACCGTCACTGGTGGCTGCGGCGAGGTCCGACACCCCCCCGGAGGTCGTCGACGGCGCGGGAGCGGGGGACCCGACTGGTCCGGACCCGGGAACGGGGCCCGGTGGCCCGCCGTCCGGTGGCGAGGCGTCCGAAGGAGCCACCCAGACCGATGGGGCGCGGCCGGTCACGCTGCAAGAACTGCAGCGTCGGCACGAGTTGTCGGCCGTGTTCACCTGCTATTCCAGGAGCCACCTGTTGCGGGTCGTCCCCCAGGTGCTGGTACTGGCGATCGCCGAGGTCTTCGTGGCCGAGGTGGCCGGTAACCGGACCCGGGCACGGGCCGTGATCCGGGCCTGGCGTTGGAACCTGGGTCGGATGGGCGCCATCCGGACCCGGCGGTCGGCCCTGCAGGCGAAGCGACGGGTCGGGGACAAGGAGATCCGCCCACTCCAGGTGCGCGGCAGTGCGCGGTTGTCGGCCTACTTCCGGCGGGTGTTCCAGGTCGGATTCCACGGGGCACACGCCGACGAGCTGGCGGCCGCGGCGGCGGTGGCCGTCGAGACCTACGGGAGCGCCGACGAGGGGCTCGAGCTCGAAGCGGGCGTGGAGGCGACCGAGGCCGGACGCGTCTCGGGCCGTGTCCGGCTCGGAGTCTGGCTGGTGGCCGCGGTACTGGTGGTCATCGGAACCCGTGGTGTCCTGGCCGGGCGTCTCCCGTCCCTCGGACAGTTCACCCCGTTCCCGTCCTGGTCCTCGACGTTCGCCCAGTTCTTCACCGGCTGGCACCCCTCCGGCGTGGGTACCACCGCTCCGGCGACACCGGCCCTGGCGATCTCCGGTGTGGTGGGCACCGTCCTGCTCGGGGCGATGGGACTGACCCAGAAGGTCCTCGTCTTCGGATGCCTGCCCCTCGGTGCCTGGGGTGCCGTCCGGCTGCTCCGACCGTTCGGTTCCCAACGGGCCGCGCTCATCTGTGGGCTCGCCTATCTGGTCGTGCCTCTCCCGTACAACGCGATCGCCCTCGGTCGTTGGGGTGCACTCGTCGTCTACGCGGGATCACCGTGGGTGCTGGCCATCCTGGCCCGGTCCACCGGGCTCGACCCGTTCGTCCGCACGGCCGGGGTGCCGGCAGCGGGGGTCGTCGACGGCGTACGGGAGAGCGGAGGCGCGTGGGCATCGAGGCATGGGCTGCTCGGGGGAGCACTGGCCCTCGGCGTACTCGAGGCCGTGCTCCTCGCGTTCGTGCCCGCCGCGATCATCGTGGTGGTCCTGGTCGCCCTGGCGATGGTCCTGTCCTCCGTGCTGTTCCGGGACACCGCCCGTACGGCGCGGTCCCTCCGACTGGCCCTCGGGTCGACCGCGGTGGCGTTGGTCATCAGCCTGCCGTGGTTCATCGGCGTGTTGTCGAGCGGCAGGGGACTCCTGTCCGTCTTCGGTCTCCAGACACCCGATTCGGGCGCGCCCACCTGGGGGATGATGGTCCGGTTCGCGGCGGGACCCATCGGGGGGTCGCCCCTCACCTGGGGATTCGTGGTCGCCGCCGCGGCCCCGCTGGTGCTGGCCCGCGGCGTGCGGTTCCGGTGGGCCGCCCGGTTCTGGGCGATCGCCCTGGTGTTCTGGTTCATGGCCTGGATCAGCGGTCGGGGCTGGACCGGGGGCCTCGCCATCGATCCCCTGGTGTTGCTGGGCCCGGCGGCCGCGGCCACGGCCGCGTCGATCGGACTCGGGGTGGCCGCCTTCGAGCGTGACCTGCGTAAGGCCGAGTTCGGCTGGCGCCAGCTCGTCACCGTGGTGGGGGTGGTGGCGGTTTCGCTGGCCTCGGTGCCCACCCTGGTGTCGGCGCTCCCGGGCCGGTGGGACCTGCCGACCAACGACTTCTCCCAATCGGTGTCCTGGATGCACGCCAAGGCGTCGTCCGGGGCGTTCCGGGTGCTGTGGCTGGGTGACCCGCGCAGCCTCAACCAGGGCGGGTGGAACGCCGGTGGGGGACTCGCCTACGCCACCTCGGAGAACGGGTCGCCGGATGCCCGGTGGCTGTGGAACGGCACGGCAGCGGGTCCGGCCGCCGCACTGGGTTCGGCGGTCGAGTTGGCGCTGCACGACGGTACGGACCATCTGGGGTACCTCCTCGCCCCGGCGGCGGTGCGCTACGTGGCGGTCCTGACCGCCATCGCCCCCGAGATCTCCGGTGAGCAGAGCCCGACGTCCTATCCGGTTCCCGCCGACCTCCTCCCGGCGCTGTCGCGACAGCTCGACCTCGAGCCGGTGCTCTCGGGCACCGGGATCACCGTCTTCGAGAACGCGGCGTGGGTGGCCCAGCGAGCCGAGGTGCCCGGGCGGCCGGGCTCGTCGGTGGCGGTGGTGTCACCCCTGATCGGTGGTCCGACGACGCCGATCGTCCCCGACGCCCGGCCCGTCCTACCCGGCGAGGCCGCCTCACGATCGTTCCGAGGGCCACTCGTCGCCGGGACGGTCTACTCGTCGGCCGCGCCGTCGGGCGACTGGAGCCTGGTGACCGCGTCCGGCACCACGGCTCCCCGGTCCGACTCGTTCGGCTGGGCCTCCCGGTACGCCGTGGCGTCGGTGTCGACGTCGACGCTCCGATTCGACGACGGACTGGTGCCGCTGGTGGCCGGGGTGTTCTCGGTCGTGGTCTGGATCCTCGTGCTCGCCGCCCTCATCGACCGCCGACGGCTCCGTCGCGAGTGGGAGCGGGTGGGCCGTCCCCGGACCTGGGCACCAGCACGCTCGACGGCGCGGGACGAGATCGAGGACGTGTGGTCGATGGACGACGGGGACCTCGGATGACCGGACCGGGTGCGGAGGACGTCCCCATGCCCGAGGTGGCAGCGGGGTCGGGGGTCGAGTCGGGGGTCGAGCCGACGGTCGAGTCGGGGGTCGGGTCGGCGGTCGGGTCGGCGGTCGGGTCGGCGGGGACCGGCGATCCTGGCGGAGCGGTCGAATCACGGGTAGCCCGGCGGCGGCGCGCCCTGCGACCGGTGCCCGGCCGGACCGCGGCCATCGTGACGGCAGCTGCCGTGATCATCGGGGTCGGCATCGTGTCGGCGACCGTCCCCTCGCCGTCCCCTGCGTCCCCCACGCCTCTGGGCGACGGTGTCGGAGTCGCGCCGGCCTCGGCCCTGACGTCCTCGCTGTTCTGCGCCACGGGGGCCGGCCTCGACGCCGGAGCCGGAGCCACCGGGGTGGTGGTGCTCACCAACACCACCCGTTCCGTCGTCACCGGGGTGATGACCGTGGCCCGGAGTTCGGGGGCGACGCCCTTCCGCCGTGCCGTTTCCGTCCCGGCGCTCGGGAGCACCGATGTGGTCCCGGCGCAGGGGCTCCCCGCGGGAGCCACCGCCTCCACCTTCGTCTTCGCGGGCGGTGGGGTCACCGGCACGATGGTCATCGGCTCCGCGGTCGGCTGGAGCACCGCCCCCTGCACTTCGACGTTGTCGTCGACCTGGGACTTCGCGGGCGGATCGACAGCCACCGGCTCACTCGACCTGTCACTCTTCAATCCGACGGCGGCCCAGGCCGTGGTCAATGTGAGTTTCCTGACCACGTCCGGCGACGTCCTGGTGCCCCAGGCCTATCAGGGCATCACCCTCGGTCCCGAGGGACTGGTGGTCGCCGGCCTCGGCACCTACGTGCAGAACCAGGCGGTCGTGGGGACGCTCGTGCAGACGACCGCCGGGGCGATCGTGGCCACCGAGCTCGACCGTCTGGCGGTCGGTTCGGGATCGGGACTGGCGTTGGTGTCGGGCACGCCGGAGTCCGCCGGTACGTGGCGGTTCGCGCAGACGACCGCGGTGCAGGGCGGCTCCATCACGCTTTCGCTGGCCAACCCTGGCGCGTCTCCGGTCACCGCCCAGCTGACGGTCGGCCTGTCCTCGGCCACGGTGACCCCCAAGGTGGTCACCGTCCCGGGGAACTCGGTGGTCCCGGTCGTGGCGTCCGCGGTGGCCGGCTGGCCCCTGGGGTCGCCCTATTCGGTGACCGTCACGGCGTCGGGACCGGTCATCGTGGGGAGGAGAGTGTCCGCACCGAAGGGCGCCGCCTCACCCCAGGCCGGGCTGACCGGCGGAACCACCGTGACGTCCCCGTCGTGGCTGGTGGTCGGTCCGGGTAGCCCCGGACACCCACTCGTGTCGGGCGCGACCATCCAGACGCTCGCCGTCGCCAATCCCGGATCGGCACCGGTCCAGCTGACCGTCACGCCGCTGGCCGGGGGTCGCCCGGTGGCCAGGCTCAACGTGGCCGGCAACGGTCTGGTCGTGCTCGGTCCGGCGGTCGTGGGCGGTCTGCGCCCCCTGGTGGTGCGGGCCAGCGGTGCGGTGTCCGTCGAGGTCGACGACGGCCCGGTCGGTGCGCCCGGCGTCGTGTCTGCGTCCGGATTCCCTCTGGGCGGCTGATCCACGCACGTCATCCGGGCACGTCATCCAGGTACGTCATCCGGACAGCTGATCGGGACCGCTGGTCAGGAACCGTGGGATCCCGGACGACGAGAACTGCGACGGCTACGCCCGGGACGACAGCATCCGGGACGGTGGGGTCAGTGTGACGCAGGCGGTGGCGGTGGGGGCCACGGCGTCTGCTTCGCCGGCCACGGTGCCTGTGCCGGGGGCCAGGCCCCGTTCTGGGGCGGCACCGCCGGACCTGACGAGGGACCGGCGTTCCCGGTGGACGGGACGTCGCCCGTGGTGGCACCCTCGGCGTCGCTCGCGTTGGCGGCCGTTCCCGCCGGCTGCGACTGCTGACCGGGATCCGTGGCGGTCGACGGGACCTGCACCGGCGCTGTCGCCACCTCGGGCGACGTGGCGGCACCGACGGCATCGGCCGGCGGACCGTCCACATTGTCGGAACCGGTCGGTCCGTGCTGGCTGGCCACGAAGATCGGCGGCACGGTCTTCACGCCGGCGGCGTGCACGGCGCGCCCGTAGGCGGTGTCGACCAGCCGGCCGACGGTCTCACCGTCGATGGTCTCCTCGTCGAGCAGCGCCCGGGCCACGGCGTCGAGCCCGCCCCGGTGCCGTGCGAGCACGTCGAGGGCCCGCTGCTCCTGGGCCCGGAGGATCAGTTCGACCTCGTCGTCGATGATCTGACTGGTGTGCTCCGAGTAGTCCCTCGTGTGCATGAGGTCCTCACCCAGGAAGACCTGGCCCTGCGAACCCCAGGCCATCGGGCCGATCTTGTCGCTCATGCCCCATTCGCGCACCATCTTGCGGGCGAGCTCGGTGTTGCCGACCAGGTCGTTGGCCGCTCCGGTCGAGAGGTCGCCGTAGACGAGCAGTTCGGCGGCGCGGCCACCCATGCGCACGGCGAGGGAGTCCTCGATGTGCTGGCGGGGATGGATGTGACGCTCCTCCATCGGGAGCTGCATCGTCACGCCCAGCGCCATACCCGTGGGGAGGATGGTGACCTTGTGGACCGGATCGGCATCGGGCAGCACGTAGGCGAGCACGGCGTGGCCGCCCTCGTGGAAGGCCACCCGCTCCTTCTCGGCGTTGGACAGGACCAGGCTGTCGCGGCGCTGACCCATCAGCACCCGGTCGCGTGAGGCTTCGAAGTCCTCGTTCTGGACGACCTGCGAGCCGCGGCGCACGGCGTGCAGCGCGGCCTCGTTCACCAGGTTGGCCAGGTCGGCGCCACTCATACCGGGCGTGCCCCGTGCCACCTTGCCGAGGTCCACGGTCGGGTCGACCCGCTTGTCCTTGCAGTGCACCTGCAGGATCGGCAGACGCTCGTCCAGGTCGGGCAGCGGGACCACGATCTGACGGTCGAAGCGCCCGGGCCGGAGGATGGCGGCGTCGAGGATGTCGGGGCGGTTGGTGGCCGCCATCACCACGATGCCTTCGGTGGGGTCGAAGCCGTCCATCTCGGAGAGCATCTGGTTGAGCGTCTGCTCCCGTTCGTCGTGCCCGCCACCGAGTCCGGCACCGCGCTTGCGGCCGATGGAGTCGATCTCGTCGATGAAGACGATGGCCGGCGCCTGCTTGCGGGCCGTGGCGAAGAGGTCGCGGACCCGACTGGCGCCGACGCCCACGAACATCTCCATGAAGTCGGAGCCACTCACCGACATGAAGGGCACGCCCGCCTCGCCGGCCACGGCCCGGGCCAGCAGGGTCTTTCCGGTCCCGGGGGGGCCGACCAGGAGGATGCCCTTGGGGATACGCGCGCCGATCTCCTTGAAACGCGCGGGTGTCTTCAGGAAGTCGACCACCTCGGAGATCTCCAGCTTGACCCCGTCGTAGCCGGCGACGTCGTCGAAGGTGGTCGCCGGGCGCTCGGTCGAGTAGAGCTTCGCCTTCGAGCGTCCGATGGACATGATGCTGCCCATCTGGCCCTGGGCCCGTCGGGAGATGAAGTAGAAGATCCCGAGGATGATGGCGAAGGGGATCAGGTACCAGATGATCGAGACGAGCGGGTTCTGGGTGGTCGTGACCAGCTTGTAATTGACCCCGAGCGGGGTCAGGGCGTGGAGTTCGGAGTCGGTGACCGGATTGGGGCCGTTGGCCGAGTACTTGGTCCCGTTGGTCAGCGTCCCGCTGATGATGCCCGAGGACTGGTCGACGGTGGCGCTCTGCACCTGCTTGTCCGACACCTTGGTCAGGAACGTGTGGTACGTGAACTGGGACGTGTTGGCCTTCTGGATCAGGCTGGGCACCACCAGGACGGCGAGCACCACGATCGCGATGACCGCGAACAGGATGATCCGGTTCTTGTTCGGCCCCGGGGAGTCCTGGCCGGTGCCGTTGGGGGAGGCTGGTCCGCTGGGTGTGTCTGGAGTTGGCGGGGTCACGTCTTCATGCTACGCGCCACCCGAGGTCGTTGACGCATCGCCCCGGTGCGCGGCGGAGCTCCACGGGGACGGGCCCGGAACCGCTCCCCGTGCACCGCAGCGGACCTGGTGCCCCGCTCGGGGGTCCGGTCGGTATCGTGGGGGAGTGAGCGACCGGCCCGAACAGGCGGTGGATGCCGCGGGACCCGGCGCACCACCCTCTTCAGCGACGGCCCCCGTGCCCGGTGACGCCCCGCGCGCGCGGCGTCACCGGTTCGGCACCCCTGACGTGAGCCTCGGCCGCCAGCTCGATGCCGGCGGGACGCCCTCCACCCGGAACGCCGGCTGGATGTGGCTGCTCTACGCCGGCCTCGGCTTCCTCGGTGGGCAGGTCCTGGCCGCGGTCGTCGTCGCCGTGGCGGCTGCGCTGGCCGGGCAGTACCACCAGCTCACCGCCCTGTCGAAGTTGTCCGAACCCCCGACCTGGTTCGTGCTGTCGACCCTCTTCGGACTGTGGGGAGGGTTCTTCGGGGCCGCGGTCCTCGCCAGCCGCCTCCGTGGGACGAAGCACCTCGTGCCGGACATCGGCCTGCGCTTCCGCTGGATCGATCTGCTCGGCGTCCCGATCGGTGTCGGCGGCCAGTTCCTCGTGGCGCTCGTGTACGTGCCGATCGCACCGCACGTGCACGACTTCCATGAGCGGTTCTCCGCTCCCGCCCAGCGACTGACCGGCGGGTCCCACGGCGCCGGGTACGCCGCGATCGCCGTGGCCACGGTGGTCGGGGCGCCATTCTTCGAAGAGGTGTTCTTCCGTGGCGTGCTGCTGCGCGCCCTGGCCCGGTTGTTCGGGCGGTGGGGTGGCTGGGTGGGGCCGACGCTCGCCATCGTGATCAGCGGGACGCTGTTCGGCCTCGCCCACGCCGAGTCACTCCAGCTCCTGGGCCTCGCCATCTTCGGTGTGGTCCTGGGCATCGTGTCCTACCGGACCGGTCGCCTCGGGATGAACATGGTCGCCCACGCCAGTTTCAACGCCGTGGCACTGTCGGCTGTCATCCTCCCGGTGTGCGTCGGCGGGCGGGGACTCGTCTGAGATGGCCACCGGGGAGATGGCCACGGGGGAGATGGCGGTCGGGCACGTAGGACACGCCGAGGGATCCACCGCCGTCGCGGATCCGCCGGCCACGGGTTCCCGGCCCGAGCAGGGGTCCCCCGGTGGGCGGACCCGGAGGTCGACCCCCTGGTGGGCCCGGATGACCCGTCGGTCGGCCTGGCCGTACTGGTCGAGCGCGGTCGCCATCCTCGGGGTGATCGTGGTGGTGCTGACCCAGATGCACCCGAACCTGCTGTTCCTCAACACCACGGCGACCGGGGGGGACACCGGGGCCCACGTGGCGCTGCCCGCCTACCTGAAGTCGAACCTGCTCAACCACGGGAGCCTCACCGGGTGGGACCCGGGCTGGTACGACGGCTTCCCGCTCTACACCTTCTACTTCCCGCTCCCCGGGTTGCTGACGGTGGTCATGAACGTGTTCTTCACCTACAACGTGGCGTTCAAGTTGGTCACCGTCCTCGGGAGTCTGCTGCTTCCGCTCTGCGCCTGGGCCTTCGGCCGGCTCGCCGGGCTGAAGGACCCCGGTCCGGGCTGCCTGGCCGCGGCGACGCTGCCCTTCCTGTTCGAGCCGAGCTTCACGATCTACGGCGGGAACCTGCTGTCGACCCTGGCCGGGGAGTTCTCGTTCTCGTTGAGCCTGTCGCTGTCCCTCCTCTTCCTGGGCGTGGTGGCCGCCGGTCTGCGCACGGGCCGTCACCGGGGACTGGCCGCCGTGCTCTTCGCGGTGACGCTGCTGTGCCATCTGCTCCCGGCGATCTTCGCGGCGGCAGGGGCCTTCGTCTGGCTCGTGCTCGACGCCGATCTGACGCGGACGTTGACGGGTGGGGTCCGGGCGGCGGTCGCCGGCCGGCGGTGGCTGAAGCGCGTGGGATGGTCGGTCGTGGCCGGTCTGCTCGGCCTGGGCCTCACGGCCTGGTGGCTGCTCCCGTTCTACGCGGAGCAGCCGTATACGACCAACATGGGGTACACCAAGGTGTTCGGCTACCCGCACCTGCTGTTCCCCGGCTCGGCCCGGTGGGTGCTGGCCGCCGACCTCGTCGGCCTGGTCGCCATGGTCGTCCGACGGAACCGGGTGGCGCTGTTCCTGGTGATCATGGCGGGTCTGTCGGCGGTCGCCCTGATGGTGGACCCGGCGTCCAAGCTCTACAACGTCCGGTTCCTGCCGATGTGGTTCCTCTGCCTCTACCTGCTGGCCGGCTACGCATTGGCCGAGGTGGTGGCGTTCGTCGCCCGCTGGTGGCGTCGGCGACGCCTGAGCGTCTGGTCCCGGGCCGTCCGGATCCGTATGGGGACGGTGGATCCGTTGGCGTGGGCACCGGGGATGCGGGTCAGCCGGTTCCGGCGGCCGGTGCCCACGGCCGTGGCCGCAGGTGCGGTGGTGGGTCCCCTGGTGGCGTTGGCCGCGGCCTGCCTGGTTGTCGTGCCCCCGCTCGTCCTGCCGGCGACCTCGCTGGCCAAGATCGGCGTGACGGTGGGTGCCAACCAGCCGAGCGCCTGGGCGGAGTGGAACTACTCGGGCTACGAGGAGAAGCCCGACTACCCCGAGTTCCAGTCGGTGATCCAGATGATGACCTCGGTCGGCGCCACCCACGGGTGCGGTCGGGCCATGTGGGAGTACGACCCGAGCCTCAACCGCTTCGGCACCACCGAGTCGCTCATGCTCCTGCCGTACTTCACCGACGGCTGCATCGATTCGATGGAGGGACTGCTCTTCGAGTCGTCCTCGACGACCCCCTTCCACTTCATCAACCAGAACGAACTGTCGCCCGATCCTTCGGACGCGGTCGTCCCCAACGGTGCCTTCACCTACGGCGGCCTCGACGTGGCGCTCGGCATCCGCCATCTGCAGCAGATGGGCGTCCCGTACCTGCTGACGTCGTCGACCACCGTCCAGGACGCCGTGGACGCCGATCCGAGTGCCACCCTGGTCGGCAGCACCGGGCCCTGGAAGACCTCGTACAACGGCGAGCCCCTGGACACGACGTGGAAGGTCTACAAGATCGCCGATACGGCGACGGTGGTGCCGCTCCAGAACCAGCCGGTGGTGTGGAAGGGGATCGGGGCGAGCCAGTCCAGCTGGTTGGCGCCCGCGGCCGCCTGGTACGACGACCCGGCCCGGTGGTCGGTGGTGCCCGCGGCGGACGGACCCTCGTCGTGGACGCGGGTACCCATCGGGTCGAAGGCCGTCACCGCGGTGCACGAACCGACCACGACGGTGTCCGACGTCCGTCAGACCGACGAGGGCATCTCGTTCCACGTGGACCGGATCGGTACGCCGGTCGAGGTCCGCATCTCGTACTTCCCGAACTGGAAGGCCACCGGTGCCGACGGACCCTGGCGCACGGCACCGAACCTGATGGTCGTCGTCCCGACCAGCCACGACGTCACGCTCACCTACGGCAGCGTGCCGGCCGACTACGTGGGTCAGCTGATCACCCTCGTGTCCCTGGTGATCGTCGTGGCGCTCGGGGTCGTCGGTTGGCGTGCCGGGCGGGGACGGCGTGCCCGGCGGGCGGCGGGAGCGACGCGGTGACGCGATGACCTACCCACTCGGCATGTTCCCGTTGTCGACGGTCCTCTTCCCCGAGGCGGGCCTGCCGCTCCACGTGTTCGAGGAGCGCTACCGCGCCCTCATGACCACCTGCCTCGACGCGGACGGCGAGTTCGGCGTGGTGCTCATCGCCCGGGGCTCCGAGGTGGGAGGGGGCGACATGCGGGTCGACGTCGGTACCGTCGCCCGCATCGCCAACGTGGCCGAGCTCGAGGACGGGCGGATGCTGGTGGTCGCCACGGGCGTGCGCCGTGTCCGGGTGCACGAATGGCTGGCCGAGGAGCCCTATCCCCGTGCTCTCGTCGAGGACCTGCCCGACCCGACCGGCGCGTGCTCCGCCGAGCTGCTGACCGGGGCCGAGGGATCGTTGCGGCGACTTCGTTCGCTGCTGTCCGAGCTCGGTGACGTGCCGGCCCTGCCCCACAGCCTCCGGATCACCGGCGATCAGCAGGAAGTGGGATGGCAGCTCTGCGACATGGCCCCACTGGTCAGCCTCGACCTGCAGCGCCTCCTGGTGGCCGACGGGCTGGCCGACCGGATGGCACTGTTGGCGGAATTGTGCGACGCCATGTCGGACGACGTCATCGGGCTCCTG
>Ga0302198_10005992_pt1 | contig 11080 bp, 12 predicted proteins | sample II_Bog_N2_2_FD_193521 | JGI IMG/M metagenome (GOLD analysis project Ga0302198, IMG submission 193521) | Peat permafrost microbial communities from Stordalen Mire near Abisko, Sweden - II_Bog_N2_2 | ecosystem: Environmental > Terrestrial > Soil > Wetlands > Peat | place: Sweden: Abisko... | reverse complement strand
CAAGATGCGTGCCGAGCAGATTCGGCGCAGCCAGACGGACCTGGCGCTGCAGCGCGTGAAGGAGTTCGGGCTTGCCCGGCAGCGTCAGCTTCGCGCGCAACGGGTCGGGGCCTTCGGGCCCCGGGTTGCTCGGTTCCGTGAGATGTCGCTCGTCGCCAGCATGTCGGCACCAGGTGCGCAGACCATCCCCTGGACCGGCACGCTGGGCCTGGAGGGCCTCCCGACCGGCGACGGCCGACTCATCGACCCCGGAGCACTCACCGCGGCCGACCTTCCGCTGCCCCTTCGCTGGACGCCAATCGACTACGGCGGTCATGATGGGGCGGTCGTCGTCGGGCGCATCGACAGCGTCCAACGCGCTCCGGGCGGACTCATCAACGCTGCCGGGGTGATCGACCTGGGTAGCGCCAACGGGCGCGAGATCGCCCGCCAGATCGCGGGCGGGTACGCCGGGGGCATCTCGTTCGACCTGGACGACACCACCGACACACTGATGTTCTCGCCCGTCTCCACCGAGGACTCCGGAGAGTCTCCGAACCTCGTGATCTCGGCCGGTCGCATTCGGGCCGCGACCATCGTCGCGATCCCGGCATTCGCAGAAGCCAAGATCGCACTCGCCGCGCCTTACGAACCGGATGATTCCGGGGATTGCGGCTGCAACGGCGTCCTCGACGTCATCCCCGACCCGACCCCTAGCCCCATCCCCAATTAAGGAGAACGACCATGACCATCACAGAACCAAGAACTCGCCGCGGCATCTTCCGCAAGAGCGACCCGGAGCGCGAACTTCCCGAGGGCGCGGTCGCGTGCCGTTCCTGCGGCCAAGCTGTTCGGGTCGTTTCTTCTGAGAGCGTCGAGACGATCACCCTGCGCGCCCCATACAACGGCCAGGGCATGCCCGCGGGCAGCGACGTAAACATCCCCGTGACCCGCTGCCCGGACTGCGCTAACCGGCGCGAGCGAGCCCGGACACTGCTCAACGAACACCCCCAGATCGCCCGCGAAAATGGGAACGTCGGGCTCGATCGGATCGACGCCACCCTCGCGGCCTTCGACGCGATCGGAGACAGTCGCGATCGCATGATCGCGCCGCTGCTCGCCACCGACGACGGCCTCCGCGACCTGCTCACGACGATGGCCGCCTACGGTGCGGCCGCGTCCTGGTCGGCGGGGTCGGCCCGTCCCGGCATGTGCGAAGCCCGGCGCTGGGGTCACGTCAGCGAAGCCCTCAAGAAGGAAGCCAGCCACGCCCACCGGGACCTCGTGCTGCGGCGCATGGAGGTGCCGACGCCCACCAGCCCACCGGCCGACGAGGGCGCTCTGGCTGGCTGCGGCTTCTGCGGGCTCGGGACACTCCTCGTAACCCCCTCGAAGGCCGCCGCCGCGTGGGGGCCGACGTTCCGAATCCAGCTGGCCGTTGTCGGCGGAGCCGGGGCCGACCCGGTCGTCGCGCGCCTGTGCCCGGAGTGCCGGACGTCGCTACGCGAGACCGGCGGCGGCATCGGCATCCGCGCCGTCGAGCACGCCCTGCTGCGATCGCGCGGGTACGAGCCTCTGACAAGCTGGCGGGTGGAGCTGACCGGCGTTCGCGCGTGGGCGGCCCTTCGGCCTGGCACCAAGCCGAACTCGGTGCGCTGGGAGCACCTCGGACAGGAACAGCTGGCCCGACTCGAAGCCGATCTGGTGTCCTCGCCGTTCGTTCGACGGCGAGCGGCCTAATGAGCGTCGGGCTGGTGGCCCAGTTCCCACCGCTCCCCGCTCCGAGCGATCCGCGGGAGATGGAGCCTGACCCCGACCCCAGCCGTGAGGTGGAGAAGTGAGCACCCCAGCGTTCGACCCGATCGCGGTCATGGGCGGGCTCGTGCTCGAGGACGGCCGAACGTGGGGCACCGCCGCGTCCGCCTTCCAACGAGCCGATGCCGAGGCCGTCCTGATCGGCAACGCCCCCGACGACTGCCGGCTGCACTGGATCGGTCGGCCACGAGGCGGCTCCAAAACGACCGACGCCGGAGGAATCGCCCTCGTCGCCCTGTTGACCCAGGCACCGTCCCGCTCGACCTCACACGCGTTCGCCCGCGACAAGGAACAGGCTGGGCTCCTCCTCGATGCGATGCGGGGGCTCGCCGAGCGCAGCGGGCTCACACCCCTGCTCGACTTCGGCGCATGGTCGGTCACGGTCAAAGCCACCCGCGCGAAGCTCGTCGTCGAGTCCGCCGATGCGGCGTCGGCTCTCGGCGCGCGGCCTTACTTCGTGATCGTGGACGAGCTCGCCGCTTGGCCGAACACCCGGGAAGCCCGGTCGCTGTGGCAGAGCATCGTGTCTGGTTTGCCGAAGCGCCGCGACAGCCGGATGGTCGTCATCACGACCGCGGGCGAGCCCGGATCGATGGCCGCGAACATCCTGGCCGGTGCGAAAGAGTCCCCGCGCTGGAGGGTCTCGGACTACGTCGGCACGCTGCCGTGGGCTGATCCGATCGACCTTGTCGAACAGCGCCGGATGCTGCCCGAGTCGGTCTATCTCCGACTGCACGAAAACCGCTGGGTCAGCGCCGAGGATCGGCTCGTCAGCGCCGAGAACCTCGCGGCCTGCGTCGTGCTCGACGGCCCGCTCGAGTACAACTCCACCCACCGGTACCAAATCGGTCTCGACATCGGGCTCAAAAAAGACCGCACCGTCATGACGGTTGCGCACAGCGAGCCGCAAGACCGCGGCGGCCCGCTGATCGTTCTCGACCGGATCGAAGTCATGCAGGGCAGCCGCCTGCGGCCTTTGCGGCTCGGTGACATCGAGGCGCTGGCCCTGCAGACCAGCAGATCGTACGGTCACGCCCCGATTCGGCTCGACCCGTGGCAGGGCGTGGGAAGCGCACAGCGGCTCCGGGACAAAGGCTTGTCAATCGAGGAATGGGCCTTCACCTCGCAATCGGTCGGCCGGCTCGGTCAGAACCTGCACCTGCTGCTGCGCGACCAACGACTCGCCCTCCCCAACGACCGGGAGCTCCTCGACGAGCTGGCGACCGTGCGGCTGCGCGAGAGCGCGCCCGGCGTCTACCGGCTCGATCACGACTCCGGCAATCACGATGACCGTGCCGTGTCGCTCGGCCTCGCCGCACTCGCACTGACCGAGCGCAACGAGGCAGGCAACGACGGCGGGTTCTCAATCCCGCGAGAAATCTACGCGCGGCGGAAGCTCACTGCCAGTTCGGCACGCGGCGGCGCTCCATTCCCTGAGTTGATGAACCCGGCTTACGCAACGCGGACGATCCGCGGCACGCTCGCCGACGTGACGGCCGCGCAGCGCGACCAGACCGAGGCCCAGCGTCGAGCGGGGATCGGTCTGGCCGTGCCGGGCAGCGCAAACGACCCAGGCCGAGTGCGCCGCAGTTAGCGTTACGGCAGCTGTCCCTCGATCTGTTCGAGCGTGAGCCCGAAGCCTTTCGCAAAGTCCGAGACGGCTGCTTGGCCGCCGTAACGGCCCACGCGGTTCCCGGCGCTGTCAGTGACGAGCACGTAGCGTCCGTAGTCGTCTGCGAGTGGATCGCGTGTGCGGGACTTCACGAGCATTAGGCCCTCGCGCTCCGCTCGGCGGCGGAGCCGTCCTTCGTAGACTTTCCGTTGCGCGGCGGTCATTTCGTTGATGGTGCTGTTTTTCATGGTGATCTCCTCGATCGATTTGGTGACCCGACGATTTGCCGGGTGCCCATACCTCGTAGACCCTGATTTCCTCCGAAATGGAGGCCGGGTCTCACCATGCCTTGCCACGGACGACTAGACGCCCTTGCCCGAAAAGTTTACCGCAAGCTAGTGCCCAGCTCCTAGCTTTGCGGTCCCGCGATCGGGCTCATCTAGTCGGCAGCGGGCATTAGGTTTACCTTGTGACGATCCTCGATGACATTCTGGACGCGAGCACAAATTCGAGCGTTCCCGCACCAGACCTCGTACGAAAGGTGCAGATCGCTGCCCAGCGTCTCGGCGCGACTGACATCGCTGCCTGGGCCCGCAATGAAGTGAGCGGATATCCTGCCGCGGGCCCTTTGCCCGGCTATCGACAGATGCACACGAGCGTAATCGGAGACTTCCGAGATGACTTTGGGAGAAAGTTCAATCACGCGCTCGACGTGAAGCCTCCGAAAACGGAGGGGTGGTGGATTGTTCAGCTTCGGCAGCCACTCCTCGAAATTCAAGCGTTGGCAAACTCCGACGGTGAAGGCGCGGCTCAGCGGCCATGGACATTTCAGCAAGTGAAGCTTTATGAAAAAGCGCACCTATTTGGCTTCGAGGACTTCGAGCTGTTTTCCGCTTGGAACGAGATAACGAAACAGAGCCTGCTTGGGATCGTTGATGTCGTTAGGTCGAGGGCGATGGAGTTTGCCCTCGATCTCCAGGCCAAATTTCCGACCGCGGGCGAGCAAGGTGGCCCTACGATCGCGTCATCGCCGGGACTCGCACAGACCGTTTACAACATCACCAACAACATCATCGGCGACGGTACAAATGTTGCCACCGGGGCGGACGCACACCAGACCTCGACGGTCAACAAGGGTGACGAGGGCGCATTGCTCGCGCGGCTTCGAGAACTCGGGTTTGGCAACAAGGAGAGCGATGAATTTGTCGCTGCGATTTCGGAGGAGAAGTCCCTCGACGGGCCCAAGACTCAATCGTTCCTCCGACGCGTCGGATCGGGCGCAGTAAGCCTCGTGTCGGGCGTCACTTCGGCGGCCACCGTTGAGATTTTGGTATCGCTCGCCAAGTCGTACCTTGGCATCCACGGCTGAAACACTCCGATTACATGTAATCGGTCCGGATTACCTCGAAAAGCCCGAAAATCCGCGGTAATTCAAGGTATTTCGGTGCAGGTAATCTCTACCGCACACCCGCGGGTGCGGACGATTACCGCATTACCCACCCTTCGGGAGTGATGCGCAGTAGTCGGCGAGCTACTTGAAGAGATCAATTGCGCCGAGCGCGAGGCCAGCGGCGAGCGCCATGACGCCATACACGATCGAGAAGACGACTGTGAAGTTCTCTGGTTGATCACGCCGCTTGTAGACCCGGTTCCACCAGGCGGCGTACTGCACGCGAAAAACCAGAATCGCGATCCCGATTAGTACGAGGATTAAGCTGCCGACGATGAATAAGGTGTTCACGCGCTCAGGGTATCGATCGGTGCAACAGCGCCCGCCGCGGCTCGCGCAACGCGACGACTCGGATTGCGCCAATCCCCGCGCGCGCGAGGAACTGCCAGATCAAGCGGACTGCAAAGTTATCCACCACCCGCTTGTACATAGAAGGAACCCTTTATGTATGCTTGGCTCATGACGAAAGCACTGCTGTACTGCCGAGTGAGCACAGACGATCAAGTCGAGAACGGTGTCTCACTCGACGCTCAGGAGCAAGCACTGATCCTCGAGGCTGCACGCCGCGGCTACGACTTCGAGATCGTGCGGGAGGAAGGGAAGAGCGGCAAGTCAATCGAGGGCCGCGACAAGCTCATTGACGCTCTCGAGCGCCTCGATGCGCACAAAGCCGATGTGCTGATGGCCGTGCGGATGGACCGGCTCACGCGCGACGTCGCGGATATGGCCGGGCTCATCAAGCGCAGCCGCCGCAAGGGCTGGGGCATCGTGCTGAGCGGTGAAGACCTCGATACGACCGCTGACGGCAAGTTCCGCACGTACCTCGATGCCGCCCTGGCCGAGCGCGAGCGGGACATGATCGCATTGCGCACCCGTGAGGGCATGGCCGAGAAGAAGCGGCAGGGTGCAGTGTTCGGCCGTCAAGTGCAGCCGGGCTTCCTCGACACCTACAAGCTAGTCGTGCGGCTGGTGAGCGAGCGGAACTCGTACAACTCGATCGCCGCACAGTTGAACGCCAGCGGCACGCTGACGGCTAAGGACTTCGAGCGGGTGAGCCGCGGTGAAAAGCCAGCGGGCTCGAAGTGGCACGCCAGCACCATTAAGGCGATGGTCGAGTCCGAGACGGCGAAGACCCTCGCGAGCGCCTAAGCGCCACGCTTCTTCCTCGGCGGCTTTGTGCGCCTGATCGTGTCCTGGAGTTCGGGTGGCACGTTTACCCACGACTTCGGGTCGCCGACGTTCTTCGTGCCGGGGCGTAGGAGCACCGCCTCGTCCAGCATGTTGATTATGTCGAGGACTACGGCAGGCACCTCCCATACACCGAACCGTGGAAGGCGGATCAGCGCGACCCCGTTAGCCGTCGGACCGACCGCACCCGGGTGACGCCTCGCCCGCCAGCCGTTGAGGCCCCCGTGAATCGATCGCATGTAGCTCGCGAGTTGCTCGTTCGCCAACTCACTGCCGGGCTGCAAGGCATACCACGCGGCGCGCAGCAAATGGTTGTCCTCGAGACTGCCGCTGATAATCAAGATCCACGCGTTAGGAATGTCGTCGGTGATGATGTCGAATTCGAACGAGTCCGCCGAGCGCACAAACCACTGGACCTGCGGAGAATTGATGTTCTCGGAGACGGTTGCGTTGACGACGTACACCGACCGGATATGCGCTGTGGCTCGGCCGGCGTTGGTGACGGGAATCCGATAGAACCGCTGCCCGGTCTCTTCGATACCGAGCTTGGACGTGCCGACCTCCCAAGTTACCGGAGGATAGCGCCGACGCAGACGGAACCACTGGTAGAGCGCGGCCACCAAGGTCGCGAGCGATAGCACCGCCGCGCAGGTCCCGATGAAGACCCAGCCCGGCCACGCGAGCCAGCTTGCGTCGGCGTGATGATGGTGCGCATTCGCGAGGAGCACGTTGGGTACGAGCATGGCTCACAGTATGGCCGAACCCTCGGACACGCAGCTATCGACGGCAGTGACCCCGACTGCTAGTTTGCGCGCATGGGATTGTTCGGTTTAGGGAAGAAGCGCGTAGCAACGGCCGCAGTTGTCCCGCCCGCGGCCGCGCCAGCGAATGACTGGATGACTCTCGTCAGGGGCGTCGGGCGTCACCAGCAAATACTCGCTGGCCTCCCACCGCACGTCCAGGTCGAACTCATGCCGTGGGAGCAAGGCGACACCATCACGGCCAAGATCAACGGTGAGCGCGTTGGGGAGCTCGACTACTCGGGTCCGCTGCACACCGTGCTTGCTGCGCTCCGCACGCGGGGCCTGCCTCCCCTCATCGTGGAGGGTGAAGTGCGCCGTGGCGACATCGTCCCGCTCTATCTCGCCGTCGCGCTCCCGTCTACCGAGGAGATTCGAGCGCAGCTGCCTTCGAATTGGGCACCGGCTCTGACCCACATCAACGTCGGCATGACGAGCCACTACCAAGACGAGCTGGCTCTCGTCTACAACATCAAGCAGAACCGGGTCGCCGAGGTCACCTTCCGTTCGCACGAGGGCGGCAAGGCCGACGGGCTACGTGAGGGCGTCGTTACGCTCGACGGGCACGTGATCGGCGAACTCGCTCCCGCCAACCAGAAACTGCAATGGGCAGTCATCGACTCCGACCAGCAGAACGGTATCCCGGGCCGCCTGCTCGTGGAGACGGTCAAGTCTCACAACGCCGCGAAGAACGTGGACGAATACGGTGTGCGGGCGACCTACAAGCGGCCCGAAACTCCGGCCTCCTGACCCGTCTGCGGCGAATCAGCCCGCCCGCAGCGCGAGGCTTAAGCCTCCAGCGCGATCCTCCCGTGCCGGGGTGTTTACCCGTGCCCGGAGCCAAATCGCTGGAGGCGAGCGCCTACGGCCGCCCCTCGTCGAGCTGTCGGGGCACGACGCTGATCGAGTTCTCATCGAATCGTTTACCGCTCCCCTGCGGGTAGATCGTGACCGTGAAGAGCGTGTCCACTACCTCGCGTCGAGCGAGCATCGAGGCCGCCTCCCAGGTCGCTTGGGGAGCGCCTTGGGTGAACTCCGCCAAACGCTCGTTCGGAGCCGCCGCGCGCAGCCGGGATACCGCAACGCCCCGCCGGTCGCGAAGGCGAGCGGTCAGGCGGCGGAACTGTTCAGGCGTAATTTCATCGTCCGCGTACTGGTCCGTGGCGAGGGCCAGCTTCGCGTCGATCTCCTCGATCATCTTTCTCGATTCTCTTGCCGCCTGCGCGTCGCCCTTGGACGACAGCCCGTCAATGATTCGTGAGTCGTGAAGTTGTTGGATCGCGGTCGCTTCTACGAGTTCGTCCACTCGCTCCCGCTGCCGACGGACCTTGAAGCACACTGAGCAGACGTAGGAAGGCGGCTGCCGCTTCGTACCTTTGGCGGTGGTCGTCATGCGGCCGATGGCCGAGCGCATCGAGCCGCCGCAACGACCGCACTTCGCGATCCCGCTGAGCAGGTAGAGCGGTTCCCGCCCCCTGTGATTCTGTTTTCGCGAGGGGTCGGTGAGCAGCGCCACGAGACGTTCGTGTGTCTCCAAGTCGAATAGTCGATCCGTCTGCTCGCCTTGCAAATGACCGACGGGCTTGCCGCGGTGCATTCGGATGCCCGCATAAGACGGGCGGAGGAGAACTTGCCGAATCACCGTCGAGTTCCAGGTCGGCGCATTCGGGCCCGGGATGCCGCGCTTGGTGAGGTCCGCCGCAATGCTGCGCAGCGAATCGTTCTTGAGCGCCCGGATCGCGAGCTCACGCACAATCGGCGCAGTCTTGGGATCGGGGACGTCCCAGAAATTGACGAGCTTACCTCGGGAGTCCCGCTCCTGGACTCGCTGCATGCCGTAAGGGGCTCGACCGTGCGGCTTCCCGTCGTCCGCATTCTCCTCGAATTTGCGCTTGAGCCGCTTGCGCATCTGCTCGACTTCACGCCGGGCCAGCGCCCCTTTGATACGAAGCATCATCCGCCCGTCATCGGTGCCGACGTCGCCCGCGCCAGTTAGGTTGATGAGCGTTAGCCCGCTCGAGTCGGCCAGCTCGATGAAGTCCTCTATCTCGCGAGGGGTCCGGGTCAGCCGGTCGATGTCCCACACGATCACCGCTTGGATCAGGCCGGCGCGAATGTCGCGAATCAGTCGCTGGTACTGGGGGCGCACTTTCGACCGGGTAGCGCTCACGTCGTTGTCGGCGTAGACGTCTACCAATTCCCAGTCGCGCCGCTCGATCTCCGCTCTCGCGTCCTTCTCTTGACGAGCCACCCCTTTGCCCCGTTCGTCGCCTTCGGCGTCGTCCTCGGAGATGCGGGTATAGATGGCAGTTTTCATATAAGTACTTTAATTCAGATATGAGGGGTACGAGCATGGCGATTTCTTTCTTGCCGGAAAGCTCGAGCAATTGGCGCTTTGCGCTTTCCCGGGCGTCCTGTGCCTGGGCGCGCAGCACTTCTGCCAGTGGGGTACCCCGCTCCATCGCGCCGGTGATCTGTTCGATTGCTCGCGTGAGCGGGACGATCTGGAGGTCTCCTGACAGCTGCTCGAACGAGTCGGCGAGCGGCACTCCTGAACTGACGTCGCGCGGCACCGCGGCGAGCTCTTCCGCGAGTTCACCCCGCGAGATTCGGCCGATTCGTCGAAGGGCATCCAGGATGCCCTCACCCGCGGACAGGCTGAGGGTCAGAAATTCGAGAATCGTGGGGAGTTCCCCCGTCATCCGCTGCACACGATTCCGGGCTGCGCGCTGCAGGAGGTGGTCTCTCGCAACGAATCCGGCGGCGGCTGCGAGAATAACGAAGGCTACGGGTGCGGCCAGCGGGACCGGCTGCAGGGTTTCGATGGCGAACCCCGCGGCAATCGCGCAGGCGGAGCCTCCTGCAGCCCAGAGCAATTGTCGTGAGCGGAACTCATCGACGCTCATGGTTGTGCCGGCCTGCCGCAGGCGAACCGAGGTGACCTCTCCCGCGCCGATGAGGGCATTCGTGAAACGCCGAACCCGCGTCACCACGGGCTCCAGCATTGCCCCGAACACGGGGAGAGGATCCGCGGTCGCGCGTTCGAGCAGGTCGCGCGCGTTTGCAGAGACATCGGCGACATACGGTCCCACCCGCGCCGCCAGGTTCGGACGGCTCAAGCGTGGCATCAATCCGACAAGGATCCAAAGCCCGAGGCCAAGGATGAGACCACAGAGCACGCTGAGCGGGACGGGGTCGGTCATCCGAACCACCGCCGTTCCTCTGGTAGTCGTCCAAGGCCGACCATGAGGCGGTAGGCCACGACCGATAGCGCCAGCCCGACGGCGATGACCGCACTGCCCTCCGCCGAGTTGTACGCCTGTGCTGCCTCCGGCCGTGAGGAGAGAAGCAGCAGCACGATCCACGGTGCGGCCACGCCCAGTCTGGCGGCATTGACGATCCAGGACTGTCGGGCCTCGACCTCTGAACGCACCGCAGCATCCTGCCGCAGGTAGGTCGCAAGGTTGCGCAGCACGGTCGTGAGTTCGCTGCCACCCACTTCCCGTGACATGCGAAGGGTCTCGATGATGCGGTCGGCGACCGGGTCGGCAAGTCGATCTTTGAGCCGGTCGAGGCTGCCGGCGAAGGCCCCGGTCATGCGGTAGTCCCGCTCGAACTGGGCGAACGCCGCGCGTGTAAGCGGCGGCCCCGAGTGGGCCAGTGTTGCGACGCTGTCGGGCAGGGCGAGGCCGGACCGCACTGCTGAAACGAGCTGGTCGACGACATCAGGCCAGACCACTCGGGTGGCGCGCCGACCGGCGCGAGCCCGCCAGACCACAACCGCGCTGGGTAATCCGAGCGCGAGGATGCCCGCAGCGGCAGCGATCGTGCCGATCGGTATCAACGCCAAACTGATTGCGGAGACCGCGACGGCAAGGATGACCGACACTGCGACGACAGCGGCGAGGCCCACCCGAGGCAGGCCCGCTTGCACCAGCAGCTCACGGGCGCGCGACACACTTCGGCGGCGATTGCCAGGCCCGGTTGCGGGCCAGATCAGTGGAGAGGCGGCCAGGACCAATCCGATTCCGAGCAGAAGCCCGAGCGCGACACTCATGCGTGCACCGGTGCCAGGACTGCTGACGGGTCGAACCCGGCCCGCTGGAACTTTGTGGTGCGGGCCGGGTAGCCGCCCGTGGCCTGCAGCTCTCCGTCTCGTAGCGCGAAGATCGAGCTGGCTTCCAGGACTGACCCGACCGATTGCCCGCTCGGCGCGATGATCTCGACGACCCGGCG
>Ga0302198_10005977_pt1 | contig 11097 bp, 11 predicted proteins | sample II_Bog_N2_2_FD_193521 | JGI IMG/M metagenome (GOLD analysis project Ga0302198, IMG submission 193521) | Peat permafrost microbial communities from Stordalen Mire near Abisko, Sweden - II_Bog_N2_2 | ecosystem: Environmental > Terrestrial > Soil > Wetlands > Peat | place: Sweden: Abisko... | reverse complement strand
CGCCGTGGCCGTGGGTGATCACCGCCCGGTCCACCGGCCGGGTCGGGTCGATGTAGAAGTCGCCGGGCGGGCAATAGAGGCCGGCGGGGCGCGGACAGATCAGGGTCTCGGGGCGGATCACACCCCAATATAGGTCGCTTCTGTTTCCAGACGTGGCGGGAGCTTCCTATAAGGGGTCGATGACCGACCAGCCCGCCACCGGTGACTTCAACACCCAGATGGTCCGCATGACGCCGCAGTCGTCGGCGCTGGGGTTCGAGTTCGTCTCGTCAGGGCCGGATGGGGCGGCGCTGAAGGTTCCCTACCGGATGGACCTGGTCGGCGACCCTGAAAGCGGGGTGATCGCCGGCGGGGTGATCACCACCCTGTTGGACCACGTCTGCGGCATGGCCATAGGCGCGGCCAAGAGCGCCGAGACCGGCGCCGACGCGCAAGGCGTCGCGCGGATGGGCGGCATGGCCACCCTGGACCTGCGCATCGACTACATGCGGCCCGCCAAGCCCCAGCGCGACGTGATCGGCCACGCCCATTGCTACAAGCTGACCCATTCGGTCGCCTTCGTCCGCGCCGTCGCCTACGAGGACGACCCCGCCGACCCGATCGCCGCGGCCCAGGCGGCCTTCATGCTCACCGGCGCGCCGACGCCGGCGCCGGAGAGCGGATCATGAGCGAGACCCGCGCCGAGCACCTGACGCGCATCCTGGCGGCGATCCCATACGTGCGTTTCCTCGGCATGACCGCCGAACTCGCCGGCGACGAGATGACCGCCATCCTGCCGTTCTCCGATCATCTGGTGGGCAACACCATGCTGCCGGCGATCCATGGTGGCGTGCTCGGCGCCTTCATGGAGATGACCGCCCTGGCGCAGCTCTCCATCCGCGAGCCGCTGCGCCGCCAGCCCAAGACCATCGACATCACCATCGAATACCTCCGTCCCGGCCGGGCGCTGACCACCTACGCTCGCGCCGACGTGCGAAAGCTGGGCCGCCGAGTCGCCAATGTCCACGTGGAAGCCTGGCAGGAGGAGCGCGCCTCGCCGGTGGCGGCCCTGCGCGGCCATTTCATGCTCAGCGTGGCCGATCCCACACCGTGAGTGCGGCGCAGCGCGATTGACCCGGCCGGCCCCGCGCATTACGCCGCTCGCCCCATGCTCACCGGTCTTACCCATCTAGCGCGAGAAGCGCGCGCCTGGCCGTTCGAACAGGCCCGGGCGCTGCTGGCCCGGCATCTGCGCCTGCGACTGGACAGCGACGCCGAGCGCGATCTCGCCTCGGCCTTGATCAACGCCGGCAAGATCCGCGAAGCCATCGAGACCCTGCCGGCCCTCGCCCGGCCGGTGATCTTCCAGTGCGGCTACGGCGCCTCGGGCCTGCCGCACCTGGGCACCTTCGGCGAGGCGGCGCGCCCGACCATGGCGCGCAACGCCTTCCGCGCCCTGACCGACGACGCGATCCCGACCAAGCTGATCGTCTTCTCCGACGACTTGGACGGCCTCAGGAAAATCCCGCCCAACCTGCCGCACCAGGACTGGCTGCAGGAAGATCGCGACAAGCCGATGACCAGCGTCCGCGACCCGTTCGAGGAGGCGCCCAGCTTCGGCGCCTACAACAACGCCCTGGCCCGCGCCTTCTTCGACCAGTTCGGCTTCGACTACGAGTTCATCTCCTCGACCGAGTTCTACCGGTCGGGCCGGATGGACAAGGTGCTGCTCACCATCCTGGAGCGGTTCGACGCCATCCAGGCGGTGATGCTGCCGACCCTGGGACCGGAGCGCCGCGCCACCTATTCGCCGTTCCAGCCGATCAGCCCGACGACGGGCCGGGTGCTCTATGTCCCGACCCTGGAGCGCAACCTCGAGCGCGGCACGATCGTCTTCGAAGACGAGGACGGCAGTCTCGCCGAGGCGCCGGTCACCGGCGGCCATGTGAAGCTGCAGTGGCGCCCGGACTGGGCGGCGCGCTGGACGGCGCTGGGCGTCGACTACGAGATGTCCGGCAAGGACCTGGTCGATTCCATCCGTATCTCGGAGAAGCTGACCCGGGTGCTGGGCGGCGTGCCTCCGGAGACCCCGCACTACGAGCTCTTCATGGACGAGTTGAACCAGAAGATCTCCAAGACCAAGGGCAACGGCCTGACCATGGAGGACTGGCTGCGCTACGGTACGCCGCAGAGCCTCGCCTACTACATGTTCATGTCGCCGAAGTCGGCCAAGCGGCTCTATTTCGACGTCATCCCCAAGGCGACCGACGAATATCTGCAGCAACTCGAGGCGTTCAATCGCAAGGGAGCCGAGGGGAGCAACTCGGCCAATCCGCTGGATAATCCCGTGTGGAGCGTCCACGGCGGCGAGGTTCCGGCCAAGGGCTCGCCGGTGTCGTTCAGCCTGCTGCTGAACCTGGTCTCGGCGGCCAACGCCTCGGACAAGACGTTGCTGTGGGGCTTCCTCAGCCGCTACCTGCCTGGGGCGACGCCGCAGAGCGAGCCGTTGCTCGACCAGTTGGCCGGCTATGCGATCCACTACTACGAGGACTTCGTCCTGCCGGCGAAGAAGTTCCGCCCGCCCGACGCCCGCGAGCGGGCGGCGTTCGCCGACCTGGCGGCGCGCCTGAAGGCCCTGCCGGCCGGCTGCCAGGACGCCGAGCTGATCCAGAACGAGGTCTATGAGGCCGGCAAGGCCGCCGGCTACGAGCCCCTGCGCGGCTGGTTCCAGGCGCTCTACGAAGTGCTGCTCGGCCAGAGCCAGGGGCCGCGCTTCGGTTCCTTCGCGGCGATCTTCGGGCTGGAGAACACCATCGCGCTGATCGACGGGGCGTTGACTGGGGCCCCCCCATCGTCACGCATCGCACCCTGACGGGTGCTCGCCTGTGACGCTTCCCCCCGCTCGCGGGGGGAACGCCGCCTTGTGCTCCTCACTTCAGCTGAGGGGAGGTGTCGCTTGCGAGCCCGCGAAGCAGCCCCGGACTTGATCCGGGGGAGACGGAGGGGAGACGCCCACCGGCCTCAATTGACAGCATCCCCCTCCCTGACCACGCCGCCCCGGGTCACCTGGACGTAGATGCCGCAGTTGGGGTGGCCGTAGAATTTGAACAGTTCGGCCGGGATATCGAGGTCGCGGATCGCGGTCGTCGGGTCCACCCCCGGCGCGGCGCAGCGGACGATCGGCTTGAAAACGGTGGTTTCCACCTCGCCCAGCCGCAGCAGGCGACCGGCCCAGTCGTTCTCGGCCCAGGCGGGCCAGCCTTCGACATAGAGGTTGGCGCGGAACCGCAGCGGATCGAGCGGCCGGCCCAGCCGTTGTTCCAGATCATGGACGCTGGCGAGATTGATGATCGAGATGTGGCCCAGCGGGTGGTCGAGGAACCGATGGCCGACCCCATCGATCAGCCGCAGCGGGCCATCCGCCGCCCCACCGAGCAGCGCCGTCACCCAGTTGGCGAACGCCTGGCGATCGGCTTCGTCGGTCAGCTGGCCGACATAGGGCGCCATGCCCTCGGCGCTGGCGTGAAACTGGCCGGTGGCGTCGTCGAGGCGGGTGCGCGCCTTGGCCACCTCGGCGATCTTGGCCAGCACCGCGAACCGCTGCTTGGGTATAAACCCCGGCGCGGCCGGATCGAAGCCGCACGGACCGTCTTCGAGGGCGTAAAGTCGGTCGCCCGGGAAGGCTTTTCCCGCGTCAAGATGTGCGAGCTTGACCTTTTCGGGCGAGAACCCCTTGATCGGGTGCCGAAAAAGTGCGGCGATAGTAGCGGTCATGGCGCTCCCCTGCCCGACCGGATGGCTGAACACAAGCATACGCCTAAGGTGAGCGTGAGCATGAGCGATCCGACGCCGGGCCCGAAAGGGTCGCGCGCCAGACTGCCCTACCACCTGGCCCCGTGGGTGGCCGTGGCCGCCATGGCTGCGGCGGCGCTATGGCCGAAGAAGAAGCTGGCGGCGATCGCAGCGGCCGAGCCGCGCCTGCTCACCCCCGCCGAACTGGATTGCGCCGAGCCCGGCCGCGGACGCTGCGCCACCTCGCCGTTCGATATTCCGCCGCGCGGCTGGAAAGACATCTTCTGGCGCACCTACCGGGAAATGGGCCGTGACCGGTTGGGCGCGCTGGCCGGCGGGATCACCTACTACATCCTCCTGGCCACCTTCCCGGCCATCGCCGCCTTCGTCTCGCTCTACGGCCTGATCGCCGATCTGCCGACGGTGGAGCGCCAGTTCGCCCATCTGTCGACCATCCTGCCCACCGAGGCGGTGTCGTTGATCGGAGCGCAGATGGCCCGGGTCGCCGCCCAGCGTCACGCCACCCTGGGCCTGGCGTTCGTGCTGTCGACGCTGGTCTCGATTTGGAGCGCCAACGCCGGCATGCGCTCGATGGTCGACGCCCTCAACATCACCTTCGACGAGGTGGAGAAGCGCGAATATGTGCGCCGGGTGCTGCTGACTTATGTGGCCACCCTGGCGGCGCTGGTGTTCCTGATCGTGGTGCTGAGCGTGCTGGTGGCCGCGCCGGTGTATTTCCACGACATGGGTCTACGCCGGTTCGGCATCTGGTGGGGACCGGTGCGCTGGCTGACCGTGCTGGTCACCGCCGCCGGGGCCTTCACCCTGCTCTATCGCTATGGCCCTAGCCGCCACCACGCCCGCTGGCGGTGGGTGGCGTTCGGCGGCGTGCTGGCGGCGATGGCCTGGCTCGGCGTCTCGATGACCTTCTCGTGGTACCTGAACCACGTCGCCCACCTGGGGGTCACCTATGGCTCGCTGGGGGCGATCATCGCCTACATGCTGTGGGTCTGGGTCTCGGCGATGGTGGTGCTCACCGGCGCGGAGTTCAACGCCGAGATCGAGCACCAGACCGCCGTCGACACCACCATCGGCATCGTCCGCCCGATGGGTGACCGGGGGGCGGTGATGGCCGACACCCTGGGCCACGCCTTCACCATGTCGCCCCGCGAAGCGGTCCGCTACTGGGCCAACTTCGGGCGACGGCAGGTGGGCTATGTCATGAATTTCGTCCGTCGGATCGCCGGGGCGCGGGCTTAGCGCTTTCGTGCGTGGTTCGAGACGCGCTCTGGCGAGCGCTCCTCACCATGACGGGATTTGTTGAGGCGCACCCCCGGTCGTCATCCTGAGGGGCCCGCGCAGCGGGCGTCTCGAAGGACGCAAGGCCCCTAGCCGTCCTCCAAACTCGCCAGCCGCGCTGCCTGGTCCTCGGCGATCAGCGGGTTGATCACGTCGTCGAGGGACTCGCCCTCGATCACCTTGGGCAGGTTGTAGAGGGTCAGGTTGATCCGGTGGTCGGTCACCCGGCCTTGCGGGAAGTTGTAGGTGCGGATGCGCTCCGACCGATCGCCGGAACCGACCTGGCTTTTGCGGGCCTCGGAACGCTCGGCGTCGAGGGCCTCGCGCTTCTGGTCGTAGAGCTTGGTCTTCAGCATCTTCATCGCCCGCGCCCGGTTCTGGTGCTGCGACTTCTCCGAGGAAGTCACCACGATCCCCGATGGCAGGTGGGTGATGCGCACCGCCGAGTCGGTCTTGTTGACGTGCTGGCCGCCGGCGCCCGAGGAGCGATAGGTGTCGATGCGCAGGTCGCCGTCGTTGATCTCGATGTCGACGTCCTCGGGCTCGGGCAGCACGGCGACGGTGGCGGCGGAGGTGTGGATGCGCCCTTGCGCCTCGGTGTCTGGCACCCGCTGCACCCGGTGCACGCCACTTTCGAACTTCAGCCGGCCGAACACCCCGTCGCCCTCGATGGAGGCGATGATCTCCTTGTAGCCACCGGCCTCGCCCTCCGAGGCGCTCTCGACCTCGACTTTCCAGCCGTGCTGGGCGGCGTAGCGCTGGTACATGCGGAACAGGTCGCCGGCGAACAGCGCAGCCTCGTCGCCGCCGGTGCCGGCGCGCACCTCCAGGATCGCCGAGGCGTTCTCGTCGGCGTCCCGGGGGGCAAGCTTCAGCGCCAGCGCCCGCTCGATCTCCGGCAGCTTCTCGTCCAGCGCCGCCAGCTCCTCGCGGGCGTAGTCGGCCATGCCCGGATCGGCGGAACGGGCCATCTCCTCGGCTTCGGTGCGGTCGGCGCGGATGCGGGCCAGCTCGGCGGCGGCTTCGGCGACCGGACGCAGCTCGGCGTGCTCCTTGCCCAGGCGGACGATCTCCTGGCCGTCGGTGGCCGCGGACATGCGCGCCTCCACCTCGTGGTAGCGGTCGAGGACCTGGTTCAGTCTGGCCTGGGGCAGGCGCACGGGACGACGCTCTTGGGCTCGGGGTTTAAGAGGACCGCTCCTCTAGCTCGCCCGGCGCGCCGCGTCACCTTGGGCGCGGCATGGAGCTTGCTCGCCGCTCCCTCGTCGGCGCCCTCAGCCGGCATGGCGGCGGAGCGGCTGAGCCCCGATGACGACGATCCGACTCGAGCGACCGACGGCGGCGCGGCCCGCCGGCGCGGTCGCGTCGATGCGCCGGGCCGGGCATATAGAGGGTCCCGGAATCGCACAACGAGGCGCCCGCCTGGCCCAGATCAGTCTGGTCATTCCCACACAGAGACGCCCCATCGGCCTCGAAACCGCTGTCCGCTCGACCTTCCGGCAGGTCGGCGTCGACTTCGGCCGCCTGGAGCTGGTGATCGTCGACAACGACCAGACGCCCTCCGCTCAAGCCCTGGCCGCGAGCCTGGCAACCGAGGCGCCGTTCCCGGTGATCTATGTGCACGAGCCCGCCGCCGGCGTCGCCAACGCCCGCAACGCCGCCATGGCGCGGGCGAGCGGCGCGCTGGTCGCCTTCCTCGACGATGACGAAGAGGCCGAGCCCGGCTGGCTGGCGGCGCTGCTGGACGCGCAGACCCGCTTCGACGCCGACGCGGTGTTCGGCAAGGTCCAGGGCCGCGCGCCGGCCGGCGAGCTGGCGCACCGGACCTACCTCGAACAGTTCTTCTCACGCCTGGGGCCCGCCGAGACTGGCGCCATCGAGCACTACTACGGCTGTGGTGACAGCCTGGTGCGGAGGGCCGCGATGCCGCATCCGACCGCGCCATTTTCCCTCGACCGCAACCAGATCGGCGGCGAGGACGATCAGCTGTTCGGCGCCATGCAGCGCGCCGGCGCCCGTTTCGCCTGGGCCGCCGACGCCCTGGTCTACGAGGACCCGGTCCCCGAGCGGCTGACGCTTCGCTATGCCCTCGCCCGGGCCTTCGCGTATGGCCAGGGCCCGACCTATGGCTGCGCCACCGCCAGCCCGCCGGACCGGCTGGGCGTCGCCCGCTGGATGGTCGTCGGCGCCGGACAAGCGGTGGTGTTCGGTGTCGCGGCGACCCTGAAGTGGCTGACCCGGGCCCCCGATCGCGCGTTCATGCTCGACCGGGCGGCGCGCGGACTGGGCAAGGTGTTCTGGGGCGGGCCGTTCAAGCCCAGCTTCTACGGCCGCAGCGCGCCGCCGGCGACGACTGCCGATACGTCAGGCAAGCCGCAGGTCTAGCCCCGCGGTGGCCCAATCCCCATTTGGCTGACGCAACGTCCGTCTGTTACCGGCGGAGCCTCATCTTCATCTCCCGAGGAGACCTCGTCATGGCCGAAGCCGCTTACATCGTGGCCGCCGCTCGCACCGCCGGAGGCCGCAAGGGCGGCAAGCTTTCCGGCTGGCACCCCGCCGATCTGGCCGGCCAGGTGCTGGATAATCTGCTCGACCGCACCGGCGCCGATCCAGCCCTGGTCGAGGACGTGATCATGGGCTGCGTGATGCAGGTGGGCGAACAGGCGACCAACGTCGCCCGCGGCGCCATCCTCGCCTCGCGCCTGCCGGAGAGCGTGCCCGGAACCAGCGTCGACCGCCAGTGCGGCTCGTCGCAACAGGCGCTGCACTTCGCCGCCCAGGCGGTGATGAGTGGCACCCAGGACATCGTCATCGCCGCCGGCGTCGAGAGCATGAGCCGGGTGCCGATGGGCCTGTCCGTCGCCCTGCCGGCGCAGAACGGCTTCGGCAACCCGATGAGCCCGGCCCAGCGCGAGCGCTACCCGAACATCCAGTTCAGCCAGTTCATGGGCGCCGAGATGATGGCGGAGAAGTACAAGCTGACCAAGGACCAGCTGGACGAGTTCGCCTTCCGCAGCCACCAGCGCGCCATCGCCGCCACGCAAGGCGGCGCGTTCAAGGACGAGATCGTCCCGATCAAGATCAAGGACGCCGAGGGCAATGAGAGCCTGCACACCACCGACGAAGGCATCCGCTACGACTCCAGCCTGGACTCGATCAAGGGCGTGAAGCTGCTGCGCGAAGGCGGCAAGATCACCGCCGCCACCTCCAGCCAGATCTGCGACGGCGCCTCGGGCGTGATGGTGGTCTCCGAAGCTGGCTTGAAGACGCTGGGCGTCGAGCCGCTGGCCCGCATCCACCACCTGACCCTGGTCGGCGGCGATCCGGTGATCATGCTGGAAGCCCCGCTGCCCGGCACCAAGCGCGCCCTGCAGAAGGCCGGCATGAGCATCGATGACATCGACCTCTATGAGGTCAACGAGGCCTTCGCCTCGGTGCCGGTGGCCTGGCTGCAGGAAATCGGCGCGGATCCGGAGAAGATCAACGTCAACGGCGGCGCCATCGCGCTGGGCCACCCTCTCGGCGCCTCGGGCACCAAGCTGATGACCACCCTGCTCAACGCCCTGAAGACCCGCAACAAAAAGTGGGGCCTGCAGACCATGTGCGAAGGCGGCGGCCTCGCCAACGTCACCATCGTCGAGCGGCTCTAACTCGACCTGGCTTTGGAGCGGCGCGGCGGAGCCCTAGCGGGCGGCCGCCGCGCCTACGAGGCTGAACCAGGCCGCCAGGCTCTGGGTCACGAAATCCACCAGACTGCCGTCGGGCTCGATGCCCCATTGATTGAGCGCGCCCTGCCACTGGGCCTCGACCAGCCGCGCCGCATCGGCCCGTGGGATGGCGAGCGGCGGCAGGCGCGCGGCGATGGTCTCCCGCAGCATCCGAAAGCGCTCCCGCGCCAGGCGGTTGAGGTCGGGATCGCGCATGTCCTGACGCAGCCAGAGCAGTTGGTCGGCGAACAGGCCGACATCCTCGACGCCCGGGCTTAGCAGGCGGAACACCGCGATCACCGCCGCCGCCCCGGTTCCCGGCGGCAGCTCCGCCAGCGCCCGGGCGAAGGCGGCGTTGTCGTGAGCGAAAGCGGCGACGATCAGCCCGTGCTTGTCGCCGAACCGCTGGACCAGGGTGGCCGGCGCGATGCCGGTCGCCACCGAGATATCGGCCAGGGTGAAATCCGACGGTCCGCTGCGCACCATCACCTGCAGCGCCGCCTCCAGGACGGTCTCGTCACTGATGATCTTCCGGCGCGCCATTGATTATAAACGACCGTTCATTTATAGCGAACCACACTATAGCCTGCTTCGCCAGCGGAGGAAGGGGTCGGCAGTGGAACGCAGCGACGCACCGAGCGCGGTCCTCGGCTTCCGCCCGCACACCTACTGGACCGCGGTGGTCGCCTTGGGCGGCCTGTCCGACGAGCCGCGGGTGCTCGAGCGACGGCGCGTGGTGTTCGCCGCCGGCGACGAGCGGGGCGTCTACCACCAGGCGGCGGAAGGGCCAATCGAAGAGGCGCCGGCGTTGCTGGCCAAGGTTCGCGGCGCGACGGTGGCCAACACAGTGCGCGAACTTTCCGGCCTGATCGCCGACTTGCAAGCGGACGGCCTGGCAGTCCGCACCGCCGTGGTTCCTTCGGGAACCGGCAAGCTGCCGGACGATCTCAGCGAAATCCTGCGGGTGCATTCGCGCCAGCACGCCGCCGAGGGCGAGTTCTACCGCGACGTGGTCGCCGGCGCCTGCGAGAGCATGGGCCTTGAGGTCCGCCGGCTCGCCGAACGCGAACTGCCGAAGCGGATGGCCGAGCGCCTCGGCGTCGACGAGGCGGCGCTCGACGCGCGCCTGAAAAGCATCGGCGCGGCGCTCGGACCTCCCTGGGGCGAGGACTACCGGCTGGCCACGCAAGCGGCCTGGCTGCAGCTGGAAGCACGGGGATGACGACGATGACGAAGCCCTTGGCCGGACAGGTGGCGCTGGTCGCCGGCGCGACGCGGGCGGCGGGACGCGGAATCGCCCGGGAACTCGCCGCAGCCGGCGCCAAGGTCTGGTGCTCCGGACGCAGCACGCGCGAGCACCCGGCGACGCCCGGCCGGCCGGAGACCATTGAGGAAACCGCCGAGCTGATCGTTGCGGCCGGCGGCGCGGCGGTCGCGGTGCGGGTCGACCACCAGCAGGAAGCCGAGGTCGAGGCGCTGGCTGCACGCATCCGCGCGGAAGACGGTCGGCTGGACATCCTGGTCAACGACATCTGGGGCGGCGACGAGATCACCCAGTGGGGCGCGCCGTTCTGGAAACTGGACATGACGGTCGCCCGCACGCTGCTCGACCAGGCGGTGTTCAGCCACCTGATCACCTCGCGGCACATGGCCCCGATGATGGTCGAGGCGAACCGGGGCCTGATCGTCGAGGTCACCGACGGTTCGCGGGCCGGCTATCGCGGTCAGCTCGCCTATGACTGGGTGAAGTCCTCGATCAATCGCCTCGCCTACGCCATGGCCTGGGACCTGGCGCGCACCGGCGTGACCGCACTGGCGCTATCGCCAGGCTTCCTGCGCTCGGAAGCGATGCTGGACCGGTTCGGGGTTGGCGAGGACAATTGGCGCGACGCGGTGGAGAAGGAAGCCGAGTTCGCCTACTCCGAGACGCCGCATTACGTCGGCCGCGCCGTCGCCGCTCTGGCGGCCGACCCGAAAGTGCGTCGCAAGGCCGGGGCGACGTTCGGCGTCGGCGACCTGGCCGAGGAATACGGATTCACCGACCTCGACGGGACCCAGCCCAACTTCTGGCGCAGCGTCGAAGCCTGGCTGGAAGGGGAGTTCGCCAAGGAAGGCCCTTTGTCGGAGAAGGCCGCGTGGATGGCGTCTTCGCGCTACATGTCCAGCCACCTGACGCACGCGGAGCTTGCGCGGACCTATGCCGAACGGCTGGGCTACCGGGGGTTGGGGGCCGGGCTGCGGCCGGTGGGGGATTAACGTTGTCCCAGGTCGCCCTGGGGGGTGGAGAACGGTCTCACGCTCTTTACTTCAGCTTGATCTC
>Ga0302198_10005972_pt1 | contig 11102 bp, 4 predicted proteins | sample II_Bog_N2_2_FD_193521 | JGI IMG/M metagenome (GOLD analysis project Ga0302198, IMG submission 193521) | Peat permafrost microbial communities from Stordalen Mire near Abisko, Sweden - II_Bog_N2_2 | ecosystem: Environmental > Terrestrial > Soil > Wetlands > Peat | place: Sweden: Abisko, Stordalen... | reverse complement strand
TAGCACTCTATCCTTCCAATCCAGATCGACCTGGAAGCCGCCGCGCGCCCTCAGCCCGTGCATCGAGCCGTTCGGCCACGCGGAGGGCAGCGCTGGAAGAAGATCGATGACATAGCGGTCTTCGTTCGGAGCGGAAGAATCGGTGTAACGTTCCGCGCTTTGCAGCAGCATCTCATCGATCCCGGACGTGCTGCCAAAGTTGCCGTCGATTTGGAACGGAGGATGCGCGTCGAGCATGTCGGCGTAGGTGCCGCCGCCTTCGCCGTGGTAGTCGGTAGTCTGCGCACCTGCCAGGCGGAGTTGCTCGTTCAGAATTTTGAACGCGTGATCTCCATCGCGCAGCCGTGCCCACAGATTGATCTTCCATGCATTGCTCCAACCGGTGGCCTCGTCGCCGCGCAGCTCGAGCGATTTCTTTACGGCTGCTGCCAGCGCCGGTGTCTCCCGCGGCGATATCTGATGTCCGGGAAACAGAGCGAACAGGTGCGACACATGGCGGTGGTTCATCTCCGGACCGTTCAGGTCCCAGTCGTGACCCCACTCCTCCAGCTGGCCCGCCTTGCCAATCTGCAGCGGCTCCATCTGGTCCTTCGCCGCCTGCAGCCTGGAACGGAACGCTTCGTCGATGCCAAGCACTTTGCTCGCGGCAATCGTATTGGTGAAGAGGTCCCAGATGATCTCGCGCTCCACGGCGGAGCCATCGACCACCGAGCCCGATACGCCGGAGTCTGTCTTGAACCGGTTCTCCGGCGATACCGACGGCGAAGTGATCAGCTTGCCGTCCGCATCGGGAACCAGAATGGAAAGATAAAACTCCGCCGACCCGCGCAGCATGGGGTAATACGCCTTCAGGTACTCGCGGTCGCGACTGAACGCATAGTGCTCCCAGACATCCTGCGATATCCACGCACCGCCTTCAAAGAACGGGCCCCAGGGCAGGCCGGCGCCGGGTGCGGTCCATGCCCAGGCGTTCGTGGTGTAGGCAACCGCCCAGCCGGGCGCGTTGTAGTAGGCCTGCGCGGTCTTACGGCCGGGCTCCATCAGACTGCGGTCGAAGCGGATCGCCGGCAGATGCAGTTCGCTCAGGTTCGCCGATTCCGACGGCCAGTAGTTCATCTCATAATTGATGTTGGATTTGTAGTCGCACTTCCACGGCAAATCGAGCCCGTCACCCCAGATCCCTTGTGAGTTCGATGGCAGCGGATTGTCCTCGCGGCTGGAAGAGATCAGCAGGTACCGTCCCATCTGGTAATAGAGAGCCGCCAGCGATGGATCGTCCTTGCCATCGCGATACTCGCGCAGCCTCACATCGGTTGGCTGATTCGCCGCGGGCTCTGCGGGCAGCGAAAAGCTCACGCGATCGAACAGGCGTTTATAGTCCGCGATGCTTGCCTTCTTCAGATCGTCGTAAGACTTGCTCGATGCCGCCTCCAATTGACGTGCGACGACCGCATGCGGATCGGGTCCGCGAAAGTTCTTGTCGTAGTCCAGGATGTACGTGGTGCCCGCGGCGAGAATGACGGTCGCTTCGTCGGCGCCACTTACGGTCAATGAATCCCCGTTGCTCCGCATCGTCCCGCCCGCGGCCTTTACGCGTACCCGCACCTCGTAATCGAGGTTGCCTTTGAGCGCCTCGCGCCTTGCAGTAGCCGGCACATCAGTGTTCCCGCGCATCACCAGCGTGACGTTCCCGTCGCTTGTCGTGGTTGCGCTGGCCACTCGCGAGAGCTTCAGCGTGAAGCTGATCTGGCCGGGGTGGTCACACGTCAGGTGCGTCACCAGGACGTGATCCGGTGCACTCGAAAACGCCTCTCGCCGGTATGTCTTGCCGTCTGCCGTAAACTCAACACTCGACACCGCCGTCGCGATATCCAGCCAGCGCCAGTAGTTAGACACCGGCCCCGAACCCAGACTGCTCTCCAGCGTGAGGTCGCCCAGCGTCTCGTAGGAGGCGTCGTAGGCGCTGTCTCCCTTGCCCGTTGTCGTCATGTTCGCCGCGACCAGCTTCTGCGCGGTGGCGTAGTCGCCTTTGGCGAGCGCCGCCCGGATTTCCGGCAAAGCGAGATAAGCATTCGGGCGATTCGCATCCGGCTGCGGCCCACCCGACCACACCGTAATGTCGTTCAACTGCAGCCTCTCGTGTTGTGGCCTGCCGAAGATCATCGCCCCCAAGCGGCCGTTGCCGACGGGAAGTGCATCTGTCCACTTCTCTGCCGGAACTGGAAACCACAGCATGAGAGGTTTGATCTCTGGATTCTGGCGCGGGCTTGTGGCCTCGTTCTGTGCGAATCCGCTAGCTCCGGGCAACAGGCAGAAGCCGAGACACAGAGCAGTCGCAGTTTTTCGCAGCTTGATTGACAGGAATTGGCTTGCGGCAGATTTCGCAGAGCTTCGCATTACACCTCCAAGAGAACTTAACCCGTCCAATCGCTCTACTCCTTTGACCCGGGCCATTCTAGGCCACCAGTCGCCGAACTCGCGACCGCAGATTGCAGGCGATACCCCTTGTCAATTGCCGGTACAACCCGATAGATTGAATCACTCTTGAAAACGGAGATAGCGCTAAAGTGAACTTTACCAGACGCCGTGCAATTGCCCTCTTTGCCGCCACAACTCTCAAGCCATCGGGCATGTTTTCGCAGACAGCTCCCGCCACAGCGCCGGTCTCTCTGCCGCTAACCGCCGGACCTTTCACCGGGAGCCGCGACTCTCTGGCGAAGTACGAGATTCCAGCCTGGTATGGCGAGGCGAAGTTCGGCATCTGGTCGCACTGGGGGCCACAGTCGGGCGTCGAGCAGGGCGACTGGTATGCGCGCAACATGTACATCCCGACCGAGCGCCAATACAAGTACCATCTCGCGACGTATGGGCCTCAGTCGAAGGTGGGCTATAAGGACCTGGTGCCGCAGTTCAAGGGCGCGGAGTGGGACCCCGAGCACCTGATGGACCTGTATGCGAAGGCCGGCGCGAAATACTTCTTCTCCATGGGCGTGCATCACGACAACTTCGACATGTGGAACTCGAAGCATCACCCTCGCTGGAATGCGGTTGCCACTGGACCGAAGCGGGACATCGTGGGCGAATACGCGAAGGCCGCGCGCAAGCGGGGACTCAAGTTTGGGGTCAGTGAGCACCTATCGAACTCCTACGACTGGCTTGCGGTCTCGCACCTCAGCGATCCCGATGGCCCCTACGCCGGGATTCCTTATGACGGAACTGATCCAGCTTTCGCGGACCTCTACCACGACCTGAGCCCCATGCCGCCGGACTTTGCCAAGCACGCGCCCGCGATGGGTCGCAACGCGCCCGATGCCTGGAAGATGGAGTACTACCTGCGCGTCAAGGATCTCGTCGATCAGCACGAGCCGGATATGCTCTACACGGATGGCGGCATCCCGTTCAATGAATATGGCCTGTCGACTGTGGCCGAAGTCTACAACATCAGCGCGCGCAAGAACGGCGGCAAGGTTGAGGCCGTTTACTTCACCAAGACGCCGCGCGATGTGGCCCAGGGCGGAGTGGGCGCGCTCGACCGCGAGCGTGGCGTAGCGGAAGGCATTTCGCCGGTGCCCTGGCAGACCGACACCTGCATTGGTGGATGGCACTACCAGAAGGGCGGCAAGTACAAGACGCCCAAGAAGGTGGTCGACCTGCTGGTGGATATCGTCAGCAAAAACGGCAACCTTCTGCTGAACTTCCCGTTGCCCAACTCCGGCAAACTCGACCCCGACGAGATGGCAACGCTGGAGGGAATCACCGCATGGATGGCGGTGAACAGCGAGGGCATCTACGCAACGAAGCCGTGGACGATCTACGGCGAAGGTCCTTCCACCAAGGTCTCAGTCGGCAACGGCGGATTCAACGAAGGCAAGAAGCCGGATATGGGCGCCGACGATATCCGTTACACCACCAAAGGTCCGGCAATGTACGCCTTCATTCAGGGCTGGCCCGGCGCGGAGATCGTACTTCCCGCTCTGGGAACATCCAGCGCACAGTCGCCAGCCAAGGTCCAGGCAGTATCGCTGCTGGGCGGGCCCAAAAAGCTGAAGTTCAGGCAGGAGGCCGGCGGCCTCCGGGTCACTATGCCGGAACAGAAGCCGGGAGCCTCGGATATCGGAATCACACTAAAGATCATGACTGCGTAAACGGTGTGTCGAACCTCAAGCCGCGGGTATTAGATGCGAGACGATCGAATGGATACGAGTACGTGCAGGCCGCTGCAGGGAAAAGGGATCAATCGGACCATGGCAGCGGTCTGCGTCATCCTCAGCTCGCTTGCGGCATCTCAAAGGCAGGCTTCCGCGCAGGCGAAAGGATCGTATCGCAATCCTGTTCTCTTCGCCGACTACTCCGACCCGGACGTCATCCGCGATGGCAATAACTACTACCTGATTTCATCCTCGTTCGGGTTCGTCCCCGGCATCCCAATCCTTCAGTCGAACGACCTCGTCCACTGGACCATCATCGGTCATGTGCTTCCGCGTATCGAACTCGACCCGCGCTATGACATGGTGGGCGGCAACCGCTACGGGCGCGGCGCGTGGGCGCCTTCGCTGCGCAAGCATAACGGGCTGTTCTACGTTTACTTCCCCACGCCCGATGAAGGCATCTTTGTCAGCACCGCTGCGAAGATCACAGGACCGTGGTCGAAGCCGGTTGCGGTCATCGCGCAGGCTGCGCTAGAAGACCCATGTCCTTTCTGGGACGACGACGGCAAAGCCTACCTCGTGCATTCAATGAAAGGTGCGGGGCCGTTGATTCTTCATCGCATGGCACCGGACGGAAAGTCGGTGCTCGATGAGGGGAAAGAGATTGTGCGCGATCCGCAGAACCTGCCGACTCTGGAGGGTCCAAAGCTCTACAAGCGCAATGGCTACTATTACATCTTCGCGCCGTTCGGCGGAGTAGGCACCGGGTCGCAGGTGGTGCTTCGTGCGAGATCGATATACGGTCCATACGAGCATCGTGTCGTGCTGCACCAAGGGGACACAAAGATCAATGGCCCGCACCAGGGAGGATATGTCGAGAGCCAGGACGGAAAGGGATGGTTTATCCACTTCCAGTCCCGCGGCGCGCACGGTCGAATCGACTACCTGGAGCCGGTGCGCTGGGAGGATGACTGGCCGATTATGGGTGACGCGCCGCCGGGCGCCACCGTGGGCCAGCCCGTCAGCACATGGACCATCCCGAATCATCCAGGCAAAGACTCCGATCAGCGTCCACAGACTTCAGACGAGTTCAGCGAGAAGGAACTGGGGCCACAGTGGGAGTGGAACCATAATCCTGACGATGCGAACTGGTCCCTGACGGCGCGGCGAGGTTACCTGAGACTGACGCCCGGATATGCAACAGATCTGTTTTCGGCGCGCAACACTCTTACCGAGATGATGCAGGACGAGTCCTTTGAATTCACTTTGCGGCTGGATATCAGTGATATGAAGGACGGCGACCACACGGGGCTTGCGATGTTCGAACAGGCGGCAAGCGGTCTTCAAATTGTGCAATCTGGCGACGTACGATCGCTCAGCTTCTTTCACACGCGCGATGAGGTAGCCGGTCCCGCACAACTGCCCGGTGCCGAGGTGCTGCTTCGCGTCCACGTCGAGGGCGACACCGCAACCTACTCCTATAGCCTCGACGGGCAGTCGTTCCAGCCGATTGGGTCGCCTGTGCGCATTGGCTTCAGTTGGTGGAAGGGATCCAGGCCGTCGCTCTTTGCTTTTACAACTGCGCATGCGGCGGATGCGGGGCACGTCGATTTCGATTGGGCCCAATATAAGCCGCTCGAACCGGCGCTACACTGAGGCACTTCTATGAACAAGCGATCGATGTTCTTATCCATGCTGCTAAGCGCAGTGGTCCTGCTTTCGTCTGGCACGAGCCGCGCACAGACCGACGACGGCTTCCAGCCTGCTGTAACCAATGTTCCCAATGCCCAATATCCGCGTATCGGATCAGACGGACGGATTGAGTTTCGCATCAAGGCGCCCGACGCGCATAAGGTGCAGGTCCAGGTAGGAGCAGCGCCGACCATGGATATGGTCAAGGGCGAGGATGGCGTCTGGACGGTGACGACTCAGCCGATCGTGCCCGGCTTTCACTACTACTATCTGACCATCGACGGCGTGACCGTGGACGATCCCGCGAGCTACACGTTTTACGGCGTAGGCAAGGACTCGGGCGGGATCGATGTGCCGGAAAACGGAGCCGACTTTTATCTGCTCAAGGACGTGCCGCACGGAGAGGTGCGCGAGCGGTGGTACCACTCCAAAACAACTGGTACCTGGCGCCACCTCGTCATCTATATGCCGCCTGACTACGAAACGAATCTAAAAGCGCGGTACCCGGTCCTCTACCTTCAACACGGCTCAGGTGAAGATGAGACGGGCTGGGTGAAGCAGGGCCATGCGAACTTCATCCTCGACAACCTGATTGCGGCCGGCAAAGCCAAGCCGATGATCATCGTGATGTCCAACGGCTACGCCACGAAGGCGGGAGTGCTGCCGCCGACCAGTTCGGCTGGGCAGGCGCCTGGCCCGAGGATGCCGAGCGGCTTGGAGGATGAGATTCTGAATGATACGATCCCGCTGATTGACTCTACTTATCGCACCATCGCAGACCAGAGTCGCCGTGCGATGGCGGGCCTCTCCATGGGGAGCGCACAGACGCTGCAGATCACCACCGCGCATTTGGATAAATTCGCCTATATCGGCGCCTTCAGCGGCGCAAACTTCGGCGGTGGACCTGTCGATCTGAAGACGGCCTATTCCGGCGCGTTTGCCGATCCGGCGGGCTTCAGCAAGAAAGTGAAGGTGCTCTTCGTCGGCATCGGCACCGCCGAACCGGACCGGATTCGCAACGGTGTGCTGACCCTTCACGGAGCACTGGAGAAGGCAGGCGTGAAGCACATCTTCTACGAAGCGCCCGGCACCGCGCACGAGTGGCAGACGTGGCGGAAAGACCTGTACCAGTTTGCTCCCATGCTCTTTCAGGCTCAGAAATAACGCATTAACTTATAAGGCTTATGAGATCAGATTGGAGACCGTGATGAAGAAGAACTGGAAGTCTCTCCATTGGATGGGAATTGCCTGTGCGCTGCTTCTCTGCGCCCAGGGTCGGGCGTTCGCCCAAACCGAGGTGACCGGCTACTGGAAGTTCAGTTCACCCACCACCGGTTTGGATTATCTGCAGCTCAAGCAGACCGGCGAAGCCGTCACCAGCGTTGGCCGCCGCGCGCTGACCGGCACGCTGCACGACGGCAAGCTGCATCTGGCTACCGGCACGGATGCCAACGCCACCACCTATGATGCGGTGGTTAAGGGCGATAAGTTTCCCGCGACGCGCGTGACCCACGACGGCCCCTGGGGCGGCACCGATACCGGCACGCTCGAACGGGTCACCAATGAGGAGATCCATCCGACGCGCCTGCCCTTGCCCGATCTGCGTGATCTTCCTGACAACGGCCTGGTGCGCACTCCGCCAATGGGTTGGAATAGCTGGAACAAGTTTCACGACCGGTTCGACGACGCGACCGTGCGCGGCATGGCCGATGCGATGGTGTCGAGCGGCATGGCCAAGGCGGGTTACACCTACATTATTGTGGACGAGGGCTGGTCCAGCGGTCGCGACGCCAACGGAAAGATCACCGGCAATGCGCGTTTTCCGGATATGAAGGCGCTCGCGGATTACGTCCATTCCAAGGGGCTGAAGATTGGGATTTACTCGTCGCCCGGGCCGCAGGTTTGCGGTGGCTACCAGGGCAGCTATGGCCACGAGGAAGAGGACGCCCAGACCTTCGCCGACTGGGGCTACGACTACCTGAAGTATGACTGGTGCAGCGCCGGCGGCATCTATCAATCAACCTGGGCGGATCTGGAGGGCGCCTATCAGAAGATGGGCGAGGCGCTTGAAAAGACCAGGCGTCCCATTGTCTACAGCCTCTGCGAGTATGGCGCGGGCGATGTATGGAAGTGGGGAGCGAAGGCGGGCGGCAACCTGTGGCGCACCACCGGCGACATCGCTGACAATTGGGCGTCGATGTCACGGATCGGTTTCGCTCAACCGGACATCGCAAGTAATGCGCAGGCGGGACACTGGAACGATCCAGACATGCTGGAGGTCGGCAATGGCGGCATGACCGCCGATGAATATCGCACCCACATGAGCCTCTGGGCCATGCTCCGCGCTCCCTTGATCGCCGGCAACGACCTGCGCACCATGACCGAAGAGACCAAATCCATCCTGACCAATCCCGACATCATTGCCATCGATCAGGACCTGGAAGCGAAGCCGGTGCAATTGCTCTCCCGGGAGGGCACCAGCGAAGTCCTGGTGCGTCCGCTCACCGGCAACGCCGTCGCGATCGGTCTGTTCAATCGCGGCGACAAGCCAGCGGAGATCAGCTTTCAATGGGACAGCATCCACCTCTTCGACAACCTCGGCTTCGGCATGAGGCCTCCGACGGTGCGCGACCTGTGGAAGCACCAGGAGATCCCTGCCACGGGCGATACGTTTACTGCAACCGTTCCGCCGCATGGCGTTGTGATGCTGCAGACGATCAACGGCGGCCGCCGCCGCTGATTGCATCGCCTGCCTGGGCATTTCGACTTACTCCACGGTGACGACTCCGCCGAGCCCTGCCGGGCCGCCTGCGGCGGCCGCCTCTACCAATATGCTGACGGTCCGTTCGCCTTCGCCGGGCGGGAACGCGACCCTTAGGTCACCTCTCTCGGGGGTCGTCTTCTCGGCAGCGAGTTTGCCATCGATATAGACCTGCGCCTTACCGCTAACAGCGCGGAGCACCAGCGTGCCTCCCGATCTTTGAGCGGCCGGACGTGAGGTAAAGTGCGCGCGAAAGATCGCGAAGACACCGCCACGAAACTGCCCGCCAAACCCACCACCGGGACGCGCGTTGCTCCAACTATTCATGTCGGTGGCAGCTAGTTGCTGGTTGGGGTCAGGCCGCTCCATGGTGGCTGGCGACCGCTTCCAATCCAGCACGTACACCGGCGGGTTGGGGACCTCCGCAACGGCTGGGAGGGCCGCTGTAGGCATGATGTTGATCGCAACTTCTCCGGTAGTGAGGCCCTCGTCCGTGGCGCGCAAGGTGAGCGTTCCCTGGCTTCCCGGCGCGCTTTCCACAACCACCTGCGCCAGGCCGTGGAAGACCTGATGCTGATTGCCCTTCTCCGGCTCATGGTTGGTCGGATCGCCGTTGTTGAGTCCAATGATCGTTCCGGGGCCCGAGAGTTCGAAGTGGACCAGCGATTCATCCGTAGGCACTACACGCCCTTGCGCGTCGACAACCTCGATGGTGACCGGCTGAGCGTCGGCGCCATCGCCTGCAAGGTTGGCGCGGTCTGGCACGAGGCGCAGCGCTGCAGGCGGCCCGGTCGTCTCCACCTTGAACCGCGCGACCTCTTTGCCATCGTTGCTTGCGATTGCCTCTAGGGTCCCCGGTTCGTAGGGAACCTGGAAGGTAGCCATCTCGTACTTGTCGACGGCCTGCTCACCGACTGATCGCCCATTCAACCGTAGCTCCACCTTAGCGGCGTTTGAGGTCACCAGCACCTTGATGGGCTTGCCTTCGCTTCCCGCCCAGTTCCAGTGGGGGACGAGATGCACCAGCGGACGGTCCGTGATCCACTGCGCCTGATGGATGTAGAAGGCAGTCTTCGGGAACCCGCAGAGATCCATAATGCCGAACGACGATCCCGCCGCCGGCCATTGCAGAGGCTGTGGCTCGCCCCGGTAGTCGAAGCCTGTCCATACCATGGTGCCGTCGACGAAAGGCCGCGTCGCGACCTGCTTCCAGGCGTCGCGGTGCGAGAGACCCCAGGGCAGGACCTGATCGTCGTAGGAGTCGAGGATCGAGTGGCTGCGATCGGTGATGAACTCGTCGCGCGTCATCACGGTGGAAGTGTCTTCGGAGCTGAAGATGGGCTTGGCCGGGTTGAGCTTGTGATATTGGTCAAAGTCGCGATAGACGTAGTTGAAGCCGGCCACATCGGCCGCCTGCGACGCATTGATGGGGTTCAGGTCGGAGTTGCTCTGCGCGGCGGTAACGGGCCGGGTGGTGTCCAGCTGCTTCACCGCGGCGCTCATGCGGCGCACCAGTTCATAGCCCATCTCGGTGCCCTGCGATGGCTCTTCATTGAAGACCGACCACAGGATCACGCTGGGGTGGTTGCGATCGCGGCGGACCATCCATTCGAGTTGCTGCAAGTGCTCGGGTGAGGAACCGAAGTCGCGATTCTCATCCATCACCAGCATGCCCAAGCGGTCCGCGGCGTCCAGGAACTCGTTCGCGGGCGCGTTGTGGGCAGCACGGTAGGCATTCGATCCCATCTCCTTGAGCTTGCGAATGCGGAAGTCCCACAATGCGTCGGGCACGGCTACGCCAACCCCGGCAGCGTCCTGGTGGTTGGCAGTGCCCAGCAGCTTCATCGGCTTGTCGTTGAGGAAGAACCCCTTGTCAGGATCGAAGCGGATGGTGCGGAACCCGCAGTGTGTAGTTACCTCATCGATGACGGTGCCATTGCGCTTGACCACGGTGTGGACCGAATAGAGGATGGGTTTGTCGACCGACCAGAGCTTAGGGGATTCCACGGGCAGCGCAAATTTGACGACCGGTTGGTCAAACGGATTGACGGTGATGCGGGCGCTGCCAGTCTTGATGGGCTTGCCGGCAGGATCGATCAGAGTTGATTCGACTTCCACGCTTGCAGGTTTCTTTTCGTCGCTGCTGAGTGTCGCTTCAACTGGGATCGACCACTGGCCAGCGGCGCTCTTGACCGGGTTGGCGAAGACGCCATCCGTGATGATATGCACCGGGTTGCTCTTGACCAGCCAGGCATGACGGTACAGGCCCGCGCCCTCATACCACCAGCCCTCCTGCGCGATGGCGTCCACCTGGACGGCTATGACGTTCGGCTCGTTTCCGAACTTCGCGATGGGCGTGATGTCGACGTAGATGGAGTTATAGCCGGACCAGTTGCGAGCCGACAACACGCCGTTGACCCAGATCGTCGAGTGCGTGGCCACTCCGTCGAGCTGGAGTTCCAGGTGCTTGCCGTGGTCGGCCGGGTCCAGCCGAAAGTACT
>Ga0302198_10005970_pt1 | contig 11102 bp, 5 predicted proteins | sample II_Bog_N2_2_FD_193521 | JGI IMG/M metagenome (GOLD analysis project Ga0302198, IMG submission 193521) | Peat permafrost microbial communities from Stordalen Mire near Abisko, Sweden - II_Bog_N2_2 | ecosystem: Environmental > Terrestrial > Soil > Wetlands > Peat | place: Sweden: Abisko, Stordalen... | reverse complement strand
CGGGACTGCTTAGCTCTCCAACAACCAAAACGGGAGAGATCCTAGAAGGCCAAAACCTGCACCAAAGCAAATCACAGCCCCGCACGATGTCAACGCCTATTTCGTAAGCGCTCCAGGGAAACTCTTTTAACCAACGGAAACGTCACAGCTGGCAAACGTCTCCTGGAGCAAGCAGATGGAGCTTTTTTCCCTTCTTGAGGAATGCCTCCTTGGCAGCTTCATGATCAATGACGATCGGAGGAAATGTGTCGTAATGCACTCCTAAGATCTCCTTACACCCGAGCCATTCGGCGGCCGTGACAGCGTCCTCCACCCCCATGGTGAAATTATCCCCCAGACAGAGAGCCGCGAAACGGAGCCTCCCCGCCACCGCAACCAACTTCATGTCATGGGTCAGCGCGGTGTCTCCGCTGTAGTAGAAGGCACCCTCATCCGTCTCCACGAGGAATCCTCCTGGCTGTCCCCCATAGCTGCCGTCGGGCATGCTGCTGGAATGGATCGCCGGGGTGTAGGTCACCCGTCCGAAATCGAAGAGAAACGATCCACCCGAATTCATCGCGTGTGCGTTTGTCAGTCCCTGCGCGGAGAACCACTGGATCACCTCGAAATTACCGATCAGCCGCGCCCCGCTCTGCAGGGCGATCTTCTCGACATCGGCAACATGATCGGCATGGCCGTGCGAGAGCAGGATGTAATCAGGTTTGATGGCGGTGACATCGACTGATTCTGCAAGGGGATTGGGCGTGATAAAGGGGTCAAAAAGCAATGTCTTGCCCGCGACACGAACCGAAAAGCAGGCGTGACCGTAGTAGGTGATGTCCATGGCTTGTTGTTATGGTCGGATCACCCTTTCACGCCAAGCCAGAAAGCACCGGCACCCATGCAATCTGCCTTGCTCCTGGCGTGCAACAGATTCACTCTCGCTCCAGTTCAGAACTTCCGCCATGAATCTCGACCCTAAAAAGAAAATAGCCGGAGTGCTGGTGCCCCTCTTTGCGCTGAGGGGACGGCATGATCTCGGGATCGGGGATACGGAGTCCCTCTCCGAAGTGATCGAATGGGCTGCGGGGAACGGGTTTCGCGCGGTTCAAATTCTTCCCGTGAACGAAACCGGTGGCGATCATAGTCCCTACAATGTCCTGAGCGCCTTTGCTCTGGATCCCTCCACCATCACGACGCACCCCTCGTGGCTGCCCGAACTGACACCGGGCGACTACCGTGTGATCACGGAACGCCATGATCTGAGCGCCCTGCGCAGCGGCCCCGTGGATTATGCCGGCGTGAAGAGCCTCAAGCGCGAATTGCTCGAAGCCGCCTGGAAACGCTTCCAGCAGGGTGATGGCCGGAGCGGGAGATCCAAGCTCTTCACCCATTTTCTTGAACTGCACGCCAACTGGCTGGCGGATTACACCCTCTACCGCGCTCTCCTGGAACGGCATCAGGGGAACGAGAACCTCGCCGATTGGCCTGCGGAACACCGCTGCGCCGCACTCGCCCGCAACTGGCTCACCACCCTCTCCGCAAAGGAGAAGGCCGAAATCGAGGAACGCAGGGGCTTTTTCGCCTTTGTCCAATGGGTCGCCTTTTCCCAGTGGTCCGCTGTTGCCGATCTGGCAGGAACCCTTGGTGTCGCCCTCATCGGCGATGTTCCCGTCGGAGTTGCGGCGGGGGGGGCTGACATCTTCGCCTCTCCGGGAGAATTTGATGCCCATCGTTCCTGTGGCGCTCCTGCCGAAAAGGTCTTCAAGAGCGATCCCTTCACCGAGCAATGGGGGCAAAACTGGGGCTTTCCACTCTACCGATGGGAAGTCATGGCCAGGAACAATTTTATCTGGTGGCGGCGACGACTCCGCGTTCTTCGCAGCGTCTTTCACATGCTCCGGGTCGATCATGCACTCGGATTTTTCCGCATCTACAGTTTCCCCTGGCCTCCCCAGCAGAATCAGGAATTCATCGATCTCTCGCCCGAAGAGGCCGCCGCAAAGACGGGAGGCCTGCTCCCGGGCTTTATTGACTGCGATGATTCCACTCCTGAAAACAGCGCCCATAACGAACGCCACGGCGAGGTGTTGCTCGGCGTTCTGGATGCCGAAATCGGCAATCACCGCCTGATCGCCGAGGATCTGGGTCAGGTCTCCCCCTATGTCCGACCTGTCATGGCGCGCATGGGCCTGCCGGGATTCAAAATCCCCATGTGGGAACGTCTGCCGGATTTTTCCATGCAACCCGGAACCAGTTACGACAGGATCTCCGTGACCACCTACGCCACTCATGACCATGCCCCGCTCATCACCCAGTGGAAGGAATGGCAGGCAGGACTTTCGCATACAGGTGAAGAGGCGGCAGGATGCCGGAAGATCCTCTCGGAGTTGTTGACATTCGCCAATCGGCCCGACATCGACCCGGCCACCCCGTTCGAGGGGGAAGTGCACCGGGTTCTGCTGGAGGGACTGCTTGCCAGCAACTCCTGGATTGTCATTCCGATGATCACCGATCTCTTCGGTTCCGACCAGCGATTCAATGTTCCTGGGGCTGTCGGCTCGGCTAACTGGACCGCCCGGATCGAGGATCCCGTTCAGGACTGGAATTCCCATCACAAGTCCCAACTTCTCTGGTGGCGCGATGCCGTCACCCGTCATGGACGACTCTAGATCGTTGATTCGCGATTTCTTTTCACCGAGAGAGCTTGCATCCCCTTCATTTGTAGTGTAGGACAAACCAGTTGTTTCTGGCCCCCTTTACAGAGAAACCAAACTTCTCCTCTCATCCTTTTAACTATGGCCAACCTCACCAAACGCGACCTGGTCATTGCCATCAGCAATGAAACCGGACTTATTCAAAGCGATGTCTTCAATGTCATCCAGCGAACGCTCGATCATATCACCGATGCACTAGCCAAGGGAGAGAATGTTGAGTTGCGCAATTTCGGCGTTTTTGAAGTCCGGCTCACCCGTTCCCGTGTCGGCAGGAATCCCAACCAGCCCGATGTCGATGTGCCGATCCCTTCCCGGGCTACGGTGAAATTCAAGGCTGGCAAAATCATGCGCCAACGCGTTCTCCTTCGCACGGATGAGCTGAAAGCAGTCTCGGCTGATGATGAAGCCTCGGAGTAACACTCCGGTCTCCTCACCACGCTCCCCTTCGTCCCTCCCCTCAGGTGCCAGATTCCCCAAGCATTCGCCTTCAGGGCGTTACCCAGAATAATCTCAAAGGCATCGATCTCGATCTTCCGACTGGATCGCTGATCGTAGTCACCGGACCAAGCGGTTCGGGAAAATCCAGCCTCGCGTTTGACACGATCTACGCCGAGGGGCAGCGGCGTTATGTCGAGACATTCAGTCCGTACACCCGGCAGTTCCTCGACCGGATGGACAAACCCCAGGCCCGATCGATCGAGGGAATTCCTCCGGCCATCGCCATTGAGCAGAGCAACAGCGTCAAGACGACCCGCTCCACGGTCGGCACGATCACCGAGATCAATGACTATCTGAAGCTTCTGATGGCGCGGGTCGCCACAGCCTCCTGTCCGGAATGTCATCGTCCGGTAGCACCCGAATCCTCCGAGTCCATCGTCTCCTCCCTGCTTGGTTCACTGGAGGGCAGACGACTCCTGGTCACCTTTCCAGTCACCACCCGATCGGAACCAAATGAAGAGGGTGTAGAACCACCGCCTCGCAGCCCTTCTGATTTTTTCACCTTCCTGCAGGAACAGGGTTATCTCCGGATCTGGATCGGAGGAAGCACCCACAGAACCGATGAACCGGCCTCCTTCACGGAGCTACCGCCCATCGTGGAGGTCATTCAGGATCGTCTGGAAATCACCGCAGCCGAACGAGGACGCCTCACCGAGGCGATCGAGGCGGCGCTGCGTCTCGGTAAGGAACGGGTCACCCTGATCGACCCCGAGTCAGGAGAACGTTTTCCCCACTCTTCCGGATGGCACTGCGCCCATTGCAATGCCGATATCCGCCCACCCTCTCCCGGACTTTTTAGTTTTAACAATCCCCTGGGTGCCTGCCCCGAGTGTCGGGGATTCGGACGTGTGATCGGACTCGACTACGAACGGATCATGCCGGACCGCTCCTTGAGCATCGCTGGCGGCGTGGTGAAGCCATTCCAGAGCGGTCAGTCCCGGGAATGTCAGCGCGATCTTCTCCGTGCCTGCGCGATGCAGGACATCGACGTCCACCTTCCTTTTGAAGAACTTCCCGAAGCTGATCAGAAATTCGTGATCGAGGGGGAAAAGGGAGCCGATCTCTCCGGCGAGGAACTCTGGCAGAACAACCGCTGGTATGGCGTGGATGGATTTTTCCAGTGGATGGAAAAACGCACCTACAAGATGCACATCCGCGTCTTTCTGAGCCGCTACCGCACCTACAAGGCATGCGATGTCTGCCATGGCGGACGTTTCCAACCCGAGACGCTCAACTATCGTCTTCCACTCGCCCACCCGCTGACGCTGCCGGAGATCGCCTCCACACCAGTGTCCCGCCTCACGCCTTTGCTGGTGGAATTTCCAATACCTGCAGAGAACGCCGGTGCATTGATGCTGCGCGACCAGATTACCTCCCGACTCGGCTATCTCGAATCGGTCGGTCTAGGCTACCTCACCCTGGACCGCGCCACCAAGACCCTCAGCGGCGGCGAGATCGAGAGGGTCAACCTGACCACCTGCCTCGGTGCCTCGCTCGTCAATACCCTCTTCGTCATGGACGAACCGAGTGTCGGACTGCATCCCCGCGATGTCGGCAAGCTGCTCGAAATCATGCGCGCCCTGCGCGACAAGGGAAACACCCTTCTGGTCGTCGAGCACGAGGAAGCTGTGATCCGCTCTGCTGACCACATCGTTGATCTTGGCCCCGGACGGGGACAGGAGGGCGGTGCCTTGATGTTCTCGGGACCACTCTCGGCTCTCGCCTCCTCCAAAGACTCCCTCACCGCCGCCTACCTCCGCGGCGACAAGTCCATTCCAGTCCCGAAACAGCGTGTCACTCCGGAGCAGTGGATCGAGATCAAGAACATCCGCCATCATAACCTTGACCGGATCGATGTGCGGATTCCCCTTGGAGTTTTTTGCTGCGTCACCGGTGTTTCTGGCTCTGGTAAAAGCTCCCTTGTCCGAGATGTCCTCTACCGCAACCTGACTTCCGCCACGGCGGAGGAGGGAGAGGCTGCGGGTCGCTGTCACTCGCTCAAAGGCGGAGATGAACTCACGGATGTCGTGATGGTGGACCAGTCACCCATCGCCCGCACACCGCGATCGACGCCCGCCGTCTATCTCGGGGTCTTTGACTCGATCCGGGAACTTTTTGGGATGGAGGATGCCGCCATTGCGGCGGGAATGAGCCCTTCCGCATTTTCCTTCAATTCTGGCCAGGGACGCTGCGACCGATGCTCCGGACTCGGCTACGAAAAGGTCGAGATGCAGTTCTTAAGCGATCTCTTCCTCCGTTGTCCGGAATGCGAAGGCCGCCGTTATCAGGAGCGAGTCCTTGCCATTCTGCATCGCGGCAAATCCATCCATGACATTCTGGAAATGACCGCCCGCGAGGCGATCGAGTTTTTCAAGGAGGGGATGAAGTCCGCCGCTATTTGCACGCCGCTCCAGCTTCTTGCCGAAGTCGGACTCGATTATCTCAAGCTGGGCCAACCCCTGAATGTGCTGAGCGGCGGTGAATCCCAGCGACTCAAGCTTGCGGCCCGTCTCGCAGGACACGAGCCGGGAGGGGCGCTGCTCATTTTTGACGAGCCGACCACCGGACTCCACATCGATGATGTGGCGATCCTGCTCAAGGCCTTTGAACGCCTTGTCGCTGACGGTAACAGTATCGTCGTCATCGAGCATAATCTGGATGTCATCAAGACCGCCGACTGGGTCATCGACATCGGTCCGGAAGCGGGTGATGAGGGAGGAAAACTTGTCGCGGCTGGAACTCCTGAAGACATTGCCGGAGTGGAGGCCTCCCACACCGGACGCTATCTCCGTGAAGTCCTCGCCGGTCGTCCGCCGCTCCGCTTGGAAAACTCCCTCCCCAAGCCGATCATTCCCGCATCTCGTTCCATCGAGATCCGGGGAGCAAGGGAACACAATCTCAAGAACATTTCCCTCGATATTCCCCGCAATGAGATGGTTGTGGTGACGGGCCTGAGCGGGAGTGGTAAATCAACCCTCGCCTTTGACATCCTCTTTGCAGAAGGCCAGCGCCGCTTTCTCGACAGCATGTCCCCATATGCTCGTCAGTTTGTCGATCAGTTGGAAAAACCCGATGTAGACAGGATCGACGGACTCCCTCCCAGCGTTGCAATCGAACAACGGATCACCCGGGGCGGAGGGAAATCCACTGTGGCCACGGTCACCGAGATCCATCAGTTTCTCCGTCTTCTTTTTGCCAAACTGGGAATACAACATTGCCCAGACTGTCATGTCGCGGTGCAGAAAAGCTCCCTCACCGCCGTGGCCGCGGAATTGGAAACGATGTCTAAAACCGGTGCCGTGCAGGTCTTCGCCCCTCTGGTGCGGGGACGCAAGGGGTATCACACCGACGTCGCACGATGGGCCGGCGACCATGGATATTCGACCTTGTTTGTGGATGGAGAGATGGTTGAAATCTCCGAGTTCCAGCCTCTGGAGCGCTTCAAGGAACACTTCATTGATGTGCTCGTCGGCACGCTGGAAAAGGATGCAGCCAAGGGAGTCCTCGATCTCGCCAAACAGGCCCTCGAAATCGGCAAAGGAACGGCCAAGGCGCGTATCCTGATGGCTGACAAGCCGGTGAAAGCAAAACCATCGAAGAGCACCAAAAAGAGCAAACCGGCCAAGGTCACAGCACCGCCCCAAGAGGAATTCCGGATCCTCAGTTCCGAGATGAACTGCCCGGACTGCGGACGCTCCTTTGAGGAACTTGATCCGCGACTCTTTTCCTTCAACTCCCCCCACGGCTGGTGCGAACACTGCCGGGGTTTCGGCGAAGTATGGACCGAGATTCCCTCCGCCAAGGATTTTGATTCGCAGCTTGAGGCCGATCTCGCCGCCGAAAAATCGTTTGAAAACCGCGAGGAGGGTGAAACCCGCCCCTGCCCCGTCTGTCAGGGGGAGCGCCTCAATCCGGTTGCCTGCTCGGTGAAGATCGAAAAGGAAAGCATCGCCTCCTTCTCTTCTCTTTCCGCAGTCGATGCCCTGGCCTTGCTCTCGAAATGGAAGTTTCAGGGCCGTGATGCCGCGCTCGCCCAAAACATTCTGCCGGAACTCAACCAGCGGTTGAAATTTCTCGGACGCGTCGGTCTTGACTACCTGGAACTCAGTCGTTCGGCAAAAACACTCAGCGGTGGTGAATCGCAGCGCATCCGCCTGGCTGCGCAGCTCGGTTCCAATCTGCGTGGCGTGCTTTATGTGCTGGACGAGCCGACCATCGGACTTCACCCCCGTGACAACACACGCCTTCTGGACGCCCTCGAGGAACTTGCCGATCAGGGAAATTCCCTCCTCATCGTCGAGCATGACGAGGAAACCATGCGCCGTGCAGCCTGCATCATCGATCTGGGACCGAAAGCCGGTTCGCACGGCGGAGAGATCACCGCGATGGGCACGATCGACGAAGTCATGGCGAACCCTGGTTCCCTGACCGGAAAATTTCTCCGCGAACCTCCCGTGCATCCTCTCAGCGGATCGCGCCGTCCCATCACGGAGGAGACCGAGTGGCTGGAACTCAAGGGGGCCAATCGTCACAATCTCCACAACGTTGACATTTCCTTCCCGCTCCAACGCCTCTCCGCCATCACAGGGATCAGCGGTTCGGGCAAGAGCACGCTGCTTCGGGGGGTCCTGCTCCCCGCCGTTGAGGAATCTCTCGTCCGCAGCGGTCGCCGCAAGAAACTCGGGCCGCAACACTGGAAATCACTTACCGGCATCCACCATCTATCGCAGGTCATCGAAGTCGATCAGTCACCGATCGGGAAAACCTCCCGTTCCACTCCGGCGACTTATCTCAAAATCTTCGACGCGATCCGTACCCTCTACTCGGGATTGCCGGAAGCCCGTCTGCGCGGCTACACCAGCAGCCGCTTCTCCTTTAATAATCACGGAGGGCGCTGCGAAACCTGCGAGGGCCAGGGCGTCATCAAACTCGAGATGAACTTTCTCCCAACCTCATATATGCCGTGCGAGGATTGCGGCGGAACCCGATTCAACCGCCAGACCTTGGAAGTCAAATACGACGGGAAATCCATCGGTGATGTGCTCTCCATGACCGTCGAGCAGGCCGTTGAATTTTTTGCGACCCATCCGAAAATTCGCCGCCCTCTCCAGCTCCTTGTGGAAACAGGTCTCGGTTATCTCCGCCTCGGCCAGCCGAGCCCCACCCTCAGTGGCGGTGAGGCGCAGCGCATCAAGCTTGTCACCCAACTTGCCCGTGGTGGCTCCTCCGACCGTCCCCGGATGGCGAAACGGGGTGGCACCCTCTACATTCTGGAAGAGCCTACCATCGGCCTCCATGCCGCCGATGTTGAACTGCTCCAAAGCGTTCTTCATCGCCTCGTCGATGAAGGTCACACGGTCATTGTCGTCGAGCATCACATGGATCTGGTGGCCGAGGCAGACTACATCATTGATGTCGGCCCCGAAGCGGGACATCGAGGCGGCGAGATTGTCGCTGTCGGCACACCGGAAGTGGTAGCCAAGAGTAAAACCAGCCGCACAGCCCCCTTTTTGAAAGAAGTCCTGGGAAGAAGGAAGCCAGCCGCGAGGAAAGAGAGATCACCGGTAAGCGTGTAAGAACGCGCAGGTCATCGGAATTGAAGCCACTTTTCTTCCGAAAAGCCATGGCTCCCTACGGCTACGATTGTTGAAGGAGGACGACCAAGGTCGAAAGTCGATAGCTTATTCCACTCTCTAAACTCGCCGTTTTCGACCTTCGACTCACTACTTCAGCTTTGACGGTACTTTGCTCCCACAAAGTAGTGCCGCCCCTCTCCAGCCTTCGACCTTCGACTCAGCTCTTTCTCTTCATCCTTCAAGTTTCACCTTTCAGCTTTTCGGCACCTTCCCACTTTTTACTTTTTACTTTTTCACCCCTTCGGCCTATCACTCTCCCGTGGCGGTGGACGACCGCTGGGGGCAACCCTGGAGGAAAGTCCGGACACCACACGGCAGCATACCGCGTAGAATACACGGGAGAAGGAGGTGAAAGCCCCCTTCGACGGAAAGTATCACAGAGAACAGACCGCCTGCGGTCAAAGTCTTCGTAAGAAGACGCGACCGGGGGTAAGGGTGAAAAGGCGGGGTAAGAGCCCACCGCCCTGTGAGCAATCACAGGGGCATGAAAAACCCTATGCGGTGCAAGACAGAACAGGGGAAGAGGCCGCCGGCTTCGCTATCCGACCACTGGTCGGGTTAAACTCCGGGTATTGTCGCACCCGTCGCAAGACGGGCGGGGTTCTTCGGAACCCTGAGAGAAATGGCCGTCCAAGCCGGAGCAATCCGGCCTGACAGAATCCGGCTTACAGCCGTCACACTCGGCGGGGGTGGTTCCAGCACAGGAATCACCCCCGTTCCTTTTGTCGGCTTGGGATTGATGCTAGGAGCGGGCCCTTCGCTTGCCGTAGGGCTTGCACCGGCTGACGCTGGCTCGTCTGGCCCCTCATCAAAAATCCCGAGTATTCATTACTGTGGCCTGGAAAATCCCTCTTTTAAGCTTGGCACGGCGGCATGAACAAGCCTCTGTCGAGGGAAATTCTCGAATTGGATTGTATCAGCTTTCTTACGAATTATTAACTGCTTGAATTGGTAAATGCTGTGGTGCTGGAAAAAACCACTCTTGGCAAAAGGTCAGATCTTTGAAGCCCTTCTGAACTTCAATTTCCACTGAATAGATTTCATTTAGGGCTAGTCAAGAGACCCTTCAAGAAGTCCCCAAGCGGTCCGGAGGGGTCGCCCTTTCTGTGGGCAAACATGTGAGTCAAAGAAGCAGATTTCTCGGCCAGTTTTATCGCCACAAGAGCATCACCGACAACCCGCATAAGGGCGGCAGGTAAAACAGCAATACCTGAACCCGCGGCAACCATCACGGCAACAGCTTGTGCCCGATCCGCCTCCTGAACAATCCGGGGCCGGAAGCCTGCACTCCGGCAGAGTTGATGGAACTGAGCCGAAAAGGCAGGCGATGCCTCCGATGCAATGGCCAGAAATGATTCCTCTCGGAGTTGGGAAAAGGAGACCTGCTTGGATCTTGCCAAACGATGATCAGGAGAAACGAACAGCAGCAGGGGCTCTTTGTGCCAAGGGATGAATGAAAGTTCCGAGTTTCCCTTTTGTGGAGCAGTCCCAACAAAGCCCCCATCGATTCGTCCCTCCACAATCGCCCGGATTTGATCCGAGGGCAGATCATCATGGAGGGTCAGTTGCACTTCCGGATGTTTCTTGCGGAAGCTTCGGAAGATCTGCACGAGTTCCGGGCTGTAAGCGGCACTGGCAAAACCAATTTCCAGCCGGCTGGTCTCTCCTCGGGCCGCACGTTTAGCCGAGGCGCCTGCCCGCTGTAGTTGGGTCAAGGCACTGCGCGTATCCAGCAGAAAAGCTCGTCCGGCAGCGGTAATGGAAACACCACGGGTGGAGCGATCAAACAACCGGGTTGCCAAGCGAGCCTCCAACGCCTGAATATGCCGTGAGAGAGGGGGTTGTGCCAGGTGAAGACGTTTTGCTGCACGCGTGAAGGAAAGCTCTTCGGCAACAGCCACAAAACATTCAAGTTCCCGAATCGAATAATCATTCATGATAGAAATAGTATCACTTTCTTACTTTATTAATATTTCTGTTATTACTCGATCAAAGCTAAAAAGGAGTTTCTATGAATTCTTTAAAAACAAAATCAACCGTTGATGAGATACGGACCCGCTTCGACAACGACGTGGAACGATTCAGTAGTCTCGAAACAGGGCAGCAGGCCCTTCCCGATGCAACATTGGTCTTGGAATTGATTGCCAGGAGTGCACAGACCCATCTCCAACAGGGTGACAAGGTGTTGGATCTCGGGTGTGGAGCTGGCAATTTGACCCTGCGAGTGATGAACGAAGTCGGCCCCTTGGAATGTCATCTGGTCGATCTGAGC
>Ga0302198_10005957_pt1 | contig 11128 bp, 7 predicted proteins | sample II_Bog_N2_2_FD_193521 | JGI IMG/M metagenome (GOLD analysis project Ga0302198, IMG submission 193521) | Peat permafrost microbial communities from Stordalen Mire near Abisko, Sweden - II_Bog_N2_2 | ecosystem: Environmental > Terrestrial > Soil > Wetlands > Peat | place: Sweden: Abisko, Stordalen... | reverse complement strand
CTCGCCAGAACGACCGGCGTCGTCGTCGTGGTCATCCACTGGACGATGTCGTTGCCGAAGAACAGCATGAAAAAGGCCAGCAACGCGGTCGCCGCCGCCGGCGCCAGGGTCACCCACCGGCGTCTTTCGAGCAGGCCGGCCCCGGCGAAGTCCTTATCGACCAGCTTCTGTAGGAACCAGCCGAGGAATACCACCAGTGCGAGGTCCACCAAGATGATGCTGCGGCTCTGCAGACGCGTGCTGCCGTAAAGGGGAATCTCACGAAAGACGTGCCCGAGGGGCGTGAAGCTCCCCCACGTCGCGAAGATACCCACGACGATGAGTACGACGTAGACAATCCACTGGCGGTCCTCGGATCGCCAGCCGCGACGGGTGAATCGAGTGAGGAAGGCGAAGAAGGCAACGAGCGCGAGCACGCCCACGTAACCGGTCACTTCGGGCAGGTTGTAGCGCACGAAGAAACTCGGCTGGTGAAAGAGACCGTTGCCTCCAAAGAGGTCAGGCACGAAGAGCAGGCTCGTCCACTTCGTGTAGAGCGAACCGGCCCCGAACCACTGGTACGTGAGACCGGTGCGTTGGGACTGTTTGATAAAGGACCAGCCCGGCAGCAACTGACCCAGGCCGATCGCGGCGCCCCAAAGCACCGCGAGCGCGACGCCACCCACGTACGCCACACGGTCGCGCCAGTTGATTGGTTGCCAGGTCGAGCGCACGAGCAACACGACCGGCCCCACAATGAGCACGAGCAGTTGCATCTCGGCGATCGCACGAGGTTCCCCGGTCAGGTCGGCGAGCCCCCACAAGGCGCTCAAACCCAGCACGCTGGGTCCCGCCGCGCGTAGTCGCCGTCGCCACGAGTCCTCGCTCGAGCTTCGTAGCGCGTTCGCCAACGCCAGCATCGCGAGCAGCGTCCAGGGCAACAACGCGTAGCCCTGGATGACACCCAGGTGCACCATCTGGCCGATCATCGCGCCACTCCACGCGTAGACGAGCGCCGCGGTGCAGCTCGCGAGCGTGCCGAGCTTGTGCCAGCGCAACAACGCAAAGACCCCGAGAGCGGCCCCCACGTAGACGGCGATCAGGTTAAGTACCCACGACATGATCGCGGGCAGTACCGCGAACAGCCAGGTCAGGGGAAAGAACGCGCCCGCGTTCATGCCGCCTAGTAGCGGCGTGCCCGAATCCGCGAGGCGATTGAACAACGGCAGGTGTCCGCTGTCGATTTGTTGACCGACCAGTACGCGCAGGGGGAAGTTCTGGATCAAGTTGTCCTGCGCGATCGCCGGATGACCGAACAACGCCGGAATCGTGAATACCAGTAACGGTAGAGCGACGATGAGCGACACGGCCCAACGGTCCGGCTCTGAAAGGTGCCACCACCGAGTGGTCACGTCGGGACCCTTGGTTTGCATCCTCTTACGCTACGTAAAAAGTGCAAAGCCGTGCCACCCAGTCACTTCGACTGAACGGCACGGCTGGGCTGACTAGCGACGTCGCGGACGAGGGCTGCGACGTCCAGCACCTTCACCGTCGGAGAACGATGGTCCGCCGGGTCCGAGGTCACCGATCTCGTCGGCGAGTTCGGCCTCGAAGGCCGCCTCGAACGAAGAGTTCGGCTTCGCGGACGACGAACCTTCTCGGTCACGGCTGGGACGCTCGCTGCGTTCGCCACGATCGCGCGGTGCGCGATCGCCCTGGGAACGCTCGGGTCGTTCGCCGCGCTCGGGTCGCGAACGCGGCGCATCGTCATCGGTCATCCCGGCGTATTCTCCCGCGAGAGAGAGCGAGACCTTGCCCTGGGGGTCAATGTCGTCGACCTTCACCTCGAGTGCTTGGCCGAGTTCGACCACGTCTTCGACCTGGCCAATTCGCTTACCCCCGTTGAGCGGCGACATCTTAGAGATGTGCAACAACCCGTCGCGTCCCGGCATGATGCTGATGAACGCGCCGAACTTGGCGATGTTCACGACGCGACCCGGATAGACCGCGCCGACCTCGGGGGTGGGCGGATCGAGGATCAAGGCAATGCGGCGACGCGCTTCTTCGACCGCGCGCCCGTCCTTGGCCCCGATGGTCACGGTACCGACCACGCCGTTGTCGTCGACCGCGATGTCCGCACCGGTCTCCTGCTGGAGGGTGTTGATGACCTTGCCCTTGGGTCCGATGACCTCGCCGATCTTGTCGATCGGGATCTCCATCGATACGATCTTTGGTGCGACCTCGGCGACGTGGCTGCGCGGCTCAGGGATCGTGCTCGTAATGAGGTTCAGGATCGTCAGACGCGCTTCCTTGGCCTGGTGAAGGGCCTTGGATAACACGTCGGCGGGAAGACCATCGATCTTCGTGTCGAGCTGCAGTGCGGTCACGGCGTCCGCGGTTCCGGCGACCTTGAAGTCCATGTCACCGAACGCGTCCTCGGCTCCGAGGATGTCGGTCAAGGTGACGTACTTACCATCGTCGTAGACCAGACCCATCGCGATTCCCGCGACCGGGGCCTTGATTGGTACACCCGCCGCCATCAGTGACAGCGTCGAACCGCAGACCGAGGCCATCGAGGTCGATCCGTTTGACTGCATGACGTCAGAGACGACTCGCAGCGTGTAGGCGAACTCCTCCTCGCTCGGCAGCACCGGCACGAGCGCGCGCTCGGCCAACATGCCATGACCCACCTCGCGGCGCTTGGGGGCACCCACGCGACCGGTCTCACCCGTTGAATAGGGCGGGAAGTTGTAGTGGTGCATGTAGCGACGGAATTCGTCGGGGGTGATCGAATCGATCTGCTGCTTCATGCGTGGCATTCCCAGGGTCGTCACGTTCACGACCTGGGTCTCGCCGCGCTGGAAGAGCGCCGAGCCGTGGGTCATCGGGAAGAGGTCGAGTTCGGCCGAGAGCGGACGGATGTCGGTGATGCCGCGCCCGTCGATGCGCATGCCCTCGTCGACGATGCGACGGCGCACGAGCTTCTTGGTGAGCGACTTGACCGCAGCCTTGATCTCGCTCGTGCGACCTTCGAACTCACCCGACAACTGCTCGATGATCGAGGCGGTCGCGGCGTCGAGCGCGTCCTTGCGCGCGGTCTTGGCCGTGAGCTTGTTCGCTTCGCCCAACGCACTCTCGCCGAGCGCCTCGACGCGCGCGTAGACGTCGTCCTGGTAATCGAGCTGGGCAACGAAGTCGAGGTTCTTGATCGGACCACGGGCCGCGATGAAGTCCCTTACGAGTTCACGCTGCAGGTTGATCGCTTCGCGGATCCAGAGTTTGGACGCTTCGAGACCAGCGGCGAGCACGTCCTCGCTGACCTTGGGCGCACCGTCGGCGTACTTGACGAAGGATCCCTCCGTACCGCCGGCTTCGACCATCATGATCGCGATGTCGGATTCGACCGACTCGCTGAGGGCACGCCCGGCGACCACGAGTTCGAACGTGGCGGCGTCGCCCTCTTGGTACGTGGGGTGCGGCACCCACTGCCCGTCGGTGGTGTAGGCCATGCGCACCGCACCGATGGGACCGTCAAAGGGGATGCCCGAGATCATGATCGCCGCGGAAGCGGCGTTGATCGCGAGGATGTCGTGCGGGTTTTCCTGGTCGGCGGAAAAGATCGTGCCGACGACCTGGACTTCGTTGCGAAAGCCCTTCGGGAACGAGGGACGCAGCGGACGGTCGATCAGTCGACAGATCAGGATGGCCTGGTCGGACAGCTTGCCCTCGCGGCGAAAGAACGCCCCGGGGATCTTTCCCGCGGCGTACGCGCGCTCTTCAATGTCAACGGTGAGGGGAAAGAAGTCGGTGCCCTCGCGAACGCCTCGCGACGCGGCGACGGTCGCCAGGAGCATCGTGTCGCCGATGCGAGCGAGTACCGCCCCGTCGGCGAGTTGTGCGAGGTGACCTGCTTCGAAACTCAAAGTCTTGTCGGTGCCCGTGATTGGGCTACTTACGCGGATTGCGTCAGTCATGGAATCTCCTTGTGTGTAGCAACACTCCGCCCGGATCCCAGTGGGCAACCTTCGCCAAGGCGACTGTTCCCCACTGGCCTCCGAGGCCTCGGATATGTTGTGCGCGTCAACGGCGTCGACGCACGTATCGGCTAGCGACGAATGCCCAGACGACCGATCAAAGCGCGGTAGCGCTCGACATTGCCGCGCTGCACGTAATCGAGCAGACGGCGACGTTGACCGATGAGCTTCATGAGCCCACGGCGGGTGTGGTGATCACCCTTGTGGGTCTTGAGGTGCTCGGTGAGGTGCGTGATCCGGTCCGTCAAGATCGCGATCTGGACCTCGGGCGAGCCCGTGTCCGTGGCGTGAGCCTGAAAGTCCTTAATGATCTGCTGCTTCTCAGCCATAACGTATGTGCCTTATGAGTCGGGGGTCTTGGCGCGAGCCGCCCACTTGACGACCCACATGATCAGCGTCGCTGACCGAGTATTCATCCTAGCAGGACGCTCGTGGAGGGCGAAAAATCCCCAAAGATCGTCCTGGTCTGCTCGACGTCACGCTCGATCTGGTCAGTCAGCTGCGCGACGTCACCAAAGGTCATCTCGCCACGTAGGTGCTCGAGGAACGCCACGTCGAGCACCGATCCGTAGAGATCGCCCGAAAATCCTGGCAGATGGACCTCGACGAGCACCGAACCGTCGTCGTAGAACTGGGGACGCGTGCCCACCGAGACCGCCCCCGCCCACCACTCGCCCTGGACCCGCACGGCGCCCGCGTAGATGCCAATGCCGGGTACCAACTGACGCTCCGAGAACCGCAGGTTGGCCGTGGGAAAGCCCAGCTCTCGTCCACGAGCGTCGCCGTGTACGACCTCGCCACGCAACGTAAAGGGGCGTCCGAGGATCTGGTTCGCCGCCGCGAGGTCACCCGCCTGGAGCGACTGGCGAACCGACGTCGAGCTCCAACGAAAACTGTCACCGAAGATCGGCGCGGGGTGCACCACGAAATGAAGACGCGAGCCCAACTCTTCGAGCAGCTCGACGTTGCCCTGGCGGTCGTGTCCGAAGTGGAAGTCCTCACCCACCACGACGTGACGAGTCGCGAGTTCCTTCACGAGCACCCTCTCAACGAAGGACGTCGCACTCTCGCGCGCGAGTTCCTCGTCAAAGCCCAAGATACGGACCTGTTCGACGCCGAGGCGCTCGAGGCCCTCGAGGCGCTGGTCGAGCGAGCCAATGAGCAACGGTGCGCGTTCGCGCGCGAGCACGGTCGCGGGGTGCGGATCGAAAGTGACGACGGTCGCGTGGGCCTTGTGGCGACGAGCTATCTCGCCGAGTCGGGCGATGATCTTTTGGTGACCGATGTGAAGACCGTCAAAGACGCCGATCGCCACGGCACTCGCGTGGCTCGCCGCCGGGTCACCGTCACGCAGGATAAGCATCGGCGACAACCTAGCGTGACCCGGGAGCGGCGTCGGTCGTGAGTACGACCTCCGGCTTCCATTTCTCACCCCGGCGACGTAGGACGCCGACCAAACTGCCGTCCTCGGCGATCGCCGCGATCTCGTCGCCCACGAAGAGTCCCTCAAGTTCGAGGTGTTGGCCCATGCGCAACCGACGCTCTTGTTCTTCGCTCACCGCAACCTGTTCGAGGCTCGTCACGAAGCGTCGCGGGTTCTGGAGAACGTTCAGTCCCTGGGCAACCGCCCCCTTGAACGCCAACAGAGTCATCGCTTCAGCGACGTCGTGCTCGCCACTGGCGAGGCGGCGAAGCGAGGAGAGGTGGCCAATGGTCCCCAAGCGCACCGCGAGGTCGCTCAACAGGACCCTCACGTAGGTACCCACCGAGCAGACGACCTCGAATTCCCAGACCTCGGGTTCTATCGTCGCGCGAAGGCTGAACTGACTCACCGTAATATCGCGGGCTTCGCGTTCGACTTCGATGCCCTGGCGCGCGAGGGCGTGCAGTCGACGTCCCCCGACCTTGATCGCCGACACCATCGGCGGGGTCTGGCGCTGGGCCCCGAGCATCGCGCCGGCGGCCTCGTTCACCTCGTCACTCGAGAGCGCGGGCGGCGCACGACGCTCGAGCACTTGCCCGTCGGCGTCGAGTGAGTCGGTAGCGACCCCAAAGGTCACGGTGCCGCTGTAGCGCTTGGACTCGGACTGGGCGAAACGCAGCAAACGCGTCGAAGGACCGACCGCTAACACGAGCAGACCCGTCGCCATTGGATCGAGGGTGCCCGCGTGACCAACGCGTCGCTCGCCCAGCTCGAGGCGCACCCGAGCCACTACGTCGTGACTCGTGATGCCCTGGGGCTTGTCGATCAGCAGCAGACCGTTATTCGTCGTCATGGCGTTGTCGACGCAGGATTTCCTCGACGGCGGTCCCGCTCGCGACGGCCGGGTCGGCCATGAATGAGAGCTTGGGCGTTCGCTTGAGGCGGGTCTGGGCGTTGACCGCTGCCTGGATCTGGGCGCGTCGCTCCTCGAGGGCGACGCGCGAGTCGTCATTGAGCGAATGGAGATAGACCATGGCTTGGCGCAAGTCCTCCGTCGTCGCCACGCCGGTGACCGTGAGCAGGCCTAGTCGCTCGTCGACGTCTGAGATGCGAAGCAACTCCTCTGAGATCACCTCACGAAGGATCTGGTTTATTCGCGCGCTGCGTGGGTAGGGATGACGACCGCCAGTCGAGTGGGCCATGACCTAGGCCGTTCGGGGAATCTCGCGCTCTTCGAAGGTCTCGATGATGTCGCCTTCCTTCAAGTCCTGGTAGTCGGAGAGACCGATACCGCACTCGAAGCCAGCCTGCACCTCACGCGCGTCGTCCTTGAATCGACGCAGCGACGTGATTGAGCCCTTCCAGATGATCGTCCCCTCGCGAAGGAATCGAACCTTCGATCCACGAGTGATGACACCATCGCGCACGAAACAACCCGCGATCGCGCCGATCTTGGGCACCCGGAAGACCTCGCGCACCTCGGCCTCACCGGTCACGACCTCTTCGAAGACCGGCGACAAGAGACCGAGCATCGCGGCCTCTATCTCCTCAATCAACTTGTAGATGATCTCGTAGGTGCGAACTTCGACGCCTTCGGCTTCGGCGAGCTCGCGGCTGCGCTTGTCGGGCCGTACGTTAAAGCCAATGATCGTGGCGTTCGAGGCCTTCGCCAGTTGCACGTCGTTCTCGGTGATACCGCCCACCCCACGGTGCACGATCACGAGTTTGACGTCGTCGCGTTCGAGCTTGCGCAACGATTCAGTACAGGCCTCGAGCGAACCTTGCACGTCGGCCTTTAAGACCACGTTGAGCGTTGCGGTCTCGCCGCGTTGGATCTGTTCGAAGAGGTCCTCGAGTCGTGCGCCGCTCGCCGAGGCGACGGGCTGGTGGCCAATGAGTCGCGCGCGATGCGCTCGCGCTTCGGCGAGTGATCGCGCGTGCGCGAGGTCGTGGGCGACGCGCATCTCGTCACCGGCGAAGGGCGGCTCGCTGAACCCGAGTATCTGAACCGGCGTCGAGGGACCGGCACTCTTGATCTGCTTGCCCTGGTCGTCGATAAGGGCTTTCACTTTGCCAAAGGCCGCCCCCGCCACGACCGGGTCGCCGACCTCGAGGAGTCCCTTCAGGATCATGACCGTCGCGACCGGTCCTCGGCCCACTTCGAGGTTCGCCTCGAGCACGGTGCCCACCGCGCGTCCCGAGGGACGAGCGGTCAGTTCGGCGATCTCGGCCACCAGCAGCACCTGTTCGAGCAACTCGTCGATGCCGGTGCCCTGGAGGGCAGAGATCTCGACGACGATGGTGTCACCGCCCCATTTCTCTGGTACCAAGCCGAGGTCACTGATCTGTTGGAGGACCCGGTCAGGATTGGCGTCGGCCTTGTCCATCTTGTTCACGGCGACGATGACCGGCACGCCCGCGGCCTTGGCGTGGTTGACCGCCTCGACCGTTTGGGGCATCACGCCGTCGTCGGCCGCGACGACCAGGATCACGATGTCGGTGACGTTGGCGCCGCGCGCTCGCATGGCGGTGAAGGCTTCGTGGCCGGGCGTATCAAGGAAGGCAATGGCCTTGCCCTTCCACATCACGCGGTAGGCGCCGATGTGCTGGGTGATGCCACCCGCCTCGCCGGCAACGACGTTGGTCTTTCGAATCTTGTCGAGCAGCAGGGTCTTACCGTGGTCGACGTGGCCCATGACGGTCACGATCGGCGGACGCGCTTCGGCGGGGATCTCATCGTCCTGGTCGTCCTCGTCAAAGAATTTGGCGAGCAGCGCCGCTTCTTGTTGTTCGCCCGGGTCCACCAGGTGCACCGACGCGCCGACTTCGGCGGCGTAGAGCTCGATCATGTCGTCACTGAGTCCCTGGACCGCCGTGACGATCTCGCCTTGCAGGAAGAGGAAGCGGATGATGTCCGCCGCGCTGCGGTTGAGCTTGGGACCGACGTCCTTCGCGGTCGAGCCTCGCTCGATGATGATCTCACCATCGGGCACCGGCGCACTGCTCGGCTGCCAGGTGGTCATCTGGGTCGGCTCGAGCTCTTCGACGTTGCGACGCCGACGACGCGTGGTCTTGCGCTGGGATCCCCTCGGACCACCGGTACCGCGACCTGACGGTGCCCCGCGACCGGGACCGGCCGGAGCACCGGTCGTCGGACCTCCGGTGCGTGGACCGCCGAATCCCGTCGAGGCCCCACCGGGCCGCGACGGCGCGCCACTGCGTGGCGGTCCCGAGGAAGGTCGTGCACTCATGGGACGAGAACCGGTAGCTCCGGGCGCCCGGCTCGGACCACCAGGCGACATTGGACGGCGCGCGCCCGGCGGGGGCGGGATGGGACGACCCGAGGAACTCATGGGACGACCCGGCGGCGGCGGGATGGGACGACCCGAGGAACTGAGCGGAGGACGCGTCGAAGCGCCACCCTCGGCGTCGGCGCCCGCACCGCGTTGGGTCGGGCGAATCGTGGTGGGTCCATCGGGTGAAGGCGCACGCGTCGGCGTGGGCTTGGGCGCCGCGGCGCGACTGCGAACGACCTTGGGTGCCTCGGCGACTGGTACCTCGGCGCGCACCGGTGCCGATTCGGGCGTCGGGGGTGCCACGACGGGGGCGGGGGGCGTACTGACGCGCGCCGCACGCACGGGGGGCGCGGGTTCGGCGCGGACTTCGGGCGCGGGTGGCGCCGCGGGAGCCGCGGGCGCCGCAGCTTTGGTGGCGGCGGTTGCCTTGGTCGCCTTGGTCGCCTTGGCGGCCTTCGCCGGCTCATCGGGCTGGACCTCGCGACGCAACCCGTCGGCGTCGGCGCGTCGACGGATTCGGTCCGCTTGGGCGTCTTCAATCGAGGCCGAGGGGCTCGAGGCACCGATGCCTAGTTTTTGGGCGAGACCGAGCAACTCTTTGCTCGTCATACCGAGCTCTTTGGAGAGCTCGTGCACCCTGATCTTCTTCTGCGCCAAAACGTTCCCTTAATTCACGTGCCCGCACTTCATACGAACACAGTTACGTATTCTTTCACAACTCCGGCCTTTTGCTGGCCTTCCGTACATCACCTAGAGCGCTCACGTCGTTCTCGCTCACCGCTGCTCGCAGCGAACGAGACAACTGACCACTGCGCACTTCTTCACCGCACTTACCCTCCGCACACCACCACACTCCGCGTCCGGTGCCTCGACCGAGGTACCAGCGTCCGTCGCCGTCTCGTCCCGCGCGCACCAACTCGTGGTCGTCGCGTCGACGCCGGCACACGACGCACGTGCGAAGCGGGGCTATGCCTCTTCCTCGGTCGCCGGTGACGCGTCGAGATCTTCGACGACGACAATCTCTTCGGAACCGCCCTGGGCTTCAGTGAGCACGACGTCCTCGACGAGCTCTTTGGTGTGGTCAGGCGCTTCGACGATGACCACCTTCTCGTCGACGACGACGTCGCCTTCGGTCCAGACCTCTTCGACGACCTCTTGTTCCTCGCCTTCGCTCTCGGAGCGAATGTCAATGCGCCATCCGGTGAGCCGGGCCGCGAGTCGCGCGTTCTGGCCTTCCTTGCCTATGGCGAGCGAGAGCTGCTGATCGTGCACGATCACCGTGGCGATGCCCTCTTCTTCGTTCAGTTGCACTTCGCGTACGCGAGCGGGCTGCAACGCCGCCTGGATGAACGCGACGGGGTCGTCACTGTAGGGTACGACGTCGATACGTTCACTGCGCAGTTCGTTGGTGATGTTGCGCACGCGACTTCCGCGCGCACCCACACAGGCGCCCACCGGATCGACCATTGAGTCATTGGACGCAACGGCGATCTTGCTGCGGTGCCCGGGCTCACGAGCGAGCGCCTTGATCTCGACGATTCCGTTGGCGATCTCGGGGACCTCGATCTCGAAGAGCTTGGCGACGAGTGCGGGGTGCGTGCGACTCACCACGATCTGAGGTCCCTTGTTGGTCTTACGCACTTCGACGATGTAGACCTTGATGCGCGCACCGTGCTCGTAACGTTCGAAGGCGATCTGCTCGGCCTGGGGCAACAACGCCTCGACGCGTCCGAGGTCGAGCAACGTGTAACGGTTGTCGTTCTGCTGGACGGTGCCCGAGACAATGTCGCCCTCGCGGTTGGCGAACTCCTCGTACATCTGGCGGCGCTGGATGTCGCGGATCAACTGCATGAGAACTTGCTTGGCGGTCTGAGCGGCGATGCGCCCAAAGTCCTCGGGGGTCGCGTCCCACTCGCGCGTGACGTTGCCCTCAAGGTCGAGCTCGAGGCCCCACACCTTTATCTCGCCGGTCTCGGGATTGATCTCGACTTCGGCGTCCTCCGCGGAGTCGGGGCGTCGCTTGTACGCGGCGAGCAAGGCGTTGGCGAGCGCGATCAGCAGTTCGCCCTCGTCGATGTTCTGGTCGCGAGCGATCTGGCCCAGCGCTTCAAGGAACTCGAAATTCGCCATGATCAGCCTTTCCTTGCCGACGAGTTGGCCTTGCCCCTTGACGGGGTCGGCTTGGCCTCGCCACCCCACGCGAAGACCGTGCGGGCGCGTTCGATGGAATCAAGTTCAACGGTGACGTCGCCGTGTTCAGCGTCGCGCAGGGTCACCGAGGTTTCGTCTGCGGCGAGGACCGTGCCCTCGAGACGACGAGTCGGCTCACCCTTACGCAGTTCGCGCAGCGTCGCCACCTCCCCCACGGCCGAAGCGAAGTGCTGGGCCGTGCGAAG
>Ga0302198_10005952_pt1 | contig 11135 bp, 7 predicted proteins | sample II_Bog_N2_2_FD_193521 | JGI IMG/M metagenome (GOLD analysis project Ga0302198, IMG submission 193521) | Peat permafrost microbial communities from Stordalen Mire near Abisko, Sweden - II_Bog_N2_2 | ecosystem: Environmental > Terrestrial > Soil > Wetlands > Peat | place: Sweden: Abisko, Stordalen... | reverse complement strand
CATGGCTGGGACACGAGGAGGGCCGCGCGGATGGGAAACTGGAGCGGCCGCTGCCGTTCGACACGGAGGGAAAGGCGAAGGCGGCTTTCTTTGCGGCGCGGGAGGCTTTCGATCAGCGCGGTGCGGTTTCGCAATCTCCTGGGGCAAAGGCTTAACACCGATCGACACCGACGAGCACCGATCGGGCTGACCTTATAAAAGCCTGAACATGTGTTTGCGATTCCCTCGGCGGCTAAAGCCGCATTGGAAATAAGCCGCTTGCGGCGGGACTAAAGTCCCGCTCTTTCAAAACTGCTATTTATTCAGAGCTTTCTTAGGCCGTTATTTTGGTGTGGGTTGAATTGCCGGGTTGCGGCATAGGGTGCTATCCTTTACGGAGACACTACGGCCACAAGTGAACTAGAGATCAGGAGCACCAACTGCTGTGCTGGAATCGGTAAAGAAGACAGGAATCATAGAGAAGTATCGTACGCACGACTCGGACACCGGGAGTCCGGAGGTCCAGATTGCCCTCCTGAGCGAGCGCATTGGCGAGTTGACCGAGCACTTCAAGATGCACAAGAAGGACCATGGCTCCCGCCGGGGACTTCTGATGCTGGTGAGCAAACGGCGCGGTCTGCTGGATTATCTGAAGAAATGCGACGCAGACCGCTATCGCGAGGTCATCACGAAGCTTGGCATCCGCAAGTAGACTCGACCGGGACAACCCCCATCATGGACGAAGGCAAGACCCGCCAACCATCGGCAGTCCACTTCACGCGCAGCCTCATCGGCCGTTGCCGCCGGAGTTGCTGACGATGCGCGAGGCTGTGATTGCAAACGCTGCCGTCTGCGAAGGGCTGGTTCCTGGCTGGTTGCGATGTGCCATGGGCCAGGATTTCGATCCACAGATTTTTACCATGCACTCCGCTGGCGGCCTCAAGGAAGGCCACTGCGGGCTGCAACTCTGCGCACGTTGTTAAGCGGCGCAGCACCAAGTTTCCTTAATTGACAGAAAAACGAGAGAAGAGGCGCACTATGAAACAGGAAGTGACAGTAGAGCTTGCCGGCGGCAAGCGGATTACCTTTGAGACCGGACGCATGGCCAAGCAGGCCTCCGGCGCAGCGTTCACCACTTGCGGCGACAACGCAGTACTGGCGACGGCCGTGGCCTCGCCCGACCCCAAGGAGGGAATCGACTTCTTCCCGCTGACGGTGGAGTACCGCGAGAACACATACGCGGGGGGACGGATTCCCGGCGGATTCATCAAGCGCGAGGGACGGCCGAGCGAGAAAGAGATCCTGACGTGCAGGCAGATCGACCGGCCGATTCGTCCGCTCTTCCCGTCGACCTTCCGCAATGAGACGCAGGTGGTTGCGTTCGTCTACTCGGCGGACAAGGAGAACGATCCCGATGTGCTGGGGATGAACGGCGCGAGCTGCGCGCTGGCGTTGAGCGACATTCCATTCCACGGACCGGTGGGCGCGGTGCGCATCGGGCTGATCGACGACGCGTTCATCGTGAACCCGACGTACGCGGAGCGAGCGAAGAGCCTGCTCAACATCATGGTTGTCGGAACAAAAGACGGCATTGTGATGGTGGAGTCGGGGTCGAAGGAGTGCAGCGAAGTTCAGGTGGTGGACGCGATCGAGTTCGCGCATGTGGAGATCAAGAAGATCTGCGCGGCGATCGAGGAGCTGGTCAAACTGGCGGGCAAGACGAAGCGCGTGCCGGCGGCAGTGGAGATCGATGCGGTTTACCTGAACGAACTGACGGCGAAGGTTGGCGCAAAGTTGAAGGACGCGCTGGACACGCAGAAGCACCCCAAGTTCGAGAGCTACGCGCTGGTGAAGGAGATCAAGGACGCGCTGAAGAAGGCGCTGCCCGAGGGCGACGCCGAGGCGGCGAAGAAGCTGAGCAAGTACTACGAGCTGCTGCGTGAGCAGATATTCCGCGACCAGGTGCTGAATGAGCGGACGCGCCCGGACCATCGCGCGTTCGACGAGATTCGCCCGATCACGATTGAGGTTGGCGTGCTGCCGCGGGTGCATGGCTCGGCGTTGTTCACGCGCGGCGAGACGCAGGCGATGGTGTCGGCGACATTGGGCACGACCGACGATGCGCAGCGGATGGAGAGCTACGAGGGCGAACAGAAGCGGCGCTTCATGCTGCACTACAACTTCCCGCCGTTCTCGGTGGGCGAGGTTGGACGCATGGGCGGCGTGGGACGGCGCGAGATTGGACATGGCGCGCTGGCATGGCGGGCGATCGAGGCGGTGCTGCCGGGCGAGGACGAGTCTCCGTACGTGCTGCGCGTGGTGTCGGACATTCTGGAGTCGAACGGGTCGTCGTCGATGGCGACGGTGTGCGGCGCGTCGCTGGCGCTGATGCAGGCGGGAATTCCCATCAAGAGCGCGGTGGCAGGCGTTGCGATGGGGCTGGTGAAGGAGGGCGAGAAGTATGCGGTGCTCTCGGACATCGCTGGCGCGGAAGACCACTACGGCGACATGGACTTCAAGGTGACGGGAACGCGCAAGGGCATTACCGCACTGCAGATGGACATCAAGATCATGGGCATCACGGCGCAGATCATGCGCGAGGCGCTGGAACAGGCACGGCTCGGACGGCTGCATCTGCTGGACATTATGGATGCGACGATCAGCAAGGCGAACGAGGAGAAGTCACAGTTTGCGCCGCGGATTCACACCATTCAGATTCCGACGGACAAGATTCGCGACCTGATCGGGCCGGGCGGCAAGGTGATCCGCGGAATTATCGACGCGACTGGCGTGAAGATCGACGTGGACGACACGGGGCGCGTCAACGTGGCGTCGTCGGATGCGGACGGACTGGCGGCGGCGATCCAGATGATCTCCGACATTACGGCTGTGCCGGAGATCGGCAAGACGTATCTGGGCAAGGTGGTGCGGATCGCGGAGTTTGGCGCATTCGTGGAGATCTTCCCCGGAACGGACGGACTGCTGCACGTTTCCGAGATCGCGGAACACCGCGTCAAAGAGGTGAAGGACGAGCTGCGCGAGGGCGACCAGATTCTGGTGAAGGTGCTCTCGATCGAAGGCAACCGGATCAAGCTTTCACGCAAGGCTGTGCTGCGCGAGCAGCGGGCCAAGCTCGGACTGCCAGAGGTCGGCGAGGATGGCGGACATGGCGGCGGACACGGTGACAGACCGGGCAGTATTGCTGCGCCGTCCTATGTTGCTCCCATTGAGGACGACGACGAAGAGGTGCTGGTCGAGGGCGGCGATGAGTTTTCCAGCGACGGAGCCGACGACGAGGACGGCGACGATGCGCCGGATGACGAGCCGAACTTCAATCGCGCCGATGGCGTTGCGGTTCCTGCGGGCAATGCAGGCGGACGCGGGCCAGGCGCGCCGGGCGGAGGGCGTGGGCCAGGCGGGCCGGGAGGCGGCGGAGATCGCAGACCGGGCGGAAGAAGGCGGCGCGGTGGACGGCGACCCGGCGGACCCGGTGGCGCGCCTCAGGGCGGCGGCGGAAACCGTTAAGCTGCTTGATTGTGTGTACCAGCAAAACAGATGAGAGGCCCGGCGATTGCCGGGCTTTTCGTTTTTTGATGAAGCTTAGACCAAATGATGATTTGGTTCGTACATAACTGTAATGTTCAACGATGAACCAGAGTGCGGGAGGTTGGGAATGGTGACGCGCAAGATTGCACGAGGTTTAATTTTGCTGCTGATGACGACAGCGTTGGGGTTGCGCGCACAGAACTCGCCGCCGCACGCGATTGCGCGCGGGGTGTGGTTCATGACCGGCGACACTAATGGATACAGCAATACGGTGGTGATCGAGATGCGCGACTACCTGATTGTGGTGGACGCGAACTATCCGGGGCGCGCGAAGGAATTGCTGACGATTACGAAGCAGCTATCGCCGAAGCCGGTGCGGTACGTCTTCGACACGCACGCGCACGGCGACCATGCGTACGGCAACTCGGTGTGGACGGCGGCGGGCGCGACGACGCTGGCGTTTCAGGGCGTGACGGACGAGATGAACCGATGGGAGCCGACGCGCTGGCGCAACGCGATGTCGAGCCGTGCGGATGTGAGGGCGACGGGCGAGACCGACGTGCAGCGGCCGCAGATGTCGATTACGGGCGACAAGCTGGTGCTGAACGACGGCACGCGCGAGGTGGATTTTCTGTTTCTCGGGTGGGGGCACACGCCGGGCGACGGATATGTGTGGCTGCCGATGGAGAAGATTCTGGCGACCGGCGACGCGGCGGTGAATGGGCCGCGCAACAAGCTGCTGGACGCGAACATCGCCAACTGGCCGAAGGCGCTGGAGCGGGCGATCGCGCTGGGGCCGGTGCATGTGCTGCCGGGGCACGGCGAGGCGGGCGGGATCGAAATTTTGCAGGGGCAGAGGCAGTTTCTGATCGACCTGTACGCGGCGGTGAAGGCGCAGGCGGATGCGGGGAAGAAGCCGGCGGAGATGCAGATCGAGCTGCCCGCTCCGGACAACGTCTGGTTCCCGGTGGGGCGTGCCGATCTGCGCCAGCAGGACATCGAGACGGTGTACCTGGAGATCACATCGCACGCACCGGCAGGCTCGGTCCCGCACGAGTGGAAGTAGCGTGAGGAATCGAGGGTGGTGCGCGGCGTCGATTTTTCGTTCGCGGAATGCAGCGGGCGAAGTACACTTCTGACAATGGCAGCTTCGATGTACATCGTGGTGGAGGGCGAAGACCCGGGGTTCGACATCTTCGTCAATGGGCGGGCGCTGGCTCGGCATGAGGACGCGCTGGAGCGGCTTGCGCTGAAACTGGGAGTACGACCGCTGATCGAATTTTTTTCTGCGGACGAGAACTCGATGGCGCTGCTGATCGAGGAGGGCGGGGGAAATCCCGATCTGATGCGGCGGCTGCCTCCTCCGCAGTGGTATGTAGCGGACGATGGACTGGCGACGGTGCTGGCTCTGGTGGCGGAGTTGCAGGGCGATCCGCAGTTGCTTGGGACGGAGGGGCCGCAGGTGCTGGCTGAGCTGCTGGAGTACGCGTGCGTGCTGGATAGGACGGTGAAGGCCGGGCTGCGGTGGCATTTGGCGGTGAGCTGGCGGTGAGCTGGCGGTGACGAGACTTGTTCGTCGTCAGTTCGCTGTTTGTTCGTCTTTTATCCCCCCCCCCCTCACCCCCCCCGGGGTATTCTGGGCGTAATTGAAATGAAATCAGGCGATTGCATGGGGTTATGGTCGCCAAAGTAGTCATTCCTGACAGGTTACTGCTAGAGTGTTGGAAACATTTGGGTTATGGTGAAAATTGAGGTTTGGCGGTTTAGCTTGTAACGTATTCATTCTATTTAGCTTCCTGATAATGCTTTGATTCGCAACGGTTTGCTGTTGAGTGTTAAAAGCGAAGACCCGGCTGATTGGCCGGGTCTGTTTGTTACTTACTGCTTTAATTATACGCGCTGGAGGGAAACTACTATGCCACTTACGGGGAAGTATTTTCTCTTTTGTTTTCTGATGGTTGGGTCGATTTTGGTGGGTCGAGGGGCTTGACACGCGGATTTACGGGGAAATTCGAGGAAAAAAACTTCGGGGGTGGGAAGTGTTGGTGGTAGACCCACTCAACGCGGCCTCTCCCAGGTGCCCAAATGCGAGGCACCTGGGGCACCCGGCAATACAGAGATTCTGGCTTCGCCAGAATGACGAACAGGGGGGTGGTGGCACTGGGAGGTGCGGCTATTTCTTGCTGAAGACGTCGCCCATGCGGCGGATCTGGGCGCCTACGTTGCGGAGTTTCTCTTCGAAGTGCTCGTAGCCGCGATCTAGGTGGTAGACGCGGTCTAGGATGGTTTCGCCGTCGGCGACGAGGGCGGCGAGGACGAGCGAGGCGCTGGCGCGGAGGTCCGAGCACATGACGGCGGCGGACTCGAGTTTGCTGGGGCCGCGGACGGTGGCGGTGCGGCCCTGTACGCTGATGTTTGCGCCCATGCGGTTGAGTTCCTGGACGTGCATGAAGCGGTTCTCGAAGATGTTTTCGGTGATGGTGGTGGTGCCTTCGGACTGCGTGGCGAGGGCCATGAACTGGGCCTGCATGTCTGTGGGGAAGCCGGGATACTCCTCGGTGGAGATGTTGGTGGCTTTGAGCGAGCCGCCGGAGCGGACGCGGATGTGGTCGTTGCCGACATCGAGACGGACTCCGCAGGCTTCGAGCTTGGCGATGAGCGCGCCGAGGTGGGCAGGGTTGCAGCAGTCGACGTCGAGGTCGCCGCCGGTGATGGCCGCGGCGATGAGGAAGGTTCCGGCTTCGATGCGGTCGGGATTGATGCGGTGACGCGCGCCGTGGAGCTTGGCGACTCCCTGGACGTGGATGGTGGAGGTGCCCGCGCCCTTGATCTTTGCTCCCATGGCAGTGAGCAGAGCGGCGAGGTCGGTGACTTCAGGCTCGCGGGCGCAGTTCTCGAAGACGGTTTCTCCGTCGGCGAGGGTTGCGGCCATGAGGAGGTCTTCGGTGCCGGTGACGGTGATCTTGTCGAAGACGATGTGCGCGCCCTTGAGCTGGGAGCTGCCATTGTTGGGCGTGCGTGCTTCGAGGTAGCCGTGGTCCTGGGTGATGGCGGCACCCATGGCTTCGAGACCCTTGATGTGCAGATCGATGGGACGGCCACCGATGGCACAGCCTCCCGGCATGGCGACGCGCGCGATGCCGGTGCGGGCGATGAGCGGGCCGAGGACCAGCGAGCTGGCGCGCATGGTTTTGACGATCTCGTACTTGGCGACCGGGTCGGAGAGGCTGGCGCAGCGGATGCTGGTGCGGTGCTGGGCGCGGCCGTAGCCGAGATCGACCTCGGCACCCATGGCGGCGAGGAGGCGGCGCTCGGTCTCGATGTCGCGGACCTGGGGGATGTTCTCCAGGACGACTTCGTCCTCGGTGAGGATGGCGGCGGCCATGCAGGGGAGGGCGGAGTTCTTTGCGCCGGAGACTTTGATGGTGCCGAGGAGGGGATTGCCTCCGCGAACGACAAACTTGTCCATGGGGATAGTTTACGAGGATTGACAGAGGAAATGGGTGATGAGCTTGGTGCGGGCGGGGTGAGGATTAATTGCGGCGGTAGATGTCGTAGTTGGTGAGGGAGCGGACGAGGGTGAAGTTGGGCTGGAGGGCGCGGAGGAGTTCGGGCAGGTCTGGCGAGGGCGGTGCGGTGAGCTGGAGGTTGCGGCTGACGATGAGCCAGCGGACGTTGCGGGCGCGGGATTGGGCGAGGATTTGCGCGGGGGTGTAGGGGTTGGTGGCCGGGTCGAAGAGAAGGATGGGGAAGTGCGGAGTTCGGCCCGTGGCGAAGTAGAAGGGGTTCTCTCCGGGGATGAGGAGGATTGCGTCGTTGGAGGGAATCTCGGCGTTGGTGGTGCGGACAAGCTCTTCAAAGGCAGGGAGCCAGGGGCCGGGAGTGGCGAAGCCGCGGAGTTGGGGGAGAGTGGCGTGGGCTAGCGGGCCGTCGAGTTGGATGTAGCTTAGGCGCTCGTGGCTGGCGGCGTAGAGGCTGCCGCAGATGAGGAACGTCGCCGAGATGACGATGGCGAGCGGGCGAGCGATGGTGGGAATCTGCGTGAGAAGCGCGGCGATGAGAAGCATGAGGAGAGGCCAGATGGCGTAGGTGGATCCCCAGAGCTGCTGGGAGAGAAAGGCGCCGTGGATGGTGGCGAGAAGGATGAGAGGAAGAAGTGTGTTGAAGGAAGGAACGTGGCACAAGCACCAGAGAGCGTAGATCACGGCGAGGACCAGGAGATGAGGCCAGAGGGAGAGAAGCTGGCCGGCGCGGTCGGAGGGGTCGGTGTTGATGGCGAGAGAGACGATGGTCCAGAGGAAGGGCGCGGCGAGAAGAAGGAGGGCGATGATCGACGCGACTTGACTCCCACCCATTCCGCCAAGAACGCGGAATGGATGGGGCACCCGGCGTCGCATCCCACCCATCCACCCCACCAGCGAAGCAGGCGGGGACCCCAGCATGTCGCGGTGAGACTGCGCCATGGATGAGGCACCCGGAGCTTGCCGGTGGAGGAGGACGAGGGCAATGAGGGCGGCGGGGAGGGTCCAGAGGAGCGAGGTCTGGCGGTAGATGGCGAGGATGAGACTGATGCCGGGAAGACGGCGCTGGGCGGCGAAGGTGACGGTCCAGTAGAGATAGTGGTGCAGGCCAACGGTGATGTGGATGAGGAGCAGGGCGGCGGCGAGCGCGGCGGCGGCACCGGCGAAGAAGCAGAGCTGCGGGGCGACGCTGGCGCGTTGCAGGCGGCGGGCGATGGCGAGCGTTGCGACGGCGGCGAGTGTGGTGAGGAGGAAGGGAAGGCCGATGTTCTGCTTGAAGAAGAGCGGGAGAACGCAGGAGGCTCCGGCGATAATATTCCGCGTTGCGGATTCACCGGTGCGTTGGAGGAGGGCGAGGGCGAAGAGGACGGCGAGGATGCAGTCGCTGTCGTAGATGGGGTGAGGGTAGACGCCGTAGATGCCGAGGAAGATGAGCGGGGCGGCGAGGAGTGTGGCGATGAGGAATGCGCGTTCGGCGAACGGCTTGAGCAGGCGGAGGAGGATGCGCCACGTGAGGAGGGTGGCGAGACCCGCTTCGAGGGCGGCGCAGAGGATGTGCGGGAGAACGGCGCGGCCGAAGATGCGGATGATGGCGGCGTGCAGGAGAAAGGTGAGCGGCGCGTGGGCGAGAGGGAAGTCGCGGTAGGGGAGCTGGTGGAGCGAGATGCGGAAGCTGGTGTCGAGGAGGTAGCTGAGGTCCCAGAGGACGGCGACGCGGGCGTTCTGCCAGAGGGTGAAGGCAGCGGAAAAGAGGAAGAGCGCGGCGGCGGTGGCCGAGCGGACGCGACCTGTCGAAGCTGCACTCATTCGCTGATTTTACTTGGACTTTACGCCTTGCAGTTTGCTGTTTAGAGTTCGAGGCGGGAGTCGTCGATGGCGAGGCGGACGTTGCCGTCGGACTGGGCGAGGCGGCGGACGGCTTCCATCTTGTCTACGTTGGCCTTGAGCATGACGACTGCGATGGGGATGGATTTGCCGGCGGACTTGATGGTGCGGATGGCGGAGTCTCGGTCGATGTTGCAGACGTGCATGAGGACACGGATGCCGCGCTCGACGAGCTTGGCGTTCTTCATGTGGACGTTGACCATGAGGTTGTCGTAGACGTAACCAAGGCGGGTCATGGCTCCGGTGGTGATCATGTTGCAGACCATTTTTTGCGCGGTTCCTGCCTTCATGCGGGTGGAACCGGAGACGACCTCGGGGCCGACTTCGACGACGATGGTGGTGTCGGAGACGTCGGCGAGGGGTGTGTTGTGGTTGCATGTGATGGCGGCGGTGATGGCACCGCGGGCGCGGGCGTACTCGACCGCGCCGACGACGTAGGGCGTGCTGCCGGAGGCGGAGACGCCGAGGATGATGTCCTTGCGGGTGGGACGGCGGCGCGCGATGTCGCGCTGGCCGAGCTCGGGGGAGTCTTCGTTGACGTCGGATGCGGAGGCGAGGGCCTTTGGGCCGCCGGCCATGATGTATTGCACCTGCGCGGGGAGAGTGGAGTAGCTGGACGGACACTCCGATGCGTCGAGCGCGGCGATACGGCCGCTGGAGCCTGCGCCGACGTATATGAGACGACCGCCATCGCGCAGCGCGCGGGCTACGATGTCGATGACTACCGCGATCTCTGGTAGGGCCTTGCGGACGGCGGAGGCGACCTTGGCGTCTTCGTGGCTGATGATGCGGGCGATATCGATCGCAGACTTGGTATCGAAGCCCTCGGACGCGATGTTGGAGGTTTCGGTGGTGAGGTCGTGGGGGCCGTCCACGACGTGCAAGTTAGGTTTTGACGTGTCCGTTTGTTCCATCATGGTGAGTGTTGCCATAAGTTGCTGCCGCCGTGGGTTGATGATATTTAGACTGCTTGATGGTCGAGTACCCGACACGATATGAAATGCGCCAGAACTCCCATTACCTAGTATACGTTTGTGCATGGCAAAATGTCCCATGACGAGGCGGATTGGAGACGATTTTTTCGGGAGAAAATGCGTTCTGGGCAGGGCAGGGGATGCGCGGAGATGCGAGACAGGGGTAGTGCGTCCTACGGTGGTGAATGTACCATGCAGAAGATGAGAGTTCCTGGAGTTGTACTGGGATTTGCGCTGGCTGTCTCGTTGTGCGGGGCCGAGGGCGGAGTGGCGCAGGAGCAGGCGCGGGGAGCTGCGGCGGCGGGGCCGGTGGTGTCGTCGAAGACTACGGAGGATGCGGACTCCGCGTTGGAAGCACGGTTGCGCGAGATTGCGAAGGCGCACCACGGCAAGGTGGCGATGTATGCCACGCAACTGAACACCGGTAGGGAGGTATCGCTGGACGCGGATACGGTGGTGCAGACGGCGTCGGTGATCAAACTGACGATCCTGTTTGAGGCGATGGAGCAGGTGCGCGAGGGCAAGGCGCGCTGGGACGACAAGATCACGCTGCAACCGGGAGATGCGGTGAGCGGCTCGGGGATTCTGTTGTTTCTGGATGCGCCGCAGACCCTGACGCTGAAGGACGTGCTGACGCTGATGATCGTGATGAGCGACAACACGGCGACCAACCTGGCGATCGACAGGATTGGGCTGGATGCGGTGAATGCGCGCGCGGAGTGGATGGGGCTGAAGGACACGCATCTTTATAAGAAGATCGGAAAGCCGGCGACCGGGCCGATGCCTGCGGACCAGGCGAAGTACGGGCTGGGCAAGTCGACGCCGCGGGAGATGGCGCGGGTGATGGAGCGGATCGGACTTTGTGAACTGGAGAAACGGGGCGAGTTGGCGGAACCGGCCGAAGTGGCTGGGACGATTTCGGAGAAGGACTCGGCAATCTGCGGGGTGGCGATGAAGATGCTGCGCAACCAGTTCTATCGCGATACGATTCCGCGTTATCTGGAGAAGCTGGACGCGACGGAGACGGGATCGGGGATTGCCAGCAAGACGGGCAGCCTGAACGCGGTGCGGGCGGATGTGGCGATCGTGGCGGGAAAGACGGGGCCGATGGTGATCTCGATCTTTACCTACGAGAACGCGGACACGAGTTGGACGGCGGAGAACGAGGGCGAGGTGACGATCGCGAAGCTGGCGCGGGCGATCGTGGAGTCGTGGTCGCCGACGGGGATCG
>Ga0302198_10005943_pt1 | contig 11154 bp, 10 predicted proteins | sample II_Bog_N2_2_FD_193521 | JGI IMG/M metagenome (GOLD analysis project Ga0302198, IMG submission 193521) | Peat permafrost microbial communities from Stordalen Mire near Abisko, Sweden - II_Bog_N2_2 | ecosystem: Environmental > Terrestrial > Soil > Wetlands > Peat | place: Sweden: Abisko... | reverse complement strand
TAATCCTGACTAACTCTATCGGATTTGTCTAATCGAGACCCATCGCCTGTCACACCCGATTCGTAGGGTTGGGTCATGTACGAACAGCTGTTCGACCGAGGTGTTGACAGCGAACAGGTGTTCGTGGTCCAATCTTCAGGAAAGCGAACAGGTGTTCGAAAGAGGAGACGCCATGACGGTTGCCTATGAGCTCGATTTCGAGACGTACCGACCCCAGCTCTACGTCGTGCCCGAGCAGGCGGAACGGACAACACCGTCTCCCAAGGTGCGCCGGCGCCGGGTGGCCGTTGGCGCTGTGCTGGTGATCCTGTTGGTGCTGCTCGCCCTGCCGGTCCGTGCGTTGGGCGGAAGCACGCTGGCGCAGGCCGCACCGGCACAGGGTCAGGAGTACATCGTGAAGGCCGGCGACACCCTCTCGTCCATCGCGGTCCGGGCTGATCCTGCGCATGCCGTCTCGATGACCGGGCAGCTCGTACGCGAGACCGGGACGAGCCTGGTCGTGCCGGGGGAGCACATCTTCATTCCCTGACTATCGTCGGCGGTGTGCGGTGTCCCTGGTGCGGTGTCGATGATGACCGCGTGGTGGATTCACGCCAGGCCGAAGAGGGCGGCGCTATCCGCCGCCGCCGCGAATGCCTGGGTTGCGAGCGCCGCTTCACGACCTTCGAGCGGGTCGAAGAAGTCCCGCTGTGGGTGGTGAAGCGCAGCGGCCTGCGCGAGCCGTTCGACCGGGCCAAGGTCGTCGAGGGAGTACGTTCGGCCACCAAGAACCGCCCCGTGACGCCCGAGCAGATGGAAGAGTTGGCCCAAGCCGTGGAGGACGCCTTGCGGGCGGAGACGACGGAGCCGACCAGTCAACAGGTCGGCGTCGCGGTCCTGGAGCGCCTCCAGAGCCTCGACGACGTGGCCTACCTCCGCTTCGCCAGCGTCTACAAGGGCTTCGAGGAGGCGGGCGACTTCCAGCGTGAGGCTGGGTTGTTGACCAAGACCACGGAGCCGAAGCGGAAGTGATGGAGGAGACGCCCGGCATCGTTCTGGCCGTCTATGCGCATCCCGATGATGCCGATGTCGCCTGCGGGGGCACCCTGGCCCGTTGGAGCAAGGCCGGCAGCGCCGTGCACCTCATCGTGTGCACAGACGGCGGGAAGGGGACGACCGACCCCACCGTCGAGCCGGGTGAACTGGCCGTTGTGCGCGCGGCGGAACTGGAATCGTCCTCGTCACTGATCGGTCTGTCGAGCGTCGAGAACCTGGGATTCCCTGATGGTGAGCTGACCGACTCGGACGATTTCCGGCGCACCCTCGTCCAGCGGGTGCGCTCGGTGCGTCCCGACGTCGTCTGTGGTCACGACCCCACTGCAGTTTTCTTCGGGCAGGACTACTTCAACCACCGAGACCACCGCATTGCCGGTGCGGCGCTGCTCGACGCCGTGGCCCCTGCCGCAGCGCTCCCGCACTACTTTCCTGATGCCGGACCGCCTCACCAGGTTTCCGCGGTGCTCCTGTCGGCGACGCTCGAACCCGACGAGTGGGTGGACATCTCCGACACCATTGAGACAAAGGCATCAGCGGTCGAGTGCCATCGGACGCAATTCGCCGGCCAGGATGGCTGGGCCGGCGAGGCGGTACGAAGGCGGGCGGCCGAGGAGGGTCGGCGGGCCGGTGTGACCTACGCCGAGGGGTTCCGACGATTGACCCTCGGTGGTTGAGCGACCGAACCTCCCCACCATTCTGCACATCGACATGGACGCGTTCTTCGCGTCGGTCGAAGTGCTCGACGAACCCTCCCTGGCCGGGAAGCCCGTGATCGTCGGCGGATCGGGAGCGCGCGGTGTCGTGGCCTCGTGCACCTACGAGGCGCGCATCTACGGCGTGCATTCGGCCATGCCGTCTCTGCGGGCCCGCCAGCTCTGTCCCGAAGCCATCTTCTTGCCTGGGCGCCACAGCAGGTATGCAGAGGTCAGCGGCGAGCTGCACAAGGTCCTGGCCGACGTCACGCCGATGGTCGAGCCGATCGGTCTCGACGAGGCGTTCGTCGACGTGGCCGGAGCGGTGCGCCTGTTGGGGCCTCCGGCACAGATCGCCGCTGGTCTACGGCGTCGGGTCCACGACGAACTCCACTTGGAGTGTGCTGTCGGCATCGGTCGCTCGAAAATGATCGCCAAGCTCGCGTCGCGTGCGGCCAAGCCGCGCGCCAGCCGGGCAGGGCTCGAGCCGGGCCCTGGCGTCTACCTGGTGGAGCCAGAGGACGAGCTGGCGTTCCTGCACGGTCACGCCGTCGAGGCCCTGTGGGGCGTCGGGCCGGCGACGACGAAGCGCCTTCATGATCTCGGGGTGCGGACGGTGGGCGACCTGGCAGCGCTCCCGCTCGACACCGTGGTCCGTCGTCTCGGCAAGGCCAGCGGGGCCCACCTGGCGGCCCTGTCCCGAGGTGAGGATCCCGACCCGGTCAACCCGAACCGCCCCAGCAAGTCGATCGGGCACGAGGAGACCTTCAGTCAGGACCTTGTTGATTCGCACGAGCTCGAGCGCCACGTGCTGCGCATGGCGGATTCGGTGGCGACCATGCTGCGGGGCGCCTCGAGCTCAGCCAGGACGATCACGGTCAAGATCAAGTTCAAGGATCTGTCGTTGCAATCACGTTCACACACCTTGGAGCGACCTCTCGCCACCGGTGGCGCTATCGGGCAGGTGGCAGCAGCACTGCTGTCCGAAGTCGATCCGGGTGAGGGCATCCGCCTGCTCGGCGTGAGCGCCTCGGGGTTGACCGTCGGCGGGGTGGATCAGCTTTCCTTCGACCTGGGCGACGGGCTCGCTGACGACAACCAGAGCGCCACCGCACGCGAGCAGTCCTGGCATGACGCCACCGCGGCGGTGGACGCCATCCGGAGCCGCTTCGGCACGCGCGCCGTGGGTGCGGCTTCCATGGTCACCGAGGACGGGGTCCAGGTACCGGCCCGGCGCGACGCGCCCTGGGGGCCGGACACCTAAGAGGTTTCAGGCCACCAGCGGATCCAGTACCCGTGCGGATGCGTATCGGCCAGACGCACCGGGGAGCCTCCTCCCGGGCTCACGTGGACCAGGGCCGTCGCCAGATCGGGCCCTTCTCGGGGCACCGGTGACGACGGGGTGGGCAGTCCGGGAGTCTCGAAAGGGCTTTCACAGTAGAGATGGTGGACGGGACGGTCCGCTCCGAGCCCGGCGACCTGTCGGGCCAGGGACCGTTGCTCCTCTTCGTTGAGGTAGGCGGCCACCCAGGAGTGGAACACGACCAGTGGCCCGTTGCCGGGCATGGTGGCGACCACGTGGGGCAGATCCGTCAGCAGGTCGCCCCGCACCAGCCGTGGGGGGTGGGAAGCGGCTCGGACGTTGGCCAGTGCGGCGCGCAGACGCCCGAAGCGTGCCAGGTTGTCCGGCCACAGGCAGGCCAGGAGCCAGCGGGCCTCATCGTCGGAGAACGGGTCGACCGGGGCGAGGTCGAGCCCGACCCTGTCGGCGATGAGGGGTAGGCGGAGTTCGGGCAGATCCGTCAGATCGTCCCGGGCGGTGCACTCGAGTGCAACCGGGGAGTCCGCGACGCCGGCTGTGCGCAGTGCCCCGCCCGCGGCAGCCCGATAGGTGTAGGCGTAGTCGTCGAAGAGCAGGTTCAAGCCCGCCGAGGTGCCGAGGTCGAGGATGGAGAGAGGCTCTTCCCACCCGTACTGCGCCGCAATGTGGCAGAGCCCGGGGAGGAGGCCGGAGCAGCGCCCGACCTCGTTGGTCTGGGTCGAACGGGTGGCGATGAGTCGCTCGAGCTCAGCCCGGTGCGCGCGGCAGAAGTCGGCGAATGCGGGCGCCACCCCGCCCGCAGGGGGTGGTCCGTCCGAGAGGCCTCGTACGAGTCTGACCGTGTCGTAGAACTCCGCCAAAGGGTGCTCGGTGCCGGAAAGGAGGAGGAAGTGCACGGCCGCCAGCAGCAGCAATGGGCGCCGCTGGGGGATCGGCGCACCGGCCAGGAGCGAAAGCACATCTTCGTCCTCGGCGGCGGCGCGGCAGATGGCGGCATAGGTGACGCCACCATCGCGGTGGACCACGACGGCGAAGTCACGGAACTGGTGGCCGAGCGGCTCCTCGACGAGCACGCCGGCTAGAAGCTGGCGGGGAGCAACGGACTCACGGCGCCAAAGAAGAACCAGAGCAACACGAGTGTGCCGAGTGCACCGACTCCGTAAATCACCCAGCGCTGGCGCCGGAAACGGTAAGCGGCGAAGAAGATGCCGGCGACGACAATGGCGGTGAGAATGCCCCAGAAGAGCGCGTCGGCAAGCGAGACGCCGGAGTTACCCGCCAGGCTCTGACTCTTCGGGTGCGCTTTCAGATGCTTTTGCACCGGAATGCCCGAGTTCGAGAAGAGCTGGGAGTGCGCCAGTGTGGCCTGGACGACGAGGCGCGTCGTGGCGCTGAACCGCGGATTGCAGGTGGTCAGCGTGAGCTGGTTGGCCATCACGTTGTCCACCACCGTGGTATCGCTGGGCGACACGACGAAGCTTCTGGTCGTGTCGTAGACGAAGATCCCCTGCAGCGTGGTGAGGACGATCGGATCGCCAACTTTGACCGAATCGAGGTTGTAAAAGGGGTGGCCGTAGGTGGTTCGGTGGCCTGCGATGGCCACGTTCCCTGCCTGCCCCGGCAGTGGTGTTCCGGTGTAGTGCCCGGGTCCCTTGCGGAGGTCGGGCGTGTTCGTGCCCTCGACCACCACCTGGTTGATCCCGATCACCGGGATCCGGATGTCCCCGATCGGCTCCCCTTCGGCCGGCGCTGCCGTGGTCGGTGCCGCAACGGGAGGTCCGGTCGGCAGCTTGTCGAGAGTGGACTCCTGCGCCAGCGCGTTCCGGACCGCGTGGTTGGTGGTGTCGTTCTGCAGCTGGCTGCGCAAGCCGGACTGGACCTGGGCCTCCTGCACCGAGGTGCCCCAGATTTGGTACGCCGTGAACAGGAGGACGAGCACGCCCAGCCCGATCAGGACCCGTCCGAAAATGTCGACGACCCGCCGAAACGTTGACATCGCAGAGAGATTAGGGCGGACAGAGGCCGGGCCTCGGTCGCCCTTCTCCTAGGCCTGGACCGTGACCAGCGTCCCGATGGGAGTGAGCGGGAACACCATCGCCGCATTCGCCACCGGCATTTCGACGCATCCATCGCTCTGTGGGAAGCCGTAAGACCCCCGCACGAAACCGTGCAGGGCATCCCCACCGTTGAAATAGCTCACCCACTGAATGCCGGGATCGACGTAGTGGGAGCCATCCGGGTTGGTGCCGCTCATGGTGGTGACCGTGTAACGGGCGTAGACCGGGAACGTGCCGTTGGCGGTCGTGGCTCCGGCCACCCCGGTATTGACCGGCGTGCTGTAGACGGGCACGCCGTCCTTGTAGACCGTCGCCGACTCGGGGAGTGACTGGCTCACGAGGACGTAGTTCCACGAAAGGGCGTCACCCTTGCCGCTCTGTACGTCGGCCAGCAGGTCGGTCCACACTTGAGGGCCGGCAACGCCGTCGGTCTTCAGACCGTTCTGGGATTCGAAGTTCATGACGGCGCCACGTGTAAGGACGTTGTCGGTGCCCGGCGTCCACAGCGTCTCGAGTGCAAGTGGCTGGTCGGGCCAGCGCCACGTGAACGATCCCACCTGGTCGTTGCCTTCCTGGCTCGGCGACGTCAACGGTGAAGCGGGCGTGAACGTCACCGGGAGGTAGCCGAGCTCCGCCAGCAGTTGCTGGAGTCGCAGGATGGAGCCGGGTGCCACGGAAAACTGGGACGTGACCGACTGCGCCAGGTGCTGGCCCTCGGAGCCCACGACTCCTGAAGTCCCTCCTGGGATGGTGAGGGTTTCGGTGGCGCCGGGCACCAGCGGACCGGTGGCTTGGTACTCCAGCAAGGACGGCGACAAGACGGCCCACGTGCCGGCGACCGGCGGGCTGAGTGTCGGCATGGGGCTGCCCGGGGCGAGATCAGTGGAGAACTGGACCATCACGGTCGAGCCGGCCGACACATTGGCTCCCGTCGGCGAGACGGAGTCGACGGTGAGCGCGGGCGGGGGCGCGGACGGAGTGGCTGCGGCCTGATTGCTGTGTTGTCGGTCGACAGCGACGAACCCACCCGCGGCGATGGCAAGGACAACCCCGCAGATGACGGCGATCACCCATCGTCGAGGGCCGTTCCTGGTGCGCACATGATCGCCTGACATCGCAGCGCGCATCCTACCGGGGCGAACGTAGCCCTAGAGTCCCAATTCGGTCTCAATCCGGTGGCTGATTTCTGTGAGCCGGCTCGCATCGGTGACCTTGGACCCCCCGGACTCCCGGACATAGAAGGCATCGACCACTATTTCGCCCAGCGTCGAGACCCGGGCCGAGACGACGTCGAGCCCAGCCTCGAAGAGGGCCCGGGTGATGCGGTGGAGCAGGCCGATTTCGTCTGGAGCCCGCACCTCAAGCACGGTGGCGGTCTTGGAGGCCTCGTTGTCGATCCGCACGTCGCTGCCGGGCAGGTGGGCGGCGGAGCCTCGCCGAAGCGGGTAGATGCGCTCGCGCTCGGAGAGCCGTTCACCGAGGGCCAGGCGATCTGAGAACACCGCCGCCAGGTCCTCGCGCAGTTTGGCCGTGTCGGGCCATCTCCCCCGGGCCACCTCTACGGTGAACACCTCGACCGCGATCCCGTCCTCGCCGCTGATGTTGGCCGCCCGCACGTCCATACCGTTGAGAGCCAATGCTCCGGCCACGGACGAGAACAGGCCGGGTCGGTCGGGCGCGGCCACGATGACGTGAGGTGGCCGAAGCGAGACGGACGGAAGGCCTGTCTCGCGCACTTCGGCCATGAGTTCCCGATTCGACTCCACAATGTTGTCGGGTGCGGTCGGCTCCGTCTCGCCTTGCAGCACGCGATCGGTCCGTTTGACGAGGTCGGCCACAAGGCCGGCCTTCCAGGCGCCCCAGGCAGACGGACCGGTGGCCTTGCTGTCGGCTTCGGTCAAGGCCGCCAACAGGTGCAGTGTGAGCCGGTTTCCGGCCGCCGCCGCGACCTTGGCGATGGTGGTGGGATCGTCGAGGTCGCGTCGGGTGGCCGTATCGGGCAGGAGGAGATGGTGGCGCACGAGGTCAACCAGGACGGCGACGTCATCTTTGGCGAAGCCCATCCGCGTGGCGATGCGGTCGACCACCTCTATGCCGACGGTCGTGTGATCGCCCGGGAATCCTTTTCCGATGTCGTGCAGGAGGGTGCCGACGAGGAGGAGATCCGGTCGCTCGACGGTATCGGTGAGGCCGGCAGCCAGCGCGGCCGCCTCCAGGAGATGACGATCGACCGTGTAGGTGTGGTAGGCGTTGCGCTGCGGTTTGTTGCGGACGGCGGCCCATTCTGGGATCAGCCGGACGAACAGTCCGTGCTGGTCGAGCGATTCGATTTTGTCGACGGCGGGCCGGCCGAGTCCGAGCAGCTCGACGAAGGCGGCGCGCGTCTCGTCTGCCCACGGATCTCCCGGGGGTGGCACCCGGTCAGCGAGTCGATGGAGCGATGCCTTGGCGATGGGGCGGTCCGCTTTGGCGGCGGTGGCCGCCAGGCGCAGCGGGAGCGAGGCGTCATCGGAAACCGGGGCGAGCGGCGTCAGGGCTATTTCGCCATCGATTTCGATCATGTCCGGCCCGAGATCGGCCGGGGCCAGCTCCGCCGCACGATCGGGTGTGCTGCGGCGGAAACGCCGCTTCGGCTCCGGGCTGGGGTCCCAGAGGCGCTGCCGTCGCCAGACGTCGTCGCTGACCCACGCGATCTGGCGGCCCGCGGTAGAGACGGCCAGCATCAATGCGTCGGCATCCTCGAACCCGAGCGACGCCGCCACCTGATCCTGGTCCTGCAGGAGCAGTTTGTCGTGTTCGCGCTGGGCCAGCCGGTGGAGTTCCACCCGGATGTCGGTAAGGAGCGCAGTGGCGCTTTCGAGGGATGCGAGGTCCGCGTAGTCGGCCAGCAGGGGAGCGAAAGCCGATATGGCGCGCAGCACGCTGACGTCGCGCAACCCGCCGTGGCTCTCCTTGAGGTCGGGCTCCAGGAGGAACGCCACGTCTCCGGCGCTGGCTCGGCGCTCGGCCATCTGCTCCTTGAGGAGGGGGAGGTACAGGGCACCGAGCCGATCCCGCCAGGCGGCCCGCGCCTTCTCCAGGAGCGGCTCGGTGATCCTGGACTCGCCCCAGACGAGCCGGCCGTCCAGGAGGCCGAGGGCCACCCGCACGTCATCAGCGGCAGCGGTGAGGACCTCGGCGGGCCGGCGGACCGAGTGGTCCAGGTGGACTCCTTCGTCCCAGACGGGGTACCAGATGGCATCGGCGACCTTGCCGATGTCCCGGATCCCGTTGTGGACGAGGACGACATCGAGGTCGCTGAAGGGGCAGAGCGAGCTCCGGCCGTAGCCACCTACCGCGACCAGGGCCAGGTGCCGGCGGGCGTCCCCAGCAGCCCGTTCGGCCAGGCCGGAGAGCCAGACGTCCGCCTCGGCGGCATAGCGCCGACAGAATTCCTCGCCCCGCAGCCCGGGTTCGGCCAGCAGATTGCTGCGCCGGTTGCGGAGTGACGTCTCGGCGACCATGGCGGGAACGTAGCATTGGGTTCGTGAGCAAAGATGTGGAGCGCAGGCAGGGTAAGAGTCCCGTGACCTTTACCCACGCCGTTGCGGTGACCGCCGTGGCGGTGGTCGGGATCATTGTGGCCTTCTGGATCCTGAGCAGCCTGGCCGGGGTCATCTTCTTCTTCGTGAAGGCCGCCGTGATCATCGCCCTGGTCGCTGCGGTCTTCTGGGTGGTGTCCCGCTTCCGGAATTAGCGGGAGGGAGAGGCCCGGGCCCGATTCGGGACCAAGGCCAAGGGCGGGGAACGCGGGCCGTTAGGCTGGCCGCCCGTTCGTGTACCTACGACGGCGGCGTGGCCGAGTGGTTTAGGCAGGGGCCTGCAAAGCCCCGTACGGCGGTTCGATTCCGCCCGCCGCCTCTGAGTGTTTCTGCAGGTAGGTGATGTTGCCGAGGATTTCGTCTGGCCCAGTGTCGCCGCCAGACACCGCGTAGATACCGCGGCTCCTCACGGACGGAGAGCGATTCAGGCGGACTCCTGCGCACTCCGGGCCGACTCGATCACGTCGTCGAGGTAGGTGGCGATCGCCTTGCTCCGTTCGGCCGTGGCGTGCTGGTAGCGCAGGGCGGCAACCGGCGAGGAGTGGCCGATGGCCGCCATCAGCTCTCGCAACGTCACGTTGGGGTTGCGTGCGATCACCGTTGCTGCATGGTGACGGAGGTCGTGTGGACGGATTCCGCTGACGCCCACGGCGCTGCAAGCGAGCTTCCACGCCTGGGGGAGGTCGGCTCGCCGGAGCGGGAGCCCTGATGGTCGGGTGAAGAGGGGAGCATCGGGCCGGATCTCCACGTAGGTGGACAGATGCTCCTTCAGGTCGGTGAGGACTAGGGAGGGGAGAGCAATGGTCCGGTAGCCGGCGTCGCTCTTGGGGGCGGTGAAGATGCGCCCCTGGCCCGTGATCTCGTGGGACTGGCGGACGACGGTCATCGTGCCGTGCAGCAGGTCGACGTCGTGCCGTTGCAGTCCGAGGAGCTCCCCGGTCCGCAATCCGCCGAATCCGCCGAGGAGCACCAGGCAACGGAGTCTGGGCTCGATAGTTCTGGCGAGCTCGAGGACGGTCGTCGTGGCGAGCATGGGGCGCTCCGGAGCGTGCTCTATTCCCGCTCCTCGGATGGTGCACGGGTTGCGCGTGATCAGCCCGTCGCTGACCGCGGTGTTCAGGATGGCACGGAGGACCCGGTAGGACTTGGCCGCCTGGTCCGGCGAGACGAGGCTCAACTCGGCATGCCAGCGGCGGACGCGTTCGGGGGTGATCTGGCGGAGCTTGGTGCCACCGAATTGGGGATGCAGGTGTCGCCGCAACACTGCCCGGTACCCCTGCTTTGTGGCCGGCGTCAGCGGCCGGCCCCTGACGAGGCGATGCTCGAGCCAGGAGTCGGCATAGGGCCCAAAGAGACGCTCGCCACCCTTCGGGTCGACGACGAGGCCGGCGAGCTGCTCGCCCTCCATCTTCTTCTTGTAGGCCCTGGCGTCGTCCAAGGTCCGGAAGGTCTTCATGCGGTGTTTGCCGTTGAACGTGAACTTCACGTCGTAGCGGGGTCCGCTTGCCGTTTCGCGGGTTCGGATATTGGCCATGGATGCATCCCTCCGGCTGTACAGGGCTAGCGAGCGGTATCAGCCAAGAACGGTTGGCGGGCGAAAGGGAATGTCAGAGGTCGACGTGCTGGCGCCCGTGTTCGTCGTGGCGGAGCCGGGACACGTAGTCCTGGAGGGCTTCACGCGGGATCCTCCGGTTCGAGCCGATCCGCACGGATTCGAGTTCACCGCTACGCAGGAGCTCGAAGACCTTTGTTCTCCCGATGGCCAAATCAGTCGCCGCTTGCGTCGGTGTCAGCAGGAGCGGACCAATGAAGGTTGTGACGCCGCTCCCTCCTTCAGTGTGAGGCGAAGTGCTCATGCCTGCTCCCTCCATGGCGAGAAGGAACACCCTTCCCACAAGTAGATGGGCAATTCGCGAGCCCAAACCGAACATGCCCAGGTCAATGCATCCGGAATTCAGCTATCGGACGACGACGATCGACTCACTTCTCGAGCACCCACGGAGAACGATCATGTGAACAACGACGACGAACGAGTTACAGCGAAGAACAGAGAGGAAGAATGAAGATCAGCGAGCATCAGTGAACAGTCGAAGAAGAGGGCGAGACCCCAGAACATCACCGACAGAACGACGCTAGATCCACCAGCTCCAATCGAAAAAGGTCAGGACTCTTCTGTACTGCTTCAAGCCGCCCTTCCCCTCGGACGGCGGATTCGCCGCCGCCTCGGCCGGGCGGTGGGGCCTTCGGCCCCGTGATCACGAACGAACCTGAACGGAGGATCCCGATCCGATCAGAGGCGGCCCACATCGCATCCAGGCCGGCCGCTGGGCGGCCGGCCCACCCATTGTGGGAACTCCTCGAGGAGTCCTGACGCAGCCCTCAAGGGTCCGCTCCGCCGGCCTCCGGCCGCCCTTGACCGCTGCTTGTCAGCGGTGTCGCCCCCTAGCCCCGTACGGCACTTACATGGG
>Ga0302198_10005940_pt1 | contig 11156 bp, 8 predicted proteins | sample II_Bog_N2_2_FD_193521 | JGI IMG/M metagenome (GOLD analysis project Ga0302198, IMG submission 193521) | Peat permafrost microbial communities from Stordalen Mire near Abisko, Sweden - II_Bog_N2_2 | ecosystem: Environmental > Terrestrial > Soil > Wetlands > Peat | place: Sweden: Abisko, Stordalen... | reverse complement strand
CCTGGAAGTCGTCGAACGCGTGATGAAAAAATATCGCGCGGTGGCGGTGCCGGGCCTGCCGCGTTTCACCGGCGGCGCGCTCGGCTTCATCGGCTACGAATTCATCCACGACATCGAACCCGTGGTGCCGCGCCCGGCGCATGATGAATTGAAAACGCCGGTGCTGTATTTTCTCATCGCCGACGAGCTGCTGATTTTTGACCGCGTGCAGCAGACGATCACGATTCTGGTCAACGCGATTCTCGACGACGCCGACAGCCCGGCCGACGCCTACGAAAATTCGACCAGCGAAATTGACCGCATCCTCGCGCTGCTCGAACAGCCCAGCGAACACACCGTGGTCGCGGTGACCAATGAGATTCCCGCCGTCGATTCGCGTCGAATCAGACGAAGGAAAAGTTTTTCGCGAACGTCGAGGCGGCGAAGAAATACATCACCGGCGGCGACATCATCCAGGTCGTCGGTTCGCAGCGGTTTTCCGCGCCAGTCACGGCGTCGCCGCTGGACATTTACCGCGCGGTGCGCAACGTGAATCCGTCGCCGTATTTATTTTTGCTGGAGCTGGACGGTTTTGCGCTGGTCGGAGCGTCGCCGGAACTGCACGTCCGCTGCGAGGAAGGCAAAGTGGAAATCCGCCCGATTGCCGGCACGCGGCGGCGCGGCAAAAATGAGGACGAAGATGCCGCGCTCGAAAAAGAGCTGCTCGCCGACCCGAAGGAACGCGCCGAACACGTCATGCTCGTGGACCTCGCCCGCAACGACATCGGGCGCGTCTGCGATTTTGGTTCGGTGCAAGTCAAAGATTTGATGTTCATCGAGCGTTACAGCCATGTGATGCACATCGTCTCGCAGGTGGAAGGAAAATTATCGGCGGAAAAAACGAATTATGATCTGATGCGCGCGACTTTTCCCGCTGGCACCGTTAGCGGCGCGCCGAAAATCCGCGCGATGCAGATTATTTCTGAACTGGAACAGACTACGCGCGGCACCTATGCCGGCGCGGTCGGTTATTTTTCCTTCAACGGCAATTTGGACACCTGTATCACGATCCGCACCGCGCTGATCAAGGACGGCAAAGCCTACGTCCAGGCCGGCGGCGGCTGGGTGAACGATTCGACGCCCGAAGGCGAATATCAGGAGACGATCAACAAATCCATGGCCATGCGGAAGGCGATTGCGATGGCGGAGGGTTTTGCGAAAACTGTGTAGCGGCGTCTCGGCAGAGCGCCGCATTTCTAAATTCGAGCAGTGCGGCTTTCTTCCAAAAGCCGCTACGCCGACAATCGTGGAAACCAAGCCAGCCAATTCAGTCAAAAAAGCCTGCGAACGCTGCGGCAGTTTTGACGTACTGGAATTCGCCGGAAAATTACTATGCGCGGAGTGAGTGGCGCTGGCAGGTTCCAGTTGTGCTGGTTCATCCACGGTGAAAGGCAATTAGCACAGGTCATCGCATTGGAAGTGGCCAATACAAATTGACACCAAACTCAATCTGCATAGCCTCGGTGTGACCATGAACGCCACTTTTGCAAAGGAATCCAATGCGCCGCCTTTGCGACCGTTGCTGCCGTTTTTATTGCTGTTGTTTTTCGGCAGTGGTTGTGCCGCTCTGATTTACGAAATCGTCTGGTTCCAGATGCTGCAATTGTTCATCGGTTCCTCGGCGGTCTCGCTCGGCGTGCTGGTGGGAACTTACATGGGCGGCATGTGCCTGGGCAGCGTGGTGCTGCCGCGCCTCATCTCCGCCGCGCGGCATCCGCTGCGCGTTTATGCGCTGCTGGAAGCCGGAATCGGCCTGCTGGGAATTTTGATTCTGTTCGGGATGCCGACGGCGGCGCAAATTTATTCGGCGCACGTCGGCAGCGGCCTGACGGGAATCCTGCTGCGCGGTTTGTTTGCGGCGGTCTGCCTGCTACCGCCAACCATTTTGATGGGCGCAACGCTGCCGGCGATGGCGCGACGGATCGAGTCCACGCCGCACGGTGTTTCTTGGCTGGGATTTTTTTACGGCGGCAACATCGCGGGCGCGGTATTTGGCTGCCTGCTCGCGGGATTTTTTTTGTTGCGCGCCCATGATTCATTCTTCGCCACGTTTGTCGCGGCGGCGATCAATGGAACCGTCGCCTTGGCGGCGGTGGCGCTGTCAATTTCAAGACGGTATGAAATCCGCGAAGAATTGGAAACTTCTGCACTCGTTGGTAAAATAAATTCGGACGAACCGCCCGTCGGGAAAAAATTCCCTTGGCCAGTGTATGTCACAATTGCGCTTTCAGGTATGACGGCGATTGGCGCGGAAGTGGTCTGGACGCGGTTGCTGTCGCTGACGCTGGGCGGAACGGTTTATGCCTTTTCCATCATTCTCGCCGTATTTCTTTTCGGGCTGGGCATCGGCAGCGGCGTTGGCGCATCGCTCGCGCGGAAAAATTTGCGGCCGGAAATTTTGCTTGGTTGGTGCCAGTTTTTTTTGACGGGAGCGATTTTCTGGACAGCTTATATGCTCACGGAATCGCTGCCGTATTGGCCGATTGACCCGTCTCTGACAGCGAATGCATGGCTGAATTTCCAACTGGACATGGCTCGCTGCCTCTGGGCTTTGCTTCCGGCGACGATTTTGTGGGGCGCAAGTTTTCCGCTCGCGCTCGCGGCGGCGGCGCATGGGCAGGACCCGGCGCGGCTCGTCGGCGGAGTTTATGCGGCGAACACGGTTGGCGGAATTATTGGCGGCATCGGCTTCAGCATCATTTTAATTCCGTGGATCGGCACGCAGGACAGCCAGCGGCTGTTGATTGCCGTGGCCGCGTGCGGCGCGCTTTTGATTTTCGTAATGTTCGCGTGGCAATTTTGGAAGAAAATTTCACCCGGTGAAGTTATTCGCGGCATTTTGATTTTCGCCACGCTGGGTTTTTTCACCGTGACGCTGGCGAAACATGTTGGGAAGATCCCCGGTGAATTGGTCGCCTATGGACGTTATATGCCGAGCCGACTGGGTGAAGTGGAAATGCTATACGTTGGCGAGGGCATGAACAATTCTGTGGCGGTCTCGAAAAACTATTCCACCGGCGTCCGCAATTTCCACATCAGCGGCAAGATCGAGGCGTCGAGCGAACCGCAGGACATGAGGTTGCAGCGGATGCTCGGGCACATTCCCGCGCTGGTGCATCCACATCCGGTCTCGGTGCTGATCGTCGGCTGCGGCGCGGGTGTAACTGCGGGCACGTTCACAATCACGCCGGGCGTCACGAACATCACCATCTGCGAAATGGAGCCGCTCGTGCCACCGATTGCCGCTAAATTTTTCTCGGAAGAAAATTTCGGCGTCGTGACTGACCCGCGCACGAAAATAATTTTTGACGACGCGAGGCATTATATTTTCACGACGCATGATAAGTTCGACATCATCACGTCCGACCCGATTCATCCGTGGGTCAAAGGTTCGGCCACGCTTTACACGAAGGAATATTTCGAGCTGGTGAAAAGTCATCTGAACTCCGGCGGCATCGTCACGCAATGGGTGCCGCTCTATGAGAGCGATTCCGCCGTCGTGAAAAGCGAGATCGCAACGTTTTTTGAAGTTTTCCCCGAAGGCACGATCTGGAGCAATGACGAAAACGGCAAGGGCTATGACGTGGTGCTGCTCAGCCAGACTGATGAAACAAAAATTGATCTCGACGAAATCGCACAACGCCTAGCTCGGCCGGAATTTTCAAAAGTGGCGCAATCGCTCCAGAACGTCGGCTTTCCGACCGTGGCAGATTTGTTCGCCACTTATGCCGGAAATGCGCGCGACCTCGCGCCGTGGCTCGCGGACGCCGAGATCAACCGTGACAACAACCTGCGTTTGCAATACATCGCAGGATTCCGTTCAAACTGGTATCACAGCGACAGCATCTTTGACGAGATGGTCAAGTATCGCAAATTTCCCGACCAGCTTTTCACCGGCTCGGATGCCAGCAAACAAGCTGTGAAAGACCTGATGATAAAACCCCTGTCGAAATGAAAAAGTCAGTTTTCAAATGCTTCAATTTACATTTACCCGAAAATGGTTTTCTGACATCCTACAGATGCCATGACCCGCTGGACGTCAATTTTGATTGCCGGATTAATGTGGGTCGCCGTGGGAAATCTGCGCGCGACGAATATCGGACTGATTAAAATTAACGGCCCCATCGGCCCAGCTACGGCTAATTACATCTCCCGTGCGATTGATCTCGCCGCAAGTCAAAACGACGAGTTTCTGGTCATTCAACTAAACACGCCCGGAGGGTTGGCCAATTCCATGGACAACATCGTCCAGGAATTTTATGCGTCGCGCGTGCCTGTGGTTGTCTACGTTTCGCCGGAAGGCGCGATGGCCGGCAGCGCGGGCGTTTACATCACGTTGGCGGCGGACATCGCGGCGATGGCTCCGCACACCACCATCGGCGCGGCACATCCCGTCGAGATGGGCAATGAAGGCGAAACCACCAACAGCATCATGATGCAAAAAGTTGGAAACGCCTACACGAAGGTCATGCAGACCATCGCCGAAAAGCGACATCGCAATGTTGAGTGGGCAAAATCGTCCGTCACGGCGAGCGTGGCAATCACATCCGAAGAGGCGCTGAAGTTGAAAGTGATTGATTTGATCGCCACGAATATTCCCGATTTGCTGCAAAAGCTAAACGGGCGTTCCGTGAATGGAAATACTTTGAAAACCGCCGGCTCCATCGTCATAGAAATTCCGATGAGCGCGGGCGAGAAATTCTTCCAATTGTTCTGGCAGCCGGAAGTGATGATGCTGCTCATGCTCATCGCGATTTACGGCATCATCGCCGAGATGAGTCATCCGGGCGCGATTTTTCCCGGCGTCGCGGGCGCGCTTGCGCTCATCCTGCTGCTGTATATGTCAGCGACGCTGCCGCTGAACATCGCGGGCCTCGCTCTGATCCTTTTGGCGCTCGCGCTGTTCGTCGTTGATATTTTTGCGCCGACGCACGGCGTTTTGACCGGAGGTGGCATCATTGCGTTTTTCCTCGGCTCGCTAATGCTTTTCAATCACGCGCCAAAGGCTTATCAATTGCCCATGACATGGATTGTTTCTACGACGATTGTCACGGCGGCGTTTTTCGTGTTCTTCGTCAGCAAGGGAATCCGCGCGCAGCGCCTGCCGAAAAGCGCGGGCGTGGAAACGATGATCGGCAAAACAGTAGCGGCACTTTCGCGCATTGACTCGGCGGGCGGCAAGGTGTTTATCGAAGGCGAACATTGGAACGCCGTCAGTGAAATACCAATCGAAACCGGCCAGCCGGTTGAAATTGCCGGCATCGAGGGACTGACTTTGAAAGTTAAACCAAAATAAACCCCGGAGAAAAATTATGGACACAGAATCAATTCAACATCTCATTGGCGGCGGACTGGCAATCATCATCCCGATCCTCATAGTCGGGCTTTTCATTTGTTCTTCAGCAATCAAGGTTCTGCGCGAATACGAGCGTGGAGTGATTTTCCGGCTGGGCAAGCTGCAAGGCGCCAAGGGGCCTGGCATTATTTTTTTGATTCCTGTTGTAGACAAAATGGTGCGGATGGATTTGCGCGTGGTGACGATAGACGTGCCCAAGCAGGAAATCATGACGAAGGATAACGTGCCCGCCACGGTAGACGCGGTGATTTATTTCCGCGTCGTGGACCCGAACGCGGCGGTCGTCAAGGTGGAAAATTATTGGAAGGCGACTTCACTCATCGCGCAGACGACCTTGCGCAGTGTTCTCGGACAATCCGCGCTCGACGAACTTCTGTCGCAACGCGACGTCATCAACCAAAAATTGCAGGAGATCATTGACAAGCAAACCGAGCCGTGGGGCATCAAAGTCACGAGCGTCGAGACGAAGGAAGTTTCGCTGCCCGACAGCATGAAGCGCGCGATGGCGAAACAGGCCGAGGCCGAACGCGAACGCCGCGCGAAAGTCGTGAACGCGGAAGGCGAATTTCAGGCCGCCGAAAAAATGGTACAGGCCGCCGCGCTGATCGCCAGGGAGCCGATTGCGCTGCAACTGCGCTATCTCCAGACAATGCGCGAAATGGCGAGTGAACACAACACGACGACGTTCCTGCCGTTGCCGATTGATTTGTTCAGCGCGTTTTTGAAGAAGTAAATTGGAAGCAAAAACATGAATTCAGGAAACAGAAAGCCATGCTTTCCCGACTTCCTATTTAAATACCGGTGCGTTCATGACTTTCGTGAACATCATTCTGCTGTCGGCGGCCGCCGCGATTACGTGGTGGTTGAGCGGATATGATTCGCGGCTGACGGGCGAAAATAAGACGGCTGATTTGATTCGACGGGGAATCCGATGCGGACTGACCTTATTCCTGCTGGTGGTGCTCATAAACCTGCCTCGTTCGATTGACTCCGCTCCATTGTTGCTGCTCATCGTCGGTTTGTTCGCATTAATCTGGGCCCACTGCTTGGCCGAAATGGGGGCGGGTTGGTTTCACCGGCTGGTTGATCCCGAAGACAAGGGGGAATTTGACCCGAACCAAAGCGCTCGCAACATGGACAGGGTTGCAAGCCTCATCAAAAACGGACGGAACGAGGAAGCTGTACAATTATGCGAGATGCTCAAGCAATCGGGCGACGCAAATGTACTCGTGTTGGAGACGCTTCTGGCGCGCGCAAACATCCATCAGGAACGTCCAAACAAGCCTAAGCCGCTGGTCGAAGCACATCACCTGCGGTCGCAGGGAAAATTCGACGAAGCGGAGACAATTTTGAGTTCAATGCTGGCGAAAAATCCGTCGAATGCAGACGCGGCGCTGATGTTGATGCGGCTTTACGCGCAAGATTTGCGGCGTAGCGACAAGGCAGCGGAAGTCCTGCGCGCACTCGAAAAGCAGCCCCACATTCCGCCCGGCCACATTGAATACGCGCAGCGTTCGATCCACGAATGGGCGCAAAAAAGGACCGCGCCGGAAACCATCGCATTACCGGAATCAGTTGACGAACTGCTCGCGTGTGGTTATTTGGGAACGGCTATTGAGATTCTGGAACGGAAAATAACGGAGCTGCCTGACGATTTCGATGCCTGGCTGAAACTTGCCGAGGCGCACGGTTTTCATTCCGGCAACCTCCATCGCGCGGAAAAAATTGTCCAGAAAATTGAGGGCAATCGCGGCTTCAGCGCGGAACAAATCGAGGTCGCAAAAGAAAAATTGAAGGAATGGCGGGAAGTTAAGCCTCAAAAGAATTAGGATTCATTTATGCCCATTTACGAATACGAATTGTGCGAGGGTGATTGCAAGGTGTGCGGCGGGACGTTTACCTTGAACAGACCGCTATCCGCCAAGCCGCTCATGAATTGTCCGGCTTGCAAAAAGCCGGTGCGTAAAATCATCTCCAGTTTTAGCTCGCCGCAAAAGCTCAAGCCGGTCTCATTCTCGGACGCGAAAAAGGCCGGGTTCACCGTGCTGAAAAAAATCGGCAAAGGTGAATATGAAAGGCAGTGAAGTTGTAAAATCTGCAGGTTTCATTTTTTATACTGCAAATCCCTTCCAAAGAGGCGGGGTTTTATTTTGAATTGATTTTTGACGGAAGGTGTCAAATGCATTAGCATTGCCACGCTGAAAATGGATTTTCGTTTTGCAATAATAAAAAGGTGGATGCCCGTTGTAATAGCAATGACGGTGGCGGCTTTCTGTGCGCAGTCACAGTCGTTGATGAGGCCAGGACAGGCAATTATTTTTTCTACGTCGGACAATGCCGACGTTTCCTCCAGCACGCAGCCGCCTGCAGCAGAACCTCCAGCGGCACCTGGCTTTGCGGACATGATCCACGCGCCGGAAATCAATTTCCAAAACCCTTCTGCGGCTGGCACACATCTGCCGGCAGTCGTGCCGCCGATTGTTTCGCCCGATCAGGATGCACACGCAAACTGGGCGTTGATGACGCCTGCTGAGATTCTCGGCGTTCAAACGCCGGATCAAGTCTTGAAAATCCCTGAACGGGACGCTGCTGGACAGCGAAAAAATCCAACAGCGGTGGAGCGCTACTATGAACGGCAGGATCAGGCGCAAACCAATGGCACGGGCGAATTTTCGTCCGCCACGCCGTCGTTGCGCGACAGCTTTTCGGACAATGAGGACGCGCGGCTAAACGCTATCGCCTTCAAACCAGCGGGTGATGGTTTTGCAAATCCAGCACAACAACAGGCCGATCCATTTCAGCAACCCGCGACTGGAAATAATGAGGTTGCCAGACAGAATGCGGACTCGGGCTGGTCAAAATTTTTTATCCCTCCTCCGACTCCTGTGCAAAGTCCTGCGGAGGCTGAGGACATGGCGGAGTTTCGAAAATTATTGGAGCCAAGCCAGCCGCCCCCATCTTCCAAACCTTCATCGGGAGATGGATTTTTTACTTCGCAGCAAAACTTGACGAGTTCCAAATTTGGCCAGCCGGTGAATCCGGCTGGTGCGGCTTTTGGATCGTTCAATAATATCGGGGGATTGCCGGGCGTCGCCGGACAGGTCAGTGTGCCGGCTGTTCCCGACTGGAAACCACAATCACCGCCATGGACACTGAAAGGACCCCAACCGGACGTGATTCCGAAGCGGGTGGTATTTTGAGCGTGCGCCGAATCAGTGCGCTGAAGTGAGCAGGAGAACTTGTTCCAATGTAGAAATGCCGTCGCGTGCACGGTCAAGTCCTACCATGCGAAGTGTTTTCATTCCCTGACTGACGGCCACTTTGCCCATTTCGCGCGTGCTGGCGCGGGCGATGATAAGTTTGCGTATTTGATCCGTGGCGGTCATAGCCTCGATGATAGCAAGCCGTCCTGCGTATCCTGAATTTTTGCAACGCTCGCATCCGCGTCCACGATAAAGCTGGACACCTTGGAATGTCGCCGGATCGATGCCCAAATCTTCAAACATTTTCGATGGATAGGTCACCGGCTCCTTGCAATGCGCGCATATGCGGCGCATCAGCCGTTGCGCGCAGGACAAAATCACGGATGACGAAATCAAGAATGGCGCTATGCCCATGTCGTCAAGGCGCGCTATGGCGCCGGGCGCGTCGTTACAGTGCATCGTACTCAAAACTTGGTGGCCGGTCAGGGCGGCTTCAATGGCAATTTCCGCCGTTTCTGTATCACGTATTTCACCGATCATCACGATGTCGGGGTCTTGCCGCAAAATGGAGCGCAAGGCACTGGCAAAGGTGAGGCCGATATCTTTTTTTGTGGGAACCTGATTGATTCCGGGAATCTGGAATTCGACCGGGTCTTCAACGGTGACAATGTTGTAAACCGGGCTGTTGAGTTCGTTGAGCGCCGAGTAAAGAGTGGTCGTCTTGCCGGAACCGGTCGGGCCGGTGACTAGAATCAAACCATGCGGTGCATCAACGGCAGACTTGAATTGCTTGAAGGTGTCTGGATCCAATCCAAGTTTGTCGAGACTGGCGGACAAATTTGATTTGTCGAGAACGCGCAGCACAATCTTCTCGCCATGAACCGTAGGAAGAACCGAGACGCGTAAATCGTAATCCTTGCCGCTGACCTTGACGCGCATACGACCGTCCTGCGGCATGCGCCTTTCGGCGATGTCGAGACTGCTCATGATTTTAAAGCGCGAGGCCAGCGCGAGCTGCATCTGCTTGGGCGGTGGCGTGGCGTCCATAAGCACGCCGTCCACGCGATAACGCAACCGCATGTTTTTCTCAAACGGCTCCAGATGAATATCACTGGCGCGGTCTTTGATGGCCTGCACAATGATCAGATTTGCAAGTTTAATGACAGGAGCCTCCTCGCTGGAAGCGGCGAGCTTGTCGAGATTGACTTCTTCGACGGCTTCCTTGACAGACTCGACGCTGTCGGCTTCGGCATCACTCTGCTTTTGAGCAGCATCAATGATGTCCTCCATCGAGCCGCCGCCCTTGGCGGAATCAATGGCGGTAAGTTTGTCGGTGATTGCCTTTTCGGACGCAATGAGCGGCGAAATTTCGAGCTTGGTGATGCGCTTGACGTCGTCGAGGGCGAGCACGTTCAGCGGATCCGCCATCGCAAGAAACAATTTGTTGTCCAACCGTGAAATGGGGAGGACTTTGTGATTATACTCGGTTTCGCGCGGAAGCATTTCAGCCATTTCATCTGGAATGCTTATGCGGGCGAGGTTGATCGGCGGCACATTGAGCACGCGGCCCATGCAAACGGCCAGGTCGGCTTCACTGACGTAGGCCTTTTCAATGATGAGCTTGACAAGGCGAGCACCCTGCTTTTTCTGCTGTTCGAGCAACTCCTCCACCTGCCCAGTGCTCAATAAACCGTCCTCGACGAGCGCGTCGGCGATGCGTTCTCCGAATGATTTAACTTTGGCCATGATTTTAGCGGAAAGCCTTTCGGATGGTCTGCATCAATTCAGCCGGCGACGACAGATACCAGACCAGCCGGTGCGAAGTCGCCTCGGACAATTCCTTTGCCGCCTGCTGATTGTAAGGATTCGCCGTAGCGACCAAAATGGATTTGCTCATGCGGTCAAATGGTATCACGCACCAGCGCCGGCAAACTTCCGCAGGAAATCCACGCATCAAATCAATGTCCACGTCATACCGGTCCAGCGGCAAAAACGCCGCGCGCGACCTGTCGGACAGCAACTTGAGCGACGCATCCATGGTAAAAAGCCCCTTCTCATTGAGCGTGTAAATGAACGGCTCGGCCACATCAGTCGGCGAAGTTGTCAAATCAGAATCACGCCAGCACAAATCAAAATCCCCGACGCTGATGAATTTGCCATCGACATAAATCTTGCGCATCATTTCCCGGCCATCGTCCAATTTCTGATCCGCTGAGCGCGTCATTTTGCGCATTTTTGGAGATTCGGACTGCTGCGTCAGCGCCGCCGGCTCCGCAGATGAAGATTCCACAGTCGCATTGCTGGCCTTGTCCTCGATTTTGCGCAAAGCAGTTTGCACCTCCACATCATTCGGACGGCGCTGCAACACCGTTTCATATTCCAGAATCGCCGACGATAACTGCCCCATCTGCGTATAAGCCTCCGCAATGCGTTTGGAAGTCTTGATCACGTCCGACTCGCGACCGAGCTTCGTATAGGCCTCCTTTAAAATTTCAAGCGACTGGCAGTCGTTTGGTTGCGACTGCACAATGACCTCAAACATCTCAATTGTCTGTTGC
>Ga0302198_10005922_pt1 | contig 11175 bp, 12 predicted proteins | sample II_Bog_N2_2_FD_193521 | JGI IMG/M metagenome (GOLD analysis project Ga0302198, IMG submission 193521) | Peat permafrost microbial communities from Stordalen Mire near Abisko, Sweden - II_Bog_N2_2 | ecosystem: Environmental > Terrestrial > Soil > Wetlands > Peat | place: Sweden: Abisko... | reverse complement strand
CGAGGGCTTGTTGGTATCGGCCAAGGCGCCCGACGGCGTCGTCGAGGGACTCGAGAGCGCGGATCGGCGTCTCCTCGCGGTGCAGTGGCACCCCGAACTCTTGGAGAAACCCGACCCCACGTTCCTTTGGCTCGTGAGGAGTGCGAGCGGAGCTTCGTAGTCGCGCGCGCAGGCTGGCGGGCTGAGCGTTACGACGCGGAGGCGTACGTCGTGGGCGCGACGACCTTGACGGTTTCGCCCCATTTTGAAAACGTCGCCTTGGCCGTCAGCGCCTCGTCGTCCGAAGAGACCCGCAAGGAATAACCCAACGGCAAATACGGTGCCGTGGTGGAGATGTAAATCGTCTGTGGTGATCCGGGAGCTGAAGACGACGTGGGGAGTTTCGCGGAGATCTTGACCGCTTGGTGCCCGTAGTACTTCACGACACCCTCGAGTTTCGGACTGCTCACGTCAAACACGCTCTTCGCCAGCGAGTTCAGGAGTTCACCGGTCTGGTTGTAGTGATAGAGCGAACTGGAAGAATTCACCAAGACCCATCGATCCGCGAACTTAGGATTCTCCTTGCCCGTCGCGCTGAGGTAGTACAGCTCATTCCCGTAGATGAACACCTTTGGGCCGATGACGAGGACGATCTCGTGTTGGCCGGAGCCCTTGCCCGTCTGGGTTGACTCGTCCGCGGCGCTGTCGAGGACCGAAGCCCACTTCGACCCGTTAGAGAACGTCTCCAGCCCCGTCACTCGCACGCTGCCTGCGGCGACGGTCGCGGCCTCTGATTTTGCGAGCAGCGCCGTGGCCGAAAAGTGCGTCGCGGCACTCGTGGATGCCGCGTTCGCCGGGAGTGACAGGCCCGCGGTGACCAGCGATAACAGGCAGGCGACCGTGAGTGGTCCGCGTCGCTTCACTCTGCCTCCGTTACTCCCATTCCGAGACTGGCTCACGAGATGGACGCCCAAAGTATTACATGGCTGCCCATCGACCTCTACCGCGCCCACCGCTACCGCGCGAACACCGTCCCCAAGAGAAACGCGCCCGTACAGAGCAGTGGGGTAGTGGCCATCAAGGTCACCGAATAGACCAAACGGTGCTCACGCTGGAGGATCATTGGAATGGCGAAGGCCGACGAGAACGTCGTGAGTCCCCCGCAAAAGCCCGTGATGACAATCGATCGCAGGTGAGCGTCGCTCGCGCCGATGAGCCGGTACGCGGCGTAGCCAGCGACGAGACAGCCGAGGGTGTTGGCGGCGACCGTCGCCCACGGGCGAATCGTGGGGTGGTGTCGTCGCAGGGCGTACTCCATCAAGTACCGCACGACGCAGCCAACGGCTCCAAGAAGTGACACGAGCACGAGGGTCACGTCGACACGCTCCTGAGCCCTAGCCACCCCGCCAGGACGCCGCTCAAAATGGCGCCTACGGCCACCAAAAGACAGCCGAAGGGGCTGACATGCCAGATTGCGGCAAAATCAACGAACAAAGCGGAGTACGAGGTCAGTCCACCAAAGAAACCGGTGATGACCAGCACCCGAGTACGGTCGTTGGGATCATGGTGGCGCAGGTGTCCGCGAAGGAGACGAGTGGCGAAAAACACGCCGACGAAGTTGATTGCGAGTAGCGCCCAGGGGATCTCTTGGGGCCAGGAGACCAGGTTCGTGGGCGACGGTAGATGCTCGAGCTTTAAGAGCAGATCGCGCAGCATGGTGCCGATAAAGCCGCCAATCGCCGCAGATGACAATGCCATTACAAATTCGCGCGGTTTCAGGGTCAGATTTGGTGGCATGGGTACTACGAACCTAGCGAACCCCCTCCAAATGGTGGGGAATTAAAGGGAAAACGGCTGCTTGTGTCCGTTGGGACGTCCAAATTACTAACTTTACATAACGAACATTATCGGCGTTATAAATTAGCCATCCTGTTATAGTCATTTCATGCGTCGGGGACTTTTGGCTGTGCTCTTTGTAGCATGCAGCATCGGATTTGTGGCTATTCCAGCCGGCGCTGACCTCACTATTCAAAACAGTGTCGTCCTTTCCTTCGATTTCAGTGATAATTCCGTACCCGCATCTGCGTCCAACGGAACTTTTAACGTGATTGCCGACGTGTTGCCAGAACACACCGGCGGTGTGGTTCGTATGGTGGCGATCGCTCCGGCCGCCGCTAACCAGCCCAATATCGTGTGCTCGTACCAGCCCGTCCAGCAGAGCCAAGTCGAATGCGGTTTTAACTTCAGCGCCGACGGCGTGTGGCAGATCCGCGCCGAGTATTCCACCGATACCAAGTCGACGGTTTCCTCCGTGTCGGTGACGGCGCTGCGCGTTTCTAACTAGTGGTGGGCCCAAACGGGCTCTTTCAATTCCGAGTTGTGTGGGGCGATCTCTCCAAGGGTATGAGTCAGGAGTTCGTGCTCGCCCACGACGTCGACGAAGCACTCGTCATCGCCCACGAACGACGACCTGATCTCGAGCGTCCCCGTACGGCGTTTCTCGTGACCACCATCGCCTGACCTACAATTCGCCCCATGAACTCACTGTTTGACGTTTCGGGCAAGGTTGTATTAGTCACCGGGGGTTCTCGGGGCATCGGTGAAATGATTGCTCGGGGATTCATTGACGCCGGTGCGATCGTCTATATCTCATCGCGCAAGGCGGCGGTCGGCGACGCGCTCGCCAAGGAGCTCTCGGCGATTGGACCGTGTACTTCCCTTCCGGCCGACCTCTCGAGCGAGGCCGAATGCAAGCGACTCGCCGAAGAGCTGGCGTCTCGCGAATCACACTTGGACGTGCTGGTCAACAACGCCGGTGCTACGTGGGGCGCACCGATGGTCGACTACGACGAAGCCGCGTTCGAGCGCGTGCTGGCGCTCAACGTGAAAGGTGTTTTCCACCTGACGAAGTTCCTGCGTCCGCTGCTCCAAGCCGCGGCCACGAAGGAAGATCCCTCGCGCGTGATCAACATCGGATCCATCGACGGGCTCCTCGTACCCAGTATGGAAACCTACGCGTACTCGGCGTCCAAAGCAGCGGTACACCAACTCACGCGCCATTTGGCAAGGTTCTTGGCGCCGACGACCACGGTGAACGCAATCGCGCCCGGTCCCTTCGAATCCAAGATGATGCACGCCACCCTCGAAGAGTACGGCGAGTCGATTGCCGAGTCGGCGCCGATGAAGCGCATCGGTCAGCCCTCGGACATGGCGGGCGCGGCGATCTTTCTCGCGTCACCCGCGGCGAGTTACATCACGGGAGCGGTGTTGCCCGTCGACGGTGGAATCGCGACCGTGGGATTAGCTGGCAGGTTCGTGCCCTAGGGTCACGTGAATCGAGATGTGCTTCGTGCCCCGCACGACGTGAAGGACGATCTCATTGCCCGGCTTGAGGCCGGAGATGACTTGGGTCACGTCCTGGGCGCTCTGGATCGCCGTTGAGTTGATGCCGACAATGATGTCGCCTTGCTTGACGCCCGCCGCAGCGGCGCCGGTGCCGGAAATAACGCTTATTACCACCGCGCCCGTAGAAACGGAGAAGCCGTATTGAGCCTGGAGCGACGGTGTGTTCGATTCGATCTCTACGCCGATGAACGCGCCGTGAGTGACCACGCTCTCCCCCGCCGCGAGGGACTTAAGGAGTGATTCGATCGTCGCCACCGGAATAGCGAAACCGATGTTCTGCGAGTTCTCGCCGTCCGACAACGTGCCCGCGACTGCGGTGTTCATCCCGATGACGTCACCACTCGAGTCGAGCAACGGACCACCGGAGTTTCCGGGGTTGATGGCCGCGTCGGTTTGAATCATGTTCTCTAACGTCTCGGACGACGACGAGGTGCCAGCGGTCACTGTTCGACCTAGCGCGGAGACGATCCCCTGGGTAACGGTCGGCGTACCCGCGGCGAGGCCGAGGGCGTTGCCAATCGCGACGACGGCGTCCCCGGTCTGGAGCGCGTTCGAGTTGCCAAAGGTCACCGGCGGTAGGTTCGACGCGTTGTTGATGCGAATGAGTGCGACGTCGTCAACGGGGTTCGTGCCGACCAAGGTCGCCGGCTCACTCTTCGTTGATCCGCTACGAGTGACCGTGATTGTGCCGCCGTTGACCGCCGCGGCGATGACGTGATTGTTAGTCACGACGAGACCACGTTTCGAGATGATCATGCCGGTGCCCTGGTCCTCTTCGCCGCTCCCCTTCACGTCGATGCTGACGATCGAGGGTAGGACGCGCTGCACGAGTTTGGGGATGCTCACGCCGTTGGGCAAGATGGCGGCGCCGGGCGCGGTACCCGACGCTTTGATCGTGAGTCCCCCATCGTTTGATGAACTCGGCGCGGCGAAGTGTCCGGCGAGTCCCCCCACCAGGGCGGCGACGAGTAAGAGCGAGAGGCGCGTCGACCAGAGACCCTTACTCTGTCGCGACTGCGAGGCGAGCGGCGCTTCGTCCACCACGGGCGTGCTCGAGGTCCCTCGCGCGGTGCTTTCGGGAAATGCGGCCGCACCAGCCGTAGTTGGCTCACCGTCATAACTCAACGTGCCGTGTGTCGCCTCCGGTGGCGGTTCGGTCTCGAACACGTGTGGCGGAGAGGGCTCGGGCGTGATCGCTGCGTCGGGAGTGGTATTCGAGTCGTGCTCGTCCCCACTGTTGTCGGGCGTGTCACTCACGGTGCCATGCTACGCATACGAAAGTAAAAATGAACTAAATCCACTCGAAATGTTTGCGTTTCATCGAGCGAGTAGATTAGAACCCTATGTCTCGTCGCATTGAGATCGAAATCACTAGTTTGAGTGGTGACCTCGCGACCTGGCGCGCCGCGGGGGCCAAGCTTCCGAAGGGCGTGTTGCAGGCCTCGCTGGTCCCGGGCGGACCCGTGATCGGCAACGTCTATCGGGCGGACATCGAGCAGTACATGGAGGGCATTGAGGTGCTCTCCGTCACGGCTCCAAAGACCGCCTCCCCGCTCGATCCCAAGAACGAGCGCGTTGAGCGCATCGCCGAACCGGCCAAGGGTCCCGATGTCGTGGTGACCTACGCTCCGAAGGGCCGCGGTCCGCGTCGCGACGGCGACGACCGCGACCGCGACCGTGGCGCTCGTCCGGCTTCGAAGCGACCGAGTGCTCGACGTGACTCCAAAGACGGTCCGACCACCGGTGAGCGCCCCGCGCGAGCCCCAAGGGGCGAACGGCCCGCCGATGGTGCTCCTCGCCCGGAGCGAACGCCTCGCGGGCCTCGAAGCGAGCGTCCCGGCGAGGGCGAGACTCGAAACGATCGTCCATCGAGAGGCCCTCGTAGTGATCGACCGGGACGGCCAGCGAGTGGTGCTCGAAGCGAACGTCCCCAGGGGCCCCAACAGCCGCCGCTGACCACGATCCACCGCAACGCGCTGCTCGCCACGCTCTCTCCGGAGCAGCTGCCCGTCGCCGAACAACTCTTGCGCGGTGGCGTCCCCGCCGTGCGCGCGGCCGTCGAACTGCAAAACAAGAACGCCGAGGCCCAAGGTCGTCCCATGGTCGATGCCACCACCATTGAACGCATCGCCGAAGAGCTGCGAAACCGTACCAACCTCGCGTTGTGGAAGGACCGTGCGGGCGGCGCGATTGGTGCTGGCCGAGAGTTGCGTTTGCGAGACCTCCGAGCGGTCGTCACGTCCGCCAAGACCGTCACGCTCGACGAAGAAGCGCGCGTGCAGTTGAAGGAGCTCCAGACCGCCCTCACCGCACGCGTTGAACACCTACGCACGCAGTGGAATGAGAAACTCGAGCACGCCATCACCGCCAAGAACGTCAAAGAGGCCCTGGCCCTCGTGGCTCGCCCCCCGGACGTCTCAACGAGATTGAGCGCGGACGCGGCGGTGCGGGTCGTAGCGCTGGTCTCAGAGTCGCTCAGCGCGGACCAGGACTCAAAGACCTGGAACGAGATCGTCGAGTTGGCCGCGGACACGTCAATTCGTCGCAACGTCAAGCCCCTGGGTATTCCGGCCGACGAGTCCAGTCACGCGGTCGCCGTGCACAACGCTGGCGCCATTCCTGAACTCGCGAAGCTCCTCGGCATGCGAGTGCCGCCCCCGCCCCCACCGACGAGAATCGTCCGTCGGCCGGCTACGCGCCGCGCATCGTAAGCAGTCGAGCCTTCCAACCGAGGGACTCGTAGAGGGACTTCATCGCCCTATCGCCGGGTAACGCGAGGGCGTCGACGGGTGCGTCATCACCATCGAGCAAGGTGCGTACAAGCGTCGTGGCTACCTTCTGGCGTCGAAATGCGTGCGCGACGTAAACAGCTTCAACGGCTCGGGCGCGACAGAGGCAAAAGCCCTTCAGTTCGCCTTCTTCGATGAATGTCCAAAGTGATGCGGTCGCCACCACGCTCGCGAGTAACTCGTCGTCAGAGAACGTTCCGCTCAACGTCGTCATGAGGGCTTCTCCCCCGCGCTTGGCGAGTACGTCCTTCAGGGCGTGTTTCCACAGCAGCGCCAACTCGGGCGTGACCACCTCAGCGCGCGAAACGCTCAAACGACGCAGCGACTTCTAAACGCAGTCACGACAGAGCATGCTCGTCTTATCAGCGAGTTGGCTCGTCTTCTTCAACAAGCGGCAGGACTTGCAGCGGAACTCATCGTCCTGTTTGGGCAAAATGGCCTCAGTCGCCTCCAGCGTGGTGTCTACTTCGAGGGGGGCCTCATCGTCGTCCTCGGGGACCGAGGTGCGCAGAATCGTTTCAGCCAGCACTTCATCTAAGGCCAGTTCGACGTCCGCGTCGTCGACGACGTCATCGTCGTCTTCGGCCACCACCACGACCACCGGCACCGCGTCATCGTCGTCGACGAGGTCGGGTACCACGATGACGTCGATCTCGTCAACCTCATCGGTGTCGTCTTCGAGTTCGTCGACGACATCTTCTAACTCTTCTTCGCTGACAATCTCTTCGTCGAAGCCGTCGGCGAGCTCCTCTTCGTCAAATACTTCCTCGCTGTCAACTTCACTTGCCATAAAATCCTCTTCTGTAGCGCAGGCATTGTACGGCCTTTTTCGCAGACCGTGCGCCTTTTGAACGTAAAGAGTGCATAAAAGTCACAATCCCTACCGATTCAGACGATTTCGCTCCGCCGCTCGTTCTGCGTCGAGACGTTCTAGGTCGGTATCGGAGAAATCGACGAAGCGCATCGCGTCACTAATCGCCTGATGACCGGCCTCTTCACGGATCAGTCGAGCCATTTCGTGCGCGATTCGGCGGTAACTCGGATGCCCCTGTGGTCCAGAGCGCAGCTCGATCAAATGCATCGCCTCACGCGCGTTCATCTGCATGACGTATCGAATTCGAAAGGCCAGGGCGACACAGTACTGAGCCTGATTGGGGAAGTCGTGGCGCACGTCCTCGAACAGATCAGCCGAGCGCGAGAGCGATTCGCGGTATCGAGCCGCGAGGCCCGCGTCCTCGACGACCTCGGGAACGTCGAAGCCGAGGTCCGTCGTGAGGGGCTGCCACTCGATGGTGAGGAGACGGTGGCGCTGGAGGTCTCGGAATGCCCCGTAGTCGCTGACGACTTCGAATCGGTAGTCGGTGCGTTCGAACGCGCGGCCCGGTCGATGACGGCGATTGTGGCGATCGCCGACGTAGGTCGCCATCACCATTCGACGCTCGTCGAAACTCATCGCGGCTACGAGGTTGCGCGCGCGCTCGTGCGAGATCGAGGAGTTAGCAAAGACGATCGCTTCGAGAATCCGCTCCTCGCCCGCCGGGTCATAGGCCACGAGTCGCACGTACTCCCCCACCGGCTCGTCGTCACCCTCGAGGTCACCGAGCAAGGTTCTGGTCGCGGTGCGAGTATCAGCGAGGTACTGCGTCCAGGCGAGTCCGCGTTCGGGGACGTCTAAACGTTTGAGGAATGAGGGGATCACCTTGACGAGTTCGTCGAGCATCATCTGTGCGTACTCGCGCACTTCGGGCAAGGGGTGCGCCCGCATACGCAACAGCAACGCCTCGTACGCCTGACCCGAGGCGTAGATGCCGAGATTGGACAGCGCGCTCGCCGGTAAGAGGCCGCGCAACCCGTCGAGTGCCTTGGCGCGAATGGCTTGTCGGTAGACGAAGTCGGTGTCCTCGGGGGTCTTGGGGTACTTCTGCGCCAGCCAGTCCGTGAGGACCGGTAGGAGTTCACGGTAGGTGTCGAACATCCGGTCCATCTCACCGATGTAGCGAGCACCGAAACGTGACTCGAGTAGCTCATTGTCCCGATAAAAGCGGTAGAGCCCATTCCCCAGACGTCGGTCGTAACCGAGGTAACGGGTGGACTGTTCGAGGTAGCTCATGAGCCGACCTCGTTCGAGCACCTTGGTCAAGACATTGCTCGCCTGCTCACAGGCCAGGTGTACCCCGCCGAGTTGCGCCACCGAATCGTCGCCGTACTCGAAGAAGATCTTCTGGTAGAGGTCATCCGCGCGCTCGAGGCCGATGGTCGCGTCGATACCGGCGTCGCCGGCGAGTTCGAGGTCACCCACGAACTCGTCCAAGAAGAGTCGCCGCAGGCTCTTCGAGGAACGTGAGTATCGCGCGAAGAGCGCGCCCTTGACGACTTCGGGCAGGTTGACGAGGGCAAAAACTGGACCCTCTAAATTGGTGAAGTAGCGACGAAGGACCGCAATTTCGGCGTCGGAGAACTCTTCGGCAACGTAGGGGTGCATGAAGTTACGAGGTTAGGGGCGAATCTAGCCGCGTGGGTGGACGCTGGAGGCCCCCGCCACGACGCTGCGCAACACCGCGTCACGGGCCGAATTCGCCACGTCCGCGACCTCCTCGAGGTGGGTCAGTCGGGCCAACTGTTCGCAGAGATCGGCTACTTGTTTCGCATTTCGCACAAAGTCACCGGGTGAGGTCTGGCCGATCTCCACGTCCGCCAGATCGAGCACGGTGCCCAAGGTCACCCCACGGGCCCAGGCCGCGATGACCGTGGCGAAGTGGCCGTCGGGCTCTTTGAAATGCGGGACCTTGTAGCGGTCTTCGACCTCGCGGATGGTGGCGTCGATGACGGCGATCTCGCGCAAGCGCTCGCTGATGCTCGCCCGACGGTCCTGGCCGAGGCGGTCGTGGTGCACACGTTTTTTCTTGGTAGAGACCTGACGTGCCGCGTTGACCGCACGAGTGGACCTGCGCGATTCGTAGACGAAACACGACAGCAGTCCCGCGAGCTCGGACGCTTCGAGGTTCTCGAACACACCCGCGCTGATGCTCTCGGCGATGAGGAGGTCGCACTCGTGATAGATCGAACGAAGTAACTGTCCTTGTGGGGTGAGCGTCCAACCTTCGGCGTAGCCGAGTTCTTCTAACACGTGGTGTCGCGCGACCATCTGGTCGGTCAGGGGTCGCCGGTGCCCGGCGGGACGGCGTTCGTTCTCGAACTGAGCGAATGACCGCTGCACGACGTCGAGGGCCGTTTCGTAGTCGAAGTGGTTGACGAGGTTGGCCGTGAAGTTATACGTCGGTCGAAAGGACGAGTGGAGATCGGCGGGTGGCGCGAGGGCGACGCGCCCGACGTCTTGTAGGGAAAGGTCACTCGAGAAACAGGCAATAGCGTGACCCTCGTCGTCGAGTCCGCGGCGTCCCGCGCGGCCCGTCATCTGGGCGTACTCGGCGCTGGTGAGGAACTGTCGGCCCGAGTCGGAGTACTTCGTGAAACGCTCCAGCGCCACCGAGCGCGCCGGCATGTTGACGCCCAGCGCCAGTGTCTCGGTCGCGAAGACCACGGCCAAGAGGTTGCGCTCGAAGCACGTCTCGACGATCTCTCGAAAGGCCGGCACCATGCCGGCGTGGTGCATCGTTATGCCGCGTCGCAGGGCGTCGACGAAGTCCGCGTACTCGAGGGCGACCAGGTCTTCGGCCGAAAAGTCAACGAGTCGCTCCTCGGCAATGCGTTCAATCTCGCGCCGGTCCTCGGGCTTCGTGAAGAGCAGCCCGTCGCGACGAAGTTGGTGCACCGCGTCGTCACACGCGGCGCGCGAAAAGATGAAGACGATGACCGGCAGGAGGTCCTCTAACTCCAGGGCTTGCATCAACTCGGAGCGTCGCGGGGCGCGGTAGGGCGGGGGCGGCGCGCTTGATTTGGGCCCTTGCCACTTCACGCCTGGTCGAAAACGCTGCGAGGACTTCATGACGTTATCGATCTTGCGCGCGTCTTCGGACAGCCGGCTCCCGTCGAGGAGATCGTGAATTTCCGCCGCGGGTTGTCCGCGCTTGACGACCGCGACGTGGTTGTGGAGTTGAATGGGCCGCTCACTCTCGACCACGATCACCGTGGGGCCGCGAACCTGGGTGAACCACTCGCCGAGGAAACTGGCGTTGCCTATCGTCGCCGAGAGCGCTACGAATCGCACCGCCGACGGCGTGAGGATCAGCACCTCTTCCCAGACGCCGCCGCGAAAGGGGTCTTGAAGGTAGTGCACCTCATCGAGAATCACGAGTCCGAGCGTGGTGAGTTGGTCGGACTCGGTCAAGAGCATGTTGCGCAGGACCTCGGTCGTCATCACCACCACGGGTGCCGTTCGATTGATCGACGTGTCGCCGGTCAAAAGACCGACGCGAGAGGAACCGAAGAGTTCGCTGAGCTCGTGGTACTTCTGGTTCGACAGCGCCTTGAGGGGCGTGGTGTAGAACGTGCGCTGCTCGCGTTCGAGTTCCCGGCCGATGGCGTAGTTGGCCACCAACGTCTTGCCCGAACCAGTCGGCGCACTGACGAGCACATTTACTCGCTGATCGACGGCCTCAATGGCGTCAAGCTGAAAACGGTCCAATCCAAAGCCCAGCCCGTCGATGAACCGGCTTCGATATTCGAGAATGCTCACTTATGCAGCAACTTACCCACTCCAATGGAGCCAAAGTAGAACACGATGAGGGGCACGGCCAGCACGCACATCGACAGCGGGTCGCCGCTCGGTGTGAAGACCGCCGCCGCAACCACGATCGTGATCACCGCGTAGCGCCATCCGCGCAGGAGTTGCGCGGGCGTGACGAAGTTGATCATCTCGAGTGCCACCAGGACCACCGGAAAGAGGAACGTTATTCCGAAGATGAACATCATGAGCAAGAACAACGTGAGGTACTGGTTTGGGTTGTACTCGGTAATCAGCGTGTGGCCTCCGATGGCCTTGAGGAACTTGATGGCGTGTCCGAAGCTGTAGTACGCCACCACCACCCCGGCGCCAAAAAAG
>Ga0302198_10005918_pt1 | contig 11177 bp, 7 predicted proteins | sample II_Bog_N2_2_FD_193521 | JGI IMG/M metagenome (GOLD analysis project Ga0302198, IMG submission 193521) | Peat permafrost microbial communities from Stordalen Mire near Abisko, Sweden - II_Bog_N2_2 | ecosystem: Environmental > Terrestrial > Soil > Wetlands > Peat | place: Sweden: Abisko, Stordalen... | reverse complement strand
CGGGGGTGAGGTCGTGCTGCTGCGGCAGGGTGAGCGCGAGCCAATTCGGGTGGTCGTGATCGGGGTCGGGCTGAAAGGAGATGTGGAGTTCGGTGTCGCTGCCGGTGGGACGCGCGCTGATGGTGTGCACGCACGCGGTTCCGGTGGAGGTGAGCAGGAGTTGGGCGGAGTGGCCGGCGATGAGGTCGGAGGTGTTGTTGTCCGCGGAGACGATCTGCCAGCCGGTGCCGGGGAGTTGCTGCAGTGGGACCGTTGGGCCCTGATAGGGATCAAAGCCCCAGCGGCCCTGAATGGTTCCGGTGAGCAGGACGGGGGAGAGGCCGGGTTGAAGTCCGGGTTTGGCAACGCTCTTTTCCGGCGGAGCCGAGGCTGAGGGAGCAGTGAGGGGGTCGTGGAGGGGGACGTGGTGCAGCGGTGTCTGCTGCAGGACGAGGCCGCCGGAGTAGGCGTCCGGAGTGAGGGGGATGTCGGGTTCGGCGGGGGCGCCGGCGGGTGTGTTCAGGTGCAGGACGAGGTCGTGGGCGAAGTCCGAGGAGAAGACGAGCGGAGCGCCTTCGATGGGCAGAACGACGGAGGTCTTGAGGAGGCAGGCGACCTGGCTGGCATCGGCGGGGCGCAGCGGCGGAGGAACGGCGGTCTGCACGGAGGGCAGCGCGATGACCAGCACGGATTTGGGATTGTGGAACGACGGCGGCATGTTGAGGCGGAGGTTCATGGCCTCGGCCTGCGGGAAGCTGATGGCGGGGATGTACTGGTACTGGGCGGTGTGCAGGTTGCCGAGGATGCGGATCATGTCCACGATGGCGCCGACGTAGGCGGAGTAGAGGCCGCCGCCGCCGAGGCGGGAGTAGCTGGCCTGATTGATGAGGTCGGAGCTGGGGCCGTTGAGCGCGTCGACGATGGTGTGGCCGTGGCCGTCGTCGAGGACGATCTGCGAGCCGCTCTGGGTGAGGCAGGTGAACTGGGTGTCGACGGGGCGCTTGAAGCAGTCCTGATTGGGCTTGAGAGCGAGGGTGCGGGCGAGCAGGTCGGAGTGGCGCTGGAGCTCGGCGGGGTCGGAGGGCGGAACGCGGCGGATGGAGGCGACGTACTTTTCGATGCGGGCCTCCTCAAAGCCGGCCTCGATGAGGTCCTGCGAGGCGCGGACGAAGGCGCCGGGGCGTCCCTGCACGGCGGAGCGCAGAGTGGTGAAGTCGCCGCCGGTCTCGGGGGCGAGAAAGAGCAGGGCCTGCTGTGCGTCTGCGGGGACGGTGATGAAGGTGCCTTCTTCGCGGACCTTGCGGTTCCAGGTTTCGATGCGGGTGAACCAGGCGTCCGGTGGAGGGTTGGTGACGCCACGCAGAAAGACGCAGATGAGCAGGTAGTTCACCGACTGCGAGGGCGGAAGGTCGGGATGAATCCAGAGGCGGTCGCCGGGCAGGAGGTTGGGGACGGCGGCGATGGGCAGCGTCTGGCCGGCGCGGGTGACGCGGACGTCGATGCGCGGGCCGACCAGGTCAAAGCGGGCGTCGGCGTGGGCAAGCCGGCAGGTGAAGCAGAGGAACAGAGAGGCCAGAAGCAGGCGTCGGGCGCGGAGAGGCATGTCTTTCAGTTTAGATGGAATGAAGGTGGGGGAAGGTAGCGGGTGGGTTTCCGGGTCGGCGAAGATCCGGGAGCTTTGCGGCGACAAGAGTGTTTCTCAGCAGTTGTCCAGTGGACAACTCGAAAAGTGCATTGGCCTGTTATTACCAATTGAAATCGCAGGTGCGGATTGCTTCCGAGGGGCCGACTTGTCGTTATTTATATTTTCCTCGCCTCACGCTGGTTCGCACCGGACACCACAACGCACCGAGCCACTAAACCTTCGCGGGTTCTTTCAAAGCGGAAGGTCGCAACTCCCGTTTGCAAGGTGAAGTACTCGTCCCGCGTCTCGGGCAGCAGCTCAACTGAACCCGCAAATCCGAAATGATACGTCGATCCCACACTATAAGATCCCGAGATGTAGGGTTTCCCGTCTCGGATGGTGACGGTAAGTTTGTCCTGCCCATCCTTGTCGGCCTGATCATAAGTTCCCTCCAAGCCTTTCAGCGAAGCTGGGTCAAGTTTGATCAAAGTGTGCTCGGCTGGCTGAAAGTCCGGCCAGGCATGCTCATGGGCGATCGCGCGAAGAATTTCAGTGATGAGCTTTTCGCCCTGTTGTCCATTGGTCATAATCACGACGCCTGGTCCATTGTCGCGATACGCTTGCAGCACGGCGACGAAGCCCGTATTGACGCCGAAATGATCAAAGCGAGGCGTCGCCCCCGGCTTCTCCACCTCGAAACCTAAACCCCAACTGCCTTTCTGGCGGGTCAGCATTTCTCTGGCCAAAGCTTGATTGAGAACCTTATTCGATGTTCCGGCATACTCCTTCTGCACTTCGATCGCGGCACGCGCGAGGTCGGTGGGTGTTGACCATAAACCTCCAGCAGCCATCTCGGGAACAATATGGAAGCCGCCCGGGACAGGTTCGCCATGTGATCCATATCCCAGTGCTGCCATACCAATGAGATTGGACGGCAGCGGTTGTTCATACGTACTGCGAGTCATGCCCAGGGGTCTGAGTACCCGATCGTGCATGAGTGTTGAGAAACTTTTCCCCGTTGCGTCCATCATCATCAACTGCACGATCATCATCCCGCCGCCTGAGTAGCTATATACCGACCCCGGCACGGTTTCGACACGTACCGGCGGTGAGCTTGCAGGTTTCAGGCCATCGAGGATTTGAATCACTGTTGGTAGGGATTGACCGGCTTCGTAACCGCTGAATCCGTGGACATTCACGCCTCCACTGTGGCTGAGTAATCGACGGAGCGTCACCTTCTGGCTCGTCGTGAACTCATTATCGGGAACGTGCCATGAATGGAGTTCGTTGTTTACATTCTCATCCAGCTTCAGTTTGCCGCTTCGTACTAGACTGAGCGCTCCTAGCGCAGCAATCGGTTTGCTGATTGACCCTGCCTGAAAGAGTGTTTCCGGGGTAACCGGACTACCTGTTTGTACGTTTGAGACCCCATATGACTTTGACCATTGGATCTTTCCGTGGTCGAAGTATGCAATGCTGACACCCGGCACATGGTAATAGAGCATTCGTTCGGTCAGATTCATCGCCGCCGCCGGCTGGCCCTTGATGATGGCGGAAGGAAGTAGACCATTCTCGATGTGAGAAATTTCCCTCTGCGTGTCGGCGCTGAGTTCAGGCTGCTGTGCGTGAGTCTGATACAACGATGGGACTATTGCAGATGCGATGACGAATAAGAACGTACGTCTATACCACCCAATTGTGCGCATAGTGCCTCTACGAGCCAGATCTACGATCGGAGGCGTATACGTGCCTCAGTGGACCTTAGTTCCCACCTCCAAATCGAAATTTCGAAGTTTCATCCTGGCAAACGTCTTCTCGTCAGTTGGCGAAGTCCTCGATGAGTGCCAAATCGCCGAAGTACTCACCGAGGATTGATCGGTCCGGGAAGTCAGGTCGTAAGAGGCGATTCCGGTGACGCCCGAATAGCGGCTGACTCGAAACTGACCGGGTACCGCGACGAAATAATCGTTGCCGTTCTGATTTGAGCGTGGTACTGTTTCTGCGTTCTCCGCAAAACGCCTATGAACCCCGCCCACCTGATGCAACTGGAGTTCGAGGGATTTTTCGCGGCACTGGTACTGACGCTCGTCTACCGGATGCTGACGCGGCGGATTTGGATGAAGGGTCTGTTCGCCAATAAGCTGACCGGGCAGCAGGTTAGCCCGGAGCGTGTGCAGCTTTTTGTGGCGACGCTGGCCATCAGCGGCCGTTATCTGGGTGACGTGCTGCACAACACCTCGGGCGTGATGCCGGATATGAATGCGAGTATGGTGTCGGTGTTTGGGGCCAGTGGCAGTGTGTACGCCGGTGTGAAGGCGTTCAAGATGTTTACAACGAAGACGAAGAGGAAACGGTAAAGGAGAGTCTGCGATGAGCTTAATGTTGACGATCTGCAGTTATGGGGTGTGCCTCTTCATGGGGCTGCTGTGCGCCACGCTGCTGTACTTCATCTGGACGGACAAGATCAACCTGACGACGCTGCTCTCCGAGGCCAATGGCACGGCGAGCATGTCGCGGTTTCAACTGCTGGTGTTCACGCTGGTGGTGGCGATCAGCCTGTTTATCCTGGTTGAGCGGGGCGGGTTCCCACAGGGGTTCCCGGACATCCCCAACGGCGTGCTGACGCTGCTGGGCATCAGCGCGAGCACCTATGCGGTGGGCAAGGGCATCTCCTACAGCCGCGAAGAGGGTGTGACGACGCCGGAGGAGCGGCAGGCGCAGCGCGACGCCGTAGCGAAGATGCCGGCGGAGGCGCAGGTCGAGCTGGCCAAGAACGCGACCCAGGACTGAGAGGGCGCGTTGCGCGCACCAGATGGCAGTGAGTAGAGAGCGAAGCACTGTTTTGCCGAGGGACGAGACGCGATGACCACTCGCAAGGTAGCGAAACCCCACAAGCCGGCCACGCCGAAGACGACGACGGCGGCGAAGAAGAAGAAGTCGAGCGTGATTCGGACGATTGGGCCGGCGATTCCACTGGCGATCGCGCTGGGGCATGGTGCGTTGTCGCCGACGACACCAACGACGACGCCAGCGACGGGTACGACGATCACATCGACAGCATCCGGGACGTCGGCGCCGGTGAGCGTCTCCGATTGCAACAGCGGCGTGCCGTGCCCGCTCGTGGCGGATGGGCATCCGGTGACGTGGTGGTTCGTCTTCAAGCTGAATGCGAAGGCGTTTCCGGAGTGCGGTGGCGGGACGCGGACGTGTCCGTTTGGCGGAACGGTGCAGACGACCGCGACCTACAAGGATTTTGGACAACAGTACGTGGTGGCCAGCAGCGACTCCACCGCGCTGCAGGACGGGGTGACCGACTGCCTGGGGACGACGACCAAGGACCCCGTCGGCGCGAGCTTTGATGAGATCTACAACGGGAACTACCACTATGTGATCTGGAACGACCAGCCGTATGGTGATCCGAAGATCGCTGCCTGCACGAGCAAGGGCAACTGCGACGCACCGTGGGGGCACTCGAAGGGGATTGTGGCGTGGAACGACGCGGGCCAGGGATTTGTGATGCAGGTGTCCACGCCGTCGTGGCCGGCCTCGGGCAGCAAGAACTTTCCGCGCAAGACCGACGGCAACACACTGGGCTGCGTGCAGGACAACGACGTGACGTTCAGCCAGCACTTCTTTGCGCTGACGCTGAACAAGGACGACCTGGTGCTGGTGCTGAAGGGGCTGGCCAATGCCAGCGTGGTGACCGACCCGAAGAATCCGCAGGTGGTGAACAACGGCGGGCCGAGCGACGTGCAGGCGCTGGTGAACTCGCTGGGGCAGCTCTCGAAGAGCGAGACGCTGGTGGAGGGTAAGCTTTCGACCGGAGTGACGTTTATCAGCAAGCCTTCGGATATGAATGTGCCGCCGTGGCAGATGGTCTCCTCGCAACTGGGAGGGGTGAGTTTGCGTACGGCGACGTTCTGGGCGAGTCCGCAGATCCCCACGACGACCGACAGCACCGTGCCGGGGTGCTGGGATGAGGCGCTGGGGACGCCGGGGCCAGTCGCGATTGCGACGACGGGGTCATGGCGCGGCAAGACGTTCGACCTGACGGGAACGCCGGGCGGCAACCACGCCAAGATCGGTGTGACCACCAGCGGCACGACGGCGTACTCCATCTTTGGGGATGAGAACCAGCAGGGCCAGTTGGAGACGGACTGCAAGAGCAGCCAGAACGGCCGCGGAGGCACGTTCTATGCGCTGGAGAACCAGGACCTGACGACGAGCATCACGAATCTGATTGCGGGTTCAACCGGCTCGACGACGGCGAGCAAGAGCGCGCCGGCGGCGGCATCGACTGAGTAGGGTCTAGCGTTCGTCTATCGTTCTTCTATCGTTCATCGGCGATGGAGCGAGTGCGGCGGCTGGGGCCGTCGGACTCGACGTGGCCGTCGCGGATGCTGATGACGCGGTGGGCGAAGTCGGCGATGTCGGGCTCGTGCGTGACGAGGACGATGGTGTTGCCTTGACTGTGGAGCTCGTCGAAGAGCGCCATGATCTCGACGGATGTCTTGGAGTCGAGGTTGCCGGTGGGCTCGTCGGCGAGGATGATGCTGGGCGAGTTGACGAGGGCGCGGGCGATGGCGACGCGCTGGCGCTGGCCGCCGGAGAGCTCGTTGGGCTTGTGGTTCATGCGCTCGCCGAGATTCACGGACTCGAGAACAAACTTGGCGCGCTTGATGCGCTCGGCCTGCGGGGTGCCGTTGTAGATGAGGGGCAGCTCCACGTTGTGCAGCGCGGTGGCGCGAGCGAGCAGGTTGAAGGTCTGGAAGACGAAGCCGATCTCCTTGTTACGGATGCGGGCGAGCTCGTCGTCGTTGAGCGCGGAGACGTCATGCCCGTTCAGCCAGTAGCGGCCCTGCGATGGCGAGTCGAGGCAGCCGATGAGGTTCATCAGCGTGGACTTGCCGGAGCCGGAGGGGCCCATGATGGCGACGTACTCATTGTGGCGGATGCGGATGTCCACACCGCGCAGGGCGTGGACGAGCTGGTCGCCCATCTCATAGGTCTTCCAGAGATTGTCGGTGACGATGACGTCGCCGGGGTGGGGGCCGTCCGCATTGGCGCCGATGCGATCCTGCGCGGGTGGTTCGATGAGCGGGGATTCGAGGGACATGGAGTTCTCCGAAGGTGGGGCGGCGACTAGCTGTCGCTGTCGCTGGATGGGGCTACGGCAGCGACGGAGTTGTCGACCTTGACGGCGGTGCCGGCCTTGAGGATACGCAGAGTTTTGTAGGTGCCGGTCACGATCTCATCGCCGGACTTCACGCCGCCGAGGACTTCGATGTCCGTGGTGCCGGTGATGCCGGTGGTGACCGGAACGAAGCGGACACGGCGACGGCCGTCATCCATCACGAGTATGTAGACACCCTGGACGAGCGTGGCGGGCTTGCCGGTGGGCGCGACCGACTCACCGCCTTTGCCGTGATTCTTGAAGAGCGCGTCTTCGGCGCTGGGGTCGCGCTCTACCAGCGCCTGGATGGGGATGGTGAGGGTATCGGGCTTGTGCGCGGTGGTGATCTTGGCGGTGCAGGAGAGGCCCGGGCGCAGATCGTCAGAGACCTGGTCGAGGGTGACGACGACCTTGAAGTCCTTGGCCTCCTCGGTGCCGGTGGTGGACTGCGAGGTGGCGACACCGGTGGTGCGCAGCAGCGCCTGGTCGCCGACCTCGGTGACGTGGCCCTTGAAGATCTTGCCGGGCAGGGCGTCGACCGTGACATCGGCGGACTGGCCGAGGGCGATGTTGACGATGTCGGTCTCGTCGACCTTGACCTCGGCGGTGATGTTGGACATGTCAGCGAGGGTCATCAGCGTGGAGCCCTCGGAGTTTTGAATGCCGAGGACGACGGTTTCGCCCTCGCGGACGGGGATGTTGGTGACGAGACCGTCAAAGGGTGCGCGGGAGACGGTCTTGTCCAGAGCGTCGTAGTTGGCGCGCTGGCTGGCGATGGCCTGGCCCATGTGGCCGCGGGCGGAGTCGGTCTGGGCCTTGGCCTGGGCCACGGCTGCCTTGCGCTGGTCGAGCGTGGCAACGGACATGTCATAGGCTGCGACCTTGGCGTCGTAGTCCTGCTTGGCGATGAGCTGGTCCTGGTAGAGTTCCTTGGCGCGGTTGTAGTCGAGCGTCTTCTGCTCGAGGTCGGCCTTGGCCTCGGCGACGTTGGCTGCGGCGGTGTTCTCGGCGGCGATGTAGGACGTGACGTCCGTCCTGGAGGCGGCGATGGCGGCGGACTGGGCCGAGACGGTGGACTCCGGCTGCACGTTTTCCACAGTCGCGAGGACGTCGCCCTTCTTGACGTGGTCGCCTTCCTTGACGAGGAGGTGGGTGATGCGGCCAAAGGAGGTGGCGCCGACGTTGACGTAGGTCTTGGGTTTAATCTGACCGGTGCCGCTGACCGTGGCGATGAGGTCCTGGCGTCCAGCCTTGGCGGTGGCCACCGCGGTGACGTCAGAGTGACTATGCACAATGGAGCCGACCACGATCAGGACGAGCACCACGGCGCCGAGGGCGATGAATAAGATCTTCTTGTTACGGCTCATGTCAGCTTTCTGCGACGGGCCCTGCTGGCACGCCGACGTGGGGTTTGGAGCCTTGGATTCGATGGACAATACGCAGGGAATGGACTGGAGGTTCCACGCAACTCGATGTGGGAACCAGCCCTGACCGGGGTAGTGACCGATGACCCTCTGATGATACCAGCGACGATAGTCTCCGCCTTGTGTACGCTGGCGGGGAAGACTAGAATAGGGAGGTTGTGAGTCCCCTTGGGGGCAGTTGGGAATCGGGAGTAGGGCTTTATGAAACTTCGCCACATGTTCACCGGAATTGCAGTCTTGATGCTCGCCAGCGTGGTTTCGTCCGCGGCTGGGCAAACCGCTCCAGCGGGTGATACCGCGGCGGCGACCGCTCAGGACAATGGGGGCGTAGTCAAGTCTCCGCCGGTGGCCGAGAAGCCCGATCCGCTGAAGCGCCGCCTGACCGACCGCGAAGAGGCTGACCGCCTGAAGAACACCCGCGCGGAGTTGAAGGGTGAGTACAAGAAGTGGCTGGACGAGGACGTTCGCTGGATTATCACCGACGAGGAAGAGCGGGCGTTCAAGAACCTCGCCAATGATGAGGAGCGCGACCAGTTCATTGAGCAGTTCTGGCTGCGCCGCAATCCGAATCCTGATTCGCCGGAGAACGAGTTCAAGGATGAGCACTATGCCCGCATCGCGTATGCGAATGAGCACTTCGCGGCGGGCAAGCCGGGTTGGATGACGGACCGCGGACATATCTACATCGCCTACGGCAAGCCGGACAACATTGATTCGCATCCCTCGGGCGGAAGCTATGAGCGTCCGATGGAAGAGGGCGGCGGCAACACATCGACCTTCCCGTTTGAGGTGTGGCACTACCGCTATCTCGAAGGCGTGGGCGACAACATCGATATCGAGTTTGTGGATACCTGCATGTGCGGCGACTACCACGCCACCATCGACCGTTCCGAGAAGGATGCGCTGAAGAACGTTCCCGGCGCCGGCGAGACGCTGTACGAGCAGATGGGGCAGGCCACCAAGGCGGACCGTTTCAAGGGCGGCGGGCTCGAGCAGCTCGGTGCGGGGCCCGGTACCCAGAACAATCAGAGCAAGGAGTTTGACCGCATCGACCAGTTTGCGAAGCTCTTCGCTCCGCCGCCGGTGAAGTTTGCCGACCTGGATGAGTTTCTGAGTTCGGCTAAGGTGTTGAACGGCCCGCCGTTCCTCTTTGATGTGCGCACGGACTATGTGAAGCTCACCAACGATACGGTGATGGTGCCGCTGACGCTGCAGATTCGCAATGGCGACATCACCTACAGCAGCAAGGATGGCGATTCGACGGGAACCGTCAACATCCTGGGCCGGGTGAGCAACATCAACCACCGCGTGATCCAGACCTTTGAGGATACGGTGAAGGTGGAGACGCCGACCGACCTGCTGGAGCGCACCAAGAACAACCTCTCGGTCTACTGGAAGGCGCTGCCGCTGCCTCCGGGGCGCTACAAGGTGGAGATCGCGATCAAGGACGTGAATAACGCGGACCATGTGGGCGTGTGGCGGCGCAGCCTGGACGTTCCCAAGTTCGATGAGGACCGGCTGGCATCGTCGTCGCTGATTCTGGCTGACCAGATGGAGCGCGTGCCGAGCAAGGATGTCGGTACGGGCAACTTCGTTATCGGCAATACGAAGCTGCGGCCGCGTGTGCCGCCGTCGATCACGACGCCAGTGACCTTCCACCGGGCGCAGAACCTGAACTTCTGGATGCAGGTGTACAACCTGGGCATCTCCGACAGCACGAAGAAGAACGATGCGACCATCGAGTACCAGATCCTGGACCTGGCGACGAACAAGCAGATTCTGGACTCGCAGGAGTCGGCGCAGAAGCTGAACCCGAACGCCGACCAGTTGACGCTGGAGAAGACGATGCCGCTGGCGAGCCTGGAGCCGGGACGGTACCAGGTGACCATCACGGTGAATGATGTGGCCGGCAAGCAGCAGATATCGCAGAGTGCGCCGTTCATCGTTGAGCAGTAAGGCGGAGCAGTAGGACCGAGTAGTAAGATAGAGAAGTTGAGCAGGGCTGAAGATTTGAACCGCAGCAGGCCAGAGCAGTACACTGAGGCGCAGAGGTCGGAGCGTCGCCCCTGTTCGCTGGGCGACGAGAAGCCAGGTCACGCAGGACCCCACCGCGATGACAGCTTCTTCCAACGGAACCCCCGGCGGGTTGCAGGACGAGCCCAACGGACATTTGGAGAGCCGTAGGCGCGCACAAGAGGGTCTGAGCGCGGTGAAACGAGCTGTACCGAATCTGATGTGGACGATGCTGCTGCTGGCGGCGCTGCCGAGTTTCGCCGCGTCTCCGGATGCTGCCCTCTCCGGTACCGTGCGCGACGTGCATGGGACTCCGCAACTGGGAGCGCTGATTGAACTGATGCGCTCGGACGCCACGACCGTGGCCACCGCATTGAGCGACGATCATGGGCGCTACATCCTGCCATCGGTTCTGCCGGGACGCTATCAACTGCGCGCCACGGCCGCCTTCTTTATTCCAGCGTTGCGCAGCAACATCCATCTGCAACCCGGTGTGCAGGCCGTGGTGAACGTCACCATGAGCACGATGTTCGACGCGGAGAACTGGCTTCCCGCGCAACGCCGCCATGCGGATGAGCCAGCGGATGACTGGAAGTGGGCGCTGCGCTCGACCGCGAACCGGCCGCTGCTGCGGCTGGTGGACCCGGAGACCGGGCTGGCGTTGTCTTCAAGCGCCGAGCAGCCACACCAGATATTTTCAGAGGGACGCATCACGGTGACGAACGGCGATGGGGCCTTTGGCGACGGCGGTATGCACCAGGCCCTGCTGCTGAACCGCACCATGGGCGATGGCGATGGAGCGATGCTGAGCGCCGATCTCGGCGAGGTGCCGATCGGCAGTACGCCCGCGCCCTCGCCGTCCGTGGCGGTGAGCACCGGATATGAGCGGCACACTCCGCTGGGCGGCAGCACGCGCCTAATGGCGAGCTTCCAGTCTCACCCCGAGCTGGTGGATGGCCTTGCC
>Ga0302198_10005884_pt1 | contig 11224 bp, 13 predicted proteins | sample II_Bog_N2_2_FD_193521 | JGI IMG/M metagenome (GOLD analysis project Ga0302198, IMG submission 193521) | Peat permafrost microbial communities from Stordalen Mire near Abisko, Sweden - II_Bog_N2_2 | ecosystem: Environmental > Terrestrial > Soil > Wetlands > Peat | place: Sweden: Abisko... | reverse complement strand
CGAACGTGCATTTCATCGGCCAATTCTTCCTCCTGACATGGTGATTCCTGCCGAGCGATTTGACGACTGTTATCAATCATATTGTGCCTGTATTATGAGCGATAGGCGTATGCTGTATCAATCATGCGTTGGAACTGGCAACTGCCCGACTGGCCGAACTTCACCTGGAATGCCGCTCGTTTTGCGCGGGCAGAGGAGCAATTTATCCTCGGCGGCGGAGTCCTAATCGGTACGGCAAAGCATCTCGGAAGCGCGGAATTGGAACGGCTGACGGTCGATGAGATGAGCGTCGAGGCGCTCACTACGTCGGAAATTGAGGGGGAGATTCTGAATCGGGCTAGTGTCCAATCCTCGATTCAGCGGCAGCTCGGATTGGCCACGGATAGACGACGGGTCACGCCGGCAGAGCAGGGCATAGCCGAATTGATGGTTGGCCTGTACCGAAGCATCCCGACTCCTCTCACTACCAAATTGCTGTTCGAATGGCATGATATGGTGATGGCTGGCCGCAAAGACCTGCGCGACGCCGGGCGCTACCGGACCGGCTCCGAGCCGATGCAGGTGGTCTCGGGGGCGATGTATGCGCCCAAAGTCCACTTCGAGGCGCCGCCGTCCGACCGGGTTCCGGCCGAGATGGAGCGTTTCATCGCGTGGTTCAACCGCACAGCGCCAGGTGGTCCGGAAGCCCTTCCGGCACTCACTCGCGCCGGTCTTGCCCACCTCCACTTCGAGTCAATCCATCCGTTTGAGGACGGAAACGGGCGCATCGGTCGAGCGATCGCAGAGAAGGCGCTCGTTCAGAACTTCGGCCAGACGATTCTGATTGCCTTGGGGGCCACCATCCTCGCCCACCACCGGGACTACTACGACGCGCTCGAGGCTGCCCAGAAGCGCAACGAAGTCACGAAATGGCTTGCCTGGTTCGCCGGAATTGCAATCGAAGGGCAGCTTCGGACGACGGCCCAGGTTGAGTTTCTAATCGACAAAACCAAGCTTTTGCACCAACTCAGAGGCAAGCTCAACAGTCGGCAAGAGAAGGTGATCCTTCGAATGTTTGCGGAAGGGCCGGAAGGCTTCAAGGGCGGACTGAGTGCGGGGAACTACAGCAAAATTGCTGACTCATCTCCTGCGACCACCACGCGAGATCTGACCGACCTCGTTGAGAAGGGCGCCCTAGCCAGAGTTGGGGAGCGGAAGCATACTCGCTACGCGCTCAATCTCCCCCTTAGACCAGTGCCGCGAATCGTGATCGACGAGGATGGCAACATTGCTGGGGGTACTCATCTGCCTCAAATGTAGAGACTTACGTCGAACGGGGAGGCTATTGAGTTATAGTGTCATTCGTCAGGCTGGGACATAGAATGCCGGACCAGAACTGAGCGAGAGAATATGGCGGAAGTCTGTAGCGTTTGTGATGGTTCGGGGCTGCGCATCGTTCAAGAGAATGATCGCCAAGTTGCGCGGCCATGCGAATGCCGTCTCGCCCAACGCGCGGTACGGATGCTGGAGCGAGCGCGGATCCCCAAGCGGTACGAGCATTGCTCACTGGACAGCTATGAGAGCAAGTTCCGCGGTGCGGATAAAACGTTGGCCGCTGCGCACATGCGGGCGCGAAAGTTCGTCGAGGGGTATCCGATTGAAAGCGGCGGCACTGGATTACTCCTCACAGGCTCTATAGGCGTCGGGAAGACGCACCTGGCTGTTGGCATCCTGCAAGCCGTGATCATGGAGCGTGGGGCCTCTGGACTCTTCTGGGATTATCGTGAGTTGCTGAAAGAAGTCCAGAACAGCTACAACCAGAACGTCCAGGCAACCGAGATGGAGATACTTCGCCCGATCTGCAAAGCGGAGGTCCTCGTGCTTGACGAGCTCGGCGCGGCGAAGCCAAGTGAGTGGGTCTGGGATACCGTGGCTCAAGTATTGAATTCGCGGTATAACGACAGGCTCACGACCATCATCACCACCAACTACACGAATACCACTCCGCTGGGCGTAGACCCGGGATCGAACGGACAGATCCGAGCCTCGATGCGCGAGGAAACGCTTGGCGACCGCATCGGCGAGCGCATGCGCTCACGGCTACAGGAGATGTGCGTTGTGGTGGAGATGCATGGCGACGATTTCCGCCAGAAAGTAAAGCGTGCGAGTTTCGCCTAGCTAGGTGCGGCTATGAAAAACTCTGTGAGGTTGTGACCGCTACATTTTTATCGTAAGCGTCCCATTCTTCCCCTCTGGCATGACGTCGGTATGAGCGCGACTATGTGGTCATGGTCGATTCAGCGGGGGTGGTTTCGGAGCGTCGGGTTCGACGGTGGCGTTCGGTGGCTGAGAAGCGCCGGATAGTTGAGTTGACGCAAGAGCCGGGGGCGAGTGTTGCGTTGGTGGCGCGTGCCAACGGGGTGAACGCCAACCAGGTGTTCAAGTGGCGTCGCGCATTGGAGAGAGGCGAACTGGTCGATCCCGTTGAGGCATCGACGGCGTTGCTGCCTGTTACGTTGTCGGCTTTGGCGGTTGAGACGCGGGAGGCCAGTGCGAAGGAAGATCCGACGGCAGGCGGCGCGATTCACATTGAGTTTCCAGGCCGGGCGACGATCAGCGTCGAGTGCGGTGCCGATGCGGTCCTGTTGCGTTCGATTCTGGAGAGCCTGCGCAAGTGATCGAACTTCGCACGGGAACGAGGATATGGATCGCTGCCGGGGTGACCGATCTGCGGCGTGGTTTCAACGGCCTGAGTGCGCAGGTGCAGACGGTGCTGGAGCAGCAGCCGTTCTCCGGCCACGTCTTCATCTTCCGAGGACGCAGAGGTGATCTGATCAAGATGATCTGGTTCGATGGCGACGGCCTGTGCCTGTTTGCCAAGCGATTGGAGCGGGGCCGATTCATCTGGCCGCAGGCTACGGAAGGAACTGTCTGCCTGACTCGTGCGCAGCTTTCGATGCTGCTCGAAGGCATTGATTGGCGCAGACCGGAGAGGACCTGGACGCCGGAGATCGCGGTCTGATTGACCAGCGAGATTCCCCTGTATTCATGCACATTTTGTAGTGCATTCTGATCGCATCGATGGCATACTGCGTTCATGGATCGCGCTCCCTTGCCGAACCTTGATTCGCTGGATCGAGAGGCATTGCTGGCGCTGATCGTTGCGCATCAAGAGGAGCTTCGGTCTCATGAAGACGAGCTGCGATCGCTTCAGGCTGAGCTTGAGTCCCATCGCCAGACACTCTCCCAGCAAGAGGAGCAACTGCGTTCCAACGGCGAGCAGATTGAGCATCTGAAGTTGGTCATCGAGAAGCTGAAGCGCAGGATGTTCGGCGTCAAGAGCGAGAAGATGGTCCTTCAGCTCGAACAGCTCGAACTCCATCTCGAAGAACTGGAGTCCACGCAGGCCGAGATGGAAGCCGCTGTCGATCGCGTGGCCCCGGCTCGGGAACCCAAGACGAGATCCCGGCGCAAGCCGCTGCCTGAACATCTGCCGCGCGAAGTGGTGACGCACGGCGTTTCTGGCGACTGCTGTCCCGACTGCGGCGGCCAGTTGCGCCAGTTCGGCGAGGATGTCTCCGAGCAACTGGAGTACATCCCCGACAGCTTCAAGGTCATCCGCCACGTGCGGCCCAAGTTCGCCTGCAACGGTTGTGACCGCGTGGTGGAAGCGCCTGCACCATCGCGCCCGATCGAACGCGGTCTTGCCGGACCCGGGCTGTTGGCCCACGTGCTGGTTTCGAAGTTCAGCGATTATGTTGGCTTCGTGATTATGTGACGCTCGGCCTTAGGAAGGGCGTAAACAGAGGGCCTTTCGGAGCCGAACGTCACATAACTGCGGGCTAGATTTGAGCAAGGAAGGACATGAGATCGGGGTCGTCGCCCCAGCGTTTTAGCGATCGTTTGCTCTTCACTGCGCACAAGCCAAGAGCTTTCGCTTTCATCTCAAGATCAGTTTCAGCGTAGATGTTGGTGGTGTTGATAGAGACGTGGCCGAGCCAGGCGCGGATGGTATTGATGTCGACACCTGCACGAAGAAGATGCGTCGCGGTCGTATGGCGGATGGTGTGAGGGCCGATCCGTTTCTTGTGCATGTCCGGCACACAGCTCATGGCGGCCTGCGCATATCGCGTCACGATCTCATGGATGCCGAAGCGTGTGAGCGGCTCCGAGCGACGATTGAGGAACACGCGCTCCTTGCCATCCCGCCCGGCAACGAGGTTCTTGAGCGTCACGGTTGTGGATACCCAGAGCGGACAGGTACGAACCTTTCCGCCTTTGCCGTGAAGACACACCGAAGACAACGTACCATCCGCGCCGCTGTGCAGGCTGAGATCTTCGATGCACAGTTTTGAAGCTTCTTCTGCCCGTGCTCCCGAGTTGTACAGAAAAAGCAGTAGTGCTCGATCCCGGCAGCCGAGTTTTGTGACCGCACTGGGGGCCTCCAGTAAAGCGTCGATCTCCGGCTTCTCGAGATAACAGACTGGTTTGGGGGCTGAACGCTTGGACCTGACTGCGCGCAGTTTAGCGCACCAGTCCAGATACTCAGGGCAGCGTTCTGCGATGAAGCCGGCTAGTGCATGGATGGCGGCCAGGCGCTGGTTGCGGCTGGAGACGCTGCATTTTCGCTTCTCTTCGATGTGCCGCAGGAAGGCGCGCAGCAGGTCCGCATCGATGTCGGGGATGAGCAGCTCATCTACTTTCTTATGTGCCTTAGTGGCAGTGAACACCACCAGTAGGCGGATCGCATCGCGATAGCTCTGTTGAGTATTACGGGCCAGATTCCGCTCCCCGACGAGGTATTCCATCAGGAAACGCCTGATCCACGACCCGAGGGCCTCTCTATTGTTCATGGCGCCCTCCATAAACGTAGTCCTGGAAACGACGGTTGGCTTCGGCCAGCAACTCCGGTGTCATGGTCAGGTAACACTGGGTCGAGTGCAGATCGACATGGCCAAGATAGGTGGAGAGAGCCGACAGAAGGACCTGCACGTTCGCACCAGTCCTATACCATTCCGTTAGCCTGTGGACGGCGAACGTGTGCCGCAGGTCATGAAGGCGCGGCTGACGAGAACCCGCGTCGCTGCGGCCGACTCCCGCAAGGATGCACAGCCGGCGGAAGTTGGCGTCTACCGTAGAGTGGCCGAGGCGCTTATGCTGCCTTGACTGGAAAAAAGGCTGGTAGTGCTGGTTCCATCTTTCCGGCGTGGCCAGATACCTCCGAAGGACCCCGACCACATCGCTTCCCAGAGGAACAAGTCTAGACTTGTAGAACTTTGTCCCGCGGATGGTGATCACGCCGTAGTCGAGATCCACGTCAGCCAGGCGCAACCGCAGCGCCTCACCCACCCGCATACCCGTTCCGTAGAGGAACAACAGCAGGGTGCGAAGCGTAGTTGCGGATGTTCGGCACGACGAACGTCGCTGACAACGAGGCACTGCATCCAACATCAGCCGAAGCTCCCGACGGGAGTAGATATATGGAACGAAGGTCTGCGTGTACTTGGGAGTTGCCAGCGGCATCGGAACAGTTTTGAGCTTTCCACGGCACCGCCAGTACTCGAAAAAGTCCCGCAATACCCCGTATTTTCGTCGCCACGCTGCCGGTCCAGTTTGCGGCACATCCAGGAACTGCTTCACTTCCGTCGACGTGATCGCCGGGAGCCACATCTTGCCGTATCGACGGCAGAACGCGCGAAGCGCAACAGCTGGGCTCTCGAACTTCTGGCCAGTTGTCCGCCGGTGTAGTACATACTTTTCGACTGCCGCCGCGAGTTTCATAGCAGGCCTCCCAGATCGAAGTCCGCCACGCGGCGCAACTGTTGCAGGTGAACCTTGGCATAGATCCTGGTGGAGTTGGAGTCACGATGCCCCAACAGATCCCCGATCTCCTTCAGGGATGCTCCTTGCTCCAACAAATGAGTGGCACACGCATGTCGCAGACAGTGCGGCCCGCGCCGCCGGCATTGGATGCCAGCCGCGTCGATTCTTAAACTCGTTATGCGCCAGAGGCTACTTTGTCCGATGCTGCGGTACGGAGGATTCAGCGTGAGGAACAGATTTCGGCAGGAAGTCTGTGGACGCGCCTTTCGGATGTATTCCAGGATGGCGTCGCCCACCTCACGTTGCAGTGGATATTTCTGTACGCCCCCGCGCTTGGAGTGGTTCACCGTGAACGTCTCCAACCGCCAGTCGAAGTCGGTCAAGAGCAGGCGGGATATCTCCCCGCTGCGCAATCCGTAAACCGTCAGGAGCAACAAGACGGCTCTGGCGCGCAGGGCAGCGGCACTGTTCCCCTTTACACCTTTGAGTAGCTGCTGTACCTGCTTCCATCGCGGCCCCTCGGGTAACCCTTCATGCGCATATAACCTGGGCGAAATGATGCCTGCCGCGACGCCGGGCTTGCACCAGCCGTGCTGCTCGGCGTAACTGAAGAAGGAACGTAACGAGTTGGCGTAACCGCATGCTGACTTGCGACTCCAACCGTTCGCTCCCTTGAAAATTAGGAAATCGTCCACATCACTGAGCCGTACAGCAGTCAACGTGCGATGCCGTTTGGAGAACCATTTCAGAAACAGGGATATCTTGCGCCGGTGCGACAGCACTGTCAGCGCCGACAGCCCTTTTTCTTCCGTCATCCATTTCGCAAAGTCATCGATCTCACTTGCGAATCGCATGCGCGGAATAGGTGGCTGTTTCAGCACGCCCGCGAAGCGCAGCCACTTCTTCGCTACATAGATGAAGTAGCTTGCCGAGGCTTTATAGGAATGTGCGAGGGGATTCGCGCGCTGTTTCCGTGTCCAACATTTCGCTGCTTTTTCGATTTCATCGATCCACACATCACGCAGCGCCGTCAGTCTCAGCGACCTGATGACATTCAGCAATTGCCACGACACACTGCGCGCAGCCGGAAGGCTCGTGCCTTGCCGAAGCAAGTGTTCCAGAAACGCTTCTCGCTCCCGAAGTAGGGGCGCTTGCTCCTGACGGGCGATGTAAAACGGCTCTTTCATCCGTAACAGAGTTCTCAGCATAATCCGGGATCTCCTTTTCATCCCGGATCAGGCTAAGACTGTCAAAGATCCAACAACAATTTCGTTATGTTGTCTTCAGATTCGCAAAACACCTCATCTAAGCCCCAACACCGCAGCATCACAACATAATCGCGAAGCCAACATAATCAGCGTTATGTGGTGCACCACATAATGCCGATCATCTTCCTCTCTATCGCCAGTCGGAGATCTATGCCCGCCAGGGAGTAGCGATCGAGCGTTCCACGCTGGCGGGCTGGGTCGGTGGAGCAAGCGAGTTGCTCTCTCCGCTGGTGGATGCGATACAGAAGCACGTACTCGCAGGCGACAAGCTTCATGCCGACGATACCCCGATCCCGGGCGGTGCTTGCGCCCGGCAGTGGCAAGACCAGGACCGGTAGGCTCTGGACTTATGTGCGGGACGATAGACCCGCGGGCGAAGATACCGCTCCAGCCGTCTGGTTCGCGTACTCGGAGGATCGCAAGGGCGAGCATCCACGGCAGCATCTGAAGGACTTCAAGGGCGGCCTTCAGGCAGACGCTTATGCCGGGTTCCACCATCTGTACGGCGATGGCGACATCTATGAGGTCGCCTGCTGGGCGCACGCACGGCGCAAGTTCCACGAGATCCATGCCATCCACGCATCACCCACAACCACCGAGGCACTGGCCAGGATCGGAGCTCTTTACGGGATCGAAGATGAGATCCGCGGCAAGCCTGCCGATCTCAGACTGACCATCCGCCAGGCGCGGGCCAGGCCTTCGCTTGACGACTTGCGCGAGTGGATGGAGAAGTCCCTCCGCTCCCTGTCCAGGAAGAGCGAAACCGCAGCTGCGATCCGGTACGCGCTGTCGCGCTGGCGTGCCCTCACGCGTTACACAGGCGATGGACGGCTGGAGATCGACAACAGTGCTGCCGAACGGGCGCTGCGTGCCGTCGCGCTGGGACGGAAGAACTATTTATTCGTAGGCTCCGATTGCGGCGGTGAGCGTGCCGCTGCCATCTACAGCCTCATCGGATCAGCGAAGCTGAACGGCCTCGACCCGGAGCTCTACCTTCGCACTGTCCTGGCCCAGATCGCCGACCATCCCGTCAGTCGCATCGAGCAGCTCCTGCCATGGAACCTCGCTGCATCTCTTAAGACCTACTCTGCCCAGGCCGCTTAACCACACTCGACAGGTGTCCACTAAAAATAAGTGGACACTTCAAGACAAGACTCACCCGATCCAATCAAGAGGGGAATCCCGCACGCTTACTTTTTATCTACATCGATGTAGCTGTAAAAGACAGATGCGCTAGCCAAACGCAGCGCATCGTATTGAGGTCTTAATGAGGTGTGTTGGTCGGGGCGGTCCGATTCGAACGGACGACCCTCTGCTCCCAAAACAGGTCACACCGCTTATTGTAGTCTGTTGAAATCGAGTGTAAATAAGTGATTTTGATTGAATATCTTACCGCACAGTTCGCTGTCCTTATTGATCCTTGCGGCTCTTGAGTGCTTTGACCGCTACGATTTCGTCTACAGTCAGACTTCCTCTCTTGGAGACCCCAGGATTGCGTCGCAGACCTCGCGCGCGGGATATCGATCGAACTCGCTGCCGAGGTTTGATCGTAATTGCGACATCCTTCCCAAGCAAGAGCAGAAACTGCATCAGCTTTTCCATCGAAAACCTCGACAGCCGGCCGCAAAGCAGGGCCGAAATCTTCGGCTGGTCTACGCCCAGAACCTCAGCGGCCTGCACTTGTGTCAGGCGGCGTTTCAGAAGGATTGCGCCGATCTTCTGGGCCAGTTCCGCCTTTGCCAGCATCTCTTCCGCATCAGCAAATCCCAGATCGGCAAAGACGTTGCCGCTGCCCTCGATATAATCTCGCTTAGCCATTTTGTTTCTCCCGCAATTCATGTAATTCTTTGGCCCGTCTGAGCCGGTTCTTGACCAGCTCCATCTCGGTCTTCGGCGTAGCAATACCTGTCTTCGACTTCTTCTGAAAGGCATGGAGGACGTACACCCTGCCTGCCAGTCTGACCGTGTAAACCGCCCGAAACGTATCGCCCCGATGGTCTGACACAACCTCCAGAACTCCTGCCCCAAATCCGTTCAGGGGCTTCGCCTTGATGTGTTTCTTGCCCGTCTGGGCTTGGAAGAGTGCGAATCCAAGTTCGTCCTTCACGTCTTCGGGAAAGCCTTGCAGCATCTCCAGCGAATCGCCCATCCAAATGAGCGGCTTTGGCCCGAATTGCGCTTCCGAGAACATTCTGGGTTCAGGATATGCCATTACGGGCATATTCGCAATTGTTCGGAACTAACGAATTTCATCTACAGGCGGCTGATTCCTTCCAGTATGATCGAGGCATGGCTGTGGTCCACATCTCGCGCAAGGAAGCCGCCAACGACTTCGACGGCCTCATAGCGCGTGCGTGTAGAGGCGACGAGATTCTTATCGAATCCGATGAGAGTGTTGTCGCTCGGCTGCTGCCTGGTGAAGGACCGCGTCCGCGTCTGCTCTCCGAATCGTTGCGGATTCTAGTAGACCGAGGCTCCGCCGTAACACTGGACGCCGACTTTGGGCGCGATCTTGAAGAGGTCATCAATAGCCATCGCGAGCCGCTGAATCCACCCGCATGGGACTGATTCTGGATTCGAGCGTGGTGATTGCCGCCGAGCGTCGCGGCGATACGCCGGCACAGTTGGTGGCGCGGATTGCCGCCTTGGCCGGGGACCAGGAGGCGGCCCTTTCTGCGGTCGGGCTCACCGAGTTGGTGCATGGAATCTACCGCGCAGATACGGCGGAGCGACGCATCCACCGCCAGCAATTTGTAGAGGAGCTTCGGGCGGGCTTGACCGTATTTCCCTACACCGACCAAACCGCGTTGCTCGCGGGGAGGATCGACGGGGAGCAGACGGCCAAAGGTGTCGTGATCCCGTTTCCCGATCTGCTGATTGGTGCCACGGCGCTTTCGCTCGGGTTCGCTGTCTTGACTTCGAACGTGAGGCATTTCAGCCTGATCCCCGACTTGAAGGTTGTTTCGATCTGACCAGCCGGGCCGCTGTAAAGACCCACAATTCCAACCGGATTTGCACCGCAGTAGCTCTGGTAGAACAGCCACATGTCCCGAACGCTGAGACTTGTCTTCGGATACCTGGTTCGCATTGCGCGCTCTCGCCACTACCTGCTTCTTGAAAATCTCGCCCTGCGTCAACAACTCGGCGTTCTGAAGCAAAAGCACCCTCGGCCTCGGTTTGCTGTGCCCGATAAGTTGGTTTGGTGATCTTGCGGAGTTTCTGGGCGGGATGGAAGTATGCGCTGGTCCTCATACAGCCCGACACTGTGGTTCGATGGCACCGGGCAGGATTCAAGCTCTATTGGACGTGGCTGTCGCGGCATCGGAAGCGTGTGGGCAGAAGATATGTCAGCAGGGAACTGCGTGAGTTGATCTTCCGCATGGTGGCCGAGAACCTGACCTGGGGTGCGCCGCGGATTCATGGTGAGTTGAAGATGCTCGGCTTCGATATCTCCGAGCGGACGGTCCTGCGCTGGATGAGGAAGGCGCCCAGATCCCCGGAACCTGTGAAACGATGGGCGACCTTTCTGAGTAACCACAGAGAAGCGATTGCTGCGATGGACTTCTTCACTGTGCCGACGCTGACTTTCGGTGTGCTCCACTGCTTCTTCGTCATCTCCCATGACCGGCGGCGCATTCTGCACTGGAATGTGACCAGGCATCCGACGAACGCATGGGTTGCCCAGCAACTGCGCGAGGCCTTTCCGTATGACCCGGCAGTCAAATATCTCATCTTCGACCGGGCGACGAACTTCAGCGGGGAAGTCATCGACACGGTGAAGAGCTTCGGCATCAAGCCGAAGCGCACCAGCTTTCGCAGTCCGTGGCAGAACGGTGTCGCGGAGCGCTTCGTCGGCAACTGCCGCAGAGACCTGCTCGATCACGTCATCGTGCTCAATGAGCGGCATTTGAAACGTCTGATGGGCGAGTACGTCCTCTACTACCACGACGACCGGACTCACCTCGGTTTGGATAAGCAAACCCCGGCGGGACGCGAGGCGGTGGCCAGCAGTGGTGACGGTGGCAAGGTCATTTCGATACCGAGGCTCGGTGGACTGCATCATCGTTACGATCTGGCTGCGTAAGTGTTGGGTTCGACTTCCTGCAACAAATTCACACAAAGAGCCACAGGAGAGGTGTGTCCGCTGACTTGCG
>Ga0302198_10005856_pt1 | contig 11258 bp, 9 predicted proteins | sample II_Bog_N2_2_FD_193521 | JGI IMG/M metagenome (GOLD analysis project Ga0302198, IMG submission 193521) | Peat permafrost microbial communities from Stordalen Mire near Abisko, Sweden - II_Bog_N2_2 | ecosystem: Environmental > Terrestrial > Soil > Wetlands > Peat | place: Sweden: Abisko, Stordalen... | reverse complement strand
TGGGCGTCGTTGAGTCGACGGGAGGCACGTTGAACCCGTGCACTGTCAGCGGTATGTCAGGTTTGTCCGATGCGACGAACCCAGCGTCTCTTCGCCATCGCCGAGTACCTTCGCGGCCGCCGCACCGGCGTCACGGCCGAGGTCCTCGCCGAGCGGTTCGAGGTCACCGTCCGCACGATCTACCGCGACCTGGACGCGCTTCGGGACGCCTCGCTGCCTGTCGGGGCCGAGCGAGGCCGCGGAGGCGGCTACGCGCTCGATCGGAGCTACAGCCTGCCTCCCGTGAACTTCACGGCGCGCGAGGCGGCCCTTCTCGTGGCGCTGGGTCGCCACGCCATCGCGACGCGGCTGCTCCCGTTCACGGACACCGTGGAGTCGGGGCTCGACAAGCTACGCTCCGCTCTCTCGATGTCCGCGCAACGTGAGCTCCTCGCGCGCCTCCGCGAGCTCCTGTTCCTCGGTGTACCGTCCTTGCCGTGCAAGAGCTCGGTCCGCAAGGCGGTCGAGCGCGCCTGGTTCGAGCAGCAGCCGCTTCGCATCACGTACGTCGACGGCGACCACGTACAGACGACGCGGCGCGTCCGCATCGAGGCGGTGGTCATGGATCGGCACGAGACGCGCCTCGACGCGGTCGACCTAGGGACGCAGGAGCGGCGCCACTTCCGGCTCGACCGCATCGCGCATGCCACGGTATGTCGGCCCGGGGCGCCGGATTGTCCCTGAGGGGCTCGCCCTCCCGGTGCTCCCGGCCATGCGAGTCCTCCAATAGCGTCAGATCGCTCCCAGAAAGCTCCGATGACGAACAGAATGCACCCTGCCGCAGGCGGGCCCGAGGTCTGGGCCGTCGACTGGACGTCCCTCGAAGGGGCGTACGGCCCGAGCGATGGCAGCGGCATGTCGGAGAGCTCGGACGTTGCCGAGACTCTCGTGGCGCTCCGGGCACGCAGCTATGACGAGGACGAGCTCGAAGAGGCGCTCACCCTCCGCTTCGGACACGGCGAGCATCAGGGGACGGCGGGGCCGATGGAAGCGCCGGCCCGTGCCCGCCGGGCCACTGCGGGTTGGAGCTCGTCTCCGACCTCTCGAGCTCGACGGACCTCGATTGCATCCCGATCTTCATCGCGATCGACGCCAGACTCCGGCTTCGTCTACGCATGGGTCGACGGCATGCTCAGGCGCGTCGACCCCGTCACGATGGTCAGCACGCCGCTGACGACCGCCGATTCCCTGACGTTCAGCGCCAGCTACGCCTACTGGATCGATGGCGCGTCGGTGCTTCGTTCGACGAAGACCGGCGTGTTCACTCCCGAGATGCTCGGGACGTTGAGCGCGACATACCTGGCGGACGGCGCCGTCCTACAACTCGCCGCGACCGACGACTTCGTCGTCTTCACTAACGGCGGTCTCACGGTGTATGGCGCGTCGACGATGGCACCCTTCGTCCCGATGGCGCTCGGCAGCGTCCCTGCGAGCGCCACGGCGGCAGGCCCGCCGCAGATCGACGGCGACGAGATCTACATGCAGTGCGTGAACCCGAGCTCGGACACTGCGGTGGACATCTACCGCCTCCCCTGAGCAGCGGCCCGCCCAGCTGCTCGTCACGGGGCAGGAGCTCTCCTCCACGCTCGTGTTCGCCTCGGCGTACGTCTACTGGGGAACGAACGGGATCATCGTGCGCAAAGCCGAGCGACGCCTCGACCGCACCGGCTCGTGGACGAGGGGGAATGGCAGACCTTCGAGGGTCGATGCCGTGACCGACGAGCGTCAGCACGGCATCGGCGGCTCGGAGACGGAGCCTCGTCGTCCGCGCTGTCCGACGAGGGGCAAGGTCGAGACGATGGAGGACTCGCTGACGATCGAGATCGTGGGCGACCGTAAGGGGCACTTCCATGCCGCGTGCGTGGCGCGTGTGCACTCGCGAGGGGACCTTATCGGCCGACGCCGTGCTCGCGGGCGTTCGCCTCCGTCGTCGTCGTCTCGGCCAACGGCTCACGCGCGCAGCAAACGTTCGCTCACCTCCCAGAGGCGCTCTGCCGCATGCGGATCGATCGAGCTCGACGACACCTCGGAGGGGATGCTGTCGGCCGTGAGGGGCGTCAGCTCGTCGTCAATCCGCGAGATGTCGTTGTCTTTCAGATAAACACCGCCAAGCCCGTCGAGCAGCGGGCTCGTGGCCGCGAACACGATCGTACTGATACCCTGCGCGAGCGTCTTCTTTCCGTGCTCCGGGTCGATGATCGGCTTTCCGGACTCATCGAGCAGCCCCATGGATCGTAGCGCCTCGGGCGCCACCGTGGTGTTCGCGTGGATGATGACGCCCGGATGGACGGCATAGCCGCGAATCTTCTCCGCCTTCCAGCGGCGATCCAGTTCCACGGCGAAGAGCACGTTGGCCTTTTTCACCTGCGCGTACGCGGCTGTCGGCGAATAGTCCGCGGCGAAGTGCAGGTCGTCCCAGCGGATCTGGCCGAAGCGCTGCGCCCCAGAAGACACGTTCACGACCCGCGCTCCACCCGCGGCGCGCAGAGCCGGAAGGAGGGCCAGGGTGAGCTGGAAGTGACCGAGATGACCGGTCGCAAATTGCTGCTCGTAGCCTCGTGAATCACGAACGACCTCCTTTGACGGCTTCGACGTCGCGTTGTTGATGAGGACGTGAAGCGGACGTCCCGACTCGAGCCAGCGCGACGCGAACCCCGAGACAGATACCGGGTCGGCGAGATCGTCCTCCTCGACCCGAGCGACATCGACGTGGCTCCCTCCGCGGGGCCTGGGGCCCCGTGGCGTCGTCCTCCGAGCGACGGGGCGTCCCAGGCCCGTCACACGTTTCGCCTCTTGAACGCGGCTCGCGTCGAGCACGACGTCACCGTGTCTGCGTCGCCGAGCGGAGGGATCGTCGCGACACCCCCGGGGTATACGCTGGTCCGCCCGGACGGTCTCGTCGATCTCCCGCTCGATTATTGGTGGGTCTACCGCCACCTCGACGAGGGGCGACTTCGCGTCGATCCGACAGGTGTCCAGGTCGACATCGGCCTCTACCGTGGCCGGCGCCCGCACGTCGAGCTCGGCCATCTCACGGTGGGCATCCCCGCACGGAACATACTCCGCGCCGAGGTAGTCGTGAGTCGGGACCGCGTGGTCGGAGGCGTGCTCGTGGGAGTCGGCGGCCTCGAGCTCGGAGGTCTCGCGGCCTGCATCGCGTCGGCCTACAGCCAGCCGCCGCATCCGGAACCTGCTGTCGCGTACAGCGTTTTTCCAGCGCTCGGCGCGGTTGGGGTTGCGTTCCTCGGGTTCGGGGTCTGGGCGCTTCTGGCGCCCGAGAAACATGTTCCGATTCCAATACCCGTGGAGTAGTCGGCCGGATTGAGCGATCGCGTCGATCCTCCCGGCTGCCGCTGCGCTCGCCGAGCACCTCGTGTGCGACGTAGGATACGCTCGCGCGGTGAGCACCTCCAGACGCCGCGCAGCGGCCGCGACCTCTCTCGTCCTCGTTCTCGCCGCGTGCAGCACCAGCGGAGGGACCAGGGGCGACGGTGGGTCCGCCCTTCGCACGGACGCCGGAAGGACCGATGCGGGTCACGAGAGCGACGCATCGGTGAAGAAGGAGGCGAGCTCCGGGTCGGGCAGCGGCTCGAGCAGCGGTAGCGTTACGGAGAGCGCCGGGGATGCGGGCTCGGGCAGCGGTTCGGCGAACGGCCCCACGTTCGGTGGCTGCCCGCTCTTCTCCCCGACGTACGCCTACAACCAGAACGTGTCGCAGCTCTCGCCCGACCCGAGCTCGGCGACGTACATCGCGAGCTTGAAGAGCCTCGCTCCCGCCATCGCCGCAGAGTTCCCGGGCGGAGAATTCTACAACATCGTGCCGAGCACTCAGCCACTCGTCCCGGTCGCGACGTCTTCCGCATACGGTTTCCTCCCGGATGGCGGCTTCTTCTACCTCATCGACGGCGGGCTCACGTCGGTGACCGCGCCCATCCCCTCCGACGTCGTCTACGAGAACATGACGACCCCCAACGCGGACCATCACATGATGGTGCTGCAGCAAGGGTCTTGCGTCCTCTACGAGCTCTACGCGGCGAACCCGTCGAGCGCGACGACCGGTTGGGACATCATGGTCGAGTGGAACCTTCACGGTAGCCCGGAGATCCCGGCGAGCCTCGACATCGGCAGCACGACGCAGGCCGGGACGCCTCTCCTGCCAGGCGTCATCTGGCCCGTCGACGTCGCCGCCGGCGAGATCAATCACGCCATCGATATCGTACTGGCGAGCGCCGCCATCATGCCGTGCGCCTACGTTCCGCCGGCGTCCACCGTCCGCTACAGCGGCGCTCCCGCAGGCCAGGGCATACCCTACGGCGCGCGGCTCCGGCTCAAGTCGAGCTTCGACAGCTCCAGCTTTACTGGCACGCAGGCCAAGGTCGTTGTCACGTCGCTCCAGAAGTTCGGGATGATCCCCACCGACGCGAGCGGCGAGGCCAGGAACGTCTTCCGCCTCGGCCAGAGCCCGGACGGCGGCACCCTCGATCAGACTGACATGAGCCAGCTCGACGTCCTGACCTGGGACGACTTCGACGTCATGCCCCTCGGCACCATCATCACTCCCCCCGGTTGCCAGTAGCAGGAGCCTGAGGAGGCACATTCGTGAGCTACCAGAAAGACCGAAAGGTTCAGCCTCTCCCGACGTCGCCTCCTCGTACTGGGGACGGCGCTTGTGCTTCCGGCAGGGTGCGTCCACTGGCACTAGATCCGCGAGATGAACCTCGGCGCCATCGAGCCGGTCAGGTGCTGCTCCTCGGGCGCATCCGGATCACGGCCGTCAACGAGGACCGCACGGGGACGCGTTCATCCGCACCAACCCCTCCGACGACGAACTGCTCCTCCCGCCGGAAAGTCAAGTTGCGTGGGTCGTCCGCTGGCCCGTCGGCAGCGACATCCGGCTCTGCGGCGTGAGTTTCGCCAACGGTCGGCTCTCCGGCGGTCTCTCTGTCCTCGCGCCCGCTGAAGTGCGTGCGCCGATCGTCTACTTCGGGACGATCCACCTCGAGATGATCCGCGCCGTGACCAGCAACCGGGAGCGCCCTCGGGTGGATCAGCTCGGCAAGCAGATCGTCGACGAGCACCAGCGCGACATGGCAGCCTTCGTGGCGCAAAACCCCCGCCCGCGAGGCGGAAGTATTACAACGTGCTCCGCGGCACGTTCTTCGAGGCTCCAGAGTATAATAGGACTTAGCCGGAGCCAGGTCACCCGAAGCGGGCCGCTGTCGCCTCTGAATTCAGGAGTGCGTGCAGCTACACGTCAGAAACCCGGACTCGGCGGACGGGTCGCACGCAGCGGGGACCGCAGGCGCACCGTCACCCGTATCGCCGCACGTCGCAGGATTGGTCTCCGCGCAAAAGTCTCCATTTTGATAGTATTCGAAGGTAGCGGTCGCGCACGCGAAGCCGGCGCCGAGCCCTGCACACGACGACGCGCACGTCTCGGTGTTCACCTCCATCGCGGTGATGATCGTCGTGCACTGACCGCTGGTGCACCCCGAGGCCGAGCCCGAACACTCGACTCCGCAGGCGCCGCAGTTGTCGGTGTCGCTCTGCAGATCCACGCACTGCCCATCGCACATGGTGGCGTAATCCGTCGGACAGGTACAGATCCCCCCGGAGCAGCTCGTATCGCACGTCATGTCGCACGAACCGCAGTTGTTGCTGTCGGAGCGCAGGTCCACGCATCCGGTGTCGCAGACGCTCTCGCCGGCGATAGGGCAGGAGCACACCCCGCCCGCGCACGCGGTGCCCTGCGCGCACGTCGTACCGCAGCCTCCGCAGTTGAACGCGTCTGTTTGCATGTCGACACACCGAGTGCCGCACACCGTCTGTTCGTCGGGGCACCCGCACGCGCCATTCGCGGGACAATAGCCGGTGCAGCATGACGTGCCAGACGTGCAGCTCTGGCCCGTCGAGATGCACACGCAGGAGTTTCCGTCGCACACGGGCGCGGCTCCAGAGCAGTCCAGGTCCGACTGGCAGAGCGGACACGAGCGGTCGTGCGCCGAGTCTTCTCGCTCGGTCGCGAGACCGGCGGCGCACGCCGTGCCGCATTCAGCGGCCGTGGCGCTCGTCTGCCAGCAGCTGCCGGACGGGCCATACGCGGCGAGGATTGCAGCCTGACCGCTCGGCTCCACGATCCCCATGCAGTTGACGTAGAGAGAGCACACCGCGCTGGGGGAGCTCGCAGGGCCGGAGGGCCCATCGGCGACAGCAGTGCAGTCATCGGCCTGCTGCAACGTCAGAAGGTCGGCGGCGCACGCCTCGGTGACGCTCGCCTCGACATACGAGTTGCACGCTTGCGCGGCCGGGCCGTCGAGGCTTGCGCAGCACGTCGCGAGCGCGGCGCAGCTCGAAGCCGTGCCTTCGCCGCCGCCGCTGCACGCGAAGCAGGTAGAGAGCGCCACCACGGCGAGCATGCATTTCCACCAGGACATGCGCCCGAGCTAACCCGGCGATGCGCCACACGCACCCGATAGTTTCTCCCAGGCTCACCTCTCCCGCCAGCGAGGAGCTCGACGTCGCGGCGTGAGGCTGTCAGGGGTGTGCGCGCGTGACCCTGTACTGCACTCCTTCCTTCAACGGAGAAGTGCGCGTCAGCAACCAGCTCGCGTCGACCTCCTCCACTTCGGCTGGCGTCTTCCCCTCGTCACCCGCCCAGCACGCGTGCACGAAGACCGAGCCATCGGCCAAGGCGGACGCAACGATGGCATGGAGGCGTTCTCGCGAGCCCCGCTCCGCAAGGTACTTTTCCCGCTCGCTGTCGAGGAGCGCTCCGACGAGCGGCGCGAGCTCCGCCTCGTCGTCGAACCCCTGCCACTCGACGTCGCTCGAGTTGAAGCCGCAACCGCACCCTTCGTGCGACCCGATGTACGTGACGCACTGGGACGGCACCCGTCGGCGAATCGCGACCGCTGGAGGGCCGGCGTCTCTGTACGGGCTCTCGCACGGGGCCGCGGCGACTGGACGCTCGGTCCCTACCCAGACCATCAGGCACACGTCGCCATACTATCGGCCTCCTGCACAATGGCCAGGGAACTGGTCCGCGCACGCGGGTATCGCCAGCAGGCCGCACCAGCGCGCGCGTTCGGCGTGTTGACGACACGTTCCCCGCACGGTCGTCGTTCAGTCGACCTGGGCGTCGTAGGTCGAATACCCGTCCGACGACAGCGCGACATTCCCCACCGGCGTGCTCGTGTACCAGGTCGCCGTCCGGTCGGCGCTCACCTGGCAGCCCCCCGCTTCGAACGCGGAGAAGAGGCTCGCGTCGACGGTGAGCGACCCTTGCGCGTCCGGGACGACACAGACCACGTCGTAGGCGTTCCCGGACTCGAGGGAGATCACCATCGTCTGGGCGTTCGGGTCCGGCACCCAGGTGAGCGTCAGCCCCTGCTTCGCGGAGAACGTCGCGGGCACCTGAACGACGGGCGGGACGAGGGACGGCCCGGACACGACGAAGGACCCGATGGGCTCGGTCACGCTCGAGCGGATGACGTCGCCAGGCTTCCAGAGCTGCACGAGGGCGGTGTCGGGTGGCGCGTCCCCGCCGGTGTCCGTGAGCACGAAAGGGCCTGCTGTCGTGCCCGCCGTCACGTCGGTGAGCGTCACGCTGCCTGGGGTCGGAATCGGAGGGGGGGAGCCTGCGTCCGGCGATTGCAGCAAGAGCGGCGGCGGGATGGGCGGGGGGTAGACGACGCACGGCCCGACGACCGCGCTTCCGGCTTCGGGGGGGTTGAGAGGTTGAATGTCGACCTCGACCTGCGTCAGAAGCGTCGCTCCGAGCGGTTCGGTCGCCATGTAGAGCTCGGCGACGACGTTCTGAGAATTCGCGCTCGTCGCGCCTGTCGCGCTTGTGGCGTTCGCGCTGGTCGTCTCGCTGCCGGATCCGCTGCCGATGGCAGCCGAGCGGCTGGCGGACACGCCCGCGGACGAGCTCGAGGACATGCTCGCGGAGGAGCTCGAGCTCTCGCCGATGCTCGCGACGTCGGTGGCGACGTCGCCGCACGCGACGAGAAGGGTGAACGCAGGAAGGAGGGCCGCCGGTGGGAGCAGACGCATGATGGTTCACCGCCCAACGCAACCCCTGTGCCGCACGGGCGGGGACCGAAGGCTGCGGAAGCCGCGGGAATCACGAACATGTGTGCCAGACCGAGTGGCACAGGCGCGACGTCCGAGGCGGGATTCGGTCCCCGCTGCCCGCACCGCGCGGCTGGTGAGGAAAGAGCAGCGTGGGTATTGTACTCGAGGCTGGTTGGTCCTCGCTGCGCCCCGCGGCGTCGCCGCCGTTACAGCGTGCAGTAGCCGGGAAAGCTCGATGGCAAGCCGTTCACGTACGGCGAAGGGGAGACACCGAAACCGTTCGCCTGGAAGAAGAGCGCGACGCTCGGCGCGGCGTCGGTGGGGATCACGTGACCTCCTCCGTGGTCGCATATCGCGGCGAAGTGACCCGAGCCCTTCAGCGTAGAGTAATACGTCTGACTCGCCGCCTGGAAGTCGACTCCGTCGATGTCGTCGGTCGACCCACCGTCGAAGATGAACGCCGCGAACTTGTTCGCGGGGTTCTCGATCGTGGGCGTGAAGCCCGGCGGCATCCCGCCCGAATAGGTCGCGACGCTCGCGAGGTACCCCGATCGCAGGAAGCTGAACGCGGTGGTTTGCAGCGCACCAGCGCTCATGCCCATCGAGTGAATGTGGCTAGTGTCGATGTCCGTATTCTTCGCGGCGCACGCGACGATCTCGTCGGCGACCAGGAAGTCGTCGAGCTTGGGGCTGCCGTTGACGATGAACCACTCGAACTCCCCCGCGGTCGGGTCGGCGACGGGGGCGACGACGATGCCGCCGGCGGCCTCGATGCTGTCGATCGTGGCCCCGAGCGAGTACGCCGCCTCGGCCGTGACACTGCCCGTCGCGTACCAGTAGAAGATGAGCGGCCCGTGCAGCGTTTGCGCGGCGGATGACATGTAGATCTGCGCCTGGCGGGCGGGGATCCCGGCCGGGGAGAACGTGACCATCCCGTTCGCGAACGCCGGGCACGTACCCGTAGGCTCGGGGATGGCCACGGCCGACGTGCTCATCATCGATGGCGCCGCGTCGCTCCCTTGCGGCGGCGCGGCGGCGTCGGGCGAGCCCGGCATCGACGACGACCCCGTGTCGCTACGAGTCCCGGAGTCTCTTGCCCCGCCCGTGGCGATTGTGCCGGCGTCCGTGCCGCTGTGTGTCGGTACGGTCGCGGGCGCGTCCGGAGGCTCGCCCGCGTCCACAGCGGCGCCGAGCATGCTCGCGGACGGGGAGGCAGAGCCGCATGCGGCGACGAAAAGGAGCGGGAGGGGAGACCAGGGGCTACGCATCGCCTGGACCGTAGCAACGGACGCCGGGTCGTAAAGCGAGGCTGATGCGACAAATGTCACTCTGGCGCGAACGTCTCTGCCGGCGGCCGAGCGCGCGAAATCGCCCGGCTCACCGATGCAGTTCCAGCCACCGGGCCTCGGCCACGAGCCCGTTGATGCTTACGAAGGGGTCTCCGGGATAGTCATCGAGAAACGCTCTGGCGCTATCCGTCAGGCAGAGGCTTTCGGCGAGGGCCCTCCGCCCTGATTCCTCGAGTCCGGCATTGTAGAGCCTCAGCACTTGGAGCCTCGAGAAGGCGGAGGAAGTCGCGAGCATCGTTGCGCCATCATCGCCACAGCTCGTGCACGACAGGTCGAGCTCGGTGAGTTGCGAAGCGAGGGCCGACTCCCCGAGCGGCGCGAGCGCGTGTCCGTCGAGTCGGCGATTGAAAGCGAGGTAGAGCGCGGTGAGTCGCGGCCACGAGGTGCTGCCGCGTCGTGCGAGAAGCTCGATGTCGCCTCCGTCGAGGTCGACATGACTGAGGTCGAGTGCGCGGAGGTTGCCCAGATGCGGGGACTCCAAGAGCGCCGTGACGCCCGCTCTCGCGAAACGATTGCCGCTTACGTCGAGCGCAACGAGCGAACGGACGCCCGCTCGCGCCACGATGGCCGCGACGCCCGGCGCGCGGAGCGCGTTGCCGGCTTGGCTCTGCCCGATACGCAGAACCGACAGACCGTCGAGCAGGCCCGTTTCGGCCAACGCTATTGCGCCGTCGTCGCGAATCCCGTTGCCCCCAAGCTCCAGCCAGCGAAGGTTACCCGCGCAAGCTGCGTGACCGAGCGCACCCAGGAGCTTCGCTGATAGCTGTCCAGCGAAGCAGAAGTTCATCCTCAAGCTTCGCAGGTGCGGGAGATGGTTCCTGAGCGCCGCGATCACGGACGCCCCCAGCTCCTCCCAGGAGAAAGAGAGCGCACGAAGTCGAGTGAGGTGGGGCGAAGCAATCAGGGCGCGAGCCCCCGAGGGACGCAGCCCGGTGCCATGAAACGAGAGCTCGACGAGCGACGAAACGCGTCGCGACTCGGCAAGGGCCAGAGCGACAGGGTTCGAAGCCGCTGTCCCTCCGGTCGCAAGCTCGTCTCCCGTCACTTCGAGCACGTCGACGTGGGCGAGCGACGCGTCTGACGTGAAGCGGGCGAGCTCCTTGAGATGCTGCCAATGGAGGCATCGCCGGAAGGGGCGGAGCGCAAGAAGGCCGTCTTCCACGCGTGGCTCGAGGCCGACGGTACGGGCCTGGTGAAACAACGAGACGAGCGACGGGGCGAGCTCGGCCTTCGGCGTGGTGCCGAGGAGTTGCCAGAGCTCTACGTCCTGTTGCGCGAGCCACCCGCGATACGCTTGCCTCGCGGTCTCGTCGATGCCCGCGTCAATCATCGCGAGGGCGCGTCGCCGACGCTCAGCGACGAGCCGCGGCGTTGTCTTCGTGCGTGGCGCCGCGACCCTTTCGATTCGAGCGTCCTCGGCAAGGTCGAGCGCGCCACCTCCGGCCGTGATGATTTCGGTCGTTCCCTCATCGTGGACGACGAGCACCCTCCGCCCCGACGGAGAGAGCGTCACGGCTCTGATCTTGTGCCCTAACTGGCACCGACTGGTCGCTCCGTCGCGACTCGTGGCGATCAGCTCCAGGGGTGCGTCGTCACCAAACGCCTCTCGCGTGACGCCCGCCCACTCGCTCGCGTCACTCGAGACAACAACCATCGCCATGCCGGGAACGTCGTCGACCGCGGCGATCGGGCCGGCAGGCAGCGCGATGGTGCCGGCACATCCTGGACCAAACTGGGACGCGAAGGCTGCGACCCGTCCGTTGACACCGAAGGTCTTGCGCGTCGAAGGTGCTG
>Ga0302198_10005849_pt1 | contig 11265 bp, 10 predicted proteins | sample II_Bog_N2_2_FD_193521 | JGI IMG/M metagenome (GOLD analysis project Ga0302198, IMG submission 193521) | Peat permafrost microbial communities from Stordalen Mire near Abisko, Sweden - II_Bog_N2_2 | ecosystem: Environmental > Terrestrial > Soil > Wetlands > Peat | place: Sweden: Abisko... | reverse complement strand
AAGGACTTATTCAGCTGAAAGAGCAGGTTTCAGGGTTCCCATGGGTTGATGACGGGAACGCCCGCGGCGAGGAACGGCGCGGTGTCGCGCGTTGCCACGGCGAATCCGTGTACCGAGGCAATCGCAGCAACTTGGCAGTCGGCCATTGAGATGGAATAACCCTTTGCCCCGGCTCGGCTCCCCAGAAGAGCAAAGGCAACCGCTGCTTCCCGGTCAAAGGGAAGAAATCGATCTCCGAAAAGCCTTGTTTGCAACCCGCGCATGTCTTGCTCCATGCCATGCTTTCGCTTACCTGCCGGGAGCAACGCGATTCCGATCAGGACTTCCGACAAGACGGTTGCAGTGAGATAGAGCGTCTCCGGGTCCTGCGCGTCAAGCCATCGGGTGACCGCTTGGTCAGGGAGGGGTTTCAATGGTTCGGAGATGACGTTGGTATCGAGAACAATCATTCGAATATTGCCGGTTCGGCTGGCCTGGGATCACGCTTGTAGTTGAGTTCGATGCCGCCATATTTGCGCCCAAAGGCAGCCAGTTCCGAGCCGATTTTGAGCCGCGGCTTCGGCGAGATAGTGTCCTGGAGAATCTGGCGAATTTCAGCCTCTGTGCTCCGCCCGTTGCGGGCAGCGCGCAATTTCAGGGCGCGATGGGTCTTCTCCGGAATGTTGCGGACTGTCACTGCGGCCATAGTTTTGTTACTCCTTCGGCTTCATCTGCAATGATAGCATTTTGCAGGCAATGATATCAAGTCGGAAGGGTGTTCAGATTGCCAGCAGTGCGATGACGGCCACGGCGGCGCCGATGAGAAGACTGCCGCGGTTAGTCAATGCGAAGACGAAGGGATCTTCGTCGAGCTCGCCGCGCGAGGCCAGCAACCAGATGCGGCAGAGCCAGAGAATCATCAGCGGCATAATGAGCCACAGCAATTGTGCATGGCGATAAAGCGCGACCACGTCGCTCGAGCTGATGTAGATGGCGAAGACCATCACTGCCGCGAAGGCGCTGGCAGTGCCGAAACTCCGCAACTGATCGGTATCGGCCACCAGATAGCCTCGCCCGTTGCGCGGCGACAATCCACTGGTGCGCAAATTCTGCAGCTCAGCAAAACGCTTGACAATGGCCAGAGAGAAAAACAGAAATACTGAAAAGCCGGCGAGCCAATGCGAGATGTGCGATCCAGTTGCGGCGCTGCCGGCGAACAGGCGCAAGGTGTAGAGGCCGGAGAGCACCAGCACATCGACGAGCGCGATCCGCTTCAGGAACCAGGAATAGGCGAGCGTCGTCGCGAGATAGAGCAGCAGCCATCCGGAGAAGGCCACGGGAAGCAGGCGCGCTCCAAAAAACGCCAAAAATAGAAAGACGGCCACCATGCAGACACCGGCAACGGGCGGGAGATCGCCGGCGGCAAAGGGGCGCGCGAGCTTTCGCGGATGATGGCGGTCGGCCTCAATATCAAACAGGTCGTTGATGATGTAGGCCGACGAAGCCGTGAGGCCGAAACAGAAAAAGGCGAGGAGCGCGCTCAGCAGGCTGCTGGCGAAGCCTACGTGCGGGTGTGCCAGCAACAGAGGCAGAAAGATGAGCAGGTTCTTTGCCCACTGATGCACGCGCATGGCTCTGAACGCAGTCGAGAAGGAACCGGCGCCTTCATCGAATATGCGCGCTGGGCGAATGCCACGCAGGCGCATTCTGAGACGCAGGCGCAGGCTGGGATTGGCCACCATGATTTCAGCCGCGTGGGCCAGCATGGGCAAATCGGGCGTGTCGTTGCCGATATAGCCGTACTCGCCGCCGCCGAATTGGCTGCGCACGCGATCCAGCTTGTGGGTTCCCGTCAGGTTGACTTGGCCGTCGCTGCCCAAAACGCCGGTAAAGATACCGAGATGCGCGGCGACCCGCTCGGCCAACCGCACGTCCGCTCCGGTTACGAGATAGAGTGCACGGCCACGCGCGCGTTCTTCGTGAAGATACTGCAACAGGGTGCGGTTGTAGGGCAGATGCGCGACGTCGAGCGAGACATGAGAGGTGACGAATTCCTTGAAGGCAGCCTTGCCGTGCAGCAGGCGCCCCGGCAGAGTGAGCAACATTGCCGGATGCGTGCGCGCCAGCACCAGCAGCGAGTCCACAAGAGTGTCGGACTTGACCAGGGTTCCGTCGAGATCGACACAGAGAGGGCAGAATGTGTGCGATGCAGGTACCGGAGGTGAAATAGCCGGCATCAGATCGAGACCTCGCAGAGAATATCTGGAACGTCCATTGGCGGAGCGGCGCTATCGAGTCGCGTTGCATAGCCGTAAACACGAGCAACTGCAACGCCGGTGCCGAACTCCGGGTGGCTCATTTGCACATGCTGAAAGCTCCCCGTAGGACTTGCGTCCATCATACAGATCCCGCGGGAGCCCTGTTTGAAACAACGGGAACAAAAGTGTTCGAACTCTGTGAAGAACGCGCGATGTTTGCTGCAATGAGGAGCACCAATGCGACATAAAGAAAGCTGAGGTCGCGGAGTTCGCCGGGAAGACAAAAAAGAAAATACAGAGGTACGTTGATCATGGCCGCAATTTGCGCGTGGCGTTTCATGTATGCGGGCAGCAGGCCCCAGCCGCGCCAAGTCGTCCAAGCCACTAAGGCCAGGAAGATTGGATTGCAGGCGGGAGGCAGCAGGAGGCCATAGGTTACTTCGCTGGGGTAGAGCCAGGTACCGACATTGAGAAAATAGAAAAACTGCTCTCGAAGATGAATCTCGACTACTCCGCCGGGGTTGAATCGAAATCGAAGATGGAGCCAAAAGAACACCGCCGAGGAAGCGGCGATCATGGCCCCCAGCCGCAAGAGCGACTGGCGAATCGAAGCGCGCGTGCGAAGGAGAGGGTAAAGAGATGGGAGAAAGAGAAAAAACGACTCCTTGTTCAAAGTAGCAAGCGCTACTACCGGAAGCAGAAACCAGCCATCGAAACGAAGCGCCATCCACGCCGCGAGAGCAAGAAAGGCAAGCTCGGGAAAGTCATACATGTACCCCCCGAACGACATAAGAAATGGAAAGAGAAGGATAAAAATAACCGACGAGAGTGCGGCGACCGTGGGAGGCACACCAACTGTTCTGCACAGTTGGTACAACAAGCAAAGCGCGATCCAGGCGGATAAGAGATCGAGCACGTAGACGGTGATATAGCGAATAAAATAGGCCCGGCTTTGCGCGGTAGGCGATGTCAGAACTTCAAGTTGCAATCTTCTTTCCAGGTCGCTCTTTGTGTACAGCTTATCCTTGAGGCTATCGGGGACCCTGGAATCAATCCAATTCGCAATCAAGGGAAGCAATTGGCGATAGACATACGGGCGATGCGCGCTACCCTCCATCATAGAGACAAAGTCTGCAGGGGGGCAGTAGATGTAGAGGCTGTTGGTAATACCTGGCTCTCGAAAATGCCATTTCTGGAAGAAACCATGGAAGGAAACGGCAGAGATGATGAAGAAAACAAGGAGGAGACAAAGAGCAGAATAGATGTCACGATCTTCGAACTTGGACCTTGGGGACTTCGGCAAACTCAGGTCCATTTGTGTTTACCCCAACAGGATGCCAGGCTTATCGATGACGAGGAACTCGGCCGAACGGACAGCCGCAAATAGGCCATCACCAGACAGAAAAACAAAGGCAGGGAAATTGGTGGAGCTGAGCGGGATCGAACCGCTGGCCTCCTCGTTGCGAACGAGGCGCTCTCCCAGCTGAGCTACAGCCCCACAGTGGCTTCATTTATCTTAGCAGCGAGGCAGAAAATGGGAAAGAGCGGCGGCCGGAGGCAAGACGCCGGCTGAAACCGCGGAAAACCATTGCGGGATCGAATCAAATTGGACGCGCACAGGCGCGGAAGTTGGAGGGGACATGACGAACTTAGCTACTGGCGACAGTCCGGAATGCTGGCCTGCGCTGCCGCTCGATTCCTGGCGCGAGACCTGCGCCACGCTGCATATGTGGACCCAGATTGTGGGCAAGGTGCGGATGCGGCTGACGCCGCTCGTCAATCACTGGTGGAATGTTCCTCTTTATGTGACCCCGCGCGGGCTTACGACGTCGAATATTCCCTACGGCACGCGGTCGATCGAGATTCGTTTCGATTTTCTCGCCGGTCGGCTGGTGCTGGAGTGCAGCGATGGACTGGTGAAGGAACTGCCACTGCGGCCCATGACGGTTGCGGATTTCTACCGGGACTTCATGGCGATGCTCAAGTCGGCGGGCGTCGAAGTGAGCATCTGGCGCATGCCGGTCGAGATCCCCGATCCCATCCCCTTCGACGAGGACCGCGTGCACGCGGCGTACGACGCCGAGCGGGTGAAGACTTTCTGGTGCATCCTGCGTTCGGTGGATGCGGTCTTCCACCAGTTTCGTGCGGGATTCATCGGCAAAGTGAGCCCGGTGCATTTCTTTTGGGGAAGTTTCGACCTGGCGGTGACGCGTTTTTCCGGCCGGACGGCCCCGGAGCGGCCGGGCGCCGACAGCATCACGCGCGAAGCTTATTCGCACGAGGTGAGCAGCGTGGGATTCTGGCCGGGCACGGGCGATATGAGCGGTCCGGCGTTCTATTCGTATGCCGCGCCGGAGCCGCAGGGATTCAAGGAAGCGCGTGTGCGTCCGGATGCAGCGCGCTATGACGCGACGCTGGGGGAATTCCTGCTTGACTACGACGCAGTGCGGAATGCGGAATCGCCGAGCACAGAGCTGTTCGCATTTTGCCAAAGCACCTACGATGCCGCGGCAGAGTTGGGCAAATGGGATCGGCAGTTGCTGGAACGGGATGGCCGCGAATAAACGAGGCGGGGTCTCTTTTCGAGCACGACTCCACGCTGTATGCAATTAACAGCCGCCATACGCTTCGCAGTTTCTGCAGCTATGCGCCTTTCTTTCGGATCCAATGAGGGAAGAGCGGGTCGAGGAAAAAGTAGTTGCCCTTATAGCGATCGAGAATGTCCCTGGAATCGAGCGTTTGAAGCGCTTTCTGTACCGTGGACGCCGGGCCGAGACGAAAATCTTCGCGAATGTTTTGTGAATAGATTTGAGCCGAACCGCGAATTGCCAGCGCCTGAAGAGCCGCGCGCTGGCGCGACGAGAGTTGCTGCCAGAGCGTCTCGTAGTAGTCCGACTGCCCTGTGACGAGGCTCGCGACGACGGCCTCCACGTCGGATCTGCCTAGCTGACGTTTGTCCCTCAGTTCCGCATCGTCCCAAAGCTCGTGCGCAATCCGCTGCACATCGTAAGGAATCAGATCGGCGCTTCGCAGTAGAGCATCCATTCCGTCGTCGTCGAGGTTTCTGCCTCTTTTGCGGAATTGCCGGACAATGAACTCCTTCCAGTCGGAGGCGGCGATCTTATCGAGAAACATCAGGGGTCCGGCCTTGTGAAACGGCCGCTTCGAAGAAAGCATCTCCTGCATCAGGGACGGCTGAGAGCCGGCAAAGATGTATCCCACTTCTCTTTGCCTCTGCACCTGATTGCGCAGCACATCTTCGACTGACCCTCCGTCGAATTGTGCGATCTGCTGGAATTCATCGAGACAGATTGCCATGCGAAAACCGGCGTTTTTAGTCAGTTCCCCAGGAAGAGCAAAGACTTCGGGCGCGATGGGATCGGGATTGTATGCCGCGCCCCGGCCCAGCGAAATGCCGACTTCGCCGGTATTCATATTGAAGGTGACTTCGGGTTTTACCTGACTGGCGAAGCGCGTAACCCAGTTTTTCACGCGGTGCCACGGACCCGCGGCGCGCAGCACCCTTTCGGCAAATTTCTCGAGGAATTGCGCGTAGCCGGAGTAGTCGCTCACGGTCAAGCTGACGGTGCGTATATGGCGCTTCTTGAGTCTAAGCAAAGCCAGAGCGACCAGTGAGCTCTTGCCAAAGCGCCGGGGAGACAGCAGGAAGATCTTCTGGCCGTCGGCCAAGTCGCGAACAAGCTGGTCGAGTTCGCTTGTGCGATTGACGAAATCCGCGTCATCGACGATCTCGCCATAGACAAACGGGTTTTCCAGGGATTGCGACATACGCTAAATAGCGTAACGCCGAATAGCGTAATAATCAAGAGCTACTACGCCAAAGGGCGTAACGCCAAACAGCGTAACACGAGAACTTGGCTGCGAAGAATGGCGGATCGACGCGCAGGGCGATGCAGACTTACGGCGGCCACGGCACGCGAGAGAAAGCAAGGCCGGGGACGATGCCCCGGCCTTTTGATCGCTCCTGGTGAAACTAGACCACCTAGAGCCCAGAGCTGAGCCTAGCTAGAAAATGCAACACCTCTGTAATGAGCCCGCTACTGAATCGATCCGCGCTCCGGAGGTGTTTGAAGCGGGTGCGGCTCAATCTGAGGCTCACCCTCCACCTCCCATTTTGTCGATTCGCTCTTGCCTAGCTCAATCGCCGCCTTCACGATTTTCTCGACATCGAGCTTCATCCCTTCACCTTCGTCGTTCGGCCGCATTAATTCTTCTGTGATGGGAACGGAGACATGGACTGCCTCCGCTGTCGTGCGACGCAAACGAAAAGAGATAGAAAGTGAGCGTGCCTGCATATCGTTCTTACAACTGGTTCATGTTGGCCAGGAATTCGGCGTTGTTGCGCACTTTCTCCAGGCGGCTGATCAACAGCTCCATAGCTTCAACCGGTGAAAGTGGATTAGCACACGGCGCAGGATGAAGACGCGCTGCAAGTCTTCCTTGGGAATGAGCAGCTCTTCTTTTCGCGTACCGCTGCGCTGAATGTCGATGGCCGGGAAGACGCGCTTGTCGACCAGCTTGCGGTCGAGAATGATTTCCATGTTGCCGGTGCCCTTGAACTCTTCGAAGATGACTTCGTCCATGCGCGAGCCGGTGTCAACGAGTGCGGTGGCGATGATGGTGAGCGAGCCGCCTTCCTCGATGTTGCGGGCCGCGCCGAAGAAGCGCTTGGGCCGCTGGAGGGCGTTGGAGTCGACGCCGCCCGAGAGGACCTTGCCCGATGGCGGAACGATGGTGTTGTAGGCGCGCGCCAGGCGAGTGATGGAGTCGAGCAGAATGACGACGTCGCGCTTGTGCTCGACGAGGCGCTTGGCCTTTTCGATGACCATCTCAGCCACCTGTACGTGGCGGGCGGCGGGCTCGTCAAATGTCGAACTGATGACTTCGCCCTTTACCGAGCGCTGCATGTCGGTGACTTCCTCGGGGCGCTCGTCGATCAGCAAAACGATCAGCACCACTTCGGGATGATTCGTGGTCACGGAGTTCGCGATGGACTGCAGCAGCATGGTCTTGCCGGTGCGTGGCGGGGCGACGATGAGGCCGCGCTGGCCCTTGCCGACAGGAGTGAGCAGATCCATCACGCGGCCGCTGATGCCCTCGCGCACGGTCTCCATCTTGATACGCTCCTGCGGGTAGAGCGGCGTCAGGTTGTCAAAGAGAATCTTGTTGCGCGTCTCTTCGGGCGACTCGAAGTTGATGGCTTCAATCTTGACCAGCGCGAAATACTTCTCGCCTTCATGGGGCGGGCGCACGTTGCCGCTGATCGAATCACCGGTCTTGAGATCGAATTTGCGAATCTGCGAAGGCGACACGTAAATGTCGTCCGGTCCCGGCAGATAGTTGTAGTCCGGAGAACGGAGGAAGCCGTAGCCGTCGGGGAGGATTTCAAGGACGCCCTCAGCGAAGATGTGGCCTTCCTTTTCGCTTTGTGCCTGGAGGATCTTGAAGATCAGATCCTGCTTGCGGAGTCCGCTGGTCCCGGGAATCTCAAGGGAGCGGGCAATGCGGCTTAATTCAGTAATGTTTTTTTCTTTGAGTTCTGCGATGGTCATGTTCACCTGCGTGAAGGTGGGATGTGTAGGGTGGGATACAGAGGGGAGAAGTACTCCGGAGGAGAAGATACGACAGGCATTGAGAAATTCAACCTGCGCAAACCAGCCTGAATTCCAGGCTCCCAGCGTACCAAACGTACCTGACGTGACAGAGTGGCTGTAAGGCCCTGCAAATTCTAAAGGGAAACTGGCCCTGATCCTTTGCCTGACTTCACTTTACAAGAGACGCTTGGCGCCGTTAGGCCGCCCGGCGTCTTTCTACCGGTTGGGCCGCTGGCGCCTCTTCGGGCGTCTTGCTCTCTGGATTAGCCGTCTCAAAGCGGCACAAAACCTCGTTTGTCGTGTCTTGCAGCCGCGTATTGGGCTTGTGAAGCTTCCGAGTTGCTTTGCTCGCCAGTTGACAGAGTTGGTAGCGATTGTTCACATGCGAGAGCGCTTTGAAAACAAGATCAGAACGCATTGCTTATCTCCTTATTCTTCAAATCCCTGCACAGGAGAAATCTCAGTTGACCGCCCGTGCAGTAGAGGGGAACCATTACAATCGAGGGCTACCCCAAATTGCCGCTTCCATCTCTTAGACGCACCCTATACGCCTCCAAATTCAAAATCTTGGTGGCGATTGCACTTATGAAATGGATGCCATACCGTAGCGGATTGCAGTTTGCGCCTCGAACACCCGAGTGCCTGCATGGCCTTTTCGGGAGCTCCAAATGCGCACCCAAGGCATCAAGGGAGCACCTGCTCTTAGTTTGATGCTGGAAATGTGCTGATGGGCACACCCGGCCGCAAATACGCAACCTGCCCTCTATGGATGGCTGTGAAAGAGAATATAACCATCCTCCGCTGGGGTCAATAGTTATTTCGTGCCATGGGAAGGACTATTCCGGCGCCACGGGGGATCGGTACCCGCAGAGCGCGCAACCGATGCATGTATTCGTTATAACTTGTGTTTTATTAGTTAGTTACGAGGTGGACTTGCGGATTCCCAAATCTGCATAGGTTACACTCCCGGCGCGTGAAAGTCCCGGCAAAACGGTAGTAACTTAAGAGTGAACCCTTCTGGTTACCTGAACTTGGGGCGTCAGGCATTACCCGGTCTTACTCGAAGCGCTCCAGGGACGTCCATCGGGATCGGAGAGGAGCAGGTACCCATCCTCATCGCAACCGCAGAAAGGGCGTCTCGCGGTCCTGTCGCGGTTGGGAGAGGCGATGATTTCATCCAAGCGGAAAAAACCCACCAGAAGGAGCCCCACGAAGGGAATCGCAACCAGAAGGTTCTCCCAGCCGGATTGCAGGATGGCATCTTGCACTTGAGACTCCAGATGCTGCGGCGCTGCGGTGTTAATTTCTTCAGTCTATTGGGTTATCGCCCAAAATTAGGAAACGTTCATAATCCAAGGTAACCACCATGTTGGAGAGCGAGTGAATTGGTTGCAGCGATCTCCGGGTGCTGGCGGACCCGAAATGGCGGGAGCTAAGCCCAGTAGCTGCGGTCGAGCGTGCGGTATTGAATGGCCTCGGCGAGGTGAGCGACGGTGAGGGATTCGACGCCTTCCAGATCCGCAATGGTGCGTGCCACTTTCAGAATGCGATCGTGGGCGCGCGCGGTGAGCCCCTGCTGCTGCATGGCGCGCTCCAACAGTTTTTCAGCGTCGGCGCCGAGTTCGCAGTGGGCGCGAATCTGCCGCGTGCTCATCTGCGCGTTGGCGTAGATTTTTTCGCCGTGCTTTTTGAAGCGCTGGTGTTGGCGCTCGCGCGCCGCCATCACGCGGGCGCGAATATGCGCCGATCCCTCAGCCGCCGCGCCGCCGCGCAGCTCCTTGTATTGAACCGCGGGAACTTCAATGTGAATGTCGATGCGGTCGAGCAAGGGGCCGGAGATTTTGGCCACGTAGCGCTGGATCATGGGCGGCGTGCACAGGCACTCGCGCGATTTGTCGTTGAAGAAGCCGCAGGGGCAGGGATTCATGGCTGCGGCCAACATGAAGCGCGCGGGGAAACTGAGCGACATGGAGGCGCGCGCGATGGTGACGGTGTGATCCTCGAGCGGCTGGCGCAGGACTTCGAGAACGTTACGCGGGAATTCGGGCAGCTCGTCGAGAAACAGCAAACCGTTATGCGCCAGAGAAACCTCGCCGGGGCGCGGCACAACGCCGCCGCCGATGAGTCCGGCGTCGGAGATGGTGTGGTGCGGCGCGCGAAAGGGGCGCTGGGTGACGAGCCCCGCGCCGGCTTCGAGCACGCCGGCGACGGAGTGGATCTTGGTGGTTTCGAGAGCCTCTTCAAACGAGAGAGAAGCCAGGATCGAGGGCAGCCTCTTGGCGAGCATGGTTTTGCCGGAGCCGGGCGGCCCGATCATGAGAATGTTGTGGCTGCCGGCCGCGGCCACTTCGAGAGCGCGCTTGGCGGTCTGCTGGCCGCGCACATCGCTGAAGTCGACGCTGAATTGCTCAAGCTTGCCGAGTAAATCCGCCGCGACCACGCGGTAGGGCTCGCGCTGGATGACACCAACCACAGATGTGTTGAGCAGCTCGAGCACGTCCAGCAGCGAGGAAACTGGGTAGACGTTGACGCCTTCGACGACCGCGGCCTCGGCGGCGTTGGCCGCGGGCAGAATCAGGTTTGCAATGCCTTTTTCGCGGGCCAGAATAGCTACCGGCAACATGCCGGGAATGGGGCGGACACCACCATCGAGACCGAGCTCGCCGACCATGAGGAAGCGGCTGAGGTCGTTGGTGCGCAAAGCGCCATACGCACCCAAAATGCCGACGGCGATGGGCAGATCGAAGCCGGAGCCCTCTTTCTTGATGTCGGCGGGAGCGAGGTTGATGGTGATAAAAGTGGGCGGGATGAGGTAGCCGGAGTTTTTGATGGCGGCGCGCACGCGATCGCGGCTCTCGCGCACTGCGGCGTCGGGCAGGCCTACGGTGTGGAAGTGATCTTGATCGGAAACGACGCCGCTGTAGTCGACTTCGACGTCAATAAGATTGGCGTCGATGCCGTAAACTGCCGCGCTAAGAGCTTTAAAGAGCATGGCGGTGTGCGATGAACACCGCAGAAGCAAGGAAAAAAGCCGTGCAAATGGGGATTGATGGCAATCCCGTGTTTCTCAAGAACTTTAAGACGTAGTGTTTCCTTAGAACATACTACACGCGGGTTGAGATTGCATCTTCCGGCCGCTGAAGGGTCGCTGGAGATGCGGTCGGCGGTGTGGAATGGTGTACACTTTCCGCGATTTCGCAAAGAGGTGAAACGCCGTGCTGAGATGGATCGCGGGGATGTGCTTGTGCGTAGTAATTGCGTGCCCGGTATGGGCCGGGCACGCGACAGTGAACGAAGTCGGACAGGCAAACGAACTCTACAAGGCGGGCAAGAAGCTGGAGGCTTTGCCGCTCTATGAAGATCTGGCAAAGACATACCCCGACGAGATGATTTATCAGGAGCGGCTGGCCTCG
>Ga0302198_10005813_pt1 | contig 11317 bp, 10 predicted proteins | sample II_Bog_N2_2_FD_193521 | JGI IMG/M metagenome (GOLD analysis project Ga0302198, IMG submission 193521) | Peat permafrost microbial communities from Stordalen Mire near Abisko, Sweden - II_Bog_N2_2 | ecosystem: Environmental > Terrestrial > Soil > Wetlands > Peat | place: Sweden: Abisko... | reverse complement strand
GGTGATCCTCGAGGCTTACACCGACCCGAACGTGCCGCCCTTGCCGCCGCACATCACGCTGGAGGAAGCCGTCCATTTCATGACCATGACCGGGACCGAGCCTGAGCTGGCGTCGGTGCTGAAGAACAGCGTCAAGGAGCTGATCGCCACCTTCGTTCCCGGCAAGCACTGACCATGCGCGGCACCCTCAAGCGACCGCCCCCGGCGTCCGACCTTGAGTTAGCGCCGCACGCCGCCGTCGAGGCGGCGCGAGGGCTGAACCGGGCCGCCAGTATGCTGGCCGGATCGGTGCTGATGGACAGCGCGGTTGAGCACTATCGCGGCTCCTTCCACAACAAGGCCATGTACGCGCCTCTGGTGAGTTCGGCCTTGTCTCTGCTGGCCGGTCTCCACGGCCACGCCGACCATCGGGCCAGACCCCACCCGGCGCGAGATGTGGTGTTCGCCACCGCGGCGCTGGTGGGCCTGCTCGGGACCGGCGCGCACCTTTACAATATCGCCAAGAAGCCAGGCGGGTTCAGGCTGCAGAACCTGTTCTACGCCGCGCCGATCGGCGCGCCCGCCGCGCTCATACTGTCGGGCCTGCTCGGATTCCTGGCCGAGCGGACGCGGGACAACCCGCCGGATGCGCCGCCGACAGTAGCCGGCATGCCGGCGGGCCGGTTTCTGGCCGCGACCACGAGCCTGGGCCTGCTGGGCACGGTTGGAGAGGCGGGTCTGCTGCATTGTCGCGGCGCCTATCAGAACCCGTTCATGTACCTCCCGGTGACCCTTCCCCCGGTCGCCGCCGCGCTTCTCGGCAGGGCCGCCGTCGACGCCGACCGCGATCAACGGCCGCTCACCCGAAGCCTCCTGCGCCTTACGGCCGTTCTCGGCTTTGTCGGTGCGGGGTTTCACATCATCGGCGTCGGGCGCGGCATGGGCGGCTGGAGGAATTGGCGACAGACCATGGTTGACGGTCCCCCGATCCCCGCGCCGCCGTCGTTCACCGGCCTGGCGCTGGCGGGGCTGGCCGCCCTCGGTCTCCTGGAAGGCCGCCGCCGATGAAGCCGCGTTACCCAGGATACGATGTCGAGGCCAAGCGCGACACGCCGTCGTGGAACCAAGTAACCCGGGAGGCGATCGACAGGCGCCTGGCGGTCCCCCGCGCGCCGCGCTTCTTTAGCCCAGACGAATGGACGATCCTGGAGGCGATCTGCAACCGGATCCTGCCGCAGCCTGCCGATCGACCCAAGGTCCCGCTTCCGGCCTACGTCGATCAGAAGCTGGCTGAGAATATCCAGGATGGCTACCGATACGCGGTTCTTCCGCCCCAGGGCGAGGCCTGGCGGCGGGGGCTCAGGGCGCTCGATGACGCGGCCAAGAGGGCGTTTGGCGGTCCGTTTCACACCCTGCTGCCCGAACGGCAGGACGAAATTCTGCGGCGGGCTCAATCGGGCGCGCTCACCGCAGACGCTTGGGGCGACATGCCGTCCAAGGCGTTTTTCGAGCACCGGCTGATCCCCGACATCACCCATGCCTATTACGCCACCCCGACCGCCTGGAACGAGATCGGCTTTGGCGGCCCGGCGAGTCCCCGGGGGTATGTGCGCATGGCGCTGAACCGCCGCGATCCGTGGGAAGCTATCGAGGCCCAGCCAGACGACGAGGCCGAGGCGGAGCGGGACAACCGCCGTGTCCGCTGATCCTTTCGCAGCCCCCCGCGCCGCAGGCGGACGCGCGCCGGACGTCATGCGACCCGGCGGCTGGCTGGAGATGCGGGAATACCCCGAGGACGAGCCGGTGGACTTTGTGGTGATCGGCACCGGCGCCGGCGGCGGGCCGCTGATCGCGGGGCTGGCTCAGGCGGGCTTCTCAGTGATCGGCTTTGACGCCGGACCTTACTTTCGTCCCCTGGAAGACTTCGCCTCCGACGAGACGGAGCAGAACAAGCTCTATTGGACCGATAACCGGATCGTCGACGGCGCCAATCCGCTGACCATGGGCGGCAAGAACAGCGGTAAGTCGGTGGGCGGCTCGACCGTGCATTTCGCCATGGTGTCGCTGCGCTTCCGGCCCGAGTGGTTCAAGTCCAAAAGCACGCTCGGCTATGGCGCCGACTGGCCGCTGGACTGGCGCGACATGTGGGGCTGGTACGCCAAGGCTGAGCGGGCGTTAAGCATATCCGGGCCGGCGCGCTATCCTTGGGGCCCCAAGCGCCCCGCCTATCCCTACCGCGCCCATGAGATCAACGGGGCGGGCGATCTGTTGGCGCGGGGCTGCGAGGCGATGGGCATCGATTGGACGCCGACGCCCTTGGCCACGGTGTCAGCGCCCCACGGCAAGTCGCCGCCTTGCGTCTATCGGGGCTTCTGCCGCTTCGGTTGCTCCACCAACGCCAAGCAGAGCCAGCTGGTCACCTTCATTCCCAAGGCGATCAAGGCCGGGGCCGAGATCCGCGACCTCGCCATGGTGGGTCGGATCGAAACCGACCGGAACGGGCGAGCAACGGGCGTCCATTACATCCGCGAGGGCCGCTGGCGCTTCCAGAAGGCCAGGAACGTGGTGGTCGCCGGCTACGCCATCGAGACGCCGCGGCTGCTGCTGGCCTCGGCCACCGCGCAGCATCCAGACGGACTGGCCAATTCGTCGGGCCTGGTCGGCAAGAACCTGATGGTGCAGTCCAACCAGGCGGTGTTCGGCGTGATGGAGGACGAGGTGCGCTGGTACAAGGGGCCTCCTTCGCTGACCATCACCGAGCATTGGAACTACGACGATCGCAAGGACTTCCACGGCGGCTATTGTTGGATGGCCCAGGGTCCTTTGCCGATCGAATGGGTCGGCATCCAAACCAGCGCGCGAGGCCTGTGGGGTCAGGCGCTGCGCGACGAGATGGAGAAGTACAACCATCAGGTCGGACTGAAGATGGTCGGAGAGATGCTGCCGAACGAAGCCAACCGCGTGACGCTCGACGCGGAGACGGATCAGTATGGGTTGAAGGTCGCCCGCATCACCTACGGCTGGGGCGACAACGACAAGGCGATGATCGCTCATGGTCTGGACCAGATGCAGACCAGCCTGGAGCTGGTCGGCGCGAAAGAGATTTTTCGGCAGACCGACGATACCAACCACCTCGCCGGGACGGCGCGCATGGGATTCGACGCTGAGACAAGCGTGGTCAATTCAGACTGCCGTAGCTGGGACATCCCCAACCTGTGGGTCTGCGACGGCTCGATCTTTCCGACCACAGGGGGGGTGAATCCCTCATTGACGATAACCGCCATCGCCATGCGAACGGCCAGCCGGATCCGCGACCTGGCCGCTCGAGGCGAGCTTTAACGGCCGTGGCGACGCGACCTTCAGAAACTGATTGCAGGCCGCCCGCGGTCTCTATGCTGCCCCAAAGCGGAGGGGGATGCGCGCGATGACGTCCTCCATCGGCGAATATGCCATTATCGGTGACGGTCGCACCTGCGCGCTGGTCGCGCCGACGGGTTCGATCGATTTCCTGTGCTGGCCTCGGTTCGATAGCGACGCCTGCATGGCCGCATTGCTCGGCGACGAACGGCACGGTTTCTGGCGCATCAGGCCGGCCGGCTACGTTAAGGACACGACCCGCCACTATCGCGGAGATACGATGATCCTTGAGACCATCCATCAGACAGAAGGTGGGCGGGTTCGTGTGACAGATTTCATGCCCTGGCACGAGGGCGACTCCGCCGTCATTCGCATCGTCGAAGGCCTGGAGGGACGGACGTCGATGGCGCTGGAACTGAGGCTGGGCTTCGGCTTTGGAAAGGTCTCGCCCTGGATACAGCTGCACAAACGCGGGGTCATCGCCGAGGCCGGAGCTGATCGGGTTCTGCTCGATTGTCCGGTGAGTGTCACGATCCACGATGGAACGGCGCGCGCCGCCTTCGCGGTGAACGCAAATGATCGTTTCGCCTTCGTCCTCTCCTACAGCGCCTCGACGGACCCGTTGCGGCGACGGCTGCCGGTCGATCGCCTGCTCAAATTCACTGAGGCGGAGTGGGCGGGATGGATTGGAAAATTTGACGCGCCTTGCCGATGGACGGCCCCAGTGAAGCGGTCACTGCTCACCTTGCGGGCCCTGGCCGATCGCAAGACCGGTGGGATCATCGCCGCCCCCACCCTGGGCCTGCCGGAGATCCCTGGCGGGTCGATGAACTGGGACTATCGCTATTGCTGGCTCAGGGACTCGACCTTCACGCTGACCGCCCTGCTTAACGCTGGGCTACACGCGGAGGCCAAGCTCTGGCGCGACTGGGTGCTGCGCGCGGTCGCCGGCGCGCCATCCGAGATGCAGATCGTCTACCGGATCGATGGCGGTCGCCAGTTGCGCGAATATCAGATTGATCATCTACCGGGCTACCGCGGCGCAACGCCAGTTAGGGTCGGTAACGCGGCCTCTGGTCAGACCCAACTTGATGTATTCGGCGAGCTGATGGACAGCTTCGATGTGCTCGCCAAGGCAGGCATCGCGCGGACTCCTCGGGTAATCGAGGTCGAGGCCGCAGTCGTGGAACACCTGGAAACCGCCTGGGACAGGCCTGGCGCGGGCATCTGGGAAAGCCGCGGTGAGCCACAAATCCACACCTATTCGCAGGTGATGGCCTGGGTGGGCATCGATCGGTTCGTCAAGGCGCACGATCGGAGCGATCAGATCGATCCGGACCTGCTCGGCCGGCTGAAAGCTTTGAGAGACCACATCCATCGTACGATCTGCGAGCGAGGCTATTCGAGCGAACTCGGCCACTTCGTCCAGCATTATGGAGCTGACACACTGGACGCATCCCTGCTGCTGCTTCCTCTGGTTGGGTTCCTGTCAGCCGATGACCCGCGAATCACGGGAACGATTGAGGCGATCGAGCGGGATCTGATGGATGGGGGGCTCGTGCGGCGGAAAGCGCGGTTACCGGATGGCCCGGACGAGGGCGCCTTTCTAGCGTGCTCGTGTTGGCTGGCCGATTGCTACAAGCTGCTGGGACGCGACAATGAAGCCATCGCCATGCTCGAACGCGTGATCGGGGTGGCGAACGATGTCGGCTTGCTCAGCGAGGAATATCATGTGCCCAGCCGCACTCTGGTCGGGAACATGCCCCAGGCGCTCACCCACTTGGCTTTAGTGAACACAGCCCTGTTTCTTTCAGGACCCTCGATCCAGCGGGGCGGCGGATGATACGCTGGCGCCGTCGAATAATCGTGGCGGCGCTGACATCGCCGCTCGGAGGATGCGCCGCACTGAAGCTTGGCGTGGTCGGCCATGCGGGCCCCATCGCGGCCGGCCAGTGGCATCTCTACGAAATCGTTGGAGCCGTCCTGGTGTTCGTCGCCGGGCCGGTGCTCCTGCTCACACCCCTGATCGCCTGGCACTACCGGCTCTCTAATCGGCACGCCGCCTTCCGGCCCGACTGGAATTTCTCCTGGCCGCTCGAAGGCCTGATCTGGATACCGCCGATCGGCATCGTCATCGGCCTCGCCGTCGTGCTGTGGCATTACACGCACACGCTCGATCCCTACCGGCCAATCGCCTCCCCCCTGCCGGCGCTCGAGATCGAGGCGGTGGCGCTCGATTGGAAATGGCTGTTCGTCTATCCCGATCAGCACATCGCCACGATCAATCAGCTGGCCATACCCGTGGGCCGGCCCGTGCACGTCCGCCTGACCAGCGGCACGGTCATGCAATCGATGCTGATCCCCCAGCTGGCGGGCCAGATCTACGCGATGCCGGGGATGACCACCCAGCTCAACCTCGCCGCCAGCCAGCCGGGCGTCTATCGCGGCGAGAACACCCAGTTCAACGGCCCCGGTTTTCAGAACGAGAAATTCGACGTGGTGGCCATGCCGGCGGCCGACTACCAGCGCTGGCTGGCGCATGTGGGTGGGACGGCGCCGGCGCTGGACGCCGCCGCCTATGCCCAGCTGTTTCAGAAATCCTCGCCGCCGCAGCCGCTGTTCTACACATCACCGCCGCCCGGGCTATTTCAGCACATCATCGCCAAGGTTCAGGAGCCGACCCCATGACCGGCGCTGTCTGGCCCGCCGTGCTCGGTCGCTTCGACTGGTCCTCCCTGCCCTTCGTGCGGGCGTGGCAGGATCCGACCGTCAGCGAGATCATCGGCGCCGGCGCGGCGGCGATAGTGGTCTTCGCCGCAATCGGCGTCGTCGCATTGATCACCCGCTATCGCAGGTGGGGCTATCTGTGGCGCGAGTGGTTCACCAGCCTCGATCACAAGAAGATCGGGATCATGTACATCGTCCTGGCCTTCGTCATGCTCAGCCGGGCGCTGGTCGAAGCCGTGCTGATGCGCCTGCAGCAGGCCGCCGCGATCAATACGCCAGGCTTCCTGTCTCCCGACCACTTTGCGCAGCTGTTCAGCACCCACGGCAGCATCATGATCTTCTTCATGGCGATGCCGTTTCTCACCGGCCTGATCAACTACGTCATGCCGCTACAGATCGGCAGCCGGGACGTGGCCTTTCCGCTGCTCAATTCGATCAGCCTGTGGCTGACCGGCGGCGCCGCTGGCTTGATGATGGTCTCGCTGGTCATCGGGCGTTTCTCGACCGGCGGCTGGAGCGGCTATCCGCCGTACACGGAACTGGCCTTCAGCCCTGATGTCGGACCCGACTACTGGATCTGGGCGCTGACGCTGGGCTCTATCGGATCGACGCTGACCGGGCTCAACTTCGCGGTCACCATCTACAAGATGCGCTGCCCCGGCATGGACCTGATGCGAATGCCGCTGTTCGTCTGGACGTCGCTGTGCGCCAGCATCCTGATGATCTTCGCCATGCCGCCCCTGACGGTCGCCACCGCGCTGCTGGCGCTCGACCGTTATCTCGGCTTCCATTTCTTCACCAATGACCTCGGTGGCGACATGATGAACTACGCCAACCTGTTCTGGCTATTCGGTCACCCCGAAGTCTACATTCTGATCCTGCCCGCATTTGGCGTCTATTCCGAGGTCGTATCCACCTTTTCATCCAAGGGGCTCTATGGATACACGTCGCTGGTCTGGGCCACGATGGCGATCGCGGTGCTCTCGTTCACGGTCTGGGTGCATCACTTCTTCACCATGGGCCAGAGCGCCGACATCAACGCGGTGTTCGGCATCGCCACCATGGCTATCGGCGTGCCCACCGGGGTCAAGATCTATGACTGGGTCTGGACGATGTTCAGGGGCGAGGTGCGGTTCACCGTGCCGATGCTCTATGCTCTGGCCTTCATGATGACGTTCGTGCTGGGCGGCTTCACCGGCATCCTCCTGGCCTTTCCGCCGCTCGACTATCTCGCCCACAACACGCTGTTCCTGGTCGCACATTTCCACAACATGCTGATCCCGGGCCTGCTCTACGGCATGCTCGCCGGCTATCACTATTGGTTTCCCAAGGCGTTCGGCTTCCGGCTCGACGAGAAATGGGGCCGCATCGCCTTCGGCTGCTGGGTTGTCGGCTTCTATTTGGCGTTCATGCCGCTCTATGTCCTCGGCGCCGCCGGCGTGGCGCGGCGAACGCAGGAGGTGTTCGAACCCGCCTTCCGCCCCTGGCTCTATGTCGCCGGCTTAGGCGCGCTGGTGCTGCTTTGCGCGCTCGCTTCGCTGTTCGTCCAGCTCTGGGTCAGCATCAAGCGGCGCGACGCCAACCGCGTGACCGCGGGCGATCCGTGGGACGGACGTGGACTTGAGTGGTCGATCTCGGCGCCGCCGCCGGAGTACAATTTCGCCTCGATCCCGCGGGTGAGCCGGCGCGACCCCTTCTACGACGTCAAGCGTACCGGCGATCCCTATGCGCCGCCGGCCGCCTACCAGGACATCAGGTTGCCGAAGGGCAGCATGGCCGGTCCCGTCATCGGCCTGGCGGGCGCGACGACCGCGTTCGGCCTGGTCTGGCACATGTGGTGGCTGGCGATCCTCGGCCTGCTTGCGGTGATCGTCGCCGTGATCGCCCGCAGCTTCGCGCGGGATGTCGAAAAGGTCATCGATGCAGCCGAGGTCGAGCGGACCGAGGCGGCCTGGCTGAGCGCGGTCGCCGCGGCGACGCCGATCCTGCGCGAAGGCGAAATGAGCTGCGCCAACCAGGGCCTGGCGGAGATCCCGGCATGAGCGCCGGCGAGGTCATCCCCACTGGTCTGGACCTTGGCGGCGCCAGCCAATCCGCCCCGGAGCGCGCCGCCACGGGCGTGCAGGGCTTTTGGGTGTTTCTGATGAGCGACGCGGTGATCTTCGCGCTGCTGTTCGCCACCTACGGCGTGATGCTGTCACGAACCGCGGGCGGTCCGACGCCGGCGGCGGTCTACAAGATTGGGCCGGCCTTCATCGAGACGCTGATCCTGCTGACCAGCAGCTTCACCTTTGGCATGGCCTCGGTGACGCTGAATGATGCGGGACCCCGGCGGCGGCTGTTCGGCTGGATGTCGGTGACGCTGCTGTTGGGCGCGGCCTTCCTCGGCATGGAGCTGAGGGATTTCGGGGCGATGTTCAGCGCCGGAGCCTACCCGACCCGCAGCGGCTATCTGTCAGCCTTCTTCGCTCTGGTCCCGCTGCACGGCCTCCACGTCCTGGTCGGCGCCGTGTGGATGGTGGTGATGATGGTCCAGTTGCGGGTCTTCGGTCGCGACGCCCAGGTGATGCTCAACATCCGGCGCCTGGCGCTGTTCTGGCACTTTCTCGATATAGTCTGGATCGCGATCTTCTCGGTCGTCTATCTGCAGGGCCTGATCCGATGAGCGCTTCAGCCCGGGAAAAGCGCCGTGAAATCCGCGCCTATGTCATAGGCTATGGCTTGGCGCTCGCCTTAACGGCGGCCGCCTTCGCTGCCGTGCGCTGGCGGGGGTTCACGGCGAGCGCGACCCTGGCCATCGTGCTTGGGTTGGCGCTGGTGCAGTTGATCGTGCACTTTCGCTTTTTTCTGCACGTCAGCTTGAGCCGAGCGTCGCGTGACAATCTTGGGCTCGTCCTGTTCTCGGCCTTGATCATCGCTCTGATGGTCTCGGGAACGCTCGTCATCCTGTTCAACCTGCGCCAGCGGATGATGTAGCGGCTCAGCGATCTGGGATCCGGAGATCGCAGGCGCCGCGTCAATCCCCAAGTTTGGGCCCAGATGAAACTGACCGGGCCGATCGTCGTTTCTCTCCCAGCGAGGGTTCGAACCCGCAGGAGCTGCGCGTGGCCGAGCATTTTGACTTGATCGTTGTCGGTAGCGGACCGGGCGGCGCCTCACTCGCGCATCGCTTGGCGCCGACCGGCAAGCGCATCCTGATCCTCGAACGCGGCGGCTATCTGCCGCGCGAGGAAGCCAACTGGAGCGCCCAAGCCGTCTTCGTGGATGGCAAATACCAGGCGCGCGAGACGTGGACCAACGCCCACGGCGAAACTTTCAGCCCTGCGCTGCACTACTACGTCGGCGGCAATTCGAAGGTCTATGGCGCCGCGCTTTTCCGGCTGCGCGAGCGCGATTTCGATGAGGTCCAGCACGCCGGCGGCCTCTCGCCCGCATGGCCCCTCAAGTATGAGGCGTACGCCCCCTATTACGATGAGGCGGAGGCGCTGTTTCACGTCCACGGGCGACGCGGCGAGGATCCGTGTGAGCCGCCCGTCTCGCAGCCCTTTCCCTTCGCCCCGGTGATGCATGAGCCGAAGGTCGCCGAATTGTCCGACCGGTTGGCTGGCATCGGCCTGAAACCGTTCCACCTTCCGCTCGGCATCCTGCTCGACCAGAAGCAGGACGGTCTGGCCACGCCGACCAGCGCGTGCATGCGCTGCAGCGCTTTCGATGGCTTCCCCTGCCTGCTCAACGGCAAGGCCGACGCGCAGGTGATGTGCATCGACCCAATGCTGGGGGCGCATGACAATGTCACGATGCTCACCGGCGCCTACGTCTCGCGGCTCGGAACTGACGCGACCGGGCGCCGCGTCGACGCCGTCCATGTGGAGCGGGACGGGAAAAGCGAAGTCTACACCGCAGACACGGTCGTGGTCGCCTGTGGCGCGCTCTCGTCGGCGTTGCTGCTGCTGCGGTCGGCCAACGCTCAGCATCCGGACGGCCTGGCCAACGGCTCAGGCCAGGTCGGGCGCAACTACATGCGCCATGAGATGAGCATCGTCATGGCGGTGATGCGCCACGCCAACGCGACCGTATTCCAGAAGACGTTGGCGCTCAGCGATTTCTATTTCGGAAGTGACGATTGGGACTACCCGCTTGGCCTGATTCAGATGTGCGCCAAGAGCCACGCGGACCAGATCAAGGGCGAGGCCCTGCCCAGCTGGCTCGAGTGGCTGCCCGAGATGCCGTTCGAAGAGATAGCGCTGCACTCGATGGATTTCTGGCTCCAAGCCGAAGATCTCCCGCACCCCGATAATCGCGTCCATTACAAGGATGGCAAGGTTCACCTCGATCTGGTTGAGACCAATCCAGAGGCGCTCAAGCACCTGAAGCGCAAGCTGGAACAGGTGTTGTCCGATATCGGCTGGCCCTCCGTGCTGCTCGAGCGATCGCTCTATCTCGGCAAGGACATCCCCTTGAGCGGCACGGCGCACCAGGCCGGCACCTGTCGGTTTGGCGTCGATCCGGCGACCTCGGTCTTGAACCTCGATTGCCGCACGCATGAGGTCGATAACCTTTACATCACCGACGCGAGCTTCTTTCCCTCGATCGGCGCGGTCAATCCGACACTAACGATCATCGCCAACGCCCTGCGGGTGGCCGACATCCTCAAGGATCGACTGTGACCCTCGCCGGCGGCGTCGAACTGATCGTGCGCTGCGGGTTGGTGCTGCTGTTCCTGCCGTTCAGCGCGCTCGACAAGATATTTGGCTTCGATCACGCCGTCCGGCAGGCCCAGCAGGTCGTCAAGCCATGGCCGATCGCGGCCGGGATGATTGTGGCTGGCCTGTTCGTCGAGATCGCGTGCTCAGCAGGCGTGGTCAGCGGCGTCGCCGACCGCGCCTGCGCCTTGGTCATCGCCGGCTACTGCGCTGTGACCGCGCTGCTCTTCAAGCCCTTCTGGGCGCAAGGCGATTTCTGGTCCGATCCCGACGGCAAGGGCCGTTCGCTGCTGTGGGATTTTCTCAAGAACCTGTCGCTGGGCGCGGGATTTCTGCTGATCGTCGTCGGCACGGACGGATCGGGGATCGCCCCGTTTCTCCACCACCCCTTCATCTCCAGCCGTCCCTACGGAACGCTTCCATGAACGACGTGGACCACGACGAGGCGGGTCCCAGGCCCTCGGTTGCCTACTGGCACCTGTATGTCGATGAGCACGGGGTCAGTCACCAGACCCGATGCGCCCTGACCAACTATGAGCTGAAGGGCGTGG
>Ga0302198_10005781_pt1 | contig 11343 bp, 10 predicted proteins | sample II_Bog_N2_2_FD_193521 | JGI IMG/M metagenome (GOLD analysis project Ga0302198, IMG submission 193521) | Peat permafrost microbial communities from Stordalen Mire near Abisko, Sweden - II_Bog_N2_2 | ecosystem: Environmental > Terrestrial > Soil > Wetlands > Peat | place: Sweden: Abisko... | reverse complement strand
ACCGGCACTACGGGAATCGCTATGAATAAAATCTTCGTTACCGTCTACGGCGGGTGCGCCCAAGTGATTGAGGATACCGTGCCCGAAGGCTTTGAGGTTGAGGTCATAGACTTCGACAACATTGACGAGGACGATAACTTTCCATCGCCCGAAGCTCGCGAATACTGCATAAACCACAATCTGTACGATCCTTCGCGATCAACTTAGCAATGAACCTACAGTGCGATGTCGCGCTTGGCGGAGCTTACAAGGCCGGCTCTCAGATTGCTCGCGTGGTTAGCGAACACTGGTGTGGTCGAGAGCTTTATTGTGCAGCCTGCGACTCCGACAAATTGACGCCTTCAAGGATCAATAATCCCGCCGTTGATTTTGTTTGTCCGGTATGCGACCAGCCCTTCCAGCTAAAGAGTTTCAGAGCGTGGAATCAAAAGAAAATCGTCGATGCCGGTTACGAGTCAATGGTCCGCTCGATACGCTCGGATCGGGTTCCCAATTTGCTCATCTTGCAGTATTCCCCTGAATGGATGGTCAGAAACCTCCTATTAATACCTAGCGTCTTCTTCTCGGAGACAGTCATCGAAAAGCGCGCCCCGCTTGGCCCCAGCGCACGCCGTGCTGGCTGGGTGGGGTGCAACATTCTTTTGGACAGAATTTCTCAGGACGGGAAAATCGCAGTTGTTTCAAATGGCTCAAGCGTCGCAGCGCAACATGTTCGGGGGGAGTTCTGGCGTGTTCGGAAACTAGCTGAACTACCGCCGGAGGTGCGGGGATGGACGCTTGACGTCCTAACTACAATCCGCAAGTTAAGAAAAATTCAATTCTCGCTACAGGAACTGTATCAATTCGAACCGTATTTACAGAGCATTCATCCGCGTAACCAAAACGTGCGGCCGAAGATTCGCCAGCAACTGCAAATCCTTCGAGATTTGGGTCTGATCGAATTCACCAGCCTCGGCAACTACGCTATGCGCAGTTAGGTAGAGGACCGATTGCGGAAGCCGCAGTAAACGGCTTAACACTTAGAAAGCTCCGCCAATCTGCTAGCATCCCTGTTGGAGACTTTTCCGTTATGGACGCACTTACCGGCGCGGGCCTTGGCGCCCGCCGCAATGAAGACATCGCACTCGATCTGCTCAAATTTGTGGCTGCTACGGCGGGCGTGGGCCGTCCGGCGGTCGGCTCGACCGGCTTCAGCGGCGCCTCCGCGCCCAAGCCGGAGGAGCATGTGACCCAGCTGCTGGAGCTCTACAGCCGCTGCCTCCATGCCGTGGAAGGCAAGGGCGCCGCAGGGGCGGCGAAATAGCCGGCGAGCGCGTGTTGCGGGTTGCTGTGGCCGGCGCCGGGGCCTTTGGGCGCAATCATCTGCGCGTGTACCGTGAACTGGAGACGGCGGGTGCGGGCGTCGGCCTGGTGGCGGCCGTCGAGCCCAATGAGGCCCGCGCAGCCGAGGCCGCAGCCGAGTACGGGATTCCTGTATTTGCCACAGTGGACAAGCTGCTGGCTGCGGACCTGAAGCTGGATGCGGCGTCTGTTGCCGTTCCCACGGTTCATCATCACGCGGTGGCCTCACCGCTACTGGATGCGGGGCTGGACCTGCTGGTTGAAAAGCCGCTGGCCGCGACGCTGGCCGAGGCCGACGATCTGCTGGCTCGCGCGGCGAAAGCCGGGCGGGTCTTGCAGCCCGGCCACCTGGAGCGCTTCAATCCGGCGGTGCTGGCCATTGCGCCCACGCTGCGGCGGCCCATGTTTTTTGAGGCGCACCGGCTGTCGGTGTTTACGCCGCGCGCGCTTGACGTTGACGTGGTGCTGGACCTGATGATCCACGACCTGGACATTGTGCTTACCTTCGCCAATTCGGCGGTGCGCGAGGTGCGCGCCGTGGGACTGCCGATTCTGTCACCCAAGGTGGATATCGCGAATGTGCGCGTGGAGTTCGAGTCCGGCTGCGTGGCCAACTTTACGGCGTCTCGAGTGTCCACGGAGCGGGTGCGCAAGCTGCGCTTCTTTGAGCCGCGGCAGTATGTTTCGATCGATTACGCGCGGCAGGATCTGCTAGTGATTCGCATTGACGCGGGCGCGGGGCGTACGTCACCGGCTGAGCTGATCGCCTCGCTGCCGCCCAGGGTCAGGGCGATGCTGCCGCCGCGGATTGCGGAAGGAATCGCTGCGGGGAAGATCGATCTGAAGAAAATTGACCCGGCCGTGATTGCGCAGTTTGCCACCATGGCAGGAATCGACCCGGCCGTGATTGCCCAAGCGATGAGCGCGGCTACCGGGACTGGGGATGCGAAGCCGGGGCTGAGTTTTTCAAAGCCGGTGGTGACGCCGGGCGAGCCGCTGCGGCTGGAGATTGTCTCGTTTCTTGATTCGGTGCGGACGCGGCGCCCTGCGCAGGTAACGGCGCGGCAGGGGCGCGATGCGCTGGCGCTGGCCCTGGAGATTCAGGCGGCGATGGAAGCACACGCCAAGCGCGCCGGGCTTGAGGATTTTTTCTCGCCGGGCGCCTAGCGGGCAGCGCTGAGTCAGGCGCTGGCGCGCGGCATTCTGCTCGACGAGGGAACTTTTGGAAAGGCTGCACCGTAGAAAGCCAGGAGCGGCCGAGCGCCAACCGGTAATGAGCCGCCCTGTGCGAGGTGTTCCGCCATGATTCACCTGCTTTTCCTCTTCGCGCTTTACTTTCTTCCCTCGCTGATTGCGAGCGGCCGCGGCCTGCATCAGCGCGGGGCAATTATCCTGGTCAACCTGTTTCTCGGCTGGACCTTCATCGGCTGGATTGTGGCGCTGATCTGGGCGATTGTGGCACCGCCTCCGTATGTGGTGTACGTGCCGCCGCCGCCGTATCCGCCCTACCCACCGTACTATCGCTAGGTTGCTTCCCGCGTGCCGCGGGTGAAGCGATTTACTTGAACAGATTTCCGCGCGCATCACCCTTGACAGCGGCTCTGGCGCCGGTTAGCGTTGGCAGCGGTAGGGTGGTTCATGAAAGCTCGTGTCGCTGATTCTTGACGGAGCCATTGGACCGCCCCGTTGAGGAATCTTATGAACAAGATTGTCCGTAACTCCGCCCTGTTTGCAATCTTTCCTTTTGTCGCTGCGCTGGCGCTGAGCCCGGCGCAGGAAGCGCCCAAGCAGGCCACGACGCCTGCCTACCTTGACCCAACAGTGCCGCCGCAGCAGCGGGCTGCCGACCTGGTCGGCCGCATGACACTCGAAGAGAAAGCCTCGCAGCTGGCGAACCAGGCGCGGGCCATTCCTCGGCTCAACGTACCGGCCTACGACTGGTGGAGCGAGGCGCTGCACGGTGTCGCCCGCAATGGGTATGCGACGGCTTTTCCGGAGCCGGTGGGCCTGGCGGCCACCTTCGACGTGCCCGCGATTCACCAGATGGCGGTGGTGACCAGCACCGAGGCGCGCATCAAGCATGCGCAGGCCGTGCGCGCCGGCCACAGCTCCATCTATGAGGGCCTGGATTTCTGGTCGCCCAACATCAACATCTTTCGCGATCCCCGCTGGGGCCGCGGCCAGGAGACCTACGGCGAAGACCCGTTTCTGACCGCCCGCATGGGCGTGGCCTTTGTGACCGGCATGCAGGGCGACGATCCGCGCTACTATCGCACCATCTCCACGCCCAAGCACTTTGCCGTGCACTCGGGGCCCGAATCGACGCGCCACGGGGCCGACGTTGCTGTGAGCAAGCACGACGAGCTTGACACCTACCTACCCGCGTTTCGCGCGGCGGTTGTGGAGGCAAAAGCCGGTTCGGTGATGTGCGCGTACAACTCGATCAACGGCGAGCCAGCCTGCGCCAACCAGTTCCTCCTGCAGGATCAGTTGCGCGGCTGGTGGGGCTTTCAGGGCTACGTGGTATCCGATTGCGGCGCCGTGCTCGACATTCACGACGGGCACAAGTTCAGGCCCACCCAGCCCGAGGCTTCGGCCATCAGCCTCAAGCGCGGCATGGACAACGAATGCGTCGACTACATCGACCGGGTGACCGACGATCACGACTACAAGCCGTATCTCGATGCGGTGAAGCAGGGCTACCTGAAGGAGAGCGACATTGATGCGACGGTGACGCGGCTGTTTACGGCGCGCGTGAAGCTGGGCATGTTCGACCCGCCGGAGATGGTGCCCTACAACAGCATCGACGAGAGCCTGCTCGACAGCGCTGCGCATCGCACGCTGGCCCGCAAAATCGCCAACGAGTCCATGGTGCTGCTCAAGAATGACGGCGTGCTGCCGCTCAAGACTTCAGGCATCAGGATTGCGGTGGTCGGTCCGCTGGCCAATCAGACCGAGGTTCTGCTGGGCAACTACAACGGAACTCCGACGCATACGGTTTCCATTCTCGAAGGCCTGCGCAAGGAGTTTGCCGGCGCGACCGTCAACTACGTGCCGGGGACAAAGTTTCTTGCCACCGAAGAGCCGGAGCCGCATGCGCAGGGGTGGACGGCTGCCGATCTAACAGCGGACCCGGCTGCGATTGCAGCGGCGAAAGATGCAGACGTGATCGTGGCTGTTGTCGGCATCACGGGGCACCTCGAAGGCGAGGAGATGAAGGTAGACGAGCCGGGGTTCCATGGCGGCGACCGGACCTCGCTGGATTTGCCCAAGCCGGAGCAGGCGCTGCTCGAAGCCCTCGCCGCGACCGGCAAGCCGCTGGTGGTCGTGCTCACCAACGGCAGTGCGCTGGGCGTGAACTGGGCCAACGCGCATGCCAATGCGATTCTCGATGCGTGGTATCCCGGCGAGGAAGGCGGATCGGCTGTTGCTGAGACACTGAGCGGCAAGAACAATCCGGCGGGTCGGTTGCCGGTGACCTTCTACAAGGACGTGAGCCAGCTGCCGTCGTTCGACAGCTATGCGATGAAGGGGCGCACCTATCGCTACTTTGAGGGGACGCCGCTCTATCCGTTCGGCTATGGGTTGAGCTACACGACTTTTGCCTATAGCGGGCTGACAGGGCCGGGCGATGCGGTTGCGGCGGGCACAGCAGCGGAGTTCGAAGTGACGGTCACCAACACGGGCAACAGGGCCGGCGATGAAGTGGCTCAGCTTTATCTCGAATTTCCCAAGGTGGCGGGCGCGCCGCTCAAGGCGCTGCGCGGATTTGAGCGCGTGCATCTGGACTCAGGCGCGTCGACAAAGGTGCACTTCCGGCTGAAGCCGCGCGACATGAGCATGGTGACGGAGGCGGGCGAGCCGATCGTTGCGGAGGGCAAATACAAGGTTTCAGTAGGCGGCGGCCAGCCGGGCACAGGGGCGCAGGTCGTCAGCGGCGGCTTTGCGGTGAAGGGAAAGATCATTCTTCCGGAATAAACGACGAGGCGATTGTGATTTGTGGCGGCCCACCTTTGGCGCAACAACAGAGTCAGTTCACCGGATTGCTTTCGCGCGAGGTGACGGGGGCGGAGGCGAGAATCTCGCGCATCTTCAAATAGACAGCGTTGCTCCAGCCGAAGCCAATTTCGTTGATTTTGTAGCCGGCGCTGACATGCACGTCATCCGAGTTCCCGGTGACCACATTGAACTTTTCGCGAATGGTGCCGTCGGTGGCAAAGCCCGAGTCGACCGTCGCGTTGAACTTGTAAGCGATGCGGCGGGCCTCCTTGCGATAGCCCATGGCCTCAAGACCGGCGACGGCGATCCAGTTGGTGGGCGCCCAGCCGTAGGGCTCGTCCCATTGCAGGCCGGACTGGAAGTTGCTCGTGGAGAACCCGCCAGGGCGCTCGAAGAGGCTGAGCTTGTCGACCATCAGTTTGGCTTCTTCGCGCGTCGCAAGGCCGGCCCACAGCGGATAGAGCGACGTGACGTAGGCGTACGTCGAGTTGCGGCCGCGGACAAAGTCATAGTCGGCAAAGACGCCCTCTTTCGCGCGCCACAGGTAGCGGTGCATGGCCGCGCTGCGCGCCTTGGCGGCGCGCTCCCAGTGCATGGCCTCCTCGGGCCGGGCCAGCAGGTGGGCAAAGTGGGCCAGGTCGCCTTCGTAGCGAAACAGCAGGCTGTTCAGGCATACCAGCGCGTAGTGGTGCGTCGCTCCGTCGAACGCGCCGAAGCGAAAGCTGGGATCGAAGCCCGACTCACGCATCGCGCGGTCGCCCAGGTAGAATTCGCGGCTGAGCCGGTAGCCATGGGCCCATGCGCGCTCGCAGGCTGAGGATGCCTTGGGGTCGCAGCTGGTCTCTTTGAGACGCGCGGCCTCCGCCGCATCCGGATGCTCGGAACCTTTGACCAGGAAGCCTTCGTTCATTGCCGGATGAGCAACCAGCCATGTGATCACGTCGGCGTAGTAGGTGCTGTCGTCGGACTCTTCAGGAACCGGGCCGCTGCCGTAATCGAAGTAACGCGCCAGGCCCGTGCTGCCTGCTTTGTGCTCGGGGCGCAGCCAGGTGCTCAGGTCTTTCTGCGCGAGCGTGTATGCGCGTTCCAGCCAGGCATGCGCTTCAATCCGGCCGGCCGGGGTCGCCGGAAAGCTTGCCGGATTCTCATACACGGCGCGAATCATCGAGGTGAGAAACGGCGGCTGCGAGCGGGTGAGGTAGTACGTGCGGTTGGCGTTGAGCACGGCGCCGTAGTGCTCGATCTCAAACAGAAAATTGTCGACCATGCCCTTGGCGAGAGCCGGACGATGGTCTGCTTCAAGGCCGAGCACGATGAAGTAGCTGTCCCAGCCGTACATCTCGTTGAAGCGCCCGCCGGGGACGACGTAGGGGTTGGGCAGATACAGCAAGCCCGGCTCGCGCAGCTCTTCCGGACGCAGGTCGGCCAGCTTGTCAATCCGCCGCGGCAGCGAAATCACCTGGACGTTGCTGCACTTTCGCTGGTGTGCGATAACCTCGGGCGGGACCGGGAGCCCGGCCGGCAGGTAGAGCACGGCGTTGGTGGTGACCTTGATGTCCACCAGCGAGTGGCAGTCGGTCATGGAGCGGGTGAGCGTGTCCCACGCGGCGTGGATGTAGGCGAGCGTTGCTTCGGGATTGGGCGTGGCGATGGTCACAGGATCAGGTCCGGCGCCTGAACCCTGCGCCTGCATATTGGATGACAGAAATACAAGAGCCGTAACGAGAATGCCTGAATAGAGCTTCATGCCAACTCCGGTTCTGGCGCTTGGGTCTGCCTCCAGGGTCGGGCGTACTGGAATCTTCTGGAGTTTATCGCAACGGGCGCCGTGGCCTCGAGCGCCGGGAACAGTTCTTGAGCACGCGGTGTCTACATGTGCACAGTGGTTCCGATTGGGATGAGCGAAGTGGGCCGGCTCAGAGCCTGGTGCTTCCGCTCGCCGCCGTAAACCGAGGCGCGAGCGGGCCGGCCTTCTGCGCCTTGCGCCCTGTCTTCCCATGCGGCGCGGCTGACATTTCCCAGGGAGGCAGACCATGTTTGAAGACTCGACATTCGAATCGAACGGGCGCATCCGCACGCGCAGCCGGCGCTGGATGCTGGCGGCGCTGGCGCTCAACAGCGCGATTGTGTTGGCGCTCATCCTCATTCCTCTGGTGTATCCGGAAGCGCTGCCATGGCACGCCATCACCACCGTGCTGGAAGTGCCGCCCCCGCCGGCTGCGCAGACGCCGCCTCCGCAGCACCAGCAGATACGCGCGGATCAAGCGCACGCGGAGATGAACGTGGACGCGTTCACTGCGCCGCGCATCATTCCCGCCACCATTGCGATCGTGAGGGACGTCGCGCCTGCCGGTGTGAGCTTCGCGCCGAGCATGGACCCGGGGATCGGCGTGCCGGGCGGCGATCCGAATGTGTTTGGTCCGCCGGCGCCGCGAGTCATTCATCCGGATGTGCCGAGGACGCTGAGCGTGCCGTCGACCATCGCTGCCGGCCTGCTGCTGCGCAAGGTGGTGCCGCAGTATCCGCAGTTGGCCAGGGCCATGCGCAAGGAAGGCACGGTGGTGCTGGCGGCGACCATCGCGAAGAACGGGACGATTGTGAATCTGCGCGTGGTGAGCGGGCCGGCGGTGCTCGCGCAGGCGGCGATGGACGCGGTCAGCCAGTGGATCTACCGGCCCTATCTGCTCAACGGCCAGCCGGTGGAAGTGGAGACGCAGGTGAACGTAGTGTTCACGCTGGGCGGGTGAAGCCAGCCATGGGTCCGGGCCTGAAGGCCGCGTCTTCTGGGCCCAATTTCCAGGGGGTTAAAACCCCCTGCTCCTTCCGCGTAAGCTCGCTACAACTCGAGCGCTAACCGCCTGCCAGCTTTTCGCGGGTGAGCTCGTTCCAGGTCGCGATGGCTTCGGGCATGGGCGGGCTCCCCGTGCCGGGGGCCACGGCCTCAATCACGCGCTGCGGCTCCACGTTGCCGCTTGCGTCGCGCAGAATGCCCTTGACCCAGCCCACAGCGGCCAGGCCTTCGCTGCCGGTGAAGGTTTGCTCGATGTAGAACCAGCGCTCGTCCCAGCAGACCAGCCGCGAGGCCAGCGCGAAAGCGGAGAAGGCGGGCAGGGAGCGGCGATAGGTGATCCACACCGCGCCCACCATGGGCTTGTACCGCGCGCGCAGGATGCGGTCGAGCAGCCCGGTGCGCGCCAGCAGGTGGGTGCGCGCGTAGTCCATCAGGTTCAGGTAGCGGGCGTTGTTCAGGTGCAGGTTGATGTCGATATCGTTGGGCCAGACGCGCATCGGCAGGCGGTCTTCGTCGAGCACGGCGAGCGGCGCAAGCGGCCACAGGTGCTGGCGAATGGCCAGCGCCGGGATGCGGACGAAGCTGATGATGTGCGACAGGGCGCTCTCCTGCCTGGGCGGTGAGGTTATGAACAGTGTAGAAGGCCCGGCTACGATGGCAGAGTGGTTGCGGTTGTCGACGGGGCGATTGAATAAGCTTTGTAACAGGGCATGGCTTCAGCCATGCCGATTGCGCGCAACGAGAGTTGCGGGCTTTAGCCCCTGCCACCTTTAAATCCTCTGCATGACGGCATGTTGCAGCGGCTGAAGCCCGTTCGAGGAGATGGGAACGTGTCTGAGGCACGGCTGAAGCCATGCCCTGTTACAGAACTACAAGGCCGTTCTCATGTTTGATGAAGCATCTGCGCGAACCTGATATCCATCCGCAGGAATTCCTATTCACCCGGTTTGCTACTATCGACGCAAGAGACGGCGAGAGTTACCGGCGATCCGTCGCAGAATCCCTATGGAAGAGTTTCTCGCTGCGTTGCTCAGTCTCGTTGCCGAAGTGCTCCTTGAGGTCTTCTTCGAGGCTTTTCTCGCGGGAGCAGCCGGTCTCCTTGTGCGCCTCGTCCGAAGGGTCTTTCAGGGGACTCATGCCCACGGTCCCGCGATCGCCATCGTGGTCTATTTCCTGGCCGGCGTAGCCTGCGGAACCATGAGTGTCCTTGTCTTTCCTCATCCACTTGTCCACCCGTCCAGAATCCATGGCATAAGTCTGGTGATAAGTCCCCTTATTACTGGATCGATCATGTCGCTACTGGGCGCGGAGCTTCGACGCCATGGGAAGAAGTCAGTTCGAATCGAAAGCTTTGGCTATGGATTCACGTTCGCGTTTGGAATGGCAATCGTCCGTCTCCTCTTCGCGAAATAGCCTGGGCTGCCTAGCCCACGGGAGGTAGTGGCGCGCCTCCCGCCCCATCGGCGACAATCTTGGTGCTATGAAAAACCTGAATCGCCGCGACTTTCTGCTTACTGCTTCTGCTGCCACCCTTACTGCAGCCGCCACGCGCTCGCTTGCCGCGGGGCGCACGCAGCGCGTTTTTATTGGCTCCAACAAACCCGATGGCATCCTCGCCTTTGACTGGAATCCGGCGACGGCGGAGCTGACTGCGGCCGGGGTTGCCGCGAAGATCGCCAACGCCGACTGGGTGACGTTTTCGCCGGGGCGCGAGTTTCTGTTTGTCGCTTCCGAGGTGGAGTCGTTCAACGGCAAGCCGACGGGCGAGGTGGCCAGCTTCCGCGTGAATAAGGGCGGTCTGGAGCCGGTTTCGGCGCGCAACTCGGCCAGCAAGGGGACGTGCCATGTTGCGCTCGACCACTCGGGGCGGGTGCTGGTGGCGGCGGACTTTGGCGGCGGGTCGGCGTCGAGCTTTCTGGTGAAGGATGGCGCGCTGAGCGAGATTGTGTGGACCGAGCACTACACGATTCCGGGGCCGGTGAACGACAGGCAGGACTCGGCGCACGCGCATTTTGCGTCGTTCTCGCCGGACAACCGGTACGCGTATGTGAACGACCTGGGCGCGAACATGATCCACATTTACCGGCTGGATGCGGCGACGGGGCAACTGACGCCGGCGGGCGAGTACAAGGCGCGGCCGGGCGCAGGATGCAGGACGCTGCATTTCCATCCCAACGGCGTGACGGCGTATTGCATGAACGAGCTTGACTCAACCGTGGACGTGCTGCGCTGGAGCCGGGCGGATGGCAGCCTGACGCTGGTTACACGAATTGATCTTTTGCCGGCCGATTATCATGGGCCCACGCGGGCCTGCGACACGGTGATTCCCAGGGACGGGCGGCATGTGTACTTTGCCAACCGCGACGACAATTTTCTGTATGCTTTCAAGGCGGACGTGAAGACTGGCGCACTGACGCCGATTGGCCGCACCAGCTGCGGCGGCAAGACGCCGCGGAATTTTGGCCTGGACCCGACCGAGCGCTGGATGCTGGTGGCCAATCAGGACTCCGACAACGTGAGCGTGTTTGCGCGCAACCCGGTCACCGGCGTGCTGGCCAATGAGGGCAAGAGCTTCCCGGTCCCCGCGCCGATGTGCATTTTGTTCTTGTAGAAGGCGCTGAGAATTTGACCGCGTTTTCGTCGCATGCATCAGGAATGGGACCTGCGCGCAAGTCGTTCCGCCCCTACGGGGCTGGCAGGTGCGATTGGGTGGCGTTCCCCGGATTGCGTCCGCTGCGGCGGACTTCATCCGGGGCTATTTTCGTTCCCTCCCTCCGGGAGGTGAATTGGGCTGCCAAGTGGCATGAAGCCGGCGAACGAATTGGACAGTCGGGTGCTTGGTTGCTTCGACTACCCCCTCGGGAGCGGCCGGGTAAGAAAGGCCGAAACCGCAGCATTGGCGAACCGACGCCCACTGCGGCTGTATTCTTGGTGCGTAGCTGAGCGCGCTGGGAGGACTGATGACGCTGGACCGGAGAGGATTTTTGGCTGCGTGCAGCCGCGCTGGGATTACTTCAGCGCTGCTGCCGGGAGTGTTGTGCGCCTTGGCGGTGCAGAGCGCGGCGGGCGAAGAGCCAAATGCGCCGCCGATGATTACCGATGAGCTGATTGATCAGGCGGCGGTGATGGCCGGGGTGGGGCCGTTCACGGCTGAGCAGAAGCAGATGATGATCGATGGGCTCGCGGACCAGAGCGAGTCCGTGCAGGCGATC
>Ga0302198_10005773_pt1 | contig 11361 bp, 9 predicted proteins | sample II_Bog_N2_2_FD_193521 | JGI IMG/M metagenome (GOLD analysis project Ga0302198, IMG submission 193521) | Peat permafrost microbial communities from Stordalen Mire near Abisko, Sweden - II_Bog_N2_2 | ecosystem: Environmental > Terrestrial > Soil > Wetlands > Peat | place: Sweden: Abisko, Stordalen... | reverse complement strand
GCAGGCAGCACGGCGTCAAGCGCCGCGCCGCCACGCCGCTCGAGGGCCGCAATTGTATCTGCCGCCTTTTTCGCGCTCCGTCCTCTGGTCCGAATCAGCTTCATCGTTCGCCTCGGGCTAGAGCACCACTTTGTTCAGCGGATATTCAACAATGCCCGTAGCCCTGGCCGCTTTAAGCCGCGGGATTACATCGCGAGCCACACGCTCATCGACAATCGTATTCACCGCGACCCACTCGGAATCGCTCAATTGCGAAATAGTGGGCGAGTTCAACGCGGGTAGCACCGCGAGCACAGCTTCCAGATCGCCGCGCTTCACGTTGAGCATTAACCCAACTTGCGATTGCGCATCGATTGCCCCACGCAGCATCAGCGCAATCTGGTCGAGCTTTTCGCGTTTCCACGGGTCGGCAAGCGTGGCGTGGCCGGCAATGAGATGCGTCTCGCTCTCCATCACCGTGTCAATGATCTTGAGGTGGTTAGCCTTGAGAGAGCTGCCCGTTTCGGTGACTTCCACGATGGCATCAGCCAAAGTGGGTGGCTTTACTTCCGTTGCGCCCCAGCTGAATTCAACCTTTACGTTCACGCCTTTGGCTGCGAAGTAGCGCTTGCTTACCTCCACCAGTTCCGTGGCGACAATCTTGCCTTCCAGGTCTTCGGCTTTCTCAAACCCGCTGCCTTCGGGGACGGCAAGCACCCAACGGACCTTGCGCCGGCTCTGCTTGGCATAGGTGAGGGTGGTAACGCTGGTCACGTCGAGACCACTCTCAACCACCCAGTCGATGCCGGTAAGGCCGGCGTCCAGTACGCCGTGATCGACGTAGCGCGCCATCTCCTGCGCGCGAATCAGCATGCACTCGATATCCGGGTCGTCGATCGATGGAAAGTAGGAGCGGCCATCGGCGTAAATGTTCCAGCCTGCGCGCTTGAAAAGTGCAATGGTCGCATCCTGCAAACTTCCCTTTGGGATGCCGAGTCTTAGCTTGTTAGCCACGAATTTCCCCTTTCTGAGCGTCGGTTTCCTGGTTAGCAGCGCCAAATGGCAGCGGCTTGGTGAAACAGCTTATTGTGCCCTCGTGGCACACCAGGCCGTCGCCTTCCACCTCCACGCGAAACAGCAGCGTATCGTTGTCGCAGTCGGTTGCGGCAGAGATTACGCGCAGCCGGTTGCCGCTGGTCTCGCCCTTCATCCAAAGCTTCTGGCGCGTGCGGCTCCAGAAGGTTACATAGCCGCTTTCCAGCGTCTTGGCATAGCTTACGGGGTTAAGAAAACCCAGCATCAGCACCTCGCCGGTGTGCGCATCCTGCACAATGCCGGCGACGAGGCCATCCATCTTGTCAAAGTCGATTGTTGTCGATTCGTTGCTCATTCTTTTCCTGGTTTCGGTTGGTTTTCTTGGTTGGAAACATGAAAAAGCCCACCGGCTTGGTGGCCGGCGGGCTTGGTATCTTCTTGATCTGGATGGCCGCTTAGTTCAGGCCATGGCAGTCCGCCGGCATGGGGATCCCATGATGATGATGATGGCCGGGATGGCGGTGGCTCTGCATCTGTTTTCAAAGTAAGGGTAAACCCCCTGCGCTGTCAAATTGTTGCTTGTGGATGGCGTTTGGCAGAAGCTCCAATGTCAGGAATTCTCAGCCGCGGACGACGTCCCGGCCTGCGGCGATGCTGGTTCGTGGATCAGATCGATGAACTGCTGGTTCAACCGGTTTCGCAGATCAAATCGTTCGGATGCGCGAGTCACATATCGCACCTCAACGTCGATTGCGGAGCCGGCGGGACGCAGATTCACGACCGGAGCGGCACTGAAGCGGCTGAGGCCGTCGCCGCGGATTCCGCGCTTCCATTCCTGCTCCGCGACACGTGCATTTTCGGCTGTCTCCTGCTCCACAGCCTTCTGAATCTGTTCGACGACTGTCTGCGTGTTCGAAGAAGCGGACACGGGAACGGTGATTTCGTCCCACATCCACTGACCGCTCGTAGAGAAGTTGAAGTATGGCCCCTTGATCGCGTATCCGTTGATGAACGTTATGCGTCGGCCTGTGGGGTGCCCTTTATCCTCCAGGCTTCCCGTCTCGAGCAGGGTAGTGTAGATAAGGCCGATCTCTGTGACCTCGCCACCCACGCCGTTTATTTCAACCCAATCGCCAATGCGAACGCCATTCTTTCCCATGAGAACAAACCAACCGAGAAACGCGAGAATGAAATCCTGGAGTGCGATCGTGAGGCCGGCTGTGGCCAGGCCCAGAACTGTGGTCAACTGATGCGGCGGGCCAAAAAGGACGAAGAGAATCAGCAGGACACCAAGCGCCTGCACGCCAAATTCGAGGACGGTGCGCAGCGTCTGCATACGCTTCCAGTCGAGCGATGGATGGGCCAACAGGCGCTGCACCAGTGCGTCCGAGAGAATCATGCAGATGAGAATCAGGGCGATCAGCGCCAACGACTGCATCATGAGATGGAGAACGATGCGGTGTTGCAGGGCCACCTGGGTGGACCACTTACTATACACGGTGGCTAACTGCTGCTCAGTTGCAATGCGGTCGTCGAAAATGCTGAGCAGCTGGCGCTGATCGCGTTTCTGTTGAATGCCGGTCAGCCGGCCCTCGCCGGTTGTTGCCGCGGTTGCTGCTGAGTCAGCCGCACCCTCAAGCTTGTTGTGTTCGGCGGTCAGAGCGGGGATTTCGGCTTGCGCCTGCCGCAATGCCTGCTCGATCAACTGGGAGCGGTCGCGCTGATCGAACCATGCTTTCACGCGGCTGGCCAAAGTTCCGTGTTGCCTGGCGGAGACGACCGCGACCTGGGAATTGCCACCCGACTGGCTGTTGTATTTGTTCATTGCCGCCTGATGAGCAGCCAATTCGCTTTGAATCTGGGCGCGGTCGTCGCCGGAGACGCGGTTAAGATCTCGCTCCGCATCGGCAAGGTCGTCGGAGTCAAGACCGAATTGGGCTTTGGCGACTTCGAGATCGTCTCCAGCACCAGCGGACGGGGAGCCGGATTTTGCCCCAGTTGCGAGCGACGGCGATTTGGACGTGAGGCTGGCGACCAGTGCCTGATCTTGCGCCACCACTTGTTCAAGATTGTCGACTTTGCTGGAAAGCGCGAGCGCATCACCGGTGAGGACGCGGTGCTGTGCCTCTGCGTTGGCCTTGCGCAACGCCGAGTCGAAAGCTTGCTCAACTTCGTGATCGGCGAGTCGGACAGCTTCCCGCGCGTACTCGGATTCCTCGGCGGTTACGGCAAGCGGAGCCAGCGCCTGCGCTGTTTGCCAGGGGCGCAGATCGGCAAGCGCTTTCTGGTCTCCAACTGGCGCCAGCCCTTCGGCTTGCGCTTGCAAAAAGGGAAGATTTGCCATGGCGCTCCGCGTCGTCCACGCGAAGACGAGGCAGATCGAGAACAACGCGGACAAGATTAAGAGAAGAAGAAGCTTGGTCCAGCCGAAGATGCGGGGTGGGTCGATTCCGGTTGTTGAAGGAGACTCGGGTGGCATGGCCATAGATTCATTGTCACAGATAGGCGTAGCTGCGCGGTTGCGGTCTATGCCAGGCAAGGCGGAAAATGGAACGATGCGAACGGTGTGGCAATGGACGGGCTTTGCGACCGCGATTCTATGTGTGTGCCTTGCCGCGCCTGCGCAGAACCAGGATCGAGACACCAGTGGCGTGCCTGCGACATCTGCCACTGCGCCTCCGCCGGAGATGCGGATCGATATCAATCATGCCACTGTGGCGGAGCTGCTGAAGGTTCCCGGCATGACCCGCTCCTGGGCGGGGCGGGTTGTGCGCTTCCGGCCCTACCGCACCAAGGCTGACCTGCTGGAAAACGGCGTGGTACCGAGCGAGGTCTACGACCGGATCAAGGATTACGTGATTGCGCACCGGGAGTAGCGATGATTCCGGTGGAAACTCGACAAAAGCAGGCAATCGACAATGAAACGATCCGGAAACTGTCCAGAAACTGCGACCGCCGGGACTATTCTGATGCGGCACGGTGTCAGCCGTACCCCGGCAAGGCTTACGCAACCAGATGATATCGTTGCTAGCACTTTCCCTAAAATGTAAACATTTGCACCCGCATATTTGTGCGCAAAAACGCATCGAAAACGCTCGAATTCGCTCCTAAAAGGCCTTATTTTGCGCTGTTTTGCACTTTTTGTCACACTCTTGAGTGCGCGTATACGCGTACGCTACGCTGCGCTTCTGCCATCGCAGCGTACGCATTTAACCGTACCAGCGGCGACGCGCCAGGTGCATGGCTTTTGTCTCGAAAGGGCCGAAGACTATGCTGGGCTTTCTCGCCCCTGTTGGACCTGCATCCAGTCGAATGTTCGGCATCTCTACAGAGCTTTTTGACGGGTTCTTAGTGGCTCTCCGTCCGCGGGACCATTGTTCCGTCCCCGCGCCTCAGCAGCCCGCTCAAAATTACATACAGCACGGGGATGAAGAAAAGATTCAACACGGTGGAGAGCAACATGCCGCCGACGATTGTGGTCCCCACCGAGCGGCGTCCCAACGCGCCCGCCCCGGTGGCGAAGACCAGCGGGAGAACGCCGAGAATGAAGGCGAACGAAGTCATCAGGATGGGGCGTAGGCGCAGTTCGGCGGCTTCAATGGCGGCCTCGGCGATGGAATGACCCTTGCGTCTAAGTTGCTCGGCAAACTCAACGATAAGAATCGAGTTCTTTGCGGAGAGACCGATGAGCATCACAAGGCCGATCTGGCAGTAAACATCGTTCGAGAGGCCTCGTGCAGCCACCAATCCCAGAGCGCCCAGCACTGCCATTGGCACAGCAAGCAGAATAATAAAGGGCAGCGCAAAGCTCTCATATTGCGCGGAGAGAGTGAGATAGACAACCAGAATTCCAAGACCGAAGATGATGATCGCCCTGCCACTCGATTCGATTTCGTCCAGGGTCAGGCCGGTCCACTGGTAATCCATGCCTGGCATCTTGTTCTGCTCAAAGAGAGCTTCCATCGCCACGAGTCCCTCGCTGGAACTGGTACCCGGTGCCGGAGAGCCGTCGATCTCGACCGCACGGAAGAGGTTGTAGTGGGTAATCACGGGCGGTCCGGAGCTTTCCGCCACAGTGGTCAGGTTGTCCAGCGGCACCATCTCGCCCGAGTCCGAACGCACGTTGAAGTTGTGCAGGTCCTTGGCCGTCATGCGGAATGGCTGGTCGGCCTGCACGAATACACGATAGGTGCGGTTGTTGTAGTCAAAATCGTTGACGTATTCCGAGCCCATGAAGACGCTAAGCGTAGTGGTGATCTGCGAAAGCGAAATGTTCATCGCTTTGGCTTTCTGACGGTCGATTGTCACAAGCATCTGCGGGTCGTTGGCGGAGAAGGTGGTGTTCAGCCCGATCAGGTCCTTGCTCGCGCGGCTTGCGCCCACAATCTGGTGCGCCACGCGGTCCAGGTCCGCCAGCGTATTCTTGCCTTGGTCCTGGAGCATGAACTGAAAGCCTCCGAAGCTGCCCACGCCCTGCACCGCCGGAGGCTGAAACATGGCCACCAGTCCGCCGGTGGGTGAAAACATGAGGCTTTGCAGCTTGGGAGTAAGGTCGGCCACAATGTCTGTCGCGGAGTGTCCTTTGCCTCGCCGCAGATCGGAGGGCTTGGTGGCCACAAACATCAGTCCCGCGTTGGAAGAGCCTCCGGAAAAGCCGAAGCCCATAACGGAGAACGCTCCCACCACGTCGGGATTCGTAGCGATGATGGCCTCGGCGCGATCGGCCAATGCGCCGGTGTAGGCCAGCGAAGAGCCTGGCGGCGCCTGCACAATCACAAGAAGATAGCCTTGATCCTCCTGGGGAATGAACCCTGTCGGAACATGCTGGTAGACCCACACCGTTGCGCCCAGCCCCGCAAAGAACAGCAGCAACAGGACGTACCGCAGTTGTAGCGCAACATGAATCGATTTAGCATAACTGCGCGAAAGCCAACTCACAGAGGCATCGGCCCCATGAACAAACCCCGCAAAGGCGCGCGAAAGCGGGGGGATGCGCAGGAAATCCAATTGCTTGGGGCGATCCTCCTCGCCGCGCAGGAACAGGGCGGAGAGCGCAGGCGAAAGTGTGAGCGCGTTGAAGGCGGAAATGGCAATGGCGAAAGCGATTGTGAGCGAGAACTGACGGTAGAGAATGCCGGTGGTTCCGGGGAAGAACGAGACCGGCACGAACACGGCTATCAGAACCAATGATGTAGCGATGACCGCGCTGGTAACCTCTCCCATGGCGCGCGACGTGGCCTCGTGGGGATCGGAGTGCTCCATTGCAATGTGCCGCTGCACATTTTCAATAACCACGATGGCGTCGTCCACCACCAGCCCGGTGGCCAGCGTGATGCCGAAAAGCGTGAGCGAGTTGATTGAGAAGCCGAAGATCTTGATGAACGCAAAGGTTCCGATCAACGAAACCGGAATGGTGACGGCGGGAATGATGGTGGCGCGCCAGTCGAGCAGGAACAGGAAGATGACCACGATGACGATGACGACGGCTTCAGCCAGCGTGACCAGCACCTCGCGGATCGAGTCGCCGACCACGGTTGTGGCGTCGAAGGCGATAGCGAATTCGAGGCCCGGCGGAAAGCTTTTCGATAACTCCAGCAACACGGCCTTGGCCTGGCGGTCCACATCCAATGCGTTGGCGTTCGAGAGCAGTTGCACAGCGAAACCCATTGCGGAATGCCCGCTGAATTTCAGCAAAGTGCTGTAATCCTCTGCGCCCACCACCGAATGGCCGACATCCCTCAACAGCACCAGGCCGTTGGCGCTGTTCTTCACGATGATGTTGTCGAACTCCGCGGGGCTTGTCAGGCGTCCCACCACGCGCACCGGTATCTGGAAAGCCTGCTTCGAGTCCGAAGGTGGCTGTCCGAGTTGTCCGGCGGGAATCTCGACATTCTGCTCCACCAGCGCATTCACCACGTCGGTGGCGGTCAGGCCGCGCGCGGCCAGACGCACTGGATCGAGCCACACGCGCATGGCGTACTTGCGCTCTCCGAAGATGACAACATCGCCCACGCCCGGTACGCGCTTGACCGCGTCCTTTACATAAACGTCAAGATAGTTGGAGATGAACTCGGGCGAGTAGCGGCCATCCCGCGAGAAGAAGCCGGCGGCGAAAACGAAGTTGTTGTTGGTCTTTGTAATGGTGATGCCGGTGGCGTTCACCGCCGCGGGCAGGCGTCCTTCCACGCTGGCCACGCGGTTCTGCACGTCCACGGCGGCGATGTCCTGGTTGTAGCCCGTATCGAATGTGGTGACGATGGAACTGACGCCGCTGTTGGTGCTCGACGAACTGATGTAGCGCATCCCCTCGACGCCGTTGATGGCTTCTTCCAGGGGAATGGTCACGGCCTTCTCAACGGTATCCGCGTTGGCGCCCACATAGTTGCAGCTGACTGCTATCTGCGGGGGCGTCAGAGTGGGATACATCGAGATGGGCAAGTTGGGAATGCACACGGCTCCGCCCAGAATGATCAACAGCGCGCAAACCGTCGCAAAAACCGGCCGATGAATAAAGAAATCGACAAACAAAGCTTGCCTTCCTTTTTGCTTGTTGTGCGTTCGCCACAAACCTTGGGTCGTGCCGCCTCTGGCTCATCTGCCGGGGGCGCATGAATCGCCTATTTCGGAGCTTCCGGCAGCGGGATTACCGGCATGTTGTTCACCAGAAACTGGGTGCCGGAAACAATCACCTTGTCGCCTGCATTCAGCCCCGACGTGACGGAATAATTGTTGCCCACCGTATCCCCCAGCGTCACTGGAGTCTGGACGGCGAAAGTGTGCCCGTCCTGTTGGTGCGCCACAAACACAAAGCTCTGGCCGCCCTGGCGCGTGATGGCCAGCACCGGAACCACAGCCATCGGTGCGGTGCTCCAGATAACCCGCGCCTTTACCAGTTGCGCGTTGCGCAGCACCTCTGCCGTAAAGTGGACCGGAGCCTTCACCAGAATCCCCTGTAACGTGCTATCCACCTCCGGAGAAAGAAAATCGATCTTGGTCTTCTCCAGCAGCTTGCCGCTGTTGTCCATCAGGTCCACATCCAGCCCTTGCCGCACCTGGCCGGAGCGTTCCGTGGGTACGTAGATGTACGCTTCCAAATCGGTGATCTGATCCACCGTGGTGAGTACGCTTGGAGGCGAACTCATCGGTGCGACAAAATCCCCAATGTGCAGCGGAATGTCCCCCACTACGCCGTCGAACGGCGCGCGAATGGTGTAGTAGGCCAATTGCTGTTCCTGCGTCTTGCGCAGGTTCACCGCTGACTCGTAATCCGCTTTGGCGTTGTCGTGTGATTGCTGCGCCTGGTCGTAGACATCGCGGCTGGTCACGCCTGCTTCAAACAGCTTCCGCTGCCTCTCGATCTCCACAGTGTTGTAGTCGTAGAGCGCCTTTTTCTGGCGCTCTGTGGCGCGCGCCGACTCTACGGTGGCAATCTGGACTCGAGGATCGATCTCCATCAGCACCTGGCCCGCCTTCACATCTTCGCCTGACTGGACGTGAATTTGAGTCAGCATTCCGGCAACCTGAGGTTCCATTGTGGCCGACCGCCGCGACTTGATGGTGGCCACATACTCGCTGCTTTGCGCCACTGGCGCCATGGTCACCGTCGCCGTTTGCACCGGTAACCCCTGCATAGCGGCTGCTGGTGGCGCGGCTGGCTTTGGCTTGCAGCCCGTGGCAGCAAACCCCACCAGGACCAGAGAACCTATGATATGAATGCGTTTCAACGCGCTCTCCCTCACTTGATCTTTCCTTTGTGCAGATGCGTGCTGCTGATTTGTTTGAGCCTGAATTGTCTCAACCTGGGGCCCCGCTCGGCTGCGGGATGGGCAGGATGCCCTGCTCTAGATTTGCGGTGCCCGCGTTACCTTCCGCTGCCACAGACGATTCCGGCGAGAGGGTATGCCGCCCACCCTTTACTTTGACGCCCGGAGCCGGCTCATCGTCGCAAATTATCCGCATCCGTCAGTTCGCCCCGCCCAGACCGGACTGCCGACGGGTTGGGCATGCGGGCTATGGGAGATCGCGCAGGGTCGCGGACGTAAGCCAACCTATGGCCCGGACCGTATCAAGGCGGTCATCGACACAACTCTGCAATCGAAGCCGAAAGGGAGCACGCATTGGAGCTGCCGTACCTTGGCGGCCGATCAGGGTGTTAGTAAGTCGACGGTCAATAACATCTTGCGCAGTCACAATCTCAAGCCGAATCGCGCCAGGACTTTCAAGTTGTCGCGCCCCCCGGTTTCTGGAAAAACTTACAGACGTGGTCGGGCTCTACATCAATCCGCCGGACAAGGCGATCGTCCTTTGCGTCGATGAGAAAAGCCAGACTGGGGTGGAGATACGAGCACTCAATCGGACCCAGCCGGGCCTGCCGCTCAAGAAAGGCCGCTGCGGCGCCATGACCCACGACTACAAGCGGAACGGAACCACCACTCTGTTTGCCGCGCTCGACCTGCTCGAAAGAAAAGTTATAGGAGACTTTCACAAGCGGCACCGGCATCGGGAGTTCCCTAAGTTTCCTGCGCTCGATCAACCGAAAGCTTCCCGGAAAGACAGCTCTGCACTTAGTCATGGATAACTACGGAACGCACGGCCAACCCAATGTCAGAGAATAACTCGACAAACATCCACGCTTCGTCGTCCACTATGTGCCGACCAGCTGCAGTTGGCTCAACCTGATTGAGCGCTGGTTTGCCGAACTGACCGAGAAAAGCATACGGCGCGGCTCCTTTTTCGGCGTTGACGATTCGGTCGCTGCGATTGAAAATTTCCTGGTTGCACGGAACGAGAACCCAAAACCATTCGTCTGGACTACCGAGGTAGACTCCATCGTCGCCAAACTCTCCAAATGCCGCCAGACTCTGGAACAGATCCAGCCTGGTTCCGCCGCACCCAAAGCCCGCAAACGTTTGTCCAGCTAATTCGTGGACAATACTCTAGCAAGCCGTCATTTCCTCGGCAAGGCCCTTGTGCATCAGCCTGGGGCTCTACGCAATGAGCTGCAGTTTCTCGAACAGCTTGCTTTTTGCTTGCTGCATGCGCCGCGCGGCATCGGTATCGCCGATGGCTGCGGCAACCCGTTTCAGCGCGTTCATACTCAGCCCTTTGCGCAGGTATTGCGCCGGTTTGTCCAACAACGACAGAGTCTCCAACGGGGTCTGGTAGCGCTTGTACCGGATGCGCCTGCGCCCTTCTCGTCGATCTTCACGTCGGCTTGGGCGCAAGGGCGATGATAGTTCAGATACGGATTCAAGTACTCATGATAGAAGTCATTGAGGGCATCGGCGTGCCTGGGATCGATGTATCCATAGCCGATATGCTTGCGGATGACCACCCCAGCGACGAAGACCTGTCGCTGGGGACCCCGGTATGATGGCGCCGTTCTTGGTCTCCACCAGGCCGTTGTCGCCGCTTTGCCGAGGCCGGCTCTTGGTCTGTTCGATGAGCAGCTTTTCGAGCAACTCGGCGACCGTCTTGTTGATGAACTCCGAGCCTTTGTCGGTGTGGAAGCCCAGGATGCGAAAGGGAAACTGACGCATCATGTGCTTCAAAAGCGGCCCCAGATAGGCCTCCGAGATGCGCCGCGTTGAGCCCACCGCCTCCCACTGCGTGACCTGATCGACGGCGTTGATATAATAAACGCCCTTCTCCCCGCCGTGCGGCTGGTCGCCCTGATGCACCGTATCCAGGCGCAGAAAGCCAGGCTGGCCCTGCGGCTGAGGCTTGCGCTTCTCGCCGATCGACACCGCTGTGGGCCGCGTCCTGGTATAACTCATCAGCCGCTCGCGGTAGCGCGAATGCTTGCGCAAGTTATAAAGGTCCGCGACCGAAATGCCTGCCAGCCGCGCAAACTCCGGCCGCTTGTAGAGCAAGTGTTCGCGCTCCAGAATGCGCCGCGTCGCCGGCCCGCTCAGCGTCTCGTGAGCCTCATCGACCGAGGCCAGCAACTCGATGTCGGCCCGCGTGTAGAGTGGCGGAAAACGCCGCCGCCGATAGACCGTCACACGGACCCGCCCGCTGGCCATGTAGCGAGCGATCAGCCGCGTTACCAGCATACTCCAAGTTCATCACTTCCCAGGCCAAAACGGGGTGACGATGCTGGTTCCTACAGTTAGAACTGCTGTTGGAAGAGAGTAGTCTTTGACACGCCCACGCAAGGTTGGTAGCCTTCATAAGAGCGCTTTCGGCCAACTGGTGCCGCTTTAAGCACTCCCAGAGCGTCCCCGTCGTCTAGCCCGGCCTAGGACACCGCCCTTTCACGGCGATAACACGGGTTCAAATCCCGTCGGGGACGCCAATTAGAATCAAAAGTATGAGCTAGACCCGAAATTTAATTTGGTCGCCCTC
>Ga0302198_10005766_pt1 | contig 11368 bp, 10 predicted proteins | sample II_Bog_N2_2_FD_193521 | JGI IMG/M metagenome (GOLD analysis project Ga0302198, IMG submission 193521) | Peat permafrost microbial communities from Stordalen Mire near Abisko, Sweden - II_Bog_N2_2 | ecosystem: Environmental > Terrestrial > Soil > Wetlands > Peat | place: Sweden: Abisko... | reverse complement strand
CAGTCCCATTTCATGGGGCAGGCTCTTGATGTCGGTGTGACAATCCACGCAGGTGAACATGGAGCCGTGAATGGAGGCCTTGAAGGCATCGCCATGCACGTCCTTGCCGTTCACCATGCTGGCGTCACTGTGGCAGGCCAGACAGTCGTCGTTGGAGGGCTTGGCCGGAGCTTCCGGCTTGCCCGCCGCGTGCAAGAACCCGGCGCAGGCAAGCACCAGGGACAGGAGATAAATAAACTTTAATTTCTTCACGAACCCTTCACCTTTAAGAATCGGCATGAGCACCATAATCGGCCGCCCGAACCTTGATCCGAGCGGCCCAATAACACAATTCATGGAACGAAAAAATCTACTTGAGGGACTTCACAAACGTGGCTACGGCCTTGGCTTCGTCCGGGCTCACGGCCTGGGCTTTCATCTTTCCCTGCCCCTTCAGAACGATGTCAGCCAGAGCGGCATCGGACTTGCCCTTCACTTCGGCGGTGTTCAGAGGCTTTACGCCCATCGCGGGGATGGACTTGGAACCGTCCGCACCGTGGCAACCGGCACACTTGGCCTTGTAAACTGCCGCGCCGTCGGCGGCAAACAGCGGCGTTGCCATGGCGGCAACGAGTGCAAATGCAAAGAATCTCTTCATCGATTCTCCTGTACTTTTCGCAATTCCTGAAAGCAGAGAACAGCAGACACACATCCCCCCACTTTTACAGGACACTACTGTTTTCCCATTCACTTAGCACCGGGGGCAGTGAGAGAAAACACGAATTCCTGTGACATGTGTCACATCTTTCGCGCAACCATTGTGCGGTCAGCAGGTTAGCGACACCACTATTCCGGGCAAAGAAATGGGCCGCCCCCGGGCGGCCCAGCGAAACTGCTAGAAAAATGAGTGGGTTAGGAAGCCAGCGAGCGGGGGCGCTGCAAACGCGAGCGGCGGGCACGGCTGAGACCGATGGAACGCACGCGTTCGTAGGCGCCATGCAGATCATCGCTCAGGCGGCGCACCACTTCCATGCAGATCAAAGGGTTGTCACGCAGGAACTTCAGCAGATCCTTGCGTTTGACGAAGACCACCTGGGCGGTATCCAGCAGCTCGGCCGTCACCTCGTAGGCGTCGCCGCTGAGGGTGGCGCCCAGGCCCAGAATCTCGCCGGGGCCGGCCACGCGCAGCATCAACCGCTTGCCGCTCTCCGAACAGAGGGAGAGCTTGGCGCGGCCTTCGCACAGCACATACACGCCCCGCGCGGGACGTCCTTCGGCAAACAGCAGGGTGCCCTTCGCGAGGACTTCCTGCTCCTTGATGCTGTCGAAGCCGCGCGTCGCCTCCGGCGACATGTCGCAGAAGGGACGGTCGGAGCGGAATGCACAGTGGCTGCAACTCGGCTGCATAGCGTTCTCCATGGGACACTCTTAAACATTGCGCCATGCTGAGGCTGTGATTGCAGTCACCCCCCATCGTGAGTGTTGCCACAGGCTTAGGCGCACGCCTCACAAATTGGCGGCGGCGGTTGATGGGAGTAAACCAGTCGCGCCGGGAGCAGGCGCATTCGCGTAAGTGGCCGGAAATGAAAAGGCCCGGCGTTGGCCGGACCTTTGGTGATGATTACGAAATCTGACCCTTGCTATGAGGTTGCCAGAGCCTTGAGAGCGGTTTTGTTGCGAATGACCAAAGTGGAACCCTTGGCCTGAACAATTTGCCGTTTCTTCATCTCAGCGAAGAGGCGGGTGACGGTTTCACGCGAGGTGCCGATCATCTGCGCGATCTCCTCGTGGGTGAGCGCCAGCTTGATGCGCGGCTCGGACTTGGCGGATTCGCCATTCTTCACCGTCCATTCCAGCAGGAGCTTGGCCAGCTTTTCCGCCGCGGAATGCGAGAGGCCCAGGGAGCGAATCTCACGGCAGGCGGAGTTGTACTTCTCGCTCAACTGCTCGGCCACGCGCAGGCAGGCGTCGCTGTGTTCCTTGAGGAAGCGCTGGAAGTCCTCGCGCTTGACGAAGTTGACCTGGCAGGGATCAATGGTCTCGGCCGTCAGCTCGTAGGGCTTGCCGCTGACCGAAGCGCTGAGGCCCAGGACTTCTCCGGCTTCGGCGATCTTGAGGATCAGCGTTTTGCCGTCGGTGGAGCAGATGCTGAGCTTGACTCTGCCCTTGCAGAGCACGAAGATGCCGCGCGGCGCCTGGCCCTCAACAAAGAGAATGGCGCCCTTCGGGTAAGCGGTGGCGTACTTGATCTGTTCGAAGGATTGCAGAGCGGTGTCAGGCAGGTCGCAGAAGATGGCGTCGGCACGCATCTTGCACGTTAGACAGCTCTCGATGATATCCAGTCCATAGGGTGAAAGCACGGGGGCGAACCTCCAACGCCGCGCGGCCACCTTGAAAAAAACGCCGGACCGCAGCCGGCAGAACGACACAGATACCGCAACACCAGTACCGCAACACCAGCACGGCAACACCAGCACCGCAGAGGGCCCGTCGCCAGGAATGCCCGCTGGAAGTGAAACTCCTCAGCGGCCGGACGGAAAACACACAGGCTCGTCATAGCTTGTAAGGTTTAAGGCAACCCAAAAGGAAGTGCGGACGTCACAATGTCGTGTGACAAACACACGCCTCCGTGACCGGCGGCACAGGTCGAGGTTTGTTTCCGTCGGCGGCGGGGCGGCTCATGGATTGATCGTTATTTTATGTATTTTCAGCAGCTTACGGGAATTACTTCAACACCACACGATAGAGCTCGTATTGCGGAGTCGCATGAAATTTCCGCAATTCCGGGCGGCGCTCGAACTCCTGCCGCTCGAAGGGAGCGTTGTAGAGAACGTAGATCCGGCGGGGCTCCCGTTGGGCGTTGGCGATGAGTTTTGCCAGGACATCGCGCAGGACGTAATCCGGAAAAGGGTTGAAGAGATAGACGACCAGGTCGCCCGCGGGAAAGTCGAATTCGCGGGCATCGGCGCAGAGGCTTTCGAGCTGGCGGCACTGGCGGCCGGGCTCGGCGAAGGCGAGGATGTTGCGCTGGGCAATGGCGTCGAGCTCGGGCTGAACCTCCACGCCGAGGACACGGGCAAAGGGGTACATGGCGGCCATCAGGAGCACCCGGCCCTTGCCGCTGCCCATGTCAATGAAGGTAAAGCGCTCGAAGTCCACGGCGGCCAATTGCTGCATGATCTCAGCGAATTCGGATTCGACGGTGGGCTGGTAGAGGCGCTCGCTGAAGACCTCGCGGAGGCGCACGGAGATGGGCAGGCGCGCCCAGGTGGTGTCCACCGCGTGGTCGCAGTCGTAGTCAATGTCTCCGAAGCGGCTGCGGCGGCGCTCGGGCAGGCTGTCCTTGAAGCACTCGACGAATTGCTCACGCAGGTAGCGTAAGGAGCCGGCCACGCCGCGGGCGCGAAGGGAGTCGCGCAGCCAGCGGGCGACAACCCGGGCGAGTGAGGGCGGCGGAGCCACCACGACGGTAGGTGGCAGAATGGGCTGGGCTGACGGCGCGGCTCCAGATGGCGTTGCGGATGACGCCGCTGTTTCTGGAGTGTCGGAGGGAGAACACTCGTTGGAGGGCCGCTCAGCGGGCCGTGTGGGCAATTGGCTCATGAGGGTCATTATGGCATCCCGAGGGGCTGTGGAGGCCCTTGCAGCCCCGGCAAGGGCCATGGAGCGGCGTAAAGAGGCTCGTCAAGGGCACTCATCGCGGCAAATGTGGCAAAGTAGTAGGAAGTCGTCATAGGGGAACATGGACTCCACGCAAAACCCAGACAATTCGGCTCCAGATAGTTCGGCCCAGGGCGGCAGAGGGCACGATGCGCTGGCGGCCTTCCGGCATCGCAACTTCCGGCTGTTTACCGCCGCGCGCTTCCTCGTCATCAGTGGCGTTGAGATGCAGTCGCTGGCCGTGGGCTGGCAGATTTACTCGATCACCCGGCGTCCGCTGGATCTGGGACTGGTGGGGCTGGCGCAGTTTTTACCCGGACTGATGCTGTTCTGGCTGGGCGGCCATGTGGCCGACCGCTTTGAGCGCCGCAACGTGCTGCTGTGCTGCCAGGCGGGCTTCGCGCTCTGCTCGCTGGCGCTGCTGGCCATTACCCTGCGCGGAGTGCACGGCGTGGGGCCGATCTACTGCGTACTGGTGGGGATGGGATTGATCAGGGTCTTCAACGGGCCGGCGGGCCAGGCCTTTGCTCCCCTGCTGGTGCCAGCGGAGATATTTCCCTCGGCGGCGGCGTGGGGCAGCGGAGTGTTTAACGCGGCCACCATCATGGGACCTTTGGTCGGCGGGTTGCTGTATGCGGCCGGTGGGTCTCCCATGCCGGTGTACCTTACGACGACCTGCGCGCTGCTGGTGAGCGCCGGACTGATGAGCCGGCTGCGCGTGCGCGGGCTGCAAAAGGGCAAGCGCGGAGCCACCGAGTTGCTGGCCGGCTTCCGCTACGTGCTGAAGAACCGGCTGATTTTGGGCAGCATCTCACTGGACCTGTTTGCCGTGCTGCTGGGCGGAGCCGTGGCGCTGCTGCCGGTGTACGCCCGGGAGATTCTGATGGCCGGGCCGCGCGGGCTGGGATTGCTGCGGGCCTCGCCGGGAATGGGCGCGGGACTGATGGCGCTGGTGTTGGCCAACCGTCCGCTGCGCCGCCATGCGGGAGCGAAGATGATGGCCTGCGTGGCCGCCTTCGGCGCGTGCACCATCGTCTTTGGACTGAGCCGCAACCTGTACCTCTCGATGGCCGCGCTGTTCCTGGTTGGAGCGAGCGACATGGTGTCGGTGATTGTGCGCTCCACGCTGGTGCAGTTGGCCACGCCGGACGAGATGCGCGGACGGGTGAGCGCCGTGAACATGCTCTTCATAGGCACGTCGAACGAGTTCGGACAGTTTGAGAGCGGCGTGACCGCGCAATGGTGGGGAGCGGTTCCAGCTGTGGTTCTGGGCGGCGTGGGAACCCTGCTGGTGGTGAGCCTGTGGAGCGTGCTCTTCCCCGCCCTGCGGCGAGTAGACGAGCTGACTCCGGAGTCACTGCGGGCGGCCAACGTTGTGCCGGTGGCCGAGCAGGACCTGACGGACGCGCAGTGATCGTTTCGGGTTAACAACAAATTGGTTGAAGAAGTTGCGGGCAAAAAATGACCGCGGCGTTGAGGCCGCGGTCGAAGAAAAGTGATGCGGGCAGCGCGCAGACGCTAGGCGCTGACTTCAGCCTGGATTGCGTTCTCCCACCAGATATCCATTGGCAGCGGCTGCTGGCGGCGGCGGAAGGTTCCGCCGTGCTTGACAACGCACTCCAATGCGACCTCGGCGGCCTTTTCGATGGCCTTCTGCACCGGCTCGCTGAGCGGCGCGCCGACCTCGAAAGCCTCGCCGGTGACGCCGATGAGGTAAATCTCCTCGGGACCATCTCCGGCCAGTTCGGCGACGAAGATGGACTCGGTGATAGCCGGGGAGTGGGGATCCAGGCGGACTGCGGGCCGGTGGCGGGTGATGGCTGCCCTGTCATAGACAGTCACCGTGCCAGCCGGCTCGCGATTATCCACCGAGTCGATCAAGATCAAAACACTCATACCGGTCATGTAGGCAATGAGGTCGAGGCCGGGGGTGCCGAGGTCTTCGACCGCGACACCCTCACCGAACTCGTAGTTGGCGTCAATCCAGCGGACCGTGTACGGACCCACCGCATCATCGCCGAGCAACACACTGCCGACACCGCAGACCTTGATCTTCTTCATTCTTACAGCACCTTTACGGTTGCAACCGGCTTGCCCTCGGGATCGAAGGTGTGGCAGGCGCAGGCCATGCAAGGATCAAACGAGTGAATGGTGCGAATCGCCTCGAGCGGACGCGTGGGATCGGCAATCGGGTTCTTCAGAAGCGAGGCTTCGTAAGGACCATGCTGACCCTTGGCATCACGCGGAGAGGCATTCCAGGTGGAAGGCACGACCGCCTGATAATTGGCGATCTTGCCGCCCTTGATGACCGACCAGTGCGACAGCAGGCCGCGCGGCGCTTCGTGCACGCCGACGCCCTGAATCTCGCCGCTGGGGAAGCTGGGCTCGTTGTGGGTGGCCACATCGCCGCTGCCGATGTTGTTGGCCAGCAGTTCCCAGTGCTTCTCACCGAGTTCGGCCAGCATGCTGGCGCGGATGGCGCGAGCCACGTGACGGCCCAGGGTGGACTGCAGCTTCTCGATGCCGATCTTCTTTCCGGCGATGGTCGAGATGAGGCCCAGGGCTTTGTCAGTGTGCTTGCGGGTAAGAGGATCGCCGGCGGCATAGCCGACCAGGATCTGGGCGAGCGGACCGACCTGCATCGGGCGGCCCTGGAAGCGGGGCGCCTTGACCCAGGAGTACTTGCCTTCGGCAGCCCACTCCGTGTATTCGGGATCCGTTTCGCCGACCCAGGGCTGGAGTGGCTTTTCACCCTTGTACCAGGCGTGCTTGGTTTCTTCGGTGACGCCCTGCGTGAAGACGTCGTCGCGGAAGCCGTTGAACTTGTGCACGCTGGAGAGGTTGCCGTCCATGATGTAGCCGCCGACCAGGTCGAACTTGGTGTTCTTCGTGTCCAGAGGCAGATCGGGCGAAGCCAGGTAGTTGGTGACGCCGGCGCCGTAGTTGAACCAGTCCGCGTAGAGAGCGGCGATGGCGCAAACGTCGGGCAGGTACACCTGATCCACAAACGTCTTCACCTCGGCCATGAGCTCCTTGATCATGAACAGCTTGTCCATGTTCAGGGTGCCGAGGCTGTCGAAGTTGATGGCGTTGCTGACGCCGCCGACGGTCAGGTTCTGGATATGCGGGCTCTTGGAACCGAGGATGGCCACGGCCTGCACGCTCTTGCGCTGATACTCCAGTGCCTGAATGTAGTGCGCGAAGGCCAACAGGTTGACCTCCGGGCTCAGCTTCATGGCCGGATGTCCCCAGTAGCCGTTGGTGAAGATGCCGAGCTGGCCGCTGGCGGCGACGGCCTTCACCTTGTTCTGGGCTGCGAGGAATTCCTTCTTGGAGTTGCCGGTCCAGGGGCTCAGACCCTCGATGAGGTTGCTGACCTTGGCCGGGTCGGCCTGCGGGATCTTGAGGATGTCCACATAGTCCAGGGCCGACAGGTGATAGAAGTGCACGATGTGATCGTGCAATCCGTGGTTGATGAGAATCAGGTTGCGGATGTACTGGGCGTTCAGAGGAATCTCGAGCTTCAGAGCATCTTCCACCGAACGGACGCTAGCTATAGCGTGCACCGTGGTGCACACGCCGCAGAAGCGCTGGGTGAATACCCATGCTTCGCGAGGATCGCGGCCCTTGAGGATGTTCTCAATGCCGCGCCACATGGTGCAGGAGGACCAGGAATTGGCAACCGCTCCGTTCTCGACTTCAATGTCGATGCGGAGGTGTCCTTCAATCCTGCTGATGGGGTCAATTGTTATGCGTTTCGCCATTGTATGAAACCTTCTCGTCGATATCGTGGATTAGTGATCTGCCGGTGCGTAACCAGTAAGCTGAATACCAGGCTTAACCTTCTCTTCGTACTTCGCCATCTTGTTCCAGTCGGCGTTGGTGCCGGGCAGAATCGCCAGCAGTTTGACGGCGACCAGGTAACCCAACACCGCGATGGCGATGAAGGTCACGCAGACGATGATCTCGGCCATGGCCGGGAAGTAGAACGAGCTACCCTTGGCCGAGAAGGCCAGCGTCGTCGGGCTGAAGCGATAGATCATGCCGCCAACCGCGCAAAGCAGGTTTGCGTTGAACATGGTCGAAAGCTTTTTGCCCTTCTCCGTGGAGAGCACGTAGGCGGAGCCAAGAATCAGCGCCGTTTCTACCCAGAACAGGAAGGAGAAGTAACCGTCGGTGAAGACATGCAGGATCTGTCCGCGCACCAGGATGTCCAGGAAGCGGAAGGCGGTCCAGGCATAGATGAGGTAAACCGTGATTTTGTTCAGCTCGGCCATGACCACGGGATCAAGATCGCGCTTCCACGCAAGCTTGGCCAGCAGCAGGCAAAGGGTGACGCAGTTGTAGCCGAGGAATGCCGCGGCCCAGACGTAAATGATGGGGAGGCAAGGAGTCTGCCAGAGCACATTCACGCGTTTGCCGCCGAGCACCATGAGGGCGCCCAGCGAGGACTGATGCATCATCGGAAGAATGTAAGCCAGGCCGATGATGAAGGGATAAACCTTCGCCATCAGCTTCTCGCAGGTTTCGGCCACGCCGCGCCACTTCGGGAACTCGTAAATGATGTACTCGAAGATGGGCGGCAGGTTCTCCAAAAGCAGCGGGACACTGGCATACAGGGACATGCAGACCGCGATCTCCAGCAGCGGAGAACTCACGTTCCATTGCCAAGGCATGATCACCCAGTAGAAGTTCCACGGGCGGCCCACATCGACACCCAACATGGCCAGACCGGTCCAGTACGCGAGGGCGCTGGTAAGCAGAGCCACGCGCATGACCGAATGCAGCTTTTTGTTATTGAAGACCCAGGCGGCGATGCCCACGGCGAAACCGCCGGAGCCCAGACCCGTCAGGACCATCACGTTAAAGGTTTTCCAAAGTCCCCAGGCGTAGGGGTCGGACATGCCGGAAACAGATGCTCCGAGACCGACGACCTCGCGGTATCCCGTCAGCACAAGGCCGAACGCGATAAAGAGGCAAAGCCCCCAGAATCCGCGAGTGAGCACGGGGATGCCATATACAGGAACACTTCTCTCCCACCGTGTCATAGTTGTGCCCTCAATCCGGTTTCTTTCTGCTCCTCGGCCAAGTGATGTGAATGATCCTTGAAGTTCTTACCCGCGAAATAGACCATGCCAGCGTAGAGCGCGATGGGCAGCGCCAGCCACTTATAGGCCATGTGGGAGTACTTCAAGCCGGAAGGAATCGAATCATCGCCAACATCGGGCAACCCGATCTTGTCGAAGGCGACGCGCGACAGGTACAGCACCTGGGTGCCGCCCGCCTCGTGCTCGCCGAACACCTTGCTCTGGTAATACTTTCCAGGGTTGTCGGCGATGCGCTTCTTGGCTTCCTTCAGCAGCTCTGGACGCGTGCCGTAGATGACGGCGTTGGTGGGACACACCTTGGTGCAGCCAGGCTGCTTCTTGGTGGGGTCCTTCGCCATCGGCGTGCGGCAAAGCTCACACTTGACGATCTTCGGATTGAAACCATCCCACTGGAAAGACGGGATGTGGAACGGGCAGGCGATTTCACAGTAGCGGCAGCCAACGCACTTGGAGCCCAGCCACCACACCACACCAGTTGCCTCGTCCTTTTGCAGGCCGCCAAACATGCAGGCGTTCATGCAACCAGGATCGATGCAGTGCATGCACTGCTGTTTGAAGTAGGAGTGGTCGGAACCGTCTTCACTGCGCCACAGCTTGATGATGTTCTTGGTGTAGGAGTTGAGCGCGGGAGGAGCCTGGTGGAGGCCATCCTGACGGGTGTCAGGGGTGAGCTCGTTGTACTGCGAGCAGGCCACCATACAGGACTTACAGCCTACGCAACGGGTCGCGTCGTACAACAACCCGAGTGCTTTGGCAGGATCGGTTTTATGGTACTTCGGATTTGCTTCTAACCGTTCCTCCTCCTCCGCATGGGCGACCTGCGGGAGGACGGCGGACACGCAACCCGCCGCTAAAATCGGCAGAGTGCCCTTGGCGAGATTCTTAAATGCCTCTCGGCGTGTCATTGCCATGGTTATTTACCTCCGGGATTCGACTTTGCCTCGTCCGCAATCGTCTCTTCGCTGCTGGCCAGCTTCTGCGAAGCCGCCCAGGATGCGCCGCCGATTGCGCCACCGGCCAGGCCCACAAGCAGAGCCGCGCCAGCGCCGAACTTGCCTATGGAGCTGTTGATGGGAGCATAGGTGTCGGGGGGAGTCGCCGTGAAGCCATGAGCATCCACGCGGTCAAACAGCGGCACGCGGAAGGCAATGGACTTCTCGGTGCAGCCGAAGCAGGGCGAACCGTTGCCGATCGGCCAGCAATCCGGAATCTCATTGAAGTGGCGGGTCGAGCAGCCGGCATGCGTCACCGGGCCCTTGCAGCCAAGCTTGAACAGGCACCAACCTTCGCGGTGACTCGGCGAACCGAAGGTCTCGGCGAAGCGGCCGGCATCGAAGTGAGCGCGGCGCGGGCAATGATCGTGAATGACGCGATCATAGGCGAACTTCGGGCGCTTCAGGTCGTCGCAGGCGGGGAGCTTGCCGAAGACGGCAAATTCCAGCACGACGCCGAGCAGCGTGTACGGGTTCGGGGGGCAGCCCGGAATGTTGACGATGGGCTTGTTGGTGATGATCGAATCCACGCCGACAGCATCGGTCGGGTTGGGATCGGCCGAAGGCACGCCGCCCCAGCTTGCGCAGGAGCCGATGGCGATGATCGCCGCGGCCTTGGAGCCCACTTCCTTCAGAACGTCTACGGCCGGCTTGCCGCCGAGCTTCATGTAGATGCCCTGGTCCTTGCGGGGAATCGAACCTTCGACGACGAGCACGAACTTGCCTTCGTTATCCTTGACGGCGGAGTTCAGAGCGTCTTCGGCCTGCTGTCCGCAGGCAACCATCAGAGTTTCGTGATAGTCGAGGGAGATGAGGTTGATGATGAGGTCTGCCACGTCGGGTTTCGAGGTACGCAGAAGCGTCTCGGAACATCCGGTGCAGTCTTGGAAGTGAAGCCATACGACCGAGGGTTTCTTGGCCTTGCCAACAGCCTTCGCGACTTCTGCCGGGGTGGCCTTTTCAGTCAGGGCCAGACCCATGGGAGCGGTTGCCACGAGGGTCGTACAAAGTTGTAAGAAATCTCGACGTGAGTAGCCCGCGTTCTTCAAGCTCTGGGCGATTGTATCCTGTGCATTAGCGTCTTTTGCCATGTCATATCCTGTGCGGAGACATTATGCCTGCATCCCTGAACTGGCGGCCGAACGCAGCGGAAACCGGAAGAGTCTGGTCCACTTCGTCGGGGAGGCCCGGCTGAATACACTCCACCCGTAACTGTGGCGTGAATACAGCGCTTCGTTTATCTGTCATTACGCCTCACCGGGCAGTGATTTTAATCACTACCAATTGTGATACTCGCTAGCGCGGCAGGTGAGCACTGATTCTTGTCACCAGTATCTGTGACCTTAATCACTCCGGAGGACGTCGCCATCGGGGCGCCCGGGCTGCTTGCACCCGCGCCGCCGGATTGCCGCGCACTGCCGCGAATTTGGCGGGGTTCGCGTCGTCGAATTTTCTGGCGATTGAGAAACACGCGGGCATGGTTCGAAAGAGACAGACAGCCGAAGGCGGAATTACTCCGGCAAGGAGGGCTGTGGATATCGCAGGCGAAAAAACTCCCCCGGCCAAAAGATAATGGCCCGGGGAGAGGCGAAATGGTGACGAGCGCGAGGGTCAGGCCGCGGAGAAATT
>Ga0302198_10005744_pt1 | contig 11408 bp, 7 predicted proteins | sample II_Bog_N2_2_FD_193521 | JGI IMG/M metagenome (GOLD analysis project Ga0302198, IMG submission 193521) | Peat permafrost microbial communities from Stordalen Mire near Abisko, Sweden - II_Bog_N2_2 | ecosystem: Environmental > Terrestrial > Soil > Wetlands > Peat | place: Sweden: Abisko, Stordalen... | reverse complement strand
TATAACTTGTTCGCGCAGGATACCTTCAGCGCCTGGGTCAAGTCCATGGTCGCGGTAATTCGATCCTCCGGCAGCAAGCAATTAGTTGATGTAGGTCAGGACGAGGGCGGAGTGGGGGACCGCGTGCTGAATCAGTTCTACAGCGGAGTGGGTGTTTCATTCACGACCAATCACACTTACTGGAACGACGATGCGCTGTTATGGGATTCGGTGGCAGCCAAGCGGCCTGGAATGCCTAACATCACCGGCGAAACTGGCTACCAGCCGGCCTGGGATCCCGATGGAAGCTGGCGCTACGATGAGTTCACCGGCCTGGGCCTGACCGAAAGAAAGTGGGCGCTGGGCTTTGCCGCCGGCACAAGCGGAGCGATGCAATGGGACTGGGCTCGCGAACCGGATTTCGGCATGTTGCGCAGCGACGGCTCGGCGAAAGCCTGGGAGAATATGATGCGCGATCTGGGACTGTTTGCGCGCCAGGCCGAGCCCTTTGCGAGTGACCTTATTCAGCCGGACGTTGCTATTGTTCTGCCGCAATCCTTTCAGTTATCCGTTTCGAGTGGTTTGGGCCTGGAAGCACAGCGAAATACCGTGCGCGCTCTTTATAACTACGCGCATAGCCAGGCCTACGCGGTCGGCGAATATCAGAGCCAACTGCTCGGCACACCAAAGCTCATTCTTCTGCCATCGCCTATGGGAGTTACTGATGAGGCATGGCAGGCGATCGAAGAAAGAGTGAAGGCCGGGGCGGTTCTCTTGGTTACCGGCCCTTTCGGCGGAGATGTTCATTTTCATGCGACCGGCAGGCAAGACTCCGTCGGGATTCCTTATATCGATGCGCCACTCACCGCCCGTGAGAATATCTTCCATTTTCCCGGCGGGGAAGCATCGCTTGTGTTCAGCGGTTCGAAGACAACCGTTCTGAACCGGGCCATCCTGCCCAATGGGGGAGAGTGGGCAGAGAAGTCACTGGGCAAGGGCAAGATTCTCTTCGCGGCGCTTCCTTTGGAGTTGAACGACAGCCTGCAGGCCGTGGCCGATGTTTATGCTTACGCGCTCATGGCGGCTAACGTCGCTCCGGTTTTCTCAACCACGCTGAAAGACCCTGGAATCCTCATCTGCCCTACGCTCTTTCCCAAGGCGACGCTGTACCTGCTCACCTCCGAATCCAACCGGAGCGAGGTTTCGTTTATAGACCTGCGCAGCGGGAAGACGTTCTCTGGAACGCTGCCCAGCGGACGGGCCGCGTTGCTGCTGGTCGGCACCGACGGCAAACTGCTTGCGAGTTATCACTGGCCAATTCAGTAAGGATGCCAGCTTCGGTCAAGACCGATGCGCGCAAGGGAGTTACAGGAAACCGCAGCCTAAGTTCTGAAAGGTTGATTATGTCCACTTGCATTCTTCATCAGATCGGCAAGTTAGGAGTTACGGCTATGATCGCATTGGTTCCCGCTGCTACAGCCGCGGCGACTCAGCACCTTGGAATCTTTGAGGGCCACCAGGAAGTGGGCGCCGTGCTTCACGCGGGCTCCGCGGAATACGACGCAACCCACAACGCCTACACGATCAGCGGCAGTGGCGAAAACATGTGGTTTGGCATCGACGACTTTCATTTCGTCTGGAAGAAGCTCTCCGGAGACGTTGCGCTGACCGCAGACATCGCCTTCGTTGGCGCCGCTGGAAATGCCCATCGCAAGGCTGTTTTAATGATTCGCCAGTCGCTCGACGGCAACTCCGCGGCGGTCGACATTGCCGTGCATGGAAACGGCCTGACAGCGTTGCAGTTTCGCGACGCAGCAGGCGCCGACACGCACGAGGTTCAATCGAACATTTCGGCGCCGAAGACGGTGAAAATCGAGAAGCGCGGCGACTTCTTTTACGCATTTGTCGCGGGAAAAGACGGCAAGCTCGTGCCCGCGGGCGCGGCCACCAAGCTGGCACTGACGGGCGATTTCTATATCGGCATCGGTGTCTGTGCACACGACAAGGATGTGGTCGAGCGGGCGGTCTTTTCAAACGTCAGCTTGCAGCAGCTTTCGCCGGCGAGCGGCAAGCGGGTGCTGGTGAGCGCGCTGGAGACGGTTCCAATTGCTTCTGGCGATCGCCAGGTAGAATACGCCGTCGCAGCGCACTTTGAAGCGCCGAACTGGTCTCCGGATGGCAGTTTCCTGGTCTTCAATCAAGACGGGACAATCCGCCGGCTGGCTCTCGGCGCCACGGAGCCAACGGTCATTGATACCGGCGCTCAGATCCATTGCAACAACGATCACGGCATCTCCGCCGATGGGAAATGGCTGGCCATCAGCGACCAGTCGGGAGAGGACAAGAAGTCTCACGTTTATGTGCTGCCCATTGGCGGTGGCGCGCCTCGCCAGGTCTCAAAGAATTCGCCGTCGTACTGGCACGGCTGGTCGCCCGATGGAAAGACGCTGGCCTTCACCGGGGAACGCGGCGGCAGCTTCGACATCTACTCCATCCCCGCGGCGGGCGGTGAAGAGAGGCGCCTGACAAGCGCCGCCGGGTTCAATGACGGTCCTGATTTTTCGCCCGATGGCGCGTACATCTACTTCAATTCGGAGCGTACCGGGCACATGCAGATCTGGCGCATGAAGGCCGACGGCACAGGGCAGGAACAAGTCGTCTCCGATGAGAGCAGCGACTGGTTTCCGCACATCTCGCCCGACGGGCAGTGGATGGTCTTTTTGGCCTACGAAAAGGGAGTCACCGGTCATCCTGCGGACAAGGATGTGGAGTTGCGCCTGATGTCGCTCAAGGACAAGAAGATCCACGTGCTGGCAAAGCTCTTCGGAGGGCAGGGAACCATCAATGTTCCCTCCTGGTCGCCCGACAGCCTCAAGCTCGCATTTGTCAGTTATCAGTGGCTGCCGGAGGAGAGTGTGGCCGCAAAGTAATGCATAGGTAGGATGGGCCGCTCATTCCACGAGGCGGCCCTAAATCGCATCGGCATGCAGGACATTCCCGGCGGGGTGCGGAACTGGGGTTTCGGCGACATTGGGGTTATTAAACCATGCCACTGCCGCGCCTGTCAGAGCCGCATGATCCAGAAGCCTGGAGACGCGCAATTGCATCTTCAGCCCCTCCAGTTCCTTCATGGCGGCGGGCAAAAACAGATGCGAAGAGCGCGAGATGCCTCCGCCAATCACCACCACTTGCGGGCCGAATTCGGCGAGCTTCATGCGCAGCGCCAGCCCCAGGTGGCGGCCGAAATCGGTAAATACCGCCGCCGCATCCGTGTCGCTTGCCGTTACCGCGGCGATCTGGGCCACTTCCCGCAGCTTGCCGGTGCGCATTTGATAGTTGCCCTGGATGGCTCGGGTCGAGACGCAATCCTCGACGATGCCGCCTTCATAGGGCAGATTCCAGATCTCTCCGCCGGGAGGAACTCCCTGGCCCTCTGGGACAATGCGGCCCTCGACGGCAAAGGCCGAGCCGATGCCGGTGCCCAGGGTGATGCCAACGGCGCGGGGAACGTCTCGGGCCGCTCCGGCGCCGATCTCGCCCAGCAGGAAGGCGGCCGAATCGAGCAGGAAGCGCACTTGGCCGGGCTGCCAGCCGAAGAGTTCGGCCAGGCGTCCGCGCAGGTCGATGCCATAAAGATAGGGCAGCTTGTGGCGCATGTGGCTTACGCCCGCCGCAAAGTCGAATGGGCCGGGCACGGCCAGCTCGGCGCCGCCCACTCCAGCCCACTTATTTGATGCCTTAATTCCAAGAGAATAAAGCAGATGGATGAAGGCGTCGCTGGTCGCTTCGGCTGGGTGCGGAGCGCTCACGACCGGGCCGAGTTGGTAGGCGCCGCTGCGGCAAACCGCGGCCGAGACATGACTGCCCCCCACATCGTAAACCAGGACGAAGTTCTCCAAATTGGCGGCCATGAAACCCTCTCAGTTGATAGCGTTGTTAGTGCTAGCATACACCCGCAATACATCCAGTGATTAGCTTCCGATCTCGCGGGAGCAGGCGGGGCCGCAAGTGTCGATGGCATGGGTACCACCTGTTTACACATTAACGCAACTCCTCTGCCTGGCTGACACCGCGATTGGGGGCGCACGGGGCACAGTTCTCGATTGCCCCCTCTTGTTGATCAGGACCATAAATGATTCGAGGATTTCCACCTTTCGGCGGGAAAAAGACAAAAGTGCGGGGGTACGGAGTCTCAGTATCTGGACCCGGTCCTTCGTCGCCGGAATCGCGATAGACCACTAATGAATCACAACCGCCGTGCGGTGCTTGCAGCCGCAGGAGCGGCGCAACACGATCTCAACAGGCAAAACGATCCGATTTCCCGTCTGCGGCAGTTCACCGCGCGCGATGCGATCGAAGAGCAGATTTGTCGCCACACGGCCCATCTCTTGCATTGGCTGGCGAACTACGGTCAATGACGGCGAAGTCAGATCCGCAAGATCGAAGTCATCGAAGCCCACAAAGGCAACATCGTTCGGAATCTTTACTCCCAGGCTCAAAAGCGAAGCAAGAACATGACGCGTTGCCAAGGTGTTGGACGCGAAAAAGGCAGTAGGCGCCTTGGCTCCGCGCAGCTGGTCTTCGATGGCTCGCAGGGTGTCTTCCTGCGACTCGCACCCGAAAAATCCATCCTCTTTCAAGCCCGCGTCCTGCATTGCGCGGCGATAGCCGAGAAACCGGGCGTTGATCGTAAACAGGTTGCGGCTGAGCCCCATAAAGCTGATGCGTTGATGGCCATGCTCGATCAGATGCTCGACAATCCGTCGCGCGCCCGCGGTGTTTTGCACCAGCACGACATCGAATGCCGGGTCGGCGACAGGACGATCGAAGGCCACTACCGGAGTCTTGCCGAACAACGTCCTGGTCAGCCGTGAATTGCGGTATCTGGCAGGGATCACGACCATGCCATCTACATTCCAGCGCAGCATCTGCTCCGCTTCGATATATTCAACATCCGGGTCTTCATTCGAAGTCGTGATGATGACCGAGTAGCCGCGTTCCTTGGCAACGGTGGTAACCGCGTGCGCGCAATTGGCAAAGAATGGATCGTAGAGGTAGGGAAGGATGAGACCGATGCTCCTGCTGCGGTGACCGCGAAAGGCGCGAGCCAGCTCATTGGGGCGGTACTGCAACTGGTCGATGGCCGTTTGCACCCGCCGTGCCGTCTCTTCGGCTACATGAACCGTTCCGCTGAGTACCCGCGAAACGGTCATTGTGCCGACGCCGGCCAGCCGTGCGACGTCGCTCATGGTAGGTTTTCGCAGCACGGGTCGGGCTCCAATTCGTTGCTTCGCCCAACTGGCAGATTGATTCCGCGGCGGGTCCGGCATTTTGATCGCTTCAGGAACACCCACTTCGCGCCAGCTTGCGCGTACACTGTGGGGTGCAGTCTGATTCGTCGCCTTATGGTACTACCTTGGAGCTTAATTGAGAAACAGCGGAGTCTCATTGAGAAACAGCAATCGTAATCCTCTTCGCGGCTTTGAAGGCCGGTTACTTGGTCCCGGCTGCCTGAGGGGGCCTGAACCGGTCGGACATGAGCATCTCGAGCGAGCCCTCAGTAGGCCGCGATTCCGGTGATCTTCTGGCCGACAATCAGGGTGTGGATGTCGTGCGTTCCCTCGTAGGTGATGACCGATTCCAGGTTCATCATGTGGCGCATGATTGGGTAGTCCTCCGTGATTCCATTGGCCCCCAGGATGTCGCGGGACCTGCGGGCGCATTCCAAGGCCATCCAGACGTTGTTGCGCTTGGCCAGGGAGATGTGCTCGTGGCCCACGGTTCCCAGGTCTTTCATCCGGCCGACATGCAGCGAGAGCAACTGAGCCTTGGAGATCTCATTCACCATCCAGACCAGTTTCTCCTGGACGAGTTGGTGGCTGGCAAGGGGTTCGCCGCGGAATTGCTTACGGAATTTGGCGTACTGAAGCGCTGTCGAGTAGCAGTCCATGGCCGCGCCGATCGCGCCCCAACTGATGCCGTAGCGGGCCTGATTGAGGCACATCAGCGCGCACTTCAGGCCAGTTGCGCCCGGCATCAGGCTGGCGACGGGCACATGGACGTCCTGGAGCGACAGTCCGCTGGTGACCGAGGCGCGCAGGCTCCACTTGCCGTGGACCTCGTAGGCGGTGAAGCCGGGACGGTCGGTCTCGACCAGGAATCCGCGGACATTCCCCTCTCCCGATGGGTTGCCTTCGTCCGGGACCCTGGCCCAGATGACGGCCACGTCAGCAAGGTTGCCGGAGGTGATCCACAGCTTTTCGCCATTGAGGATGTACTCGTCGCCGACTTTGCGGGCGGTAGTGGTCATGGCGCCGGGGTTGGAGCCTGCGCCGGGCTCGGTCAGGCCAAAGCAGCCCAGCTTTTCTCCGCTGGCCATGGCCGGAAGCCAGGTGTTCTTCTGCTCGTCGGAACCAAAGGTGTAGATCGGGTACATCACCAGCCCCGACTGCACGCTGACAAAGCTGCGGAAGCCCGAGTCGCCGCGCTCCAGCTCCTGCATCACCAGGCCGTACTCGACGTTCGACATCCCGGCGCAGCCGTAGCCCTCAAGGTTTGCACCGAAGAAGCCCAATTCGCCCATGACCGGGACTAGCTCGCGCGGAAATCGCCCGGCCCGGAAGCACTCCTCGATGATGGGGACGAGGTTGTCCTCGACGAAGTCGCGCGCCGTCTTGCGGACCAGCAATTCGTCTTCGCTGAAACTGGAGTCGAGGTGAAAAAAATCGAAGCCTTGAAATTTGAAGCCCATGGTTGCACCTGCCGTTTTCTTGGGGCTTGCCAAGACAGGCAAGGGTAGCAGATGGGGGCAACCTGTGGGAACAACTCTGTTCTATGCGAAGTGGTGCAGTTTCCGAGTGGGAGACGATCCGACCGGAACCGCAAGACCGGGCTGAGTCGAATCTGGAAACGCGCATTGGGCTGATATCTCCAGTTGAAACATAGAAGGGAACGTTCCTGGTTGAGCATGCGCTACCACGGCTATGGCTACGTGACTTCGGAAGGGTCCGATTGTCTGCGCCTTTGTATAGGGACTGTTTCGCTTAACTGCCCCCATTTGGACGCGACGGCTATTTCTGTTGAGAGGCACGGGCGGCTCCCTGCAATGCCCCTCGCCGTCCGGGAGCGTTGACCAGCGCGGTCTCGAATGCCTTGGAGGCTGAAGTGAAGTTGCCCTGTTCGAGAAATAGCTCTCCGAGTTGTTCCCGGGCGGGAATAATTGGTCCGGGAGTGGCAGGAAGTTTCTCGATTCCGTCCTCGGCGTCGGCTGCGCTGCGCAAGACGGCAGCCGCTTCATCTAATCGGCCATCGGCCTGGGCCGACCAAGCGATCACTTCGCGGGTCATGATGTCCACCTGCGTAGCCCAGTAGGCGGCTCCCGATGCGCGGAGCCTATCTTCGATTTGGCGTAGCGCCTCGGCCTGCTTGCGAGCCTCTTTGGGATGCCCGTTGCGGGCGAATCCTAGCCCGCGCGCCCACACGGCGATTGCAAAAACCTGCGGCAGAGCTGAGGTGGGTGGTAAGGAAACTTTCTCCGCCTCGCTCCATTGGCGCCGTTCGACGATGTAGCGGATAGGCATTGCGGTAGTGGCGTAACCTGACTTGAAGTCTCCCGCGTCCAGATTCTGCATTGAGCTTAACGACTGGATGACCTTGGCTGCCTCCAGGTCGCGTCCGCATTGCAGGTAGGCGTAGACGAGGTAGTCCATTGCGTGCAACTCTTCACCGGTATCACCCTGCTGATGTGCGGCAGTCCTTGCAGCGAGGTTGGATGCGATGGAGTCGTCCCACATACCGAGGCGAGTGAAGATGTGCGAAGGCATATGCAGCGCATGCGGAGCAGAGGGAGCGATCCCGGAGTAGGCCCGGGCGGCTGCGAGACCGCGGGATGCGAGCTCTTGGCTGTCGCAGGCATGGATGAGGTAGTGCGGGATTCCTGGGTGATTGGGAAGTTCGCGATAGAGAGGTTCAAGCAGAGCGGCGGCTTGCTTCTGCTTGAAATGAGTCTTGTCGGTTGGGGATGCATTGGAGATCAGCGCGAGCGCGTAAAAGACCTGAGCCTCAACCTCTGTGGGATTCGCTGTAGCAAGGTCGTGCATCGCGACTTCATAGTTTGATGCGCGTGTGCCGTATGGAATGGCGACGTCGTTGAATATGAGGCTGAGCGCGTGGATGAAACCGCGCTCGCGTTCGGTGGCCGCGTTGAGCATTTCGGCCCGCCTGATCTCGTCCTGGGCGATGGAGATGCCTTCTGACGGAATATGCGGCTCCCATAGCTGATGGAAGTGGGTCATCGCAACACCCCAGTGGGCAATTGCACAGTGAGGATCTTGTGCGGCCACACTGTGGAAGGCCTCCTCAGCGGGCCTGTATGCGAAGGAGTGCAAGAGCGCGACCGCGCGGTCGAACTCATGCTGGACTCCAGGTTGACAGGAGGTCGGGAACGAGACGGTGCCCAGCTTTTCAGGCGGAGGGTGGTCATGATTTTCCTGCGCGGCTGAAAGAGCCGGAAGGAGGAATGCCAAGATGAGGATTCGCCGCATCATTTCGGTCTCCGCGAAGCTGCAATGACGTTCCGAACCTCCCCGATTTTACGATGCAGGACCCACGATGCAGTTGAGAACCTTGATTGGCGCATTATCGCCGAGGCGCGATTCCACCGCCTGAGGCAAATTCTGGGGTTCCGGACGAAGGATCCGCTGGCCGGAAACTGCATCACCCCAGTTCTCGGCCCTACGCCAGAAACTCCCGCACAAACGGGTTGGTACTCTTGACCAGCTCATGTAGCGAGCCGTCGAAAATAAGCCGTCCTTCCTCTAGCATCAGGAAAGTCGTGCCAGGGTCCGTCTGGCCTTTGGGCAGCGGAACCATGCGGCCAAGCTCCGAATCGAAGCGGTGATTACAGAGGATCAAAGCGTCCTGAATGCGATGAGTGACCAGCAGCGACGGGCTATGGTAGACGTCCCGCTCCTTGACGATCAACTCGATGATGGTGGTCGAGGTCAGGGGGTCGAGACCGCCGGTGGGCGAGTCGTAGAGCAACAACTCAGGCTGGTGGATGAGAGCGCGTGCAATCGCCACTCGGCGGCGCATTCCGCCCGAGAGGCTGGCCGGGTAAAGGTCAAAGGTCTCCTCCAACTCGACAAATCGCAGCGCATCGCGCACGCGGCTGTCGATCTCGTCGTCGGGAACCCGCTCCTGGACCAGTTGATAGGCCACGTTGTCGCGGACGGTGAGCGAGTCGAAGAGCGCGCCCTCCTGAAAGACCATGCCGGTGCGGGCGCGCAGGGGGAAGAGTTGCTCCTCGGGCATCCCGGCGATCTCTTCGCCAAAAAGCTCGATGCTACCCTGGTCGGGGCGCAACAGGCCGTTCACCAGCTTGAGCAGAACGCTCTTGCCCACTCCGGCCGGCCCAAGCAGAACGCGTGTCTCTCCTGGCGCGACGGAGAAGCTGACGTCGTCGAGCACCGGCGGCCCATCGAATGCAATCGACACATTGCGAAAGACGACGACCGGCTCTTCATCGCCGGGCGGAACCGGGTCTGGAGCCGGGTCTTGGCCGTGCTGGGGGAAGGCGGAGTGCGCGGTCATAGCGGCGGGAAGAGTGTGAGCAGCAGTTGGGTAAGCATGAAGTCCACAAAGATGATAAGCACCGAGGCCCACACCACCGCCTGAATGGTGGACCGGCCCACGCCCTGCGTTCCGCCGCTGGTTCTCATGCCATAGAAGCAGCCGATGGAGCTGAGGATGTAGCCGAAGAAGAGCGGCTTCACCAATCCCTGAATGATGTCGGGATAGCGCAGGTGTTCCCAGGCCATGTCCAGATATTGAGTCCCGTTCTGGTGGTTCATGAAGACCGTGACCAGGCCGCCGCCGGCGATGCCGCAGGCGTCGGCGACGATGGTGAGAAAGAAGAGCATGGTGATCGAGGCGGCGATGCGCGGGGTGACCAGCTTGCGCATGGGGTCCACGCCCAGGGCGCGCATGGCGTCGATCTGCTCGGTCACCACCATCGACCCCAGTTCGCTGGCCATCGACGAAGCGTTGCGGCCCGAGACCATGACGCCGGTCAGCACCGGCCCGAGTTCGCGAATCATGGTCAGCGAGACGAACTGCCCAGTAACGGCGGTGGCGCCGAAGGCCGACAGCGTTGCCGCCGATTGCAGCGCAAGCACACCTCCCGTTGAGAGCCCGGAGAGGATCACGATCGACAGCGAGCCGAACCCGATGATGTCGGCCTGAATCAGAAACTCGGGCCAGTAAATGGGTGGGCGATAGAGGTTTGAGAAGGCGCGTGCGGCAAAGAGCGAGTAGTCCTGCACCGTGAGGACGAGGTTCTTGGCGGTATTTTCGATCATTCTTATCGCCATCGCATTTGCCGTCCTCAAGAGGCGAAGGGGTACGCCGCTCTCCTCGACAGGATAGCGCATGGGGGCGCCAGCGAACAGGGATTAGGAAATAGGGATCGGGGAGTGGGGATCAGGGAACAGCGGGAGAATCCGAACAGGTTACGCCCCTCAAGCGGAGTTGAGAAAAGCCGACCATGTCATGGCAGAGGGTAAACTGGCTTTGAAAGCGAGCAGAGATTGACCTCAGAGGCAGCCGAGAGGCTGGACAGTTTTTTCGGCAGGTTTGCGGCGCCCGTGCGCTCGGTGCTGCTGCTCGACTACGACGGTACGCTGGCGCCGTTCCGGGTCGATCGATTCAAAGCCCGGCCCTGGGCCGGCGTTCGCGAACTGCTGGCGGAGATTCAGCGGCAGCAGCGAACACGGATGACTGTCATCACCGGCCGTCCCGCCGCGGAGATTGCGCCCATGCTGGGCCTCGACCCGCCGCTGGAGGTGTGGGGGCTGCACGGTGCTGAACGCCTCTATCCCGACGGGCGGCGCGAAATGGAGCAGGCGCCGCCGGCGACGCAGGCAAGGCTCGACGAACTACGGGAGCATCTGCGGCGCGATAGCCTCGGCGGACTCTTTGAAGACAAGGCCAACGGTGTAGTCATGCACTGGCGCGGAGCTTCGCGGGCGAAGGCCGAGCAGATTGAGCGGAGGACCCGGGAGCTCTTTGAGCCACTGGCGCACATGCAAGGGTTGGCGCTGCTCGACTTCGAAGCCGGTCTGGAGCTGCGCGCGGGCCGCGACAAGGGCGGAGCGGTCAAGGCGATTCTTGCAGAGGCTGGAAGCGGCGGCCCGGTTGCCATTCTGGGCGACGATCTCACCGACGAGGCGGCCTTCCGTGCGGTCAACAAGCTCGGCTTGCGCGGACTGAGCGTGCTGGTGCGGCGCGAGCCGCGAGAGACAGCGGCGAAGGTCTGGCTGCGCCCGCCGGCGGAGCTGAAGGAGTTCTTGGAGCGTTGGGTAGAAGCAGCGCATCGGGGATGGGAAAAACGCAAGCGGGAGAGACCTGAGCCGCCGTTAGATCATGTAATG
>Ga0302198_10005735_pt1 | contig 11416 bp, 7 predicted proteins | sample II_Bog_N2_2_FD_193521 | JGI IMG/M metagenome (GOLD analysis project Ga0302198, IMG submission 193521) | Peat permafrost microbial communities from Stordalen Mire near Abisko, Sweden - II_Bog_N2_2 | ecosystem: Environmental > Terrestrial > Soil > Wetlands > Peat | place: Sweden: Abisko, Stordalen... | reverse complement strand
GCTCCATTGTTTAAAAATCTGATCCCTGAATGGGATCAAAAGGGCGAACAGTTTAAACTTCCCTCAGCTTTCCCGAATTTTCCAGCGATAAGAAATTCGCATAGGCATCCCTGATCCCACGTTCAAGATCATACTTGGGAGCCCAACCAGTTGCCAACAACTTGCCACTGTCCATGAGTTTGCGGAGGGTACCATCCGGTTTCGAGGTATCCCAGAGAAGTTCTCCCTTAAAGCCCGTGACCTTGGCAATGAGTTCAGCGAGTTCGCGAATGGAAATGTCACTACCAGATCCGACATTGATCCAATCGGGAGGATTCTCCATGGCAAGCACGGTCAGGAGTCCCTCGGCCAGATCGTCTGCATGGAGAAATTCGCGCCGGGCAACTCCCGTTCCCCAAATGGTGACAGTCAGAGCTCCTTTCACAGCCGCTTCATGAAAACGCCGGATCAGCGCAGGAAGCACATGGGAGTTTTTAGGATGATAATTGTCGCCGGGCCCATAGAGGTTGGTCGGCATGGCGGAATGAAACAGGACACCGTACTGCTTCCGGTAGTATTGGCAGAGTTTCAGGCCGGTGATTTTTGCAATCGCGTAGGCCTCGTTGGTTAGTTCCAAGGGTGAACTGAGAAGACATTCCTCCTTCATCGGTTGCGGAGCCTCCCGGGGGTAGATACAGGAACTGCCGAGGAAAAGCAGCCGCTTCACTCCGTTTTTCCAGGACTCATGGATCGTGTTGTGTGCCACGGCAAGATTGTCATGAATGAATTCAGCGGGATAGGTGCTGTTGGCATGGATGCCTCCGACACGGGCGGCCGCCACGATCACGACATCGGGCTTCTGAACACGGTAGAACTCTCGAACCGCAGCGGCATCGCAAAGATCGAGTTCACCATGTGAAGGAAGCAGCAGATTGTCATATCCTCGCTGCTTCAGCGCGCGGACAATCGCCGAACCGACCATTCCGCTGTGTCCGGCAACATGGATGCGATCTGATGATTTCATGCTTTGGTTAAGGATTAGGGAGGTGTGATGGATCCGTCCTGGATGCCACCGATATTCTGATAGGCCAACTCACGCCGGGCCAATTCGAGATCTGCTTCTGTCATGATCTGAACCAGTTCCTTGAACTTCACCTTGGGCTCCCAGCCGATCTGACGCTTCAGCTTGGCAGGATCTCCAATGAGCAGTTCCACCTCGCTTGGTCGCTCATAACGCTGGTCATATTTCACATATTTCTGCCAGTCAAGATCCAGGAGACCGAAGCACTCTTCGCAGAAGGCCCTGATGGAATGGGTTTCCCCGGTTGCGCAGACATAGTCATCCGGCTTGTCCTGTTGCAGCATGAGCCACATCACCTCGACATATTCCTTCGCATAACCCCAATCGCGCTGGGCATCGAGATTTCCAAGGAAGAGCTCGTTCTGCAACCCCATCTTGATGCGGGTCGCCGCACGGGTGATCTTGCGCGTCACAAAGGTCTCTCCACGTCGGGGACTTTCATGGTTGAAGAGAATGCCGTTGGAGGCATGAAGGTTGTAGGCTTCCCTATAGTTGGCTGTCAGCCAGTAGGCGAAAACCTTCGCACAACCATAGGGAGAACGGGGGTGGAAAGGTGTCGTTTCCGTCTGAGGAACCTCGTGTACCTTGCCAAACATCTCGGAGGAAGATGCCTGGTAGAAACGGACGTCCTGGGTAAGCCCTGATTCGCGAATCGCTTCCAAAATTCTGACCGTGCTCAAGCCGGTGACATCCCCCGTGTATTCAGGCACATCAAAGGAGACGCGCACATGACTCTGCGCTCCCAGATTATAAATCTCATCAGGCCGGAGATCGTAGAGCAGTTTTGTCATCTGGGAGGAGTCGGCCAGATCACCATAGTGGAGAAAGAGTCTCGTCCCATTGATGTGCGGATCCGTGTAGAGATGATTGATCCGGCTGGTATTGAACGTTGAAGCGCGTCGAATGATGCCATGAACCTCATAGCCTTTCCCTAGGAGGAGTTCTGCGAGGTAGGAGCCATCCTGTCCGGTAATGCCGGTGATGAGTGCTTTTTTCATCAAACAATCATAAAACAATCATTACTGCTTGTCATTGCGTATATGCGCAATTATTTGTTTACTTAATGCGCAATCCGCTTGGAAGCACCCGTGCAAATCTTATTGTGGTAGCACTTCCACTGCTCTCCGAGGGTGAAATCGAGTTGGTGCAAGGGGTGCGTAAAAGCCTTTTGTCACTCGGTGAAGACTACGAAGTCCTGCTACTAAGTGGTGGTTACGAAGCATCTCTTAGAAAACTGGCTGACCAAGGCGAACTTGCAGGAACAATCGGAGAATTTATGAGTCCCGTCTGGCTAAAAAGCCTCATTGACCAGGGGATTCCCGTGGTGCAACTGGGCCAACATGCAGGCGACAAAATCCCCTGGGTTTCGGCAGACCTGAAAGTAATTAGCAAGGAGTCCTCCAGAACCTTCCTTGAAAACGGGGTAAAATCATGCGCCTACCTCGGGGCTTCAGGACCGGCAGACTCGGTCCGCCTCGGAGAAGCATTCATTGAAAGTTGCAATCTTCTCGGACACACCGTGGCCGTCTGCTGTGAGTTTTCCGCCCCAACACTGAAGGCCTTTCTGAATTCACTCCCCCTTCCCGCCGGTCTCCTCTGCGCAACCGATCGACTGGCTCATCTTGCGGCACATTCGGCCAGGGATATTGGACTTCGTATTCCCCAGGACCTGGCGGTGATCGGCATCGGCAACTCGCGAATGGAGTCTCTCCAGGCAGGCATATCTCTCTCCAGCTTTGATCTTTCTCTTGGAGAAATAGGACTCAAAGCCGGATCCATCATGGCTGACTTGATCAAGGGAAAGAGTGTCAGCGCCAATTTATCGGTACAGATCACCCCAAAATTCCACGAACGGGAGAGCAGCCTGCGTTCTACATCAGGGGTGACACGTGCATTGGCCTATCTGCGCAGCAATCCGGGCAGTAGCATGAGCGCCGGTGAACTGGCCCATTTGGCAGGGATGTCACGCCGTTCCTTTGAAATGGCGATGCTTGCAGAATGTGAAAAATCACCGGGCGCACTTCTCCAGGAACTGCGTCAAAAGCGTGCCAAAGAACTGCTGAAGACTTCGGAATTCACTATCGCGGCAGTCGGCAGGGAGTGTGGCTATAAGGAAGCATCCGTCTTCTCCACGGCATTCAGGAGATGGACCGGAATGAGCCCGCGCGAATACCGCAAGGCAGATCTCTAAAATCATCAGCTTTTCCCCGTCAGCACCTCAGCGAGTGAACGCAGGTTGAATGGTTTGCTAAGATAATAATTCATACCCGCTTTAAAACACTCATTGCGGATGTCGGCACTTATATTTGCTGTCAAGGCGACTATCAAGATCGGCACTACCGACGGATTGCTCAACTCCAGAGCACGAATTCTCTTGGTCGTGGTAATTCCATCCATGATGGGCATTTGGAGATCCATAAAGATCAGATCTATCTTCTGCTTCTCAAGAACAGCAAGAGCCTCCTCTCCATGGGCCGCCGTCAGGACATCCTCATAGCCAAGTTTTCCAAGTTGCATGAGTGCCAGTTTGAGATTCAGGGGATTGTCTTCCACAATGAGGATTCTGGTTGGGAAACGCTTGGCAAAACCTTTGTCCAGGATTCCTAATTCTGATTCATCCGATGTTCCTGCCATCTTCGTGGAAGTGTCTTCAGAAAGACTGAGATCAAAGGAGAAGATGCTCCCCTTGCCAACCTGACTTTCCAAGGAAATGGAGGAACCCATTTTTTCAAGTAGACGATTTGCAATCGTTAACCCCATGCCGATACCGTCATATTTCCTGGAGAGGGAACTGTCTCCCTGGGTGAACGGCAGAAAGATTTTCTCCCTCTCATTTTCCGGTATGCCAGCACCGGTATCCTCAACCTCAAAATGTATCCGGAAGTAATCTCCTTCCTGTGAAGCAAGACTCACCCGCAGGGTGACTGTGCCAGTGTCCGTAAATTTCACGGCATTGCGAAGGAGATTGAGTAATACCTGCTGTATCCTTTCTGGATCACCCAGAACCGTGCAAGGCACATTCTCTCCTACTAGAACGAAAAGCTTTAAATTTTTTTCTTTCGCCCCCGTCTCTACAAGGCGAATCGCCTTCCAGGCCAGTTCGGAGAGAGAGAACGGAATGGTTTGTAGCTTGAGTCCGCCACCCTCGACCCGGGTAAATTCAAGGATATCTTCTAAGATGCGAAGGAGGCTTTGCCCGCTAGATTGGATGATGTTGATTTTATCCCGGACATCTGGGGAGATATGGCCTTCCTCAAGAATGATATCGGCAAATCCTAGGATGCCGTTGAGCGGGGTACGCAATTCATGGCTCATTACCCCGAGAAATTCACTCTTGGCCCTGTCTGCTGAGAGTGCATTTTTCGTGATTTCTTGAAGTAGGAGCTGCTGCTGATGCTCTGTGGTCACATCCTGAATAGTGCCATGCAGCCTAACGATCTTCTCTTCGATGATTTCAGGACGGCCCAACACACTCACCAAAATCTCATTCCCCAATGCGGTCACCAAAGGGACGATAACCTTCGTCCTGACCCCTTTGGTACTAGCTTCTTCAAGAGCATGTTCGATTTTTCGACGTGCTGCCCCAGGATAAAAGGAAAGGGCGCTCTCCAACGTGGGAACAAAATCGCTGTCCACCTCATGAATTCGTCGGGTTTGAGCAGACCAGAGAACTTCCTTTGATTCCAAATCGAGCTGCCATCCTCCCAGCCTGGCCACTTCAGAAGTTTCTTCCAAAAGACTCTCATTTTGCCGGAGAGACATTTCCACCTGGCGAATCTGACTAAGATCCGTAGCAATGCCCAAAAATCCAGTGATTTCACCGGAGAAATCCCTGACACACGTCACCACCAGTGAAACCGGGAATTGGGTTCCGTTCTTCCTCACATAGGTCCATTCGCGCGTTTCTGATCCCAAAAATTTAGGGATGGCAATAAATACATCAAATCCCTCGATAGTGCCCCCTATCGAGGCACTGAGATCCCGCCCCCGCTGAACCACCTCGGATTCGAGATGGAAGATTCCCGGCGACATCAGCCCGATCACTTCCTCCGGGTCATATCCGAGCAGCCTGCGGGCGCCTTCGTTAAAGATCGTGATAATCCCTTGAGGATCCGTGGAGACGATCGAGACCTGGGAAGCGGCCCTCAACAGCTGGACAAGCTGGTCGTGCTCACGCTCCATCTTTGTTTCAGCATCAACCCTGTCGGTGATGTCGCTCTGAACACCAATGAAGTGAGTCACCTCGCCCTGTTCACCACGCATGGGAGAAATCGAAAGCTGGTTCCAGAAGAGAGTCCCGTCTTTACGGTAGTTCTGGATTTCACCATAAAATTCGACCCCGTTATTTAATGCTGCCCGTATTTTTTCAACGGTTCCAGCATCAGTTTGCGGCCCCTGAAGGAACTTGCAGTTCCTGCCCAAGATTTCTTCCTCACGGTATCCCGTAATGGCAAGGAATGCTTGATTCGCTGAAATGATCAGTCGATTGGCATCGGTAATGATCACTCCTTGGGAAATTTCACGAAGGACTTTTTCTTTAAGAATCAGATTCTCTTCATGTTTCTTGCGTTCGCTAATCTCACGTACAATTTTAGTGACTCCGACAACCTGTCCCTCACTATTCCTGAGAGGGGAGAGGGAGATTGATACCCAAATTGTTTTCCCATCCTTTCGAATACGGACAGCTTCATAATGAGACACCTTTTCACCACGGTGAACCCTTTCGCGCAGCTTGAGATATTCTTCCCCCTGTTCTTGAGGTATGATGATCCCGATGTTCTTTCCGATTATTTCGTCGGCCGTAAAACCATAAATCCTTTCAGCCCCTGCATTCCACGAAAGCACTGTTTGGTCGAATGACTCGCTGTAAATGGCATCGTTGGAATCTTCCACGATGGTAGCGAGGAGAGCCTGCCTGGATTCCGTTTGATTCAACGCCTCACGGGCCTTGTTCAGGAGATAGGTTCGTCCGTCCCCCAGCAATACAGAGTCAATATCGCTTCCGAGTGTCGATTGGAGGGCATTCTCCGCCTCGGCGAGATTACGAACCAGCGACTCCAAATTCTGCTCTAGCTTCTCCTGGGGTGCTAAATCCGGTGGATTCATCACGTTGGTTTCACGGCACCTTAGAGCCCCAGAGCGTCGAGGACCGTGTCCCGTTCGCTGAGGTTACCGATGACGCGACGGGATGGGGATGGCTCCAGAAGGATCAGGGTGGGTGTCACCAGAATATGATCGGCGAGCGCCAGGGCCGGATTTTTCAGCACATCCACTTCCTCAAGGGTGTAATCTCCACCAAGCCGTTCCTTGGCAATCTCCGCAAAGTTGGAACGGGCGCGCACGGAGTTCGGCGCATTTCCGGCAACATAGAGGCGGAAGACACGGGCGGGAGACTTTTTCATTTTTTTCTTGTGTCGGATTGGGCGGCTTCAAAGTCGCGTTTGCGCAGCAGGGATTTTAGATAGTTGGCACTTAGCGTCTTGCGAGATTGTTCCGTTCCGAGAAGCAACTGCTGTTCGGCCTTCTTTACCTTGATCTCCTGCTGGAGCATTTTCAGACGGCTCTCCAGTTCCAGCGTGGTGGTTTCCAACTCGATTCGCTTTCGTTCGATCTCACACTTGGCCAGCTCTTCTTCGGCCACTTCGGCTTGTTCCTTCTGCCAGCGCATCGTTCCCATGAGCACCTCGCCTCCGGCAGTGTACGTATCATCCAGGGTGATGCCTTTTTCACTCAGCATTAACTCCCTGATCTGGTTGGAATGACGGGTTCCACGCGATTTCACGATGGTCAGAGCGCGATTCCTCTCTCCAGCTCTCACCTGATAAGTAAGGTGAATCCATGTATCTGCAATCGTGGAAATCTGAATCGGCGTGGATTCCTGCTCATCCGCAGAATTCAGCAGACTGGTGTTCACGGTCGTAATGCCGAGTGATTTACTCAACCGCATCAGCCGTTCGGTGATGCTTTGAGCGATTTCCTCTCCACCGCTTTTGATCAGGGCTGTCAACGGATCAATGACCAGGCTAGAGGGGTTGAAGCTTTTCAGTAACCCCTGGATGGTCTCGTAATGTTGCTTCGCGCTGCATCCGTCGGCCTGTATTGAATGAATTCGTAGTTTCCCGCTGGTAATATGCGGTTGGAGACGAATCCCCACGGAGGAAAAATTCCGGATCAACTCCGAAGCGTTTTCATCGAAGCTGATGTAGAGAGCCCGCTCCCCTCGCTGGCAGGCAGCCTCGGCAAAAGCTGCAGAGAGCGTCGACTTCGAGGTGCCGGGAGCTCCCGTGATAAGGATGCTGGAGCCCTGAAAGTACCCCCCCCCGAGCATGGTATCGAGTCGGGCAACCCCCGAGGAGACCCGTTTCTTGCTTGCGGGAACCTGCTGGTCGGCGGACAAGCTATGGGAAAGCTCCAGGCCATTGTCACCGATGCTTATCGGTACGGCATTTTCTGAAAAGCTTGATCCCCGGTATTTCATCACCCAGAGATTACGCAGTGAGGTGCGGTTGGAGAGGCTGTGATCGAGTCTGATCACACAATCGGACATGAACTGCATGTGGTTCGTATACCCAGTTTCGACAGGAAGAAGCGGGTCGTCCTTCGCCGTGAGAATACCTGTCATCCCACTTTCCAAGAGCCAATGGTAAAGGGAAAAAAGCTCCTGCCGTTCGGCCAAGGGATCGTCAAGCAGCGTGAGAAGAATATCGATCGAATCAAAAACGATTCTTTTCGCTCCTAATTCTTTTGCTTTCGCCCCGGCAATTGCGAGCAGGGCCGAGAAATCGAACCCACCCGTCTTGATGACTTCCGGCGTCAACCTCGCATCCAGAAAGAAAAGTTTCCTTTTTTGAAGCTCGGGCAGATCCCAGCCAAATGTTGCCGCGTTGCCGATGATCTGTTTGGAATTTTCCTCGAAGGCGATAAAGATGCCCGGCTCATTGAAATCTCTGGCACCGTTCACCAGTGTCTGGAGTGCCAGGATCGTTTTGCCACACCCTGCCCCACCAATCACCACCGTATTGCGTTCTCGTGGCAGCCCCCCTCGGAGAATCTCATCCAGACCCGGGATGCCTGTGGGTAGCTTGGCTATCGGAGAGGACCTAGCTGAGGGTGTTTTCATTGGGTCTTACGGAGTTGAGAGAGGATACTGGCGAAGATGCGTGAATACCATTGGGTAGGTTTTATGATGTTTATGGCACCAACACCACTCACATTTTTTGAGGTGGAACATTTCCTTTCGGATGCTACGAAATTTTAGGAGGGGGTGCTTGGCAAAGCTCCAGAAGTATTCGATGCCGTCGATGTGTATCTCTTGTCCTTCATCCCTTTGGTGTTTTTTGATCCCAAAGGCTAACACTCCTCCTCTCTCAAATCCGCGAAAACAGGTCAGCCCGGCAATGGTATGAAATCAGCGGTTCCTTAAAGTTTGCATCCATTCGTTGCATCGCTTGATTCATGGCTAAAATCATTAATGCTTGCTCGTCAATACCTCTGCCAGAGCACGTCGGTTAAAAGGTTTGCTGAGATACTTGTTCATCCCTGCTTTAAAACAGTCATTGCGGATAGAAGTATTAATATTTGCCGTCAGCGCCACAATAAAGACAGGCACTGCAGAATTATTTATCGCCTCCAAAGCCCGAATTGACTTCGTCGCGGTAATTCCGTCCATGACGGGCAAATGGAGATCCATAAAAATGAAATCGATGTCTCCCTGCTGAAATATCTTTACAGCTTCCTCTCCGTTTATGGCTGAAAAAATATTCTCATAACCCAGTGATTTTAGCGAAGCGATTAGAACTTGTAACATTATTTCGTTATCTTCTACGGCGAGAATACGCGTTGGATGGGATTTCGAGAGATCGGTACTCTGATCATCGCGACTTCCTGGATTGATCGAGATATCTGATTTTGATACTGTTGCATCAGCTTCAAGCAGAGCTAATTCAAAAGAAAACTCTGCCCCTTTTCCCTCTTCGCTCACCAAGGTTATCTTAGCATCCATTTTTAAAAGTAGTGCCTGCGAAATACTAAGTCCTAATCCGACTCCTCCAAAGCTCCTTGATAAGGTGCTATCTCCCTGGATGAAGGGTAGAAAAATTTTTTCGCTTTGTTCGGGTAAAATCCCGCACCCGGTATCTGCCACGCTAAATTTAATTCTGTTTACCTCTCCAACTTTCGAAATCAGGTCAAGCCGCAACGTTATCCCTCCGTGTTCAGTGAATTTTACCGCGTTGCGAAGAAGGTTGATCAGAACACGCTGGATTCTTCCCGAATCCCCTAAAACTGTTGGCGGAAGTTTTTCATCAAGGACGACATCCAAAGCGAGCCCCTTGGCGTCAGCGTCTGGTTCCACGATTCTGATGCTTTCCCAAGCCATTTCTGGAAGTGAAAATTGATCGTGTTGAAGGTTACCATGCCCCCCCTCCGCTCGGGTAAAATCCATGATATCATCGAGCGTGCGGAGTAGGCCCTCTCCGCATAAGAGAATCGTATTGAGTTGATCATAAACACTGGAGGGGAGACCAACTTCATCAAGTAGTAACCGTGAAAATCCGATAATTCCGCTCAGGGGAGTTCTCAGTTCATGGCTCATCACAGCCAGGAACTCGCTTTTTGCCCGGTCAGCGGAAAGTGCTTTGTCACTCACTTCGAGAATAACTTTCTCTCTAGCTCGCTCTTCGGTAACGTCCCGTGTGGACCAGAGGCGACCAAAGTATATCCCGAGATCAGAGACCACCGGTCCGGTATAACGATCAAGGACTCGGCCACTCTTTAACTCGATACTATCCCAGCTTCTCATGTCAGGATGGTTGTAAAGATCGTAAACTTTGGAGATAAAATCATCCCTGTTCTTTACAGTGTTGGCGACCCATTCAAGCTGTACTTGATAGTTCGGATCAGAGGCAATTTCATCGGGTATCCCATAGAGATTATTGAACTGATCGTTTTGGTAGAGTCTCACCCGATTGTTATCGACGATCATGTAGCCATTGTTGGATGCCTTAAAAATAGAGGATAGTAGGGCATTTTTTTCTAACAGTATTTCCCTGCTTTTTCGAATCTCGGTAATATCCCTAATTATCCCGACGAAGTGGCTCAGCACACCCTTGTCATCATGGACGGGAGAAATCGAGAGATCATTCCAGAAGATGCTCCCATCTTTCCGATAATTTAGGATTTCACCTGAAAAATCTGTTTCGTTCCGAAGAGCACCTCTCATTCTCTCAATCTCCTTTTGATCAGTAAGTTCTCCTTGCAGAAACTTACAGTTCCTTCCGATAATCTCTTCTTCGCTATATCCTGTTATCCTACAAAAAGCTGGATTTGCCGAGGTGATCAGTCGCTCTGCGTTTGTGATTAAGATCCCTTGGGAAACGGCCCTAAAAGCGATATCTGAAATATTTAACAAGTCCACCGAGAGCTTTGCCTTCGTGATATCCTGAATCTGGGAGATAAAAAGAAAGGGCTCTCCTGACTCATCATGGGCTAAGCAAACACTCAGTAGCACCCAGATGATGGAGCCTGATTTATTGAGACACCGCTTTTCAATCTGATAACTGCTAATCTCTCCCGCGAGCAGGCGGCGAATATCCTCCACATCATTCTTGAGGTCATCGGGGTAAGTAACATCTTGGAATGATTTTCCCAACAACTCAGTTTCAGAATATCCGAAGATTTTTAAAAGGGAGCCATTAACCCTAACCAACTTTCCTTCTAGGGAAACAAGGGCCATTCCAATGGAAGAGTGATCAAAGGCTGACGAAAATTTTTCGTCACCTTTCTTAATCCCCTTTAGTTGTGTTCTCTTCCTTAGTCTCCCGCCAATTTTACCCAGTTTCTCTAGAATCCATGAATGAAGCGAGCGCATGACAACTTTTTGGGGGGAGCAAATCACCTGAGAGATGATAAATTTCCGTTGCCTAAAATATATCCACCTCTGAACCATGTCCTATGGGGTGAACACCTACCCTCTTCCCTCGGCTATGTATTGCCTCACCGTCTCCCGACGGCCTCTCCTTTCAGGCTGCTTTACAGGCTACAACGCAGCTCCCGCTGCTCGTTGTTCGTCAGTCGCTGATTTCCTAAAATCCTGTAAATCTTGTAAATCCTGTCCAATTTCCTTTTATCCGTGAGGCGAAGCGACGAACTAAAAATATGCACGCGGAGACGCGGAGATCGCAGAAGATTTTAGAAAGAGTTCATCCTAGAAACAGCAGTGGGGAATTTTCGACAGGATGAACAAGATGAACAGAACACATAGCCGTGGGTACGGCTTGGGTAGATTGGCTGAAAGCAAACCCGTTAGGGTGAGCCGAGCGGGAGCGAGCGAGTCAAATTAGTTACAGTAACCTTGTT
>Ga0302198_10005725_pt1 | contig 11427 bp, 8 predicted proteins | sample II_Bog_N2_2_FD_193521 | JGI IMG/M metagenome (GOLD analysis project Ga0302198, IMG submission 193521) | Peat permafrost microbial communities from Stordalen Mire near Abisko, Sweden - II_Bog_N2_2 | ecosystem: Environmental > Terrestrial > Soil > Wetlands > Peat | place: Sweden: Abisko, Stordalen... | reverse complement strand
GTGACCACCTTGAGCGCCTCGGCGCAGACCTCCGGCCCAATGCCGTCACCGCCGATGACGGCGACCCGATGCCTGCTGGCCTTGTTCACTTCGGTGGTCCTTTCGTGGTCTCGCTGTGTGCTGCGTTCCCAGCTTCCGCACCCCGTGCCGGCGCGTCCCGTGCCGCCTCGCACCCGCCGATTGTGCCGGGAATTGAAAAACCGCCCACGCAGTGGACGGTTCGACGGCGCGCGGGGAGAGTGCGCGCCTAGTGAATAATGCCTACGAAGGTCTGGGGGCGGTGCATGACCTCCCTATTCTCTCGCAGCCGGGGCCTCTCGTCAACCAAGGGTGCAGAGGGCGACCGACGCCCCATGCGGGGGCGATTAGCCTTGGTCCCCGCCGGCGCAGTGCACCGCACCGCCCGCAAATCCGCCTTTCGGAGGACATGCCGTGACCAACGCTTCCGCCAACGACATACAGACGACCAAGCTGACCCAGGCCACGTACGACCGCCTGACGGCCGAGCTCGAGGACCTGACCACCCGGGGACGGGTCGAGATCGCCCAGGCCATTGAGACGGCCCGGGCTCTGGGCGACCTGAGCGAGAACGGCGACTACCACGCGGCCAAGGATGCCCAGGGGAAGATGGAGTCCCGGGTCCGTCAGCTGCAGGCGATGCTCAAGGAAGTCGAGATCGTCAACGAGGCCGGCCCCGACGACGGGTCGATCTCGCTCGGTAGCACGGTGACCCTCCGCTACGAGGGTGACGACGAGGACGACACGCAGCAGTTCTTCGTGGGCTCCATCGAGGAGCGCCAGGGCGACCTGCCCGTGGTCTCCCCCAGCTCGCCTCTCGGGCAGGTCCTCATCGGTCGTAGCGTGGGGGACGCCGTCGAGTACAAGGCACCCGGCGGCATGCTCAAGGTCCACATCGCGGCGGTCGACCACTGATGGCGCCCCGCACCCTGACGGAGAAGATCTGGGACGCCCACGTCGTCCATGCGGCCGAGAACGAGCCCGACCTCCTCTTCATCGACCTGCACCTGCTGCACGAGGTGACCTCGCCGCAGGCCTTCGACGGGCTGCGGCTGGCGGGACGGACGGTGCGGCGGCCCGACCTGACCGTGGCGACGGCAGACCACAACGTCCCGACGCTCGACATCGACAAGCCGGTGGCCGACCCGATTTCGGCCCAGCAACTGAAGGTCCTCGACGACAACACCGCCGAGTTCGGCATCATCTGCTATCCGATGGGGCACCCCAACCAGGGCATCGTCCACATCATCGGGCCCGAGCAGGGCTGGACCCAGCCCGGCATGACCATCGTCTGCGGGGACAGTCACACCTCCACGCACGGTGCCTTCGGCGCCATCGCCTTCGGCATCGGCACCAGCGAGGTGGAGCACGTCCTGGCCACCCAGACGCTGTCGCAGGTGCGCCCGAAGACGATGTCGGTCACGGTCGAGGGCGATCTGCCGCCCGGTGCGACGGCCAAGGACGTGGCACTGGCCATCATCGGCACCATCGGCACCGGTGGCGGCATCGGCCACATCATCGAATACCGCGGTTCGGCCATCCGCAACCTGTCCATGGAAGGTCGGATGACGCTCTGCAACATGTCGATCGAGGGCGGGGCCCGGGCCGGCCTGGTCGCCCCCGACGAGACGACGTTCGCCTACCTGAAGGACCGCGACCACGCCCCGCAGGGCGAGGAGTGGGACGCCGCCGTGGCCTACTGGCGCACACTGCCCACCGACGAGGGCGCCACCTTCGACAAGGAAGTCGTGTTGGACGCCGCCTCCATCACCCCGCACGTGACGTGGGGCACCAACCCGGCCCAGGTGGCGCCCATCGCCGGGAACGTGCCCGACCCCGAGGCCATGAGCGACCCGGGCGACCGCGAAGCGGCGCAGCGTGCCCTGGCCTACATGGGGCTCGAAGCCGGGACGCCGCTGCGCGAGATCAGCGTCGACACGGTGTTCCTGGGTAGCTGCACCAACGCCCGCATTGAGGACTTCCGGGCCGCCGCCGCGGTGCTCGAGGGCCGGTCGGTTCGCCCGGGCCTACGCGCCCTGGCCGTGCCCGGTTCCCACCGCGTGAAGGCGCAGGCCGAGGCGGAAGGGCTGGACAAGGTCTTCACTGCCGCCGGCTTCGAATGGCGCGAGCCCGGCTGTTCCATGTGTCTCGCCATGAACCCCGACAAGCTGGCCGTGGGCGAGCGCTGCGCCTCGACCTCGAACCGCAATTTCGAGGGGCGCCAGGGGCGCGGCGGCCGCACCCACCTGGTCTCCCCCGCCGTCGCCGCCGCCACCGCCGTGGCGGGAACGTTCGCCACACCGGAGGACCTGGACTGATGGAGCCCATCGTCATTGTCACAGGACGGGCGGTGCCCCTCGACCGCACGGACGTCGACACCGACCAGATCATCCCGTCGGACTGGCTCAAGCGGGTGGAGCGGACCGGCTTCGGCGCCGGCCTCTTCTCCGAGTGGCGGGACGACCGGAACTTCGTCCTCAACAACCCCGATTTCGTCGGGGCCACCATTCTGGTGGCCGGCCACAACTTCGGCACCGGGTCCTCGCGCGAACACGCCGTGTGGGCCCTGACGGACTTCGGCTTCCAGGCCGTCGTCTCGTCGCGCTTCGCCGACATCTTCCGCAACAACTCCACCAAGCAGGGCCTCCTCCCCGTGCAGGTGAGTGAGGAGCTCGATCGCGCCCTGCTCGACGCCGTGACCGCCGACCCGACGCTCGAGATCACCATCGATGTCGCCCGCGGCACCATTGAGGCGCCGGCGGCCGGCCTGGCCGGAACCTTCCCGCTCGACGAGTTCACCCGCGAGCGCCTGCTCAACGGGTGGGACGACATCGGCCTGTCCTTGCGCCACGTGGACAAGATCACCGAGTTCGAACGCGGGCGCCCCGCCTTCCTGCCTTCGGCCTGAGCGTCGTCCCGTGGTGACGTTCCGCCCCATGACGGAGGCCGACGTCCCCGCCGCCGTGGCCGCATTCGAGAGCGGGTTGCTCGGCATCACGGCCGGCCTGGGCATGCCCGTGACGGGCAGCTCCATTCAGGACGAGCGGCGGCGGCAGGATCGCACCCGCCACTTCTTGGGAACCGACCCGGGCGGCTCATGGGTGGCCGAGGAAGGCGACACGATCATCGGCATGTCGCAGTCCTTCGTGCGGGAGGACTACTGGATGCTGTCCCAGCTCGGCACCGTGCCGGGGCGCCAGGGGCGCGGTGTCGGCCGCGACCTCCTCACGCTCGCCCTTTCGCACGGCGATCCACAGAGCCCCGGGACGATTCAGTGCTCCCAGGATCCCAAGGCGATGGCGCTCTACGCCGGCTTCGGGTTCGCGCTGCACCCGGTCGTCACGGCATGGGGTGCCATCCGGCCCGGCTCGGTGACGCGGCCTCCCGAGGTCGACCGCTTCGAACCCGACGAGGTCGGCCAGCGCGAGCTGGACGTCGTCACCGCCATCGATCGCACCGTGCGCGGCTCGGCCCGCGCCGTCGACATCGTGGCCATGTTGGCGCAACCGGGCTGCCGCCTCCTGCTGCATGGGGACCAGGCCTACGCCATCGCCAAGGACGAGCGCATCGTGACCCTCGGCGCCCGTCAGGAGGAGTCGGCCGCGCTGGTGCTGCGGGCGATGCTGGCCGAAGCACCAGCGGGCGAGACCATCGAAGTGAACTGGCTGACCTCCCCCCAGCAGTGGGCTGTCCGGGAGGTCGTGGCAGCCGGCATCCAACTGCGGCCGTACGGGCCGGTCATGGTGCGCGGCATGGACGGACCACCCAGCCCCTACATCCCGAGTGGCGGGTTCGGCTGAGCCTGCCGGCCTGAAGTCTCCCGCTTGCCGGCTCCCGCCTCGGGTCAGTGGGTGGCGGCGCTCTCCATCCGTCGGGAGTAGCACTGAAGACCGGAGGCCCACCCTTCGGGGGACCCCACCGAGTCGCGCAGACCTTCCCAGCCCTCGCCGTGGCGGTCCAGATGGCGATGTTCCAAGACGACCCGGGTGCGATCGGGTGCCTCGGCAATGAAGCGGACCTCCACCTCGCTCGTCCGTGCCGGGTCCTCCTCAATCTGCCACTGGAGGCTGATGTCCCAGCTGAAGACCACGCGGTCCGGAGGCTCGTGGACGAGGACGCGCGCCCACTGGCACTCGCTCCCGTCCTCACCCACGTCGTAGACGCGGCCGCCGACGCGCGGCTCGAACACCATGGACGCCAAGGGCGCCTGCAGAATGTGGTGGTCCGCCGGCCACCAACTGCCCATGTCCTCCGTGAAGACGGTGAAGGCGAGTGCGACGGGCGCGTCCACGGTGATGGACGTGCTGACGGCGGTAGATGTGGTCTCGGTCATCGGATTGTCTCCTCCTGGAGCTGTTCGACTCGCTTCTTGAACGAATGCAGGGCGGTGTTCCAGAACCGGTCCAGGTAGTCCCGCAACACGGCGATGCCGTCAGGGTCCACGCTGTAGATCCGCCGCGTCCCGACCGGCTCGTCACGCACAAGGCCCGCCTCCTTGAGCACCTTGAGGTGCTGCGAGACGGCCGGACGGCTCACCGGCAGGAGGGCAGCCAGGTCCACCACGGCCGACGGTTCTTCGCCGAGGTGTTCGAAAATGGCTCGCCGGGTCGGGTCGCCGAGGGCGCTCAGGGCATCCGAGTAAGTCTTCACTTACCGTAAGTATTAACTTACCCCGAGGGACCCGTCAAGGCCCCCTCGGGCGAAGGTGCCAAAGGGGGCCAGGGGAAGGGTGCCGGCGTGTTGTCAGCCGGCGGGTGACGCGTGGACCGCCGCCACCACCTTCGGGTAGGCCGCGCTGAGACCGGTCAGGCCCGCACTCGATGCATCGAAGCCGAACACGTGACGGAGCTGTGCCGTGACCGCCTGACGGATGAGCGGCCAGGCCAGGGGCGGGGCGAGGTCCGGTGCGGCGCACCCGTCCGACGCCAACGGCACCAGCGAGGCGGGCACCGGGACATGCAGCACGGCAGCAATGGAGAGAAGGCCACCCTGCGACGAGCCGACCTCACAGAGATCGGCGAAGACGAGGTGCCCGGCTCCCCGGACCAGGATCAGTCGCTTGGGACTGTGCAGCTTCCCGTAGGCCCTGATCATGCTGGTGTCACTCACGACGTGGTCAGCCGTCCCGGACATCAACAGTCCCGGCTGATGCGGGACGATGCTGTCGGGGCCGCCCTTGGTGGCCCCGAAGGCGCCGACGGTGGCGCCGGCCAGGCCGATGAACGTCGTCACCTGGGGATCGGTGGCGGCCAGCGCCTCGACGGCAGCGCCTCCCGCGGAGTGGCCCACCGCGCCAATGAGGCTGAGATCCACGTGGCCATGGAGCGGGCTGCTGCCCGACGCGTTCTCGGACTTCATGAGGGCGATGGTCGCCTGCAGGTCCTGCACGTCAGTCGTCTTGGACGTCGCCCCGGTGGGCCCACCGAGTACCTCGGTCAGGTCGCGGCTGTAGTGATCCGGCGCGGCGACGATGAATCCCCAGGAGGCGAGACGGGCCGTCAGAAAGGTGGACTGGTCGCGAAAGCCGGCGTAGCCGTGACTGAACACGACCAGGGGGTACCGGCCCGGAGCGACGGGCACTCCGGTCACGCCGCCGCTCGGGTAGCTCACCGAGTAGCCCGCCGGGACCAACTTCTTGAGGCCCGGCGGCAACCAGTCGGCGATGTCGTAGGTGGCCCCTGCCTTCCCGGCGACGCTCTGCTTCGTGGCGGGGTACCACACCTCGACCGGCGCACCGTCGGTCGGCAGCGTCAGCGTTGTCTCGCCGACACCCAACGGTCCGGGCGCGGTGAAACTGGTCGGCCCGAGGTGCGCCACCTTCGCCACCGTGTCGCCGTGGACGACGACGGTCCCGGCCACCTGTTGCGACGGCGCTGCCTGCGCCAGAGGGGCCGCAAACCCCGTCAGCATCATGAACGCAGCCGCGGCCACGCCACCCACAATGAAAGCTCTGGTCGAACGCATGGTCCTCGTCACTCCTCCCCCGGTCGAGACAGCAGGAAGCGAAACTTCGGATCTGAGCGGGGTCTCGTAAGCGGATCCGCGAGCGCGTCGCGGAGGTCTACCAGATGTCGTTGACGAGGTGGCGCCGGGCCAGCACCGAGTCGATGTCATCGTCGACGCCGATCTGGTCAGTCGGTTGCCAGGGAGTAGGAGTTCGCCAGCTGGGTACGGGAGTGCACCCCGAGCTTCCGATAGGCGCGGGTGAGGTGTGATTCGACGGTCCGCTGGGCCATGAAGAGCTGCGCCGCCACCTCGCGGTTGGTCAGCCCGGAGACCACGAGCTCGACGACGTCACGTTCCGCTGCTGTCAGGTCGTTGCCCACGGGTGCGGAGTGACCGACCCGCAAGCCGACCCGCCCGAGCTCGCCCCGGGCGTGCTGCGCCCATGGCGGACTCCCGAGCTCGTCGAAGATCTCGATGGCGCGAGCGAGTGCGTCTCCCGCTTTGCGCTTGGCCCGTGCCCGCCGGTAGATCTCACCGGCCACCAGCTCCGTGCGCGCCTCCTCGAACGGTTGGCGGCCCCGACGATGGTGCTCGAGCGCGCGCTCCACCTCGGCCACTGCCTCGACCATGTCACCCCGTGCCGCCGAAAGAAGGGCGCTGCAGCGGCGGGTAGCAGCCATCACCAGGGATCTGTCGGCGTCGGTCGCACAGCGCTCGAAGTACGAGAGCAGGTCTGAGGCGGCGTCGAGGTCTCCCAGGCGGACGAGTGCGCTGACGTCGTCGGGGACGAAGCGGAGCAGCGAGGGCTCCACGATGCCGGCCGACCTCGCCATCTCCACGAACGGAGCCAGCTGCTCGTGGCTCTCGGCGGGGTCACCCAGGGCGCAGGCGACGCCGAGTGCATAGGAAAGCTCGAGCACGAAGATTGGCATCTTGACCGCGAAAGCGGTGGCGATGGCGGTGTCGATCACACTCCGGCCTTCGTCCATCTGACCCCGACAGACCTGGAGTAGGCCGCGAGTGCCGTTGACGACCGCCACGACCGGCATGTCGTCACCGTATCCACCGAGTTCGTCGAGCAGTTCCTCGGCCCGGTCCCACTCCCCGGTCAGGAACTCCAACTGGGCGAGGCTCCCGAGCAGTAACGCCAGACCGGGCTTGATCCCCTCGTTGCGAGCGCTCGCCAACTCGGCCTCGAACAACTCGCGTGACTGGACGAACTCGTTGGCGAAGAACAGCGTCCGGGCCACCACGAACCGCGGTCTCAGCTCCATGCTCACCCCGGGCGGCTGCTCAGGTCCGGAGAGCGCCCGGTCGACAAGCTCGCGGAGCATGCCTCCGCCCCCCACAAGGGCGCTGTAGGCCATTCCGGCGCAGATCTGGCTCTCGCGGATGGAGTCACCGGACTCGACGGCAAGGGTCAGAGCGAGCGCACCGTACTCGGCGGCGCGGCTCTGCTCGCCCGCGTTGCTCAACGCGACCGCCAGGTCCATCGCGATCGCTCCGCGGAGGTCCGGATCGTCCCCCGCCTCTTCGAATGCGGAGGAGAGTCGCTCGACCCAGACGGTGACAGGGTCCCCGCGATGGGTCGCATACCGGGCCAGGCGCCTCAGGTACTCCGCGCGCTCGGGGCCAGGGGGCACGGAGTCGACGACGGATTCGAGCACGTCACAGGCTCGATAGGGGTCCGCGGCCAGAAAGTGGTAATCGGCCTGGAGGGCCGAGCGTCGCCGACGGGAGCTGGTCCCTTCCGGAGGGGTCAGTTCAGCTGAAAGGGCGGCGAGGTCCGCGGCGATCTCGTTCCCACCCCGCCCACTGGCGACCGACGCCGCCTCCTCGACCGCTGCCGCCACCGTCTCGTCCGGCCCCTCGGACCCGAGCGCCAGGTGGCGAGCACGATCCTCGGGAATCTTGCTCCTCTGAGCCAACCGGAGGTGCGCGTGGCGACGCTCCGCCGGAGACGCAGCATCGACCACCAGCGCCCGAACCAGGGGATGGGCGAAGTCGAGCACATCACCACGGATCGAGATGATCCCGGCGCCCGCAGCATCCTGGAGCGCGCCCCGAGCGGTTGACGTGTCCTGAGCCGCCGCCATCGTCGCCTCGACCGTCGGCGAGTTCGACAACGCAGCCACGACGAGCACGTCGCGGGTTCCCAGCGACAGGGCTCGGAGGCGGTCACCGATCACCTGTCGGAGCGCGTCCGGAACCCCGGGTGCCGGGATCGACCATGCGTCAAAGTCCTCGGGGGCGACGCTCAGGAGCTGCAGGGCGAAAAGAGGGTTGCCACCGGACCACCGGTAGATCTCCCGCAGCCTCGATCCCCTCCCGGCCGCGGGGTCCCGGTCACCCACGACCAACGAGATCGCCTCGGAATCGAGACGGCCGACTGCCAACCGATCGACCCGATCCGGGGGAAGGCCGTCGATGAGCAGAGGCGCCCGGTGGGACTCCCACGCGGTGCGCACCGTCCCGACCAGTCCGACTGGCGCAGCCCCGGTACGCCGAATCACGAATTCGAGAATGCGCGCCGAAGGTGGATCGAGCCACGGCAGGTCGTCGATTGCCAGTACGACCGGCGATTCCTCCGCCAGACCGCGCAGCACGGTGAGTACAGCCGTGGCCAGCGTCAGTCCGTCGACCGAGCGGTCGGGCGGCTCGGAGCGGAAGACGACGACGTCCAGAGCCTGTTGCTGGACGGGAGGGAGGTGACGAACGGATGAACGGGGCAGGGCCCCCAGTAGGTCCGTCAGGGCGGCGAACTCCCAGGGCAATTCAGCCTCGACCGGACTGGCGGAGAGCAGCTGCCAGGAGCGGTCCAACGCCGAGGCCTTCAGGCTTTCGAGCAAGGTCGTCTTCCCGATGCCGACCTCCCCCTCAATAAGCAGGGATCGCGAGCCACGGGGCAGCTCATCGAGGAAGTGCTCGAGAACCTCGACCTCCTCGGTGCGCCCCACCGGGTATCGCGCCGTCGCCACCTGCGAACTCTACCCACGGAACCGTGGATTCGGCCGGGGAGGAGGGCGTCCGAGCCTGCCCTCCACCACCGCTCCGCGACGAGCGGCCCGGCTCGACGATCACGGTTCCTGCGGGAACTACGGATTCATCGGCGGCGCGATCCTTCTAGTTTGCGTTTCGAGCAGCCGGATATGGCGAGCGATCCCCCACAAGGCACCGAGCCGCAGGGGATCCACCTCGATAGTGGGGCGAGGAGACGGAATGTTCGGAGCGCGGTGGATCCGACTGGTCGTGGCCGCGTCACTTGTTGTCGTACTCGGAGCCACGGTCTCCCATTCACCGGGCTCGAACGTGGCGTCGGCCTCGCCCTCAGCCCCGGCACTGACCTCCCACGTTTCGACCTCCCACGGTTCGACAACCCACGAACTGGCATTCCACGGTTCGACATCGCGCAGTTCGACATCGCAGAAGTCGGCGGCACCGACCATGACCGACCCCATCGGTGATCGATGGCTGAGAAGTGCCGATGGCCACTCGGGCTCCATCACCGACCTCCGGCTCCAGTTGCGGGCGGACGAGACCCTCCACGGCGTCGCCGTCACCGTCACGACCACCGGCCCCGTATCGGTGGACGGATCACAGCCGGAGGCCGTGGGAAGCCTGACCCGCGGAATCCAGGTCGTCACCGTGCCGGTGACCGTCACCGGCCAGGGGATCGGCAACCTCCACGCGTCGGTCGAGGGCATCGACGCCACTGGGCAGCAGGTCACCAGCGAGGACGACCTCGCATTCGCCGGCGACGGAGCCACAGTGGCCTTCTCCCCGAGCGGCATGATCGATGCCCGGATGAGCCTGCTCGACCTGCACCGGGCGTCACTGACGCTGAGCGCATACGACCGGCAGCTCGTGGCCATCCAGGGGGGCGGGGCGACTGTGAAGGTGGTGACATCGGCGAGCTCGGTGCGCCCCGCCACCCTGCTCGGGAACACCACCATTTCCGGCACGATCGACTACACCGACTCCAACTCGGGTGTCCACCCCTCCCGCGCCGTGACCGTGGAGATCATCGACGCCGATGGTTCCGCCGGCGGTGGCACCATCATCCAGTCGGTCATCACCAACAGCTCGGGCCAGTACAGCGCCTCGGTATCGACGAGCCGCAGCGGTGGTGCCGCCCGCGAACTTTTCATCCGGGTGCTGGCGGAGGAACAGGGTGTCTACCAGGTGCACGGGGCACCCGCCTCGGCCGGGGCGGCGACCTCGGTGCAGTACATGGACTCCACCGTGAGCGAGCTCGGTCGGACCGGTCAGGCCCCGGTCACCGCCACCGGCGCGCCGATCGAAATCGACATGACCGCCAACTCCGATTCGGTCGACTTCCCGAACGACACCGCATTCGCAGTCGCCGACGCCACCGTCACGGCGGCGGACTACTCCACTTCCCTCGCGCCCGTGGTCGGCGGCAAGGCGGACCTCCTCTCAGGCCTCAACGTCGAATACCCCACCTGTGCCACGCAGAGCCAGTTCACCGTCCAGCCCACGTGCCCGGGCTTCGGTGCCGCCAGCGGGTCGAACCCCACGATCCAGATCCAGGGGTTGGAGACCTTCTCGTGGGACGACATCCTCCACCAGTACGGCATGTGGGTCGGCAATGCACTAGGCATCAGCACCGTTCCGACGAAATCCCCCGTCTTCGGCGCGAATGACTCCTCCCTCTACACCCCGACGAACCTCCTCTTGGGAACGGAGCAGGCCTGGGCCTACGGGTTCGCCGACTTCGTCGCCCTCTCGGCCGAGAAGTTCGACAACGTTTCGGCACTCGATATTCCCAATACGTCGCCTGGGGACTACATCGACGCCCCGGTCGGCGTCAACGTGAACTTCGGCACGAACTCCGGCCCCACGTCGTCGGGTCAAGACGACGAAGCCAGTGTGGGTCGCACGCTGTGGCAAATCTCCAGCAGTACCGGATTGACCGACCTCAGCATCATCAAGACGCTCGCGAACAATCTCGGAGGCGCAGAGCAGACCTTGACTTCCGCCGTGCCGCTCCTACTCGCCGCGGACAACTCGGTGCCGTTCGCCGACTCGTCGCAAGCAGATGCGGCGCAGGCCCAGGAGGCCAACAACGTCGCATGCGTTCTCACCGATCAGAACGTGGCGCCGAGCATCACCGAACCGGCCAACGACAGCGTGGTGCACGCCAACGCCCCACCACTCATCGCGTGGAGCGGTGCGGGTGCCGGAGTGTCGAACCCGCTCACCCAGTTCTACGTCGAGTTCTGGAGCGGGAACTGGGACAAGCTCATTTACGAGTCGCCCCTGCAGACCCCAGCCAGCCCGGACCTGACCTACCAGCCACCTCCGGACATCTGGGCACAGGACATCCTGACGACCAAGGACAATGCGGGCAACCTGCCGTCGTCGCTCCACGTGGTGGTCCAGGGGTCGAGCCTCAACGGCGCCAGCGGGAACACCGTTCCCCCGACCGGACCGTACGACAGC
>Ga0302198_10005724_pt1 | contig 11428 bp, 12 predicted proteins | sample II_Bog_N2_2_FD_193521 | JGI IMG/M metagenome (GOLD analysis project Ga0302198, IMG submission 193521) | Peat permafrost microbial communities from Stordalen Mire near Abisko, Sweden - II_Bog_N2_2 | ecosystem: Environmental > Terrestrial > Soil > Wetlands > Peat | place: Sweden: Abisko... | reverse complement strand
AAACGCCATAAAGCATGACGGAAATAGAGCTCTGCCGGAGTCGCGCCGCCGACTGTTAACTGGCAAACGAATCCCGGAAACGATCGAATCCCCATAGATCACGCTCCGGCTCAATTCAACGCGATTCATGTATTTCGCTCACCTACATCCTGCCGCGCGGAACCGTGTATGAGCCTTCGGCCCTTGATGCGGCGCAAAAACCGCGCCGTAAGGTACTCGATCAGCGCGATACGGCAAACCACTTGGCTCTCAGCACCGATGCAATCAATGGTCAAATGGGGCTGATTAGGACGACCCACGCGGAGCGATAGAACCTTTTGAGTTTACTCACCCAGCTAAACTATTTGGTACGCCCTCCAAGGCGAACAGAGGCAATAATTGCCGAAAGCACGCGGTCTGCGGACGCGTCCCGAGACTTCTGCCTTAGTCCCGCCAAGAGTACGATCCCGGTTTCGCCATTCCGCGGGGCGAGCGTAACGGTAAAACGTAGGTAGTTGACCGCGCCTGGCTCGGCCTTCTGACTTTGAAGCTCAGTCTCGATGGCATCTAGACCCGCCATGTGCGTCGACCGCGTCCCGATAATTTTCAGCCCGTACTCTCGGCAGAATGATGAAGCCTCACTGTCAGCGAGCGCAGCGAGATCACCCAACATTAAGGCGTCGTATTCGCCATTAATCCAAACGTAGCTGCCGGACTCACCCTTTAGGTTGATGCCTATACCGTGATTCGGCGCAGGTGGTCCGAGGCGAAACGCGTGAAGCCCAAGGGGCACCTGCGTCGAGAAACCGTATTCCGAATTCACATAGGTCCCTTGAACAGACACCGTTCCTGCGGCGTCCGCAGCTGACGACATCCGTTGAAGCAAAACCGCCAAACAAAGTGTCAGGACCGCTGCTGTAAGATGTGTTGCGAATTTCACTCGCCGCATATAGCCCGCCATTTCAGCACCGAACCGTAGAGATCCACCACTGTGCTTGCCCACAATGGGTTCACCGTGTTGTAATGCGGCTGCAGATCGGAAGCAAACTGAGATATGTCCGTCACGCCGTTTATGTAACTTCCATCGTTTTTGGACCAATAGTTCGCAGCACCCTGGTACCCGCTACTAAAGTTAATGTTGTTACCGCCAGCATGAGTCAGACCAAACGGATTGTGCAGCGCCTGGTTGTGCGGGTCCAGCCATCCGCTCTCCAAGGCCGATAGGGCCAATATGTCATTCGTGCTGGTGTTCAGGCTATCGGCTAGCTTCGCGGCGATCGGAATCATGATGTTGAAAAAGTTCTGAATGTTCTGAGGACACTTAGGCTTCGTCGGCTTCGTCGGACGCTTCCATAAAATCGGAGTGCCGACCGGCGGCGAATCGTCATCAGTTGAACCACCACTCCCGCCGTCTCCGCCACCGTCGGGATAATAAGGCGACCCGTTCAACGAAACACTTCCCGGAGCCATAGAGTTGGCCCAAGACACCCAGACCGGGCTGTCGGTGCAATTCCCCGGATACATCACACCCGAAAAATCCCCTTCCGGCACCTCATCGTCGTCCCACCAGTTGTAGTCTATGTCTTGCGAACAGAGCCCCTTCGGGTCCTTTCGGTTCACCGGATCTCCGCCGACATACGCATATCGATTCCAGCTACCCGGATCACCCGCCATCGCGCTGCTTGCCAGACGATCCGCCGTATTAAACCTTCCATACGCACTGGCATAATATCGCTGAACAGTTGAAACCGATGCGATTCCATCGCAACGATACGCGCAACCCGGTCGCGTGGTTGAGCTTAACCAGGCCGCAGCCCCGGTGAAGGTCCGGTTTTCGAACTCCGAACCCCAGACGCGATTTTCGGACAAACAGGAATCAACGATCATGCGCTTTTGATTATTGTAGCGGTTTTCCGGAAAGGCATTCCTGATTGCCGCGCATTCGCGCGGTAAGGTACCGGCCCCCTTTCCCTCGTATTGGATTTTACGCAGCGGTCCTCGCCGTCAAGGGTTCGCTCCGCCGCTGAAACAGCGCCCCTGACCGCTCCGGGCCGCCGCGAAGAAACTGCTTCTGGGTATGAGGGAAAGGGGGCCCTGTTCAGGCCGAACTGCGCTGCGCCCCGGCGTTACTCGTCGTCCGCGGCATCGTCGGCGGCCAGCGCATGCTTCAGCGCGGCCCCCGGATGCGTGGCCTCATACACCTGCTTCAGCAGTTTAATCGAGACCCGCGTGTACATTTCCGTCGTCGAGATTTTCGCGTGCCCCAGCATCTCCTGGATCACGCGGATATCGGCGCCGTTCTCCAGCATCAGCGTCGCGACTGTGTGCCGGAACAGATGACACCCGCCCTGCTTGCCCGTCTTCGCTTTGCGTATGTAACAGCGCACCAGCGTCGTCAGCCGCACGCGATCGAACGCCGCGCCCATCTGATCGAGGAACACCGTGCCATCGTCCGACCCGCCCAGCAGCTCCGGACGCGCCTCCGCAACGTACTTCGCAAGCCACGCCAGCGCCCGCTCTCCGATCGGAATGTGCCGGTCCTTCTTCCCCTTGCCTAGCCGGATCATCACCGTCCCGCGCTCGCGGTCGATATCGTAAAGCTTCAGATTCGCAACTTCCATGCGCCGCATGCCCGTCGAGTAAAACGTTTCCAGAATCGCGCGATCGCGCAGGCCCTCAACGGTAGAGACATCCGGGCCGGCCAGCACCATTTCAGCTTCTTCCACATTGAGAATGTATTTCGGTAAACGATTTTCCAGCCGCGGCAACAGCAGTTCCGAAGCCGGATTATGCAGGATATGATTCTGCCGCGCCAGGAACCGGAACCACGCCCGCAGCGCGCGCAGCCGCGTGTTCTGTGTGCGAAACGTCAGCGGCTCGCCGTTCTTTTTGCGGTACTGATACAGCGACCGCTGATAGCGCTCCAGCACCGGCCGCGTGATCTCAACAGGCGAATCGAGCCCGCGCTCGCGGCACCAGTCGAGAAAGTACCCGATCGTCACGCGCCGCGTTTCCACGGTGTCGGCCGAGAAGTTCTGCGTCTCCATCCAGGCCATATACGCCTGCAGCAACCCATGCATACGATCCGCCGCAACTTCCACCGCCGGAACAGCGCTATTATGCTTCCGCAGCCGCATAATGCGCTCCCGAGCCCGTAAACACTGGCGATGGCGGTACCCGCCCGCCCCCCGCCATCCCCCCGGCTTGAGGCCGACCGACCCCCGCCTTCTCCACATTTAACCCCGACTTCTTTCCGTCATACGTTAACTTCGCCACGTCGATCAGCCCGGCCAGCATCGGTTTCGAACCAACGCCGGCAGGCTCGCACAGCAGCTCATAAACGAAACTCTGGCCGCGCCCGCCGCGATGCGTCAACAGATATTCCAGCTCTTCCAGGCGATGCAGATGAACCTTCAGCTGCGTATCGCCCCAGCCCGTAAACGCGCGAACGTCGCGGCGGCTAAAGCGAAAATCGCCGCGTTCCATCTGCAACCGCTTGCATTCTTCACCTACCATCTCATCGATCAGCAGCAGCAACCGCCGCGTCTGCGGTGGCAGTTCATCGAGCGACCGCCCCAGCACTTCATGCGCGAGCCGGTTCGCCATTTCGATATCGGCGGGCGTTACTTCGATGTAAGAGAGCGTCTTCCCTCGATGAGTAGCCGTCTTGACCGGCCGCTGAAACTGATGCAGCAAAGCAATCGCGCGAATCAGGGTCAGATACTTCATGTGATCCCGCCGCGTGCGCGTCTGGCTGTCCATAAACGTCAGTTCCCGAGCATACGGATTCGCCACAAACAACGGCTGCAGCAATCGCTGCGCGTTGCGATGCAGCTTCAGCACGTCGTCGCGTTCCTGCCGAGCCAGCAGGCCTTCCAGTGTCTGCCGTTCTCTCTGCAGCCTGTGGATCGCCTGCGTCTGTTTGCGGTCTTCATTGACCGTCAGCACCAGGCAGCGGTTCAGTAACTCTTCATCGAGATCGATAGCCGTAGTTGTGAGCAGGATCGCCACCGGACCCTCCACACGATACTGGTGCGTGATCATCCGGCCCGTAGCCGGATCCTTCCCCGTCGACGCGATAGTGAGAACGCCTTCGCTCTGCAGCAGTTTCAGCGCATAAGCCGCACGCGAGGCGCCCTCTTCTTCCACGATGGCCAGCACTTTATTTTTCAGATCCGTTTCGCCCATGTAGAACAGCGATTGCCCCGTCATCGCCGAATATTCGATGCGATGCTCTTCCGGAAGAAACGCCAGAATCGATTCCATCAGCGAGCTCTTGCCGGCGGCCGAACTCGATTGCAGAATCACAGCCAGCGGCGCTTCCAGATGGCGCGACACTGCCGCGATATAGCCCGTGAGCTTGTTGGTTTCCTCGCCCACAACGCCGCACAGTTCGAAGTCGCGCAGTATGCGGCCGGTCAGATCCGGATCGCGCAGCAACTCGAGCGCCGCGGCCCGATCCTCCTCGTTGATCGCGACCGCAACCGGCTTCGGATTGAGCGCTTTCGTAATCTGCTCGTCCTGCATCTCTTCAAGCTTCAGCAGCACGCGCCCCAGATCGTGCCGGACCACATCTTCTTTCACCTGCATTTCGAGAGCAGCCTGTTTCACAAACACCGCGCGTTGCCGCGCCGAATAAAGATCGAGCGTATCGACATGAAAGCCTTCACTCTTCGATGCCAGCAGATTGATTTTCAGCAGATCGTAGCTGAGATTCTTCGCGAGGCCGCGCACGCGGTAACGCCGGTCACCCAGCGTAATCACGATCTCTTCGCCGCGAACCTCCGCCGGCAGCGTTTCAGCCGCTAAAGGAAGAACCGTTTCTTCTTTAGCCGCCGATTGGGGCTTTTTGCCCTTGCCCATCCACTCCGCCTGATTCAGCAGCAGCCCCAGGCTCTTCGCCGCCGGCGTCACCTTCAGCGCGTATTCGTTCGCATCCATGCCCTTCGGAAACAACACGCGAAAGCATTCGATGCCGGCCGCCATCAACTCAGCGCCCAGCGCTGCCGCCGCCTTCTCGCCCGCTTCGTCGCGGTCGTATGCGATCCACACCCGCGTAACGCCATGCTTCCTGAACGCCTCCCGATGATCGTCGGTAAAGCCCTGCACCCCATAGCTCGCCGTCACATTGCGAAATCCCGCCGACCAGAACGTCAGCGCATCGATCAGCGACTCGCAAAGAATGATGTCTTTCGAAGCCTCCAGCGCCTTTTCATTCCACACCCCGCGATGAGGACCCGGCAGATACAGATGCAGCGGCGTCCCTTCGCGCAGATACTCCGTGATCTTGCGGCCATACATCCCAACCACCGCGCCGCCCGCGTCGAAAACGGGAATCACCAGCGACCCATTAAAGTGCTCGTGCCCCGACTCGCGAATGATCCCCAGCGTCTGCAAACGCGTGCGCATCTCGTCGCCCGCCTTGCGATTCTTCGCCGGCAGCCGCAGCCCCAGCGTGCGATTCGCATAGCCCAGCCGAAACTCGCCGATCAGTTCCGGATTCGTCAGCCCGCGCGATTCCAGATACTTCAAAGCTTCCGGAGATTGCTTCAGCGTCTCGTGATAATAAGCCACCACCTGCTCCAGCATCGCCGCGTCATTAGCCGACCGATCTACCGGCGCCGACAGCTTACGCACGCTCGCGACCTTCACCACCGCCGACTCGCCCACCGGCACATCCGCCCGCAGCAACTCCACCGCATGACGAAAGCTCACACCCTCGGCCTTCATGACCCAGTCGATCACCGTCCCGCCCGTCTGGCACGCGCCCAAACAGTGCCACAGATTCTTCTTCGGACTGATCACCAGCGACGGCTCCCGGTCGTCGTGAAACGGACACAGCCCGATCAGATCGGCGCCATGCCGCGCGAGCTTCACCCCGCGAGCCGTCGCCAGCCGTTCCAGCGAAACCTCCTGCTTCAGCCGTTCGATCGTTTCTTCCGGTATACGCGGCATCTCTCAAAAACCTCCCAAACGAGGCGAACTAATCAGAATGCTGTCAAGGATCATATATGTTATGTTTAAGATTACATATGATCTCGGTTCCAGTCAACATATCTGCTCTCACCCATTACCCTGTCAGCGTGAGCAGAAAAAAACCAGAGGCCGGACCGGCCTTCCCCGAGCGTCTTTCGGAAGTGCGTAAGCATCGCGGCATGACCCAGCAGGCGCTGGCCGATCGCGTGGGTATTCACGTGGTGCAGTTGCGGCGTTACGAGAGCGGCGCTTCGCAGCCCACCCTCGACGTGATTCGCAACCTCGCCGTCGCTCTGAGCGTGAGTGCGGATCTGTTACTTTTTGGAAAAGAAGAGCGCGGCCCGGACGATGAGCTGCGGCTCCAGTTCGAAGCGGTCACCCGCTTCGATGCGGAAGAGAAGAAAGCCGTCCGGTCCGTACTCGACGGCCTCATTCTCCGGCACGAGGCCAGAAAGCTATCGGCAGCCGAGGCGCGGGGATAAAGGAGCGGAACATGGAAACCAACGTGACGGAAGAACGTCTGCACGCTCACGCGCTGCTCGACATACTGCCGGCCGAGAAGGTGAACGAGGTGCTCAGCCTGCTCGAAGAGATGGTGCCGGAAGCGCGCATGTCGCTTGCGGACAGGCTCGCGCAGGCCGCCATCGAAGACGAAGAGATCACGCCGGAGATGGCGGCGAGGCTCGACCGCGCCCGCGCCTCCGCCGAACGCGGTGAGAGCGTTCCGCATGAAGAGATCCTGCGCGAGTTCGGTCTGCATTAATGGCAGCATCGAAGATCGCAGTGGAATGGCCCGAAGAGGCCCGCGCCGACGTGCGCCGGATCGACCGCGCCACGGCCATGCAGATTCTGTATTGTCTGGCCCGCTACCTGAAGACCGGCGTCGGAGACGTAAAAAAGCTGAAGCCGCCGCGAACGGACTTTCGTTTGCGCTGCGGCGACTACCGGGTGTTTTTTGTTCTGCGCGGTAAAAATGCCATCGCGATCACCGGCGTCGAGAATCGCAGCAACGCCTATCGATAGCGGCAGCGCGGAGGCAGGATATCCGACGCGCGTCGTGCCTGTTGCCATCGCATCGCCCGCTTTAAACCAAGCGGGCTCGCTTGGCGCACGCCGCGCGCCGGTACAAGCTGTGTGCCCGACCGGAAGTTTTAAAAGCGCAGAATTTAAAAGCGCCTGCGGCAGCATGGAATCCGCGCGCCGAACTTTAGACTGGCTCATACATAATTCGCATTATCCGAAGTGAGGCAACGCGCCGCGCTGGAGCGCGTCGCTAAAAACGCCCACTTCCGATAACTCGGAATTCATGTATTTCGCTATGCAAACTCCCGCCGCGCGGAAACGTGTGCGGCCTTCGGCCTTTTACTGCGGCGCTGAAAACCGCGCCGTAAGGTACCCGACCTCACGACAGTGCTCTACCGCGCCGGGCTGCCCGCCGCTTGCCGACGGCTAGCCCGACAGAATACATGCACGTGGCGGGCAGCCCGACCCGGTCTCCGCCGCAGGAAGCCCGTCGTCGCGAATGCCTCGAATCACTCGGCTCATGGCCCTCGCGATCAAATTCCAAGAGATGGTCGAACGTGGCGAAGTTCGCGACTACGCCGATCTCGCCCGGCTCGGCTACGTTACTCGCGCCCGCCTTACGCAGATCATGAACCTGTTGTTACTCGCGCCAGATATCCAGGAGCGCGTTCTGTGTGGACCATGGTCAGATGCAGGCAGCGAGAGGACCCTCCGCGCGGTGTGCGCAGAAGTATACTGGCCCGATCAGCGCTCGCGATTCTGAGGCGAACTGAGCCTCCGTGTAACCGAAGTCCGTGTATCCGGTGTTGGAAGGTGAGGTTCAGACTCCCGGCGTGGCTTTCGCGCCTTCTTCGCGCAGCTTCTTGTATGCCTCCGAAGACAGCCAGCCCGTGACGAGTTTTTGAAACGGGAACCGCTGACCATCTTCGCGGCGCTTGGGTCGATTGCGCAAGACCTGTTAAAGGAGAAGGCGAAATCAGCGGCTCAAAGACTCATGTCCAAGAGTCCGGTGAAGAAGGCGCTTGACACGACCTGTAGCCATTTCGATACACGCTTCGCCGGGTTGCGGGATGCGCTGGAAAGATGGATTGATTGCGAAGCCTTCAAAGGGCAACTGGAAAGTCTGACGACCGGGCGTTCCGCAAAGACCGAAGAGCAGCATGTCGCATGGCAGCATCGCCGGTTAGCTCCCGTCGACCGACCTGCCGTAGGCTGAAAACTCACTTAACCCGAAGGTCATCCGAAGCTGCGAGAAAGAGAAACGGCTGACCGGAAGTGGGCACCGCGTACCGCTGACGGACCGCTGCACCGCGAGTGAGCCTTTGTGTTGGGCCCGTTTACCCCAATAAATGCGGTCGGTCCGTTAACCGAAATGCCTCCGAGAGCCGCAGAGTAGAATTCGTTTGGCTCCCCAGTCATAGAAGAGCCGAGTGCAGTCTCAGGAGAGTTCGTCTCCTCAGAATTCCTCTCGCGTTAAATAACGCTAGCAGGCCTCGCTCGCCTCCTAAACTGCCGGCGGTCTCGCACGGGTAAGTCCCCCAGACTGATCTGTTTACTGGTTACCCGGATGGAGCCCCAACCAGCGGACGACAGAGTATCCCCGCGTTATCCCCGCGTTATTTTAAGGTTATTCTCGCGTCAAACGGCGTTTCCGTGCCGAGGAAAATCGCGCTCGCCCGAAAGGCGCTTGCGGGCACGCTCGCTGAGGCGCACGCATACGAGCGGAGCCTTCGGTACAATTGGCTAAAGTCCGGCACCAAGGCGGAGGCTGATCGACAGGAATTTACGATGCCGCCATCAATGCCCTCATCTTGCCGGAAGCAACCGGCACAGCGTGAACAATCATCCGCCTCTCACCGCCGAAACGCGGGAGCAAATATCGAGTAGCGAATACGAGGTTCTCAGAGCGCTGTGGAATTCGTTGCTGTTTTTTTCCGTTCTTTCGACGCCCTTGCCGCCCGACCTCACGGCTCCTGCCAGACAGCCGGACTCACCCAGACAGCCGCTCCAGCTCTTCAGCCTCCTGAAACGGTACGCGGTGGATTTGTTCAACTGCGAAGACAAACATTACCCTCAAACAGGGGATCTGTCGTCCTGGCGCGATACCCTCGCGAGAAGGACCGAAGAACTGGTCCTGGAAAACATCCTCAAGTTCGAAAAAGGCCGGCAGTCCTTGCGGTTTCATGCCGGTGTTGACGAGATGATGGCCTCAGTGCGGGAGGGTCTGGCAGTTCACATCAGCAACCTTTCGAAGGAGTGCGCGCCTGACCGTAGCAAGGCCCCGCAGGAGGCAATCGGACAGGCAGCCAGCGAATCCGCACCCTCGGAACGGACTGGGGGGACATCGTTAATAACCGAAGATGCGGCCGCGACCGGGCGAAGTACCGAGCCGGACCGTTTCAAATTTTCCCGCTGCCGGTCCCACGTAGAAAACGCGCTTTGGAAGATGGAAATATTCGGCGCGAACCGCGAGCGAGCGCCGGAGACCGAAAAAGAGCGAGAGGTTCTGCTGTCGAAGCTCACACGCGTGGTGGTCGCCATTGATCCGTCCGGGTGTGCGGGAGAAAACGACAAGCGTTCCGACGAGGTCGGCATAGTCGTCGCGGGTGTCGGGCACGATGGCATCGCGCGCATTCTGGAAGACGCGACAGGACGGTATTCACCAAATGATTGGGCGAACAGAGCGCTCGCGCTCTACGACCGGTGGAAGGCGGACAGGATCGTGGCTGAAACGAACTACGGCGGCGCAATGGTCGAATCGACGATTCATACGGTGCGCAGCACGGCGCCGGTGAAACTGGTGACTGCGTCGCGCGGCAAGGTGCAGCGGGCCGAACCGGTCGCAGCGATTTATTCCCAGGGCAAGGTCCGGCACGTCGGGCACTTTGCCGATCTGGAGCGGCAGTACTGCCACTCTCGACTGCCGGATACATGGGTGCCCGGTCGCCGGATCACGCCGACGCGGCGATCTGGGCACTGACGGAATTGGTGCTCGACCCCGAACCGCAGCCCAACATCCGCTTCCCCGACATTTCCCGGCACACCTGGCGACCCACCAGCAGCTATTGACCCGAGGCGACGAGGAGACCCTCATTCCAGTGTGGCAGGTGAGATTTCGACCGAGAGCTGGACATCCGCCAGGCGCGGCTCACCGAACTGGAGCGCGCGACGAAGGCTTCGAAGCTGGAAGTTGTGAAAACAGTCTCCCGAGAGGTTCGGGGATCTCCAATATCAGGTCACGACGCAAAATACGTCCGCCGGAAGGAAGATGCAATTGCGGCATTGCTCACGAAGCGGAGTGTCGATGAAGCCGCCGTTGTGGTCGACATCGGACCGCAGACGCTGTATCGGTGGATGAAATATCCGGACTTCCAGGATGCATGGCGGGAGGCGAAGCGAGCCGCCTTCGGACAGGCGAATACGCGCCTCCAGCAGGCATCGGGCGCAGCGGTAACAACGATCCTCAGAGTCATGGTCGATCCCGCCGCGTCGGGGTCGACACGGGTGCGGGCAGCCGATCTCTCACTCACCTTTGGGGAGATCGCCATCGACGAAGACATCGAGGCGCGCCTTGCGGCGTTAGGCTACGACCAGGCAGTCGCTCAGGCGGTTCGGCAAGGTGACAAGCGAAGCTTTGACGAGATAGCGAGAGACCCTGTGCAGGTAGCGGCGTGAGACAAGACTTCGACCGAAGAATAGAAAAACTGAAGAGGAACCACGCTGCGGCCCAACAAGGGGCAGCGTATCGCAACGGGCCTTCCGGCGCGGAAATCATGCAGAGGCTTCTGCACCCGTATGTCATCGACCAACTCGCCGGACAATCCCGGGCGCAAACTCTCGCACGCGCCGCTGGCATCAGCACGAGCGAATTGAAGAATCTTCTCAGCGAGCATCGCCTCAGTAGTACCTGAAACGAACAGGTCCTGTCGCGCTCGCATCAACGATCATTGGCCGCCGCGCGGTATTTGCTCGGGGCGGTCAGGAAACGGGCTGAAAGTTTCAGTCTGAAAGGCGGCGGTGCATGCCGGGTGAAACCGGCAAATCAATAACACCGCCTTCTAGAGTCGGCCCCCGCGCCGACCGAGGTAATTATCATGTCAAAACAAAAGTCAACAGAAGAGGCCTTCTTTGCTTCAAGATTCTCATCTTCGTTCGGAATCACAATCTGCCCGTAGCTTTGAGTGAGCACAGAAAGTTGATCGTCGCTCTCGATGAGGCCGTCTTTGAGGATTTCCAGCATTGCTCTTGTTGTCACCCACACACCCCGACGTGGCCGATTCAGCGCAGCCCAGATCGGTCTTCAGGCTGCGAGAATCGAATCCTTCACGGCATAGAACCGCTGCGGCGTCGGATTCCCCGTCACTCGGTTCGAATACATTAGGCGGTTTGAGCCGGATGTTGTGAGAAATCCAGCAGTCTCCAGAGACTTCGCCGTTTCGTCGGCCACCAG
>Ga0302198_10005721_pt1 | contig 11431 bp, 9 predicted proteins | sample II_Bog_N2_2_FD_193521 | JGI IMG/M metagenome (GOLD analysis project Ga0302198, IMG submission 193521) | Peat permafrost microbial communities from Stordalen Mire near Abisko, Sweden - II_Bog_N2_2 | ecosystem: Environmental > Terrestrial > Soil > Wetlands > Peat | place: Sweden: Abisko, Stordalen... | reverse complement strand
AAAGCTTCAGGGGCTGAAGCCCGCGAGCTTTGTTGGTGTTTATTGGCCCGGCTAAAGCCGTGCCGTTGTTACAAAGCTTCAGGGGCTGAAGCCCGGTCAATTCGTTGGCGTCATCGGCACGACTGAAGTCGTGCCCTGATACAAAGCTTCAGGGGCTGAAGCCCGCGAGCTTTGTTGGTGTTTATTGGCCCGGCTAAAGCCGTGCCGTTGTTACAAAGCTTCAGGGGCTGAAGCCCGGTCATTTCGTTGGCGTTATCGGCACGACTGAAGTCGTGCCCTTTCAAAACACCTGCCGGCGAGGACGCCGGCAGGACAGCCGGTCAGGAGACCGGCGCTACGGTTTTCGGCAATGCGTGAGCGCTGAGCTCAATGCCGTTGGAAGTTGGCCGGCTGGGCGGAGAAGCCTGGCCCTTTACACTGGAGTCATCATGGAAGAGTTTTCAAGGATTCAGCGGCTGCCGGCGTATGTGTTCAACATAACCGGCGAGATGAAGATGAAGGCGCGGCGGCGTGGCGAAGACATTATCGACTTCGGGATGGGGAATCCTGATGGAGCGACACCGAAGCACATTGTGGACAAGCTGGTGGAGGCGGCGCAGAAGCCGGTGACGCATCGGTACTCGGTGTCGAAGGGGATACCACGGCTGCGGAAGGCGGTGTGCACCTGGTACAAGACGCGGTACGACGTGGACCTGGACCCGGAGACCGAGGCTATTGTGACGATCGGGTCGAAGGAGGGGATCGCGCATCTTTGCCTGGCGATTCTGGACTCGAACGACACGGTGGTGGTGCCGAACCCTAGCTATCCGATTCATATTTACGGGCCGGTGATTGCGGGTGCGCACGTGGTGAGCGTGCCGGTGCACGACGGGGACCAATTTCTTCAACAGTTGGAGCAGTTGATTCCGCGGATGGTGCCGCGGCCGAAGGCGCTGATCGTGAACTTTCCATCGAATCCGACGACCCAGTGCGTGGAGCTGCCGTTTTTGGCGCGGCTGGTGGAGATGGCGAAGGAGTACGGGTTCTACCTGATCCAGGATCTGGCGTATGCCGATCTTGCGTTTGACGGGTATAAGCCGCCGAGCGTGCTGGAGGTTCCGGGCGCGAAGGACGTGGCGGTGGAGTTCTTTACGCTGAGCAAGAGCTACAACATGCCGGGATGGCGCGTGGGCTTCATGGTGGGCAATCAGAAGCTGGTGGGAGCGCTGGCGCGGCTGAAGAGCTACTTCGATTACGGGACGTTTACGCCGATCCAGGTGGCGTCCATCGCTGCTCTGGAAGGGCCGCAGGAGTGCGTGAAGGAGATTTGCGAGAACTATCGCAAACGGCGGGACGTGCTGATTGAGGGGTTGAACAAGATTGGCTGGCATGTGCCGAGCCCGAAGGCAACGATGTTTGTGTGGGCTGAGATTCCTGAGCGCTACAAGGCGCTGGGGTCGCTGGAGTTTTCAAAGCTGCTGCTGAACGAGGCAAAGGTGGCGGTTTCGCCGGGGGTGGGTTTTGGCGAGTATGGCGACGGGCACGTGCGGTTTGCGCTGATTGAGAATGAGGAGCGGACGCGGCAGGCGTTGCGGGGAATTAAGGGGATGTTCGGGAAGGGGTAGGGAAAAGAGTTTCTGCCCTTTTTGCACTTGCGTGCACAGCGCTAGACTTCTTAATATTTTCCAAGTTGGTAGCCCCGGAAGGACTTGGACCTTCATCGGACCGGTTGCGAACCAGGCGCTCTATCCATTGAGCTACGGGGCCATCGCTGGAGCGCCAGGGATCTCGAGTCTCTGGCGCCTTCCTTTTCGGTTTGCACCGAAAGGTATGCACTTATTGTAGGCACAACCTTAGTTGTGGGCAGCGGTGGAAAACCCGGCCCAAATCTGCACAACTGGAAAACTCATCACTCATGCGAGCAGGGGTTTCCGATTTCGCGCCCTAGCCCTAGAAACTCAGTTCTGGAGCACATTTGGGAAGCGGATTTCTGTCATTTTTCTTTGGCTTGCCGCGCAGCCTTGCGCTGCTTTACCGCCTTGAGCTTCTCCTTCTCGTCGGGCTTTTTCGGCGTCTGTAAGGTGTGCGACTTCGGGTGTTCGGGCTTTGTGTCAAGTAAGAGCTTGGCTAATTCATCAATTTGGGTCATTTTTTCTCCAAGGGCAATCGCCCATGGTACCTAATACTGCGTTTTTTGAAGAGTCGCACAATTTTAATCCAGTTATTTTCTGCCTAGACCAATTTCTATGCTTCGCTCCCTTTGAGACGCATATGCGACAATCGAGCAATCGGACGGTGCTCCATCAAGGAGAGGTCGCCATCCATTCCCCAATCGAACCGAATCCAACAAAGCGGAGTCCAACCTCTATGGAGAAGCGGCCTGTTACGGCGGCACTGCTGTCGGTGGCGACACACGGAGCCGTGCTGGCGCTGGTGGTGATGGTGGGGACGGCGGTGGGCAGTCGAGTTAGTGAGCCTCCCACGCTTGAGGTGCTGGCGAAGCTGGAGGTTGCGGGCGGGCCTCATGCGGTGACGGTTCCGATGCCTGTGGCGGATTTTGGAGCGCACACGAAGCATCCTGAGGCGACGGCGGAGTCGAGCAAGAAGACGATTCTGCCGGTTGAGAAGGCGTTGCCGAAGCTGGCCGGGGGTGGGAAGCCGAAGAATCCGACGAAGGGCGATGGATCGGGTGCGGCGTTTACGCGGAATGGAGATGCGGCGGAGGATTCACGGCCGGCGTTTCCGGTGTTCTCACCACGGCCGGCGGTGACGGACCGATCGCTGCTGCCGGGCTCGGAACAGAAGATTGTGGTGGCGGTGGATGTGGATGCGCTGGGCCAGGTGGTGAGCGAGAAGCTGGTGCGGGGGATGGGGAACAAGCTGGACGGGATGGTGCTGGATATTGTGAAGACGTGGCGGTTTCATCCGGCGACGGTGGACGGCAGGGCTGTGGCGTCGGAGGCTGAGGTGATCTTCCCGTTCAATCCGAGCTATCCGATTACGAATTCGTAGGGCGCAACCCCGGATGATGAAGGTTGTGGAGGTGTCTGCTCCCACCCTAAACGCAAAGAGCGCGTTTAGGATGGGGCACCCGGCACCCTCGGCCGGCGTTGAGCAGCGTTACGATGATGCTGGCGCTGCTATTCTGCGGGCGTAGGCACTGGACTGAAGTTCTCGACAGGAGGTTGCATGGCTTCGATCACTGGTTTTGGCGGAGTGTTTTTGCGGGCGAATGATCCGAAGGCACTGTACAAGTGGTACGAGGAGCATCTCGGCCTGGTGAAGGATGGGGGCGCGTTTGGGTATCCTGCACCGACGAAGCACCCACAGGTCGTCTTCGCGCTTTTCAAACAGGACAATGAATACTTTCCAGCGGCACAGAAGGCGATGATCAATCTCCAGGTGGATGATCTGGATGGGTTGCTGGATCGATTGATAGCCGAGGGTGTGGCTGTCGATCCGAAACGCGAGATCTACGATTTTGGGAAGTTTGGCTGGCTGACCGACCCGGAAGGAAATCGCGTGGAGCTTTGGCAGCCCATGGGCGACTGATGGATGGCAAGCGGGATGAGATGGGTCTTCAGAGGTCGGATTCTGATTTCCGATCCAATATCCCGTGCAGCTCCGACCGATTCACAATACCTATAGAGGATTGAAACTGGATTCATTGCCCTGGACGCGCCCGGTGTGGATGATCTTACGCTGTTTGCACTGATTGTGAGGCAGTTGAGGTGGGATCGTTGGTGATTTTCGTCAATGGTTTAGGGGTTTGAAGTGTATTTAATTGATCAGATTGCTGCAAGGTGTGTGCAACGCGCTTTTTAATGCACCATTCATGGTGAAATCCACAATTTAAGTGAAGTTTTGCACTTGCGTGCACAGATTGAACGGGCCTACTCTTCGGTTCAGTTGATGACCCTGTAGGGATTTGGATTGCAGTTCAGGCAGGGCTCGGAGATGCGGTAGCAAAGGAAACCGGGAGATCGCAGGCGGCTTGCCGCAGGTGAGGGAACGGAAGAGATTGGGATTGCATTGAGGGGTCAGGCAGGGATTGCACGACCCGATTGAGCTTGAAGATTCATCCGCGGCACAGCCAGCGGGCGCATGAAGCGGGGACACCCGGGGATTCGCACGCAGGATAGCCCGAGGATGCAAAGTTCGAGCGAGGTTGGGGAGACATCATCGACCCAGCCGTAGCCGCAGAGCCGGGGCAACCCGAGGAAGCGGATACGGAACGGCCGGAAGGCGTGAAATCCGGGGGAACCCGGAGATCCACCAATCGGCATCGCCGATGGACAAGAAAGCGCGGGGCGACCCGTACGATCCCCATCGGCACAGCCGGAAGATGTAGTACCCGGGGATGCTCGGGGAGACATCAGAGGCGGCACCGGTGGCGCTGAGTTTCGGGGACACCCGGAGCTGGGCAGCCGGAGACGCTGAAGGAGACGAGAGGCGGGGAAGCTCGCAACTCGATCGCCGGCTAACACCGGAGGATGCGGTGCCCGAGGATGCTCGGGGACACATCATCGGCGCGACAGGCCAAGCGAAGCCGGGGACACTCGGCAAGGCGAAGCAGGTAGCGCTGAAGGATTGGAGCGGCGGGTCTGCCCGCAACTCGATCGCCGGTATAGCCAGAAGACGCGGAACGGGGTTGCCCGGGAAACGTCATCTACGCACCTGGAAGCGCGAAAAATCGGGGCAACCCGGGGATTCAAGGCCAGGAGCGCGGAAGAAGGTAGCGGCGGGGAAACCCGAGGCACCATCGCTGGCACGGTCTATGGACTGAAGTATCGGGGCAACTCGAAACTTCGTCGCCGGTGCGGACGAATTCTGCGGGAACGGGGCAACCCGGACGACGCAGAAGGAAGCCAAACTGGAAGAGGCAGGAGACGGGGCAACCCGGCAACTGCCGCAAAGGCTGAACGGGTCAATGCACGTTTCGATGAACTACAAAGGCATCCGGAAAACGCCAGGGGCGCAAGCCTCTGGCGTTTTCGATTTGTATTGGATGCAGCGGAGGCGCCTTGCGGCGCAGATGCGCTTCGCGCTAGTGGCCGTTGGGAGAGGCGTTCTCCACAAGAATCAGCAGGGGCTAAAGCGCAGATGAATTGAGCGAGCCTGATTGGCCCGGCTGAAGCCGTGCCGTTGTTACAAGACCTCAGGGGCTGAAGCCCGTGGTTTTATTGGGCGTTTTGCGGCACGACTAAAGTCGTGCCCTGATACAAAGCGTCAGGGGCTAAAGCCCAAATAAATTGAGCGAGCCTGATTGGCCCGGCTGAAGCCGTGCCGTTGTTACAAAACTTCAGGGGCTGAAGCCCGTGGCTTTATTGGGCGTTTTGCGGCACGACTAAAGTCGTGCCCTGATACAAAGCGTCAGGGGCTAAAGCGCAGATGAATTGAGCGAGCCTGATTGGCCCGGCTGAAGCCGTGCCGTTGTTACAAAACTTCAGGGGCTGAAGCCCAGATGAATTGAGCGAGCCTGATTGGCCGGGCTGAAGCCGTGCCGTTATTACAAAGCGAGTTGCGTTGCCGGCGATTTGTTCATGCAGAGGGTTGGGGGGTCTGCGATTTTTTCATGTGTTCGCTAAAGGGTGTGGGGTACACTGTCGCAATGCCACTGAACGTAGAAATCGAAAAGTTGCCGGATGGGGTCTCTGTCGTGACCATGACAGGACAACTGACACTGGGATTGAACCTGAAACTTGCCGACTCGCAGGTGCATGCGGCGATTGCGGAAGGCGCGAACAAGCTAGTGTTTGACATGACAGGTCTGGATTACCTCGACAGCGCAGGACTGGGGATGCTGGTGTTCACCTACGGCACGCTGAACGAGAAGGGTGGGGCGCTGCGGCTGTGCGGGGTGGCTCCGCGGATTGCGTCGGTGCTAAAGCTGACGAAGACGGATGAGCTTATGGGGATGGATGCGACGAAGGAAGAGAGTTTGAAGGCGTTGGGCGTTAAGTGAACTGCTATTGATTTGGCAAGGTCGCGCCACTAGTTGCCGATGTCAATCCAATCAAGAATTTGCGTTAGATCGTGGGCCCAGTAAACAGTCAGACCGCGTTCCTGTGCGCTCTTGATATTGTGCAGCTTGTATACGCCGCTCAGGATGGCGACGGGAACGACATTTCGCACACCGAATTCATAAATCCACTTTTCGGCTTTGCCCGCAGCCTCCCGATTCAGGCGCTTTACCGAGTTCGTCGATGAGTTAGATACTTTGCATTCAATCGCCATGATGCGTCTATCGCGCAGTCCGATTAGGAAGTCGGCCTTCGAGGTACCGAGGAGGCTTTCGCGGCAGAATTCCCCCGGACCGGGAGCCTGATTGAAGGTTGCGACGGCTCGGGGTGAAACTTGTGTCCAGCTCCTCCCGAGGAGGGCATCCCGAACGAGCAGTTCCTGTCGTTCCTTTCCTTCATTTCGTCTATCGGTTCCGACACGGCTCGTCGCCAGCAGTGCGGCCGAGGCGACGATAGCCGCAGTCTTTTCTGACTCGGATGGCTGACGCTCTTCCGTCACCCATGGAAATCTCCGCCGATCCAAGGCAGTCTTGACGACTTCGAGCACCCTTGCAGCCATCTCCGGATCAGCACGGAGTCTTGCTGGGCTCAGGCTAGCCTCGGCCAATACTCTCAGATCATCTTCAGAGATCGGAGGGCCAGCGAGGTAGCGGAATGCTTCCAGTAATGCTGGGTTGGTAATGATCTCGGTAGCGCTTCGACTGAGTTGGGAGAGGTCTGAAGTTGCACGAAGAAGGTCGCCGATTGCACCATGATACTGATCGAACGCGAGAGTGTACGCTTCCAAAGGCTCCTGCAAGCGCTCTTCACGAAAGAGGCGCCGGGCTTTGGAGATACCCGCTTCGAGTTGCTCGTCAGACCAACGCGGCGGTTGCGTCATGCGATCTGCAACTCATTCAAGAGTTCTGGCCCGGGAACCAAGATGCGTTCCATCTCACGCGGCTCAAACTTAGTAAGTCCTCCAGCATACATCCGGCCCTCGTTTAAGGAAACCCCAGATGACAAGAAGTGCACCAGTTTGTCGAGGGTTCTTGATGGCATAGGATCACGCGGATAGAGGCCGTGGGCGATGTTGATGTGCCTTGCGGCAGCCAGGTTTCGGACGAAAGCCGGGGCGCGGCGGGCCATGTAGGTTGCCAGAATCGGTGCTGGCGACCGCAACCCTACGGACCACCAGGCCTTGCGATTCTGCGCTATGTAGCCGATATCCGCGCCTAACAGCTTTGCGTGTTCCAGAAAGCGATCAATAGACTTTCTTTCTTCCTTGTCAAATACGGTGAGATCTGCTGGGATATCGATAACTTCGCGAAGAGCGGAAGCATCAGAAAGCGTATCACCGGCGGCGAACAACTCCTTTGCGCGGGTAACGCTGGCGAACAGGACGGATTCGGGAAGCATGACACCGTCAGGCTTTGCGATCCACACGTGATTTGCGCCTGTTACCTGGCCGCGGTGGACACGGCAGAGTTCGCCCAGTTCGACAAAGCCCGCTGGCAGATCCCTTGCCCTTCGGGTTAGATGCGACCAACGGCTTTCTGTTTGCAGTCGTTCACGCGGGAGCCACATGCCTCCGGTAAGGGCATTCTCTTGATCAAGGCTTGTAGAGCGCTTCACACGGATCTTGTCTGGCTTTGACCCGATGACAAACTGAGTGATCGCAGCGGTTGTCGCCGCGTCGGCGAAGGTACGCGATGTTGGTTCGATCACCGTAATGCCCTGTCCGCCAAGATCGTTCAGGAATAGCTCACGCACGAGCTTGCCGTAGTTCACGTCTAGCCATTCGGCTGACGTGATGAAAACCCCAAAGTCGTTTTTTTGAGCCTTGAGAGCAGTTGCGAGAAAGAAATGCACATGGAGGCCAGCCAACTGGCTGACAGAAAAGCCGAGCTTTCTAGCTTGCGTCGTGAGCCATTCCTTGGCTTTGACGTGAATCTGGTGATGGCGGACATACGGGGGATTGCCAATAAAGAGCGTGCGTCCTGCAATCGCGGGGAGAGATATCTTCTGGTAATCAGCAAGGATGATCTCAGCTCTATCGGCAAGACCGGCAGCGATCAGGTTAGCGCGTGCAATCATCGCGGCGAGGGGATCGATTTCTATGCCAATAAGCTGCGCACGAGGGAATGTCTTCGCGGCAGCCAACAGAAAACGTGCTGACCCGGCGCCGGGGTCAACAATACGGGCGGGATTGAATTTCGTTGCTTCGGCCCAGGTGACCATTGCTTCGGCGACGGAGGGTGGGGTATAGGTTGCCCCCTGCGTCCTCCGCGTTGCAGGCGACCTCACACTACAAAATGCTTCGCCGATTGGATCGCCGCCAGCTGTGATTTCTCTTTGAAAGCGCCGTGCTGCTTCTGGTGCAAACGGGGCGGCGTTTTCTGCCAGTGCTGCCTCTTGGCTCGACCAACCACAAACGGACTGAGCGCCGAGTTGCAGAGCGAGCGAAATCAGCTGCTGCTCTGTGCGGAGTTGCGAATGCATAATCTCAGTATTGTCCGATTCTGGCCATAATGCACGTACATAGTATTGATCGGAATCAACCATTTTGGCTCGGCTCCCTCGATAAGCGAAGGAAACAGTGGCAGCAAGAGGGCCGAGGCGGTGCTCCTTCGATTAGAGAATCTAAATCTTCTTAGAAGGCGTTATCGGGGAACCTGGGTCAATTTAGATATTGCAGTCCCCTGCGCGCTAGTGCATGCCGCCGCCGCCGCCGCCTTCGCCGGGTTTGTTGGCGCTGAGGAGGAAGGCACAGAAGATGAGGCCGACGGACATCCAGGAGAGCTCCATGTAAACATCCTGGTAGCCCTGGGTGTAGGCCTGGCGGTTGAGCTGGTTGTAGATGGAGGCCATGGCGAGGGCCTTGCCCTGGCCGGATCCGAATTGACCGGTAAAGTAGCCGCCGAGGGCCTGGGTCTGCTGGTTGAACGCGATGTAAGCCGAACTCATGGCGCTTTGGAGATGCTGCTGGTGCCAGGTGGCTCGGCTTGTGACCTGTGCGCCGGTGATGGCGATGAGGATGGAGCCACCGATGTTGCGGACGAAGTTGATGAGGCCGGCGACCTGGTTGGACTGCTCCTTGGGCATGCCGATGTAGGCGGCGGTGGTGATGGAGATGAAGCAGAAGGGGAGCGGCACCATCTGGAGAACGCGCAGCCAGGAAGACTGGCCGAAGGTCATGGTGAGGGTGGTGACGTGTGCGGCGATGTAGTAGGTGAAGACAAAGAGGGTGAAGCCGACGACGGTGAGCCAGCGTGCGGCGATCTTGCCGGTGAGGAATCCGGCGAGCGGCATGACGATGACCAGGGTGAATCCGCCTCCGGTGAGGGCGAGGCCTGCGGTGGTGGCTGTCCATCCGAGGAGCTGCTGCATGAACTGGGGCTGGAGGACGGTGGAGGCGTTGAGCACACCGCCGACGAGGGCCATGAGAAGGCAGCAGATGGCAAAGTTTTTATAGCGGAAGAGTTTGAGGTTGATGAGGGGGGCCTTGTGGTTCCACTCCCAGAAGATGAGGCCGATCATGCTGAAGACGAAAATGCAGCCGAATAAGACGATGAAGGGCGAGGAGAACCAGTCGTTCTCTTCGCCTTTGTCGAGCATGATTTGCAGGCCGCCCATTGCGAGGGTCAGGAAGGCGAGTCCGAGATAGTCGAGATTGCGTACGCGGGAGAAGTCGGCCTTGATCCACGGCGGATCGTCGACGAGGCGTGTGACGAGCATGAAGGCAAGGATGCCGACGGGGATATTGATGAAGAAGATCCAGCGCCAGGAGTAGTTGTCGGTGATGAAGCCGCCGAGGGTGGGTCCGATGGAGGGTGCGAGGACGGCGACGAGGCCGTAGAGGGCAAAGGCCTGGCCGCGTTTCTGGGGTTCAAAGGAGTCGGCCATGATGGCCTGGGCCATTGGCTGCATTCCGCCGCCGCCGAATCCCTGCATGCAACGGCAGATGAGCAGGATGGGCAGCGAGGGGGCCGCTCCGCAGAGGAAGCTGGAGACAGTGAAGATGACAATGCAGAGCAGGAAGAAGTTTTTGCGGCCCATGACGGTGGAGATCCAGCCGCCGAGTGGGAGGACGATGGCGTTGGCCACCAGATAGCTGGTGAGGACCCAGGTGCCCTCGTTGGTGGAGGCACCGAGGGAGCCCGCGATGTGGGGCAGGGCGACGTTGGCGATGGAAGTGTCGAGCACCTCCATGAAGGCGGCGAGGGCGACGGTCATGGCGATGAGCCAGGGGTTGACGCGGGGCTTCCAGTTGGCGTGGGCGTCAACGTTGGGGTTGTTGACCGTGACCGCGGCGGGGGCCGGCAATGCTTGTGAAGCAGCGGACAAAAGGGATCTCCTCGGTTATGAAATGGGACTATGAGGGCAGCTAAGTCTTTTGTTGCGAGGGGTTGCCGAAGGGGCGGGCCCCGGGATGAGGCAACGATGAACAGGCCGGCGGAGTCAAAAACCCGGCGCATGGGGGTTAGATTCGCCGGGGGGCGGCTGGGGTGCAGAGATTGGAAAAGAACAGGGAAGAGGGAGAAGGGAGGAGGGAGAAGGGAGAAGGGAAGAGAGAACAGGGAAGAGGGGAACGAAGAGGCGGCCGACGAGGTAGCAGGGGCTAAAGCCCATGGTTAAGTTTTGGGGTTTTGCGGCACGACTAAAGTCGTGCCCTGATACAAAGCTTTAGGGGCTAAAGCCCAGGGTTGAGTTTTGGGGTTTTGTGGCCCGGCTAAAGCCGTGCCGTTGTTACAAGGCCTCAGGGGCTAAAGCCCAGGGTTTTATTGGGCTTTTTGCGGCACGACTAAAGTCGTGCCCTGATACAAGGCTTTAGGGGCTAAAGCCCAGGGTTGAGTTTTGGGGTTTTGTGGCCCGGCTAAAGGCGTGCCGTTGTTACAAGGCCTCAGGGGCTAAAGCCCAGGGTTTTATTGGGCTTTTTGCGGCACGACTAAAGTCGTGCCCTGATACAAAGCTTTAGGGGCTAAAGCCCAGGGTTGAGTTTTGGGGTTTTGTGGCCCGGCTAAAGCCGTGCCGTTGTTACAAAGCGCTGTTCCTCTATGGGTAAAGCCGTGCCGTGTTACAAAGCGCTGTTATTTTATGCCCATACTAATGCCGTGCCGTTGTTACAAAGCGCTGTTACGGAGTCTGCGGCCTGCTAGGCTCGCTGGCGGACGAAGAGGTGGGCGGCGAGGAGGATGGCGGCGCATCCCATGAGGGTTAGGATGGCGGCGTTGGGCCAGAGCTCGCCAAAGGTGGAGCCGCGGAGGATGATGCCGCGAAGGATGCGAATGAAATAGGTGGCGGGAATAATGCGGCTGACACCCTGGAAGAAGAGGGGCATATTTTGAATGAGGAAGATGTAACCGGAGAGAAAGACAGAGGGCAGGACGGTGCCCATGGAGAGCTGGAAGGCTTCGGCCTGGGTTTTGGCTTTTGTTGAGATTACGAGG
>Ga0302198_10005716_pt1 | contig 11440 bp, 8 predicted proteins | sample II_Bog_N2_2_FD_193521 | JGI IMG/M metagenome (GOLD analysis project Ga0302198, IMG submission 193521) | Peat permafrost microbial communities from Stordalen Mire near Abisko, Sweden - II_Bog_N2_2 | ecosystem: Environmental > Terrestrial > Soil > Wetlands > Peat | place: Sweden: Abisko, Stordalen... | reverse complement strand
CTGACCGGCGACCCGCGGGCCCGCCCCGCGTAGCGGGTGCCGGAGCACGCCGCTACGCGGGGAGGTCTGTCTGCGGGGTCGTCTCCGCCTTCTTGGAGAAGTCGACACGGTCGGCGCTGACCGGGCGGGACATCAGGTAGCCCTGGTAGAGATCGCAGCCGAGTGCGGCGACCCGCTCGAGTTGTATCGGTGTCTCGACGCCCTCGGCCAGCACGACCAGGCCGAGGGCCTTGGACATGTGGACGATGGCGGTGACGATGGCTTCATCGGTCTCGAGGATCCCGAGACCGTCCACGAAGGACTTGTCGATCTTGAGCACCTTGACCGGGAACCGCTTCAGGCGGGCGAGTGCTGACTCGCCGGTGCCGAAGTCGTCGATGGCCAGGCCGACGCCCATGGCGTGGATGCCGCTGAGCGCCTCGACCGTCTCGGTGGTCTCGCTCATCAGCAGCGATTCGGTGACCTCCAGGACGAGGGCGTCGGCGGGAAGACCGGAATCGGCAAGTGCCCCGGCGATGGAGTCGAGGAGCGACGAGTCGCTCAGCTGATGGACCGAGAGGTTGACCGTGATGTAGGCGTCCTCGGCCCCGGGCACCTCGGTGCGCCAACGGGCCATGGTGTGGCACGCCTCGCGCAGGACCCATCGGCCGAGGGAGAAGATGAGGTCGGTCTCCTCGGCGAACGGGATGAACTCCATCGGTCCGAGGAGGCCACGGGTGGGATGGTTCCACCGGACCAGCGCCTCCAGGGCCACGATCTTGCCGTTGGCCACCGAGGCGATCGGCTGGTAGTGGACGACCAGCTCGTTGTGCTCGATCGAGTGCCGGAGGTCGTCGTAGATCTCGAGCCGGGCGACCGAGTTGACGCGCAGCGACTCGTCGAAGACCTCGATGCGGGAGCGCCCGTTGTTCTTGGCCTTGAACATGGCGGTGTCGGCCTGCTGGAGGATGTCCTGGGCCGTCTGGTCCCCCTGGACGACGTAGGCCACACCGATGCTTGCGGTGACCACGACCGACCGGCCGGTGGACAGGCGGAAGGCGGCTTCGGTGACCTTGGAGTACTCGCCGGCCAGGGTCACGGCGTGGTCCAGGTCGCGCACGTTCGGACACAGCACGACGAACTCGTCGCCGGAGAACCGGCTGACCACATCGCCCTTGCGCGCCACCGCCTTGAACCGGCGGGCCAACTCGAGCAGGAGCTCGTCGCCGCTGGCGTGGCCGAACGAGTCGTTGACCAGCTTGAAGCGGTCGAGGTCGACGAAGAGCACCGCCAGGTTGGTCTCGTGCTGCATGGAGATCATGAGTTCGCGCTCGAGCTCGTCGTTGAAGAACGAACGGTTCCCCAACCCGGTGAGGGCGTCGTGATAGGCCAGCCAGTGCAGTTGGGCTTCCGCGACCTTGCGGTCGGTGACGTCGGTGAAGGAGCACACGACCATGGGTGCGTCGACCTTGCCCGCGCCCGACAGGAGCCGGGAGCTGAGGGACAGCCACTGGCGTCGGCCGCTGTCGTCGGTCACCCCGATGACCACGTCGTCCTCGGAGTTCCCGGTGGCCAGCGTCTTGACGTGGGGGAACATGTCGGCCGACAGCGGCGTGCCGTCGGCCGAGATGGCGATGGCCGCCCCGGTGAACATCTGGTGGCCCTGGTCGTAGGAGAGTCGGTTCCCGAGGATGCGGGTGGCCGCCGAGTTGTGTGCCGACACGTTGCCGAGGTCGTCGAAGAGGATGATGCCCTCGCTGAGCGAGGCGACCACGGCTTCGTACCGCTCCTCGGCGGCGCGTCGCCCCGCCTCGGCCTGGCGGGCGTCGGTGAGTTCGGTGCAGACCACGACCCAGCCGGCGGGCTGGGTGTCGTCGTCGATCAGTGGATCGATGGCCACCAGGACCTCGACCTCGGACCCGTCCTTGCGACGGTGCCGACGCTGCCCCCGCTCGAGCACCGATGCGCTGTCGCTGCGGTTGGCACTGACCACTGCGCTGATCGACAGACCCGCGACCTCGGACTCGGACCAGCCGTAGATGGCCCGCGCCGCCTCGTTCCAGCTCTCGATCCTGCCGTCGGCGTCGATGCCGATGATGGCGTCGGACACCTGCGCCACCAGGTTGGCCCGGTACCGGTTGGCGGCTTCGGCGGCGCGGCGCTCCGAGACGTCCCGCATGATCACCTGGTACGCAGGCTGGCCGGCCCAATGGGTCCGGATGCTGGTCACCTCGACGATCACCGAGGTGCCGTCGGTCCGCAGGATCCGTGCCTCGCCGTGCTCGAAGAACTGGCCGTCCTCCTGGAGCTGTGCGATCCGATCGATGGTGTCACCGATGTCGGCCGGGTGGATGAAGTCGGTGATGACCCGTCCGTAGTACTCCTTCACCTGTTCCAACTCGATGCCGTAGAGCCGGAACGCGGCGCGGTTCCCGTAGACCAACCGGGCATCCTGGTGGACCACGACGGCGTCGGGCGACACCTCGGTCAGCAGGCGGTACCGGTCCACCAGGTCGCCGAGTTCACGCTCGAACCGGTGGGTGTCGGTCACATCGATGACCACGCCTACGAAGTAGTTCTCGCTGTGGGTGGCGAGCTCGCTGTCGCCGTCGGTGCCCACGGTGATCGGCGAGGCGCGGACGACCACCTCGTGCAGCGCGCCGTCCGGAGAGGTGACGACCATCTGCAGGTCGTAGTGGGCCGGCGGGACACCTGCGGCGATCGGCGCCAGGATCGGCTCGAGGACCGCCCTTCCCACGTCGAGGGGTGTCAGCGGGCCGAGCGGGGGCGGCACGACGGTGTACTCCGCCTGCCCGACGACCGGGGTGCCCGATCGGACGGAAAAACCGGGGTCACCGGACGCGAAGCCGAAGAGCTCCTCGAACGGGAACGACCAGAACACCTCGTCGGTGGTGAGGTCGTAGACCCACGAGACGGTGCGGAGTCCGTCGATGGAGAGCTCGACATCCTCGGACAGCTCGAGCATGGTCGCGGGACCACGCTCGATGCGGTCGAAGGAGAGCGTGGGGCGTTGGCTCCCGAAGCTGCTTGCCGTAACCATATGCCGCAACATCGGCAGGCGGCAGGCACAGCTTGAGCGTGAATTGCCCGGGAACCGGGCCGTCGGACCCGATGCGCACGTGCCCCACGCTGGGGTTCAGTCGGTGGGCTCGCCGATCACCACGACCGCGTTGTACCCGCCCATGCCGATGGACGACTTGACCATCGGTCCGGGCACCCGGGCCGTGTGCCCGTCGACGAGCCGGGGATGCCCCGGTGCGACCTGACGGGGCGCCGGGACGTAGCCGGTCTGGAAGGCGTAGACCGTGGCCAGCACCTCCACCGCGGCTGCCGCCGCCTGGCAGTGCCCGGTGAGCGGCTTGACCGAGAAGATCCCCCTGGCGTGCGGGAACATCTCGTCGAGCACGCGCGCTTCTGCCGCGTCGCACTGGGCGGTTCCCGGCCCGTGGGCGTTCAGGTAGGCCACGTCGGCAGGGTCGACCCCGGAGTTGGCCATCGCGTCCTCGAAGCATCGGAAGATCTGCGTGAGGTCGGGCTCGACGGCCACGGCGTTGTAGGCATCCATGGTCATGCTCCCGCCCAGCACCGTGGCGTACGAGCCACGGCTCTCCTTGGAGAGCACCATGGCCACCGCGGCCTCGCCGGCCACGAAGCCGCGGCTACCTTCCTGGAACGGGCGACAGGCGTCGAAGGGCGGAGTGTCGCCGACGGCCACGCCGACGTCGACGAACCCGCGGAGGTCCTGACCCATCAGCGACAGGTCCGTGGCGAGCAGGATCACGTCGGTGGCGACCCCGGTGTCGATCCACGACTTGGCGGTGATCAGGCCGGCGTTGCCCGATGCGCACATGGCCGACACGCCCATCGTCGGTCCGTGGAAGTCGTTCTCCTTCATCATCATGGAGAGGACCGTCGACGGCATCATGTTGACCCACTGGCGGGCGCGGACCCGCTTGCCCTCGGACCGGTGGAAATCGGCCCACATCTCCACGTCGCCGAGCACCAGGCAGTGCACGACGCCGACCACGGGACCGGGTCGCCAGCCACGCTGCTGTGCGTCGGTGATGGCTTCCCGTGCGGCGAAACGGAGCGAGCGCATGAAGCGGCTCGGACCGTCACGACGGTCGCCCTCGGGCGCGATGGTGGCCAGGTAGGCACCTTCGCCGTCGAGCGCGTCGGCGACCTGGGTCAGCTTGACCGCGCTCTCGCCCAACATGAAGCCGTCCCACATGTGCTTGGTGCCCCACCCGTACCCGGTGACGGCACCGACGCCGGTGATGTTGACCGGAGCGCCGACGGCGGGCGTCCGTCGCTGGTCGGACGTGGGTCGCACTGCTTCTCCCGACATGGCAACTCCTCTGTGGCGGTGGGCTCCCCGGGGCGGATGCACCGCATCGGGGAGACCTGCCGACCGTTGGCAGGGTGTGACGTGAGGCGTGTGAGGCGTGAGGTTGGACGGATCGAGCGGACCAACATTGACTCGTGGGTCAGGCTGTGATTATTGCCCAGTTGCCCCTCGGGCACAATGGGCAATGCTCTCCGTGGCGGGCGCGACGCGCTCGGGATTCACCACCACCGACCGGCAACGGGGACGGCCGTTCGGGACTGTCGTTCAAGACCCCGGTTCAGGACGGGGGAGTGGCAGGGGCGGCGACACCGGACAGCCGGGTGAGCACGTCGTCGGCCTCGGCCACGATGCGGGCGATCAACTCGGCCACGGTGGGCAGCTCGCCGATCTCGCCGACCACCTGTCCGGTCGGTAGCACGCCGACGTCGGTCCGGCCGTCGACGAGGGCCGCCTTGGTCATCATCGGCGCGTTGGCGGCCATGACCACCTGGGGCCACGACAGATCGTTGCCCTTCTTCATGGCGGTGCCCTCCTTCATGAGGGCGAGCAACGTGGTGTCGGTCTCCTTGCGGAACGCATGTGCGTTGGCCAGGGCGCGTGGGAGCCCGCGCAGTCGACCCGCCTTCTCCAGGTGGTCGACCAGCTCGGTGCGGATCACCCGTTGAGGTGCACCGTCGACCGCGGTGGACACGACCGTGCCGGTCACCGGTGTCTTCAGGTAGAGGTCCTTGACCCCGTCGGGGACCCGACTCTCCTGGGTGAGCAGGAATCGGGTCCCCATGGCGATCCCTGATGCGCCGTAGGCCAGGGCGGCCACCAACCCACGACCGTCGAAGAACCCGCCGGCGGCGATCACCGCCACCCGGTCACCGACCGCGTCGACCACCGCAGGCGTGAGCAGCGAGGTGGGCACGGTGCCGGTGTGACCACCGCCTTCGCCACCCTGGGCGATCACCGCGTCGACCCCCCATTCCGCCACTTTCTCCGCGTGGCGCCGGGCGCCGATGGTCGGCATGACGACCAGGCCGGCCGAGCGGCACCGGTCGATGAGTGCCGGGTTCGGCGCCTGGGCGAAGCTGGCCACCCGGACGCCGTTGTCGATCATCAGGGCCACCCGGTCGCCGACATCGGCCACGTCGGTGCGCATATTGACGCCGAAGGGCCGATCGGTCCGGGACCGGACCTCGGCGATGGCCGTCACCAGCTCGTCGTAGGTCATGGTGGCCGAGGCCAGGATGCCCAGTCCGCCCGCCTCGGCGGTCGCCGCCACCAGCCGGGGTCCGGCCACCCAGCCCATGCCGGTCTGTACGATGGGGTACCGGATCCCGACGAGTTCACAGAACGGGGTGTGGAGCGCAGGATGGGTCATGCCGACACCTCGCGGTCCCTCAGGCTCTTCGGGTCGAGCACGTTGCGCAGCAGGTCCAGCTCCTCCGGTGTCGGCAGACGTGTCTGGGGGACGTCGTCGGGCACGACCAGGGCGAACCCGGTGGCGGCGACCACGTCGTCCACCGACACCCCGGGATGGACCGAGGCCAGACGCATCACCTTGTCCGGAGTGGCGAAGTCGAAGACACCGAGGTTGGAGACGACCCGGCGGATCTCGTGGAACCGCTCGGCCGACGGGCCGGCCGCGGCGGCACGGGCGTAGCCCACACCGGACACCACGTCGACCTGCTCGACGAACGAACGGGTCGAGTGGTTGGGGACCCAGTAGCTCGTCGAATGGTTGACGGTGTTGCCCGGGGCGCCGCGCACGCCCACCAGCTGCGCCTTGGGGTGCGCCCACGGGCCGATGGCGCTGATGTTCTGGTTGCCGGTGCGGTCGATCTGGGACGCCATCATGATGAGGTTGCGTCGGCCCGACCACACCACGTCGAAGACGCGCCGGTACGGCATGTGGGACTCGAAGACCAGTTCGTCGGGACGGGCGCCGAGGGGCGGCGCGCCATCGACCAGGGCGGCATCGCCATCGGTCAGGACGAGGTCCGGTGCGAAGGTCAGCCGGGCGAGCCGGGCACCCAGGGCGGGTGCGGTGCCGAAGGCGCTGGCCATCACCTCGCCGTCACCGCGGAACACCTCGGCGCAGGCGATGGCGCAGTACTCGGCCCGGGTCACCCCGGTGTCGGTGGTCTCGGTCATGCGCCCTCCTTGGCTGCACGTGCGGCGGCCCGCTCGTCCGCCGCCACGCGGGTGGCCGCCTGGTAGCTCTCCTCGTCCGCGGCGAGGTACCGCTCGGTGAAGGCGGCCCACGCGTCGGGGTCGCCGGCCGCCGCCACGTACTCCCGTTGGAAGCCTTCGTCACGGCCGTAGTCCGGGACGCAGGCGGTGAAGTGGGCCCCGCCCGGCGTCTCGATCACACCGTCGGTCAGCAGGCGGCTGATGCACATGGTCTGGATGGGGCCCTCCTCGGCCAGCTGCCGGGTGGGCACCAGCTTCTCGGTGGTCACGAACCGCCGGTCGGCCGCGCCCAGGAAGAGCTCGTCGAAGAACGGGTCGGGCCCGAGGATCTGCCCGGATCCGGCGGCATCGGCGCGGTTGACGTGGACGACCGCGGCGTCGAGGTGGAGCGCCGGCATGGCGACGAGCTCCTCGCCGTCGTCGTAGGGGGAGCGGACGGTGCGCAGCGAGGGGTTCACGGTGAGGACGTCCGAGCCGAGTCCGGACCGTGTCGGCAGGAACGGCACGCGCTGCGACGCGGCCAGGAGCCCGAGGTAGAACATCCCTTCGTCCACCTCCATCGCCTCGACCGCACCCGACTGGCGGGCCGCCTTGAAGTGGGGATCGGTGGGGATCGAGTCGAGGGTGACGAAGCCGTAGACGACCTTGGCCACCTTGCCCGCCGCGCACAGCAGTCCGACGTCGGGTCCGCCGTAGGACACGACGGTGAGGTCGGAGAGGTCGGAACGCAGGATGGCCCGCACCGCGGCCATCGGCTTGCGTCGCGAACCCCAGCCGCCGATCCCGAGCGTCATGCCCGACGAGAGCTCGCCCACGAACTCGTCCAGTGTCATCTGCTTGTCACCCACGGGTCCGTCCCTCTCGCTCGTATCGCATCGCCACGTGCGCCGTCATCGGGTGGTGTCCGCGTCACGCTTCTCGACGAATGCGGCCCGCTGTTCGTCCGCCACACCGGCGACGTGCAGCTCGTAGGTGAATCCCTGCTCGAGCCGGTAGCTCGTGCGGACGTCGACGGGGTCGATCCCGTTGAGGGACTCCTTCGCGCGACGGATGATGGTGGGGCTCTTGGCCGCGATGTCCTCGGCCACCGCGTAGGCGGCGTCGACCAGGTCGGCCGCCGGGACCACCGACAGCACGGATCCGTAGTGGTGCAGTTCGGCTGCGGTCGCCGGTTTGGCCGTGTAGACCATCGACCGCATCCGGTGCTGTGGCACGAGACGTGACAGGTGGGTGGCCGCGCCCAGCGCGCCACGGTCGACCTCGGGGAGTCCGAAGGTGGCGTCGTCGGAGGCCACGACGATGTCCGCATTGCCGGCGAGGCCCACGCCACCACCGAGGCAGAAGCCCTGCACGGCGGCGATGACCGGTACCTCGCACTCGTAGACGGCCGCGAACGCGGCGAAGCAGCCGCGGTTGGCGCCGATGAGCGCGGCGTCGCCCTTGGCCTGGATCTCCTTGATGTCCACTCCGGCGCAGAACCCCCGGCCCTCGGCACGCAGGATCACCACCCGGTTGTCCGGGACCCGGCCGGCGGCGAGGACCGCGTCGGCGAGTCCGAACCAGCCGGCCACGTCGAGGGCGTTGACCGGCGGATGGTCGATGACCACCTCGGCGATCCCGGGCCGGTTCTGGAGGGTGTGGATGGGCATGTGGTGCTCCGGGGTTCTTCGGTGGGGTGGCCGCCCACCGGTCACCGCACGGGGCGGAGCGGGGGTGCAGCCACGCGGTCGGCGTGGTGGAGGACTGATCTGGGGTACTGGACGGAACGGTGCGCCAGCGGATCGGTGTGCGACAGCGGGCGGACCGCGCCGCCCCTGGTTCGGATCTGATGGCGTGTCAGGTAATAGTGGTCAGGACAGTACCAGCCGGAACCGGGGAGGCAGCAGTGACAGCAGGCGGTGGCACCGAGCGGATCGACCCCCTCGACTTCGGTGGTCGGGTCGTCCTGGTGACGGGCGGCGCCCGGGGAATCGGCCGGGGGATCACCGAGGGATTCCTCGTTGCCGGTGCCGACGTGGTGGTGTGCGGGCGGACACCGGTGGAGGACGCCGGCCTGCCGTCGGTGCGTGGGCCGGACGGACCGGACCGGCGGGCCCACTTCGTGTCCGGCGACCTGCGGGATCCCGATCAGGCGACGGCTGTGGTGGCGGCCGCGGTCGAGCGGTTCGGTCGCCTCGACGTGCTGGTGAACAACGCCGGTGGCTCGCCGCAGGCGGACGCCGCCACTGCATCGCCGCGCTTTTCGACGGCGATCGTGCAGCTGAACCTGCTCGCCCCTCTCTTCTGCGCACAGGCAGCCAACGCCGTCATGCAGGGACAGGAGGAGGGCGGGTCCATCATCAACATCGCCTCGGTGAGCGGGTTGCGACCCTCGCCCGGCACCGCCGCCTACGGGGCGGCCAAGGCCGGTCTGATCAACCTGACCCAGTCGCTGGCCGTCGAATGGGCCCCCCGGGTGCGGGTCAACTCGGTCGCCGCCGGACTGGTGGCGACCGAGGCCGCTGACGACCACTACGGGGGTCCCGAGGGCATGGCCGAGGTGGCGGCCACCGTGCCGCTCGGCCGGTTCGGGACCCCGGGGGACATGGCCGGGATCTGCCTCTTCCTGGCATCGCCGCTGGCGGCCTACGTGTCCGGTGCCAACCTGACGGCCCACGGGGCCGGCGAGTGGCCGGCGTTCCAGACCGCCGCCGAGCGGGTCACCGGCGGACGGCCCTGACCACCGTCGCAGCAGGGTCCGGTCGGACCCCGGCGCCGGCGCTGACCGGCCTGCCGGTACCACCTCTGACCAGCCCGGGAACCCACAGGAACCACTCAAGTTCGTCGACGCGACCGACGATGACAGACGTGAGGTCCGACGGAAGGAACCGTTCCCGCGGGGGATGGCATCGAGGCGGGCCAGGAGTCCACGACCATGCTGACCTACCCGGAGCCGACGTTCACCCTGCAGGGCACTCCCTATCTGGAGTACCTCCCGGTCATCGATGTCTCCACCGGTCGCCTCCTCGGCATGGAGGCGCTGGTGCGGTGGCGTCATCCCACGCGTGGACGGATCTCCCCCGATCTCCTGATTCCGGCCGCCGAGGCCAGCGGTGACATCGGACCCCTGACCCGATGGATCGTCGCGGCCGCCTGCGAGGAGGCCACACACTGGGCGCGCAGCATCCAGCTCGGGGTCAACTGCACCGTCGAACAGCTCCAACGTGGGGAGGTGTCGTTGGCGGTGGCCGAGGCGCTCGCAGAATCCGGACTCCCGAGCGACCAGCTCAACATCGAGGTGACCGAGGACGCCGTGGTCGACCCGACGGCGGCGGCCGATCTCCAGGCCCTGTCCGACATGGGCGTCCAGCTGTCGGTGGACGATGTCGGCACGAACTGGTCCTCGTTCGAGCCGTTCAAGCGCCACGCCATCAGCACGGTCAAGATCGACGGTTCGTTCGTGGCCGGTCTCGAGTCCAACCAGGGCATCAACCGGCTGGTGGTCGAGACGGTGATCCACATGGCCCACACGCTCGGCATGTCGGCCATCGTGGAGAAGGTCGAGAACGTCAACCAGCTGCGCATCGCCGCATCGTTCGATGCCGACGCCGCCCAGGGGTTCTTCTTCGCCCGTCCGATCGGGCGGGCGGACGCCCGGAGTTTCGCCGAAGGTCCCGAGATCCCGGTGTTCTCCCGCAGTGTGCCCCAGACGTTGCTCCTCTCCGAGGGCACCACCGCACCGCTCGACACCTTCCTGACCGAACACGAGCAGGAGCCCGAGGCCAAGGACGCCGGAGCTCCGGTGACCCCCCGCCAGATCCCCGACGTGGCCCCACCCTCGGACTGACCCCTGCGTCACGGGACCGCGGCGGCGAGCCCGCGGCGTGGCGTGACCTCGGGTGTACGCGCCCGGAGTGCGTGGAGCCTGCCTGTCATGACCTCGGGAGCCGTCATCTGGCGACCCGGTGGCGCGCCGGGACTACGATGTCCCCTCCGTCAGTCGCCACGCTCCCCGATCAGGCCGGAGTGGTAGGTGCCCCCTGAATGCCTGGTATACCCATGCCCGTGAAACTCGCTGTCATCAAAGAGTCGCGCCCCGGTGAGGATCGAGTGGCGATCGTCCCCGAGGTCGCGTCCAAGCTGGCCAAGACCGGCGTCGACGTCGTGGTGCAGTCCGGCGCCGGCACCGAGGCGCGGTTCGCCGACCAGGGCTACGTCGATGCCGGCGCCACCGTCGCGCCCGACGCGGCCGCGGCTCTCAAGGAGGCTTCGTGCGTGGCGCACGTGCAGCCGCTGACCGTCGACGAGGTGGCACTCCTGGCGCAGGGCGCGTCGGTGATCAGCTTCCTCCAGCCACTGGCCTCGCTCGACGTGGTCGAGGCACTGGCGGCCAAGGGCGCCACGATGTACAGCCTCGACCTGCTGCCCCGGATCAGCCGGGCCCAGTCGATGGACGCGCTCTCCTCGCAGGCCACGGTGGCCGGCTACCGGGCCGGCCTGTCCGCGGCCGAGCACCTGGCCAAGTTCTTCCCCATGTTCATGACGGCGGCGGGCACGGTGCCCCCGGCCAAGGTCCTGGTGATGGGGGCGGGCGTCGCCGGCCTCCAGGCCATCGCCACGGCGCGGCGCCTCGGGGCGGTGGTGCGCGCCTACGACGTGCGGGCCGCCGCCAAAGAAGAGGTGGAGAGCCTCGGCGCCAAATTCGTCGTGCTCGACCTCGAGACCCAGGACGGCGCCGGTGGCTACGCCAAGGAGCAGTCGGCCGAGTACCTCGCCAAGCAGCAGGAGCTCCTGGCGGCCGAGGTGGCGGCGTCCGACGTGGTGATCACCACGGCACAGATCCCGGGACGAAAGGCGCCGGTGCTGGTGACCGAGGACATGGTCCACGGCATGTCGGAGGGCGCGGTCATCATCGACATGGCCGCCGACTCG
>Ga0302198_10005713_pt1 | contig 11444 bp, 7 predicted proteins | sample II_Bog_N2_2_FD_193521 | JGI IMG/M metagenome (GOLD analysis project Ga0302198, IMG submission 193521) | Peat permafrost microbial communities from Stordalen Mire near Abisko, Sweden - II_Bog_N2_2 | ecosystem: Environmental > Terrestrial > Soil > Wetlands > Peat | place: Sweden: Abisko, Stordalen... | reverse complement strand
AATAGTAGGACTACGGAATCTGATTGTTCAAAAAGGGAACTCGGTCCCCGTTTGCGGCTGTAGGCTGCGTTGGATCGTAGAGTTGCTGCCCGGCTCCCGGTGCGCAGATGCCGCTCACAAAATTCGAGCAAAGTCCGGAGAAATCTCCCTTGCGCTGGGCCGCAGTTGGCGCAATTCCGTTGACCGTGGCAACCGATGTGATCGGCAGCTTGGCCTGGACTCGCTCGTAAGCCACCATGAAATAGGTGCGGTCGTGCGCGTTGTACACATGCGGAATCGAAGCCGGCCCGTCGATTACAAATCCCGGCTGGCTGGTTTGGTCGTTGGTTCTCGGAGTTGCGCCCGTAGCTGCATTCTGCAGAGGAACGCGCTCCGAGGTATTTGCATTCATGTAGGTGTTCTGGAAAACGTAATATACTGCGCCGTGATACTGATTGGTGCCGGCGCGCAGTACGGTGTTTTCAACGGCGGCGCCGTGTCCAACCTGCGCATCGAACAAGGTGTTCTGCACCTTGACTTCCTGCACTGCCTCCATTGAGGGAACGAAACCTAAATAATTGGTGCCGGAAAACCGCTCCGCAGGATCGTCAGGGATGCCGTCAAGAGTCAGCCGGACGTGGTTGCTGATGCCATTGATGACGAGCTGTACGGCAGTTCCGCTGAACTGGTTGGCTTGCGAGCCCGCGTGCGACTGCATGTATTGGCCGGAGTAAACACCGGCTCCGAGCGTTGTAAAGATGAACGGGTTGTGCCCAATCAGTGGGGTATCGACAACCTGTTGCGTAGTGATGGTCGTTGCCACCTGGCCGGAGTCGGTATCCAATTGAATGGCGTCCGCAGTTACCGTCATGGTTGCGCTCGCCGAGCCAACCAAAAGCGTAAAGGGAACATCGGCCGTGCCGCCGGCTGTCACAACTACGTCCGTTTTGGTTTGTGGGCCGAATCCCTTCGCGGAAACCGTTACCTCGTATGTATCAGGCGTGATGAACGGAATCGTGTACGCACCCGTCGCGTCTGTCACTACCTTGGAAACGTACTGCGTGGTGGTGTCCTTGGCAGAAATGGCTGCGCCGGGAATCGTCGCGCCGGTTGAATCGCTAACCACGCCACTAATTGCGCCGAGATATTTTGCTTGAGCATGGCTGTACGTCGTCGCGCATAGCATGGCCAAAATGGCCACAACAACGATCGAAGGGATGCGCCCATAGGCCTTTCTACTGCTCGCCTTTCCTGTTCTAATCATTGTGTTCATCACTGTCCTTTCAAAGTGAGTTGCGGAGAACTCTAGTTTCCCTCTGCATTGATTTGGTTTTGCGGAGACACTGGATCGCCGCAGCGGCAATTCACCCCAAAGATCACGCCACACCAAGGCATCGGCCACGCTTGCGATCCGCTACGCGGAGCCATCGCGGCAATATGTGCCGGTTTCGCAATCTCTCTAGACAGGCATCTCCCGCATGACCATCCAATCGACGCCTCGGCATAAGGCCTGGAAATAGCAAAATTGACAGATTCCTTGGACAAAATGATCGCAGTGTCCATCGCAGTTTCATGATCGAAATAACCACGGTCTAGTGATCGAAACTGCGCATGGCTTTGGCGTGCCGTTTACGATCAAAGCGTCGCGATGCCCGGACCCATTGTGCAAAGAATCCGGCCGGCACGCCAGCTGCCGATCATTTTCTGCAACACTTAAGTCATTTTGTCCTCTTCCTGAGGGCTCGGTCTTGGGTCTATAGTTTCTCTACCGTGAATAACGTTAGATCGCTTGACGCCATAAATCAGGATCACAGAGTTGGCCTGTTCAGCATTGGGTTGGAAGCGTACTGGGAGCAGTTCGCCGGTTTGCGTGAACGTTTGCAGACGAGCAACGAGACCATCTGCCGCAGACTCGAAGCGCTGCGCGCAAGGGTGGTGAATGCGGGCCTGATTGATACTCCGGAAAAGGCAGTCGCAGCCAGCCACCTGTTCCGACAGGAAGACGTGGATTTGATCTTCCTCCACGTTTCTACATACGCCTTGTCCTCGACCGTATTGCCAGTCGTGCGTCGCTCGAAGGCGCCAGTCGTTCTATTGAATCTCGCCCCTGAAGCAGCAATCGACTATGCTCGCTTCAATGCGATGGGAGATCGAACTGCGATGACGGGCGAATGGCTGGCTCACTGCCAGTCCTGTTCGGTTCCGGAGATCGCGAATGTATTCCGGCGGTGCGGGGTCCGGTTTCAACAGGTCACTGGAGTGCTCGATGAGGAAGCGGTCTGGGATGAGATTGGTGAGTGGGTGCAAGCTTCGCAAGTCGGGCACAGCATGGAACACAACCGCTTGGGCGTCATGGGGCATTATTACAGCGGCATGCTTGACATCTATTCCGACCTCACGCTGCAGTCATCGACTTTCGGGACTCACATTGAACTGATCGAGGTCGATGAACTCTCGGCACTGCGCCGCGAAGTGAGTTCGGGCGAGATTGCCGGCCGCGTCCAAGAGATTCGCGAGATGTTTGACGTCGAGCCAGATTGCACGCCAAGCGAGCTGGAGCGTGCCGCGCGCACTTCGGTCGCGCTCGACCGGATCGTCGAGCGATATCATCTCGGATCCCTTGCCTACTATTACAAGGGATCCGGCGTCGCCGAAAACGAAGACACAATGAGCTCCATCATCGTTGGGACGAGCATGCTCACTGCGCGCGGCGTCCCGGTCGCAGGAGAACTGGAGATCAAAAATGCGCAGGCGATGAAAATCCTGGACCTGTTTGGCGTTGGCGGATCCTTCACGGAGTATTACGCGAACGATTTTAACGATGGCGTGATTTTGATGGGGCACGATGGCCCTGGACACATAGCGATAGCAGAAGGGAAACCGAAGTTGCGGCCGCTTAAGAATTACCATGGCAAAGTGGGAAAAGGGTTATCGATCGAGATGAGCGTCAAGCACGGCCCCGTGACACTATTGGCTATCGCGGAAACGGGTGACGGAGCGCTGAAGGTTGTCGTAGCCGAGGGCGAGTCGGTGCCCGGTCCCATACTAGAAATTGGCAATACCAACAGCCGGTATCGATTTTCCATTGGCGTTCGCGACTTTCTTGAGAAATGGAGCGCGCAGGGAACTGCGCACCATTGTGCCATCGGCGTTGGTCATCATACGGCCATGCTCGAAAAGTTGGCTTCACTGCTACGCGTTGAATTCGTGCGCGTTTGTTAGCGAAGGGCAGAAGATCTCCCTGGAGATGAGGTGCAAGCCGGGGGTGTTACTGCTTTCGATAGCTGCTTGGCGTCCTACCCATTGCGTTCTTGAAGAAGCGGCAGAAGTATTGCTCCTCTTCAAATCCACTTTGAAACGCGATTTCCTTTATCGACAATTCTGTTTTCAACAGAAGATCGCGAGCGTGCCTCAACTTTAAGTGCAATCGGTATTGATGTGGGCCAACACCGGTGTGTTCACGAAACGTACGACGGAAACTTGAATAACTCGTTCCAAGCTGCCGCGCCATTTCTTCGAGAGGCAGATCGTGCGTTTTAGAATCTAACATCATCTCCTGTGCATGTTGTATCACTCTCGATGCTTCTCCAGCAGACGGCGTATGGACCAATGTAGAAGCATATAGCTGCGCAAGCAGAAGACATGTGTGTGCGGCCATGGTCTGCTGAAGTGCCGCTCCGTTCTCTTGCGCACAGGTGATCAGGGCTTCAAAGGTTTCGTGCATCCCGGCCGATTCGCGCACGCGAAAGACGCTCTTGTCGGGAAAGACGTGAGCGTCGAAGATCTTTTTGTATGCGGGACCCGCAAACCCAACCCAATATTCGCGCCATCCCGTCTCTGGCTTCGGCCTGTACCGATGCCACAGCCCAGGCCGCAACAGGATCACATTGTCACCGCGAATCTTTATCTTTTGGTTCTTCGTTTCAAAAAGACCGTATCCTTCCGGTATGTAGACAATCTGGTACTCGTTCAATGCACGACCATGTTCCCAATCAAAGTGATAATGAGGAGGGTGTTGGCGTGGCGGGTACGAACCATCTTCCGGCAAGATAATCGACTTGCCGCATGTAGTCACCGACATTCCCCACTTGCGCGATTTTGCGTCCGCGCGGAAATAGCGAAAGTAGAATCGTCGCTGAGAAAGCTGTTCTTGGGCAACGCGCATTTTGTCCACCAGAATTGTCGAATATACCACTGAGGACCTCGGCTATTCGACCCGTATATTGTTACCCAAGGCTATTCGGACGGCATTCGAGGGTCCGTTTTAAGAACGCGACAATTCGACATAATGACCAAGCTCCAAGAACTAATGGCCAGCATCACGCGAGACCTGGAGGGCATGAAATCCCGCGGATATCGCCTGCCTGTCATGCCGCGGAGCCGCCGCTCAGCCGGCGCTCGCTGGAACGCATAGCAAGCTATGCGCGGCAAGGCGGGAACAGGAGCAAGTATGCGTAAGTGGTTTCTAATCGCGGCGGTGTTTGGTGTGATGCTGGGGTCGGCGGCAGGGCAGGAAGCCGCGCCGGTACATCTGGTAGAACAGGCGCCTGAGGCGATCCGCAAAATCGCGCCGGGTGTGTTCCTGGTGGACTTTGGCCGGGTTGCGTTCGGAAATCTTTCGCTGGGGCCTGTGCATTTGGCCGCATCAGAAACGGTTACCGTCCGCTTCGGCGAGGCATTGAAAGACGGCCGTGTGGATACTCATCCACCCGGCTCAGTGCGCTATTCCGAGGTGAAGGTTCGACTGGACCGGGCAGCCGCCGTGATTGTCGCTCCTCCAGTGAATGCGCGCAACACCACGGCTCCCGCAGTACTGACCCCAGCATCCTGGGGAGTGTTGACGCCCTTTCGCTGGGTAGAAGTGGAAGGCTGGCCGGCTGAACTCGATGCGGACCAGATTCGCCGGCGTGCTGCCTTCGACAGTACATGGGTCGACGATGCTGCGACCTTCCATTCCTCAGACCCCATGTTGGATAAGGTCTGGGACCTCTGCCACTACTCGATCAAGGCGACGACTTTTGCCGGAGTCTTTGTGGACGGGGATCGCGAGCGCCTGGCTTATGAGGCGGATGCTTATCTGTCTCAGCTAAGTTACTACGCCGGAGACGCCGATCCACAAATATCGCGAGCCACATTCGATCGTCTGATGAAGTTTCCGACCTGGCCGTCGGAGTGGGCTCCGCACATGATCTTCATGGCTTACGCCGACTGGATGCAAGCGGGCGACACGGGCTGGCTGGCAGCTCACTATGAGGGACTAAAGACCAAGTTGCTGGACGAGCGCATCGGACCGGACGGGCTGATCATGAGCACGCCGGAACTGATTCGGCATGGGGATAATGTTGACTGGCCGATGAACGAACGCGACGGCTACGTCTTTACCAGCGTCAACACGGTAGTCAACGCTTTCCATCTGCGCGCATTGCAAGAGATGAGCGAACTGGCCGAGGCCCTGGGCAAAAAGCAGGAGGCCGCGGAGTTTCGGGAGCAAGACCGATTCGCTCGAATACGAGTTTGGGTCCCTGCTTGAATCGCAAGTAGTAGATGCCTGACGAAAAGTAGGTTGGTTTGCCGCCGCACAAAGCCCACAAGGGACGGATGGCCCCGTTGGCAGCGGCGACAGGTTTGAGGTAGGGGCGTTGCTGATTTGCGAGGGTTGCCCTTAAAAGCAGGGTGACGACTCGATTGGCCATTTTCTGTTCTCCCTTGTGTGCTCAATACTGGGAAAACAGGGATTTCTCGGAAAATATAACCGTGCGTATAACCGGGAGCGTAAGTCCCTTGTTTTCTGTAATGGCGGAGAGGGAGGGATTCGAACCCCCGATACCCTTTCGGGTATGCCGGTTTTCAAGACCGGAGCCATCAACCGCTCGGCCACCTCTCCGCAGTCTCCCGGTCCTTCTTGATTGTACGTCGAATCGTGCTCATTCATAGCACCGCAGCCGGCCCACTGATGCCGGATGGCGCGCAAACAGAAAAACGGGAGCAAGCGGCTCCCGCTTCCTGCACGTGCATTGCGCACTGCGCGGTTACGGCTGCGGCAGCACCAGAACCTCCACGCCGGAGGCTGCGTCCTTCTCATGGAAAATCTGTTCCGTAGCTTTTCTAAAATCCTCCGGCTTGGCATAGGGAACGTCGGTAAAGATTTGCGGATTGCGATCGGTGAGCGGGAACCACGAGCTCTGCACCTGCACCATGATGCGATGGCCGCGACGGAATGTGTGGTAGAGATCGGGCATCGTAAAGTCGATGGCGGTTTGCTTGCCGGGCGTCAGTGGCTCGGGCTTATCCCAACTGGAACGGAACTTGGCGCGGAAGGGCTCGCCGCGCAGCAACTGCTGGTAGCCGCCCATGTGCAGTGGCGGCGCACCCATGATGCGCTTGTTGCCATTCATCGACGAGTCAGGGTCTGGATAATCGTCGGGATAAACGTCGATGAGCTTCACGTCGAAGTCGGAGTCCGTGCCCGAGCTCGCGACCTTGAGATGCGGGGAGATGGGGCCGGCGATGGTCACATCCTCTGAGAGCGGATCAGTCTCGTAAGTGACCACGTCGGGCCGTGAACTCGCGAAGCGTTGGTCGTCGACCATGTAGCGCTGCGGCACGGTATCCGTGGTATAGCCCACGAAGGGCACCGGATGGGCAGGATCGCTCAGGTACTCGTCGAGACTCTGGGCTTCGCTCGGAGGATCGAAGCTGAGCTTGCCGCCAGCGTGAAAGTAGAGCGTCTTCGCCGCGGCGGCTTTGGGCGGCCACTGGTCGTAGCGGCGCCACACGTTGCTTCCGGTTTCAAACACGATGGCCGCAGAAAGCGCGTTGCCTCCGCCCTTCAAATAATGCTCAAAGAACGGAAACTGAATGTTGGCGCGGAAGTAGTCCGACGTTTTCGCGTCGAACTGCACATCGCCCAGATGATCACCGTCGCTGCGCGCCCATCCGCCATGCACCCATGGACCTTCAACCAAAGTGATCGGTGTATCGGGATTGAATTTATGGATGGCGTAAAAGGTGCGGTACGGGCCCTCGAGATCCTCGGCGTCGAACCAGCCGCCGACTACGAGCACCGCGCACTTCACGTTCTTCATGTGCCGCGAGAGGTCGCGCATCTGCCAGTAGTCGTCGTAGGTGTCGTGTTTGTACTGGTCGTCCCACAACCCGGTCGGGCTCTTCATCAGCTTGCTGAGATTTGCAACGTTGCCGGCCTCAAGGTAGAACTTGTACGTATCTGTCGTGCCGAAGTTGAAATTAATACCATCGCCCATCGCAACCGGATTCTGCTGCGGATGGAAGGAAGCATAGAAGCCGAAGCCGGCCGCAAGCATGAACGCTCCGCCGTGATACGAGTCGTCGCCGAGGAAGAGATCGGTCATGGGCGCTTGCGGGCTGGCCGCGGCAATAGCCGGATGCGAGTTGATGATCGACGCCGAAGTGTAGAACCCCGGATATGAGATGCCCCAGATGCCCACCTTGCCGTTATTGTTGGGCACTTGCTTCAGCAGAAACTCGACTGTGTCGTAGGTATCGGAAGATTCGTCCACGTCCGTCGCAGATTTTTTCTCGTCGATGGCCGGATGCATCTCCACAAACTTCCCTTCGCTCATCCAGCGGCCGCGCACATCCTGGTAGACAAAGATGTAGCCGGATTTCTCGAACTCATCCGAGGGCCCGAGGTGCGCAGGGTAACGGTCTTCGCCGTAGGGAGCCACGCTGTAGGGCGTGCGGTCCATCAAAAACGGGTACGGCCCGGGATCGGCGGGGAACGCCGAAGCCTTGGGCACGTAGACGGCGGTAAACAGCCGCAGGCCATCGCGCATGAGAATGCGGTACTCATATTTGGTGTAATGGGCGCGGACGAAATCTTCGCTTGCAGGCTGCGGCGCAGGTTGCTGCGCGCGGGCGAAGGGCAGGGTGAGAATTTGTGCGGCTAAAAAGACGAAAGCGAAACGCTGCGCGGGAAACATCCTTGAACGAAATCTCCTGAGTTTTAGAGTAACGCAGCCGGGAGCCGGAATGCTGTGCGCGCGGTGGGCTGGGCCCCCGCCGCGCACCGCACCCTTATTCTTCCGTCTCTTTCTCTTCAGCCGGTGCCTTCTCCGGCGTGGTCAGCGGCTTGGTAATGTCGTCAAGGTAGGCCGGCGTACCTTCTACTCGTTCCAGCAAGGGATAGCGCTCGCCATCGTGGTAATCGATGTCGGCCATGGAGACGAACGCGTCGGCCTGCACGATGAGATGGATCGGCTCGGTGTTTCCTTTGGCCGCTTTTATGGCTGCTTGCAACGCCTCCGCCGAGAAGATTTGTCCGTTCACCGCAATGATCTTTTCGCCGGGCGCCAGGTTCGCCTTGTCGGCGGGGCCGTTCCAGCGCACGTCGGAAATACTGCCATCGCCGCCGACGCTCAAGCCAATCGAGAACCAGCAGCCCGCGCCTGCACGGCGCCCGCCCGGCATCCTGGCCATGGTGTGTTGCGTGGCGCTCGGCTTGTCCTTGTAGACCAGCCTGTAGCCGCCCTGCTCAATGCCGGCGAGGTCCGCATGCGGATTGATCTTGTCGATGCGGTCGTGCAAAAAGGTCGCCCAATCATACGGCGCGACGGCGTTCAGGTCCTGCACCAATTCGTTGAAATCGTAGGTGACGATGAGTGGACCCGTGTTTCCGCCCTTGCCCAGAAAGATCTTCTCAAAGTCGTTCAGCGATTTCTGGTTTTGCGTCAGCTTGCGGATGAGCGTATCGGCGTCGAGCCACAGCAGCAGCCCCTCCTGGTAGTAATCCTGTCCGCGCCTCCAGTTCATCCACGGCGTATAGGAACGCACCACGCTGGCTGCGATGGCGGTGTCTTCGGTGGAGCGCCATTCGCGGCCGGGAGTGTAGTCCAGGATCGCCGCCGTCTCTGCCAGCCTGTCGCGATATTGCGCCTGTGTCTCAAAGCCCGCGCGCGCCGCCAGTACGCTGCCCAGGTATTGGGTCATGCCCTCATACACCCACAGCAGCGCGCCCTGCTGCGGCGTCGCGAAGTCCGGCTGGTACAGTCCCGCGGGCCGGCGATATTTCCCATTCCACGAGTGCGTAAACTCGTGCGGCAGCAGATCGGCCTCGCGCAGCTCGTGCGCGCCGTCGGCAAATCCCTTTTCGCCCACGCCGTTGTCTGACGATTGGCCATGCTCCAGTCCCCCGCCCCCGGCCACATCCGAAAGCGTAAGCAGAAAGTGGTAGACGTGGTAATGATGCGATCCGTAGAGCGCATCGGCCTCGCGCACCAGGTTGCTCAGCGATGCCAGCACCGCGGGGCGAAGGTTCGAGTCCTCCGCCAGATCCGATACCACATCGATATAGTGTTTAGGCGTGATCTCGGGAGCCAGCGGAAACTCGTGGAAGTACTGGCCGGCAATGATCGGCGAATCCTGGAGTTGCTCCACCGTCGTCGCCGCAAACTGCGTCACTGCGCCAGGCGCGGGAACCGGGTAGGCGCCGGAGCTAACCGGCGTGAGCGCGGTGCCGATACCCCATCCCGCGGGGACCTTCACCGACGGCTGAATCGGGATATCGCGCACCGGCGTGTTAGCTGGGTAAAGCATCAGCGCTTCCCACTCCATTGCGGCAAGTTTCTGCGAAACCCGGTCAGTCACGATGCAGTCCAGATGCGCGTGCAGCGTGCTTACGCCCTGGGGGATCGTAAGGTGGAACTGATAAAGGTCCACATCGTCGCGCCGCCAGGCAAGGGTCTGGCCGTTGGCAGTGAACACCACCCCCGTGATCTCTGCTACCGCGCCATTGGGCGTGTGATGGCCGGGGATCCACTTCGGCGTGGTCAGCGTCAGCGGGCCCGGCGTCACCGGCAGGTCAACTTCGGCGTGAAAAAGCTTGCGCGGTGCATCGCTCAGGTCGGCGGTGATCTGGATAGGCGTTTTTTGCGCGCGGGCGACGGGCAGTGCGATGAACAAGACGAGCAGGGACAAACCGGCCTGAAGGCTGCGTGGCGATAAGTGCACGGGGCAATTCTCCTGAGGGTTCAGGGTAGCGCACGGAGGCCGAAGCCCGGAAGGTTTTTCCCCTGCCGTACGCACCACATTCGTTGCACATCGCGGCATGCGCGCACCGCATCCGCCGGTTTCTGCGGTTTCTTTATACCGTCCTTATACGATCCGGCAGACCTCATCTTATGCTGTAAATGAACCCACGCACATCGGCGAACTGCAGCTTCGCCGGGGCCGATCCACAATTCCCGACGATTAAGGAGAACCATGCCAAAGTTCAAACTTGAATACATCTGGCTCGACGGAAAGAAACCCATCCCTGAGCTCCGCGGCAAAACCAATATCAAGGAATTCGACAAGGCGCCCACTCTGGCCGATCTGCCCCTGTGGGGATTTGACGGCAGTTCCACCATGCAGGCTGCGGGCAACAAGTCCGATTGCGTTCTCAAGCCGGTTGCACTCTACCCCGATGCCAGCCGCAAAGACGCCTTCATCGTGCTCAGCGAAGTCATGCTTCCTGATGGCACGCCGCACCCGACCAACATGCGCGCTACCGCACCCGACGATCCGGATCTTTGGTTCGGCTTTGAGCAGGAATACTTCCTCTATAAGGATGGCCGTCCGCTCGGCTTCCCCAAAGACGGCTACCCCAGCACTCCTCAAGGCCCCTACTATTGCGGCGTCGGCTACAAGTACATGGGCTCGATCGCCCGCACCATCGTCGAGGAGCATCTCGACCTCTGCCTCTACGCCGGCATCAACCACGAAGGCATCAACGCCGAAGTGGCCAAGGGACAGTGGGAGTACCAGATCTTCGGCAAGGGCTCGCACAAGGCCGCCGACGACTTATGGACCGCGCGCTATCTGATGGCGCGCCTTTGCGAGAAGTACGAAGTCGACGTGCAGTTGCATTGCAAGCCCATCAAGGGCGACTGGAACGGCTCCGGCATGCACAGCAACTTCTCTTCCAAGTACCTGCGCGAAGTGGGCGGCAAGGAATATTTCGAGGCCCTGATGAAGGCGTTCGAGAAGAATATTCCCGACCACATCGCAGTTTACGGCCCGGACAATCACCTGCGCCTAACCGGCCTTCACGAGACCCAGGCCATCGATAAGTTCAGCTATGGCCTCTCGGATCGCGGCGCCTCTGTCCGTCTGCCTGTCAACTTCATCAAGCAAGGCTACAAGGGCTACCTTGAAGATCGCCGTCCCAACTCCGAAGCCGATCCGTACCAGATCGTTTCGCAGATTGTGAAGACCATCGCCGAGGTTCCGGTCAAGTAGTCGATACCGCTGAAACAGAGGCGGCGCAGCCCCGAACCGGCTGCGCCGCTTTTCTTTTCTATGCAGCCTCAAGGTCGTTGGATTCGAATTAGAATATGATGCGATCGACGTGAGGACAGTTCAATATGCATCTGAAACCGATTAAGACCGAGACCGACTACGAAGCAGCTTTACACGAAATTGAGCGCCTGTGGGGCTCCAATGAAGGC